>Ga0233425_10005671_pt1 | contig 19434 bp, 17 predicted proteins | sample Watercolumn_Towu_2_FD_181712 | JGI IMG/M metagenome (GOLD analysis project Ga0233425, IMG submission 181712) | Freshwater microbial communities from Lake Towuti, South Sulawesi, Indonesia - Watercolumn_Towuti2014_140_MG | ecosystem: Environmental > Aquatic > Freshwater > Lake | place... | reverse complement strand
AGGCTCTCTTCCTTTTGACGGGGGTGCCATGCCCTCACGGCATTCGGGCTGCATTCTCGCTTCAGACACGGTATTATGCAAGCGAAAAATGACGCCTTCGCTTTTACAAGCCCGATCAGGCAACGATTGACATCCACCGCTCAAGAGATTATCATTTATAAAGGTTTGGGCTTCCAGGCGGGGAAAACCGAAAAATGGATACTTTGTTCATAGCAGGAAGGCACAAGCGGATACTTTTTAACCAGACCCGCTTTGTATAGGTTTTCCCGAGCGCCCGAATAGATTTAGTAACTGTTTGTTATCAATGGCTTTTGCAGCAATACCCTTAAATGGGGCACGCTCCTTGCGTAATAATAAATACAACAGAGGAGAATCAGTATGAGAATCATCTGCCGCAACGAAACGACCGTTGAGCGAGGCCTGGAACCGCAGGGGTCAAGAACCGCCCTTCGGTTTCTACTTTTCGCAACCATCCTTGTTTTATCGGCCTGTTATCCCACGCCTTATCGCACGGATTCACGATACGAGCGCGAAATTTCCCCCGAGAGCCAAAGACCCCCCCTCGTCCAGCTCTATTTTTACCCGACAGCGGGGCAGACCAACGAGCAACAGTCGCGCGACCATTACGAGTGTTACAACTGGGCGATGAGTCAGACCGGTTTCGATCCGGGGCGCTCGGCGATACCAAGGGAGGAGCGCGTCAGGGTGGTGCCGATGCCGCCGCCGGGACATGATACCGCTGCCCTGGCGATCGCCGGCGCCGTGCTTGGCGCGCTGATAGGCGGACCGAGGCATGCCGTCGGGGGCGCCTTGATCGGGGCCTCCGGGGGGGCTATCGCCGGCGCCGCATCGGATTCGGCGAGAATGGAATACGCCCGGCAGCAGGATGAGGCCTATGCCGCGAGGGAGAGGGCGCGCGATGCCCAGCTCGACGCAAAGGCCCACGATTTCAGGCGGGCGATGTCCGCCTGTATGGAAGGCCGCAACTACACCGTGCGGTGAAGGATTCGGACCAGCTTTAGTACTAACCCTCATTGGATTTAAAGGAGGTAATGACCATGACCCACATCCACCCTATAAGCAGGACATTGACGTTGGGGCTGTTGCTGGCCCTCTTTTCAGGATCTTTACTGTTTTGGTCGGCACAGGCGGCTTATGCCGGTGAGCGCGATTTTCGCCAGCATGAATTCAGGGACGCACGTCACAACCATAACCGCGTCTACCCGACCCAGGGCCATGTCGTCAGGGTTCTTCCGCGCGAGCACCGGGTGTTCAATCACGGCGGTTCACGATACTACTTTCACGGGGGAGTATGGTACCGCCCGCACGGGCCGCGCTTCACCGTCGCTGCGCCTCCCTTCGGCCTTTTCGTGCCGTTTCTGCCCCCTTATTACGCAACGGTATGGGTGGGAGGCATCCCTTACTATTATGCCAACCAGGTCTATTATGTCAGGCAGGGGGACGGCTATGTAGTCGCCGAACCGCCGAAAGGCGAGGTCAGCCAGATGCCGCCTCCGGTGGTTTCGGTAATGCCTCTGGAGTCGCAACCGATCCCCGTACCGCCCCCTCCGATACCCCCGCTGGAAAAGCTGTTCATCTATCCCCGCCAGAACCAGAGCGAACAGCAGCAGGCGATGGATCGGTACGAGTGCCACAAGTGGGCCGTAAGCCAGACCGGCTTCGATCCGACCCAACCCCCGGGCGGCGTCCCCGAAGATCAGAGGGGACAGAGGCGCGCCGACTATCAGCGGGCGATGAGCGCCTGCCTCGAGGGGCGCGGCTACACCGTCAGATAGCCGGATCAATGTTGAGGATCTCGTAAGAAATCGGACAGGTGTTCAATATGGGACGGCTTTGCAGACAGCGCCGGAGCAAGGCGCGTAAAGCCTGCCGTCAATGCTCCTCAAGCCACCGCTCGACGTCTGCGAGAACGCGGTCGTGCTGCGGCTCGTTGAACACTTCGTGAAAAAAACCCTCGTAGACGACGAGTTTCTTGTCGGCGGAGGCGACTCTTTCAAAGAGATTCTGCGCCCCGGCTGGATCGACGAGACGGTCGGCGCCCCCCTGGAGGATCAGGACGGGAAGGGTGATCCGGTTCGCTTCGGCGCGAGCTCGCTCCATCGCGCCGATCAACTCCGCGCCCAGCCGCGCCGTCAGCTTTCCCCGATAGACAAGCGGATCGTTAAGATACGCTTCCACAACCGCCGGATCGCGACACACACCCCCCGCATCCACCGGCGGCACGAGCCCCACTTTGGGAACGAGCACTGAAAGCACCTGTCCGATAAAAATGACCGCTGCCGGTATATTGCCGGGCGCCTTGATCGCAGGACCAGACAGGATGGCCCCGGCCAATCCCTCCCGGCAGGCAATCATGTGCAGGGCGCCAATCAGCCCTCCCATGCTGTGCCCGACCAGAAACACGGGCCTGTCCGGCTGCCAGCAGCGAACCATGTCGATGTAGGTTTTTAGCGGTTCGGTATAGTCGGCGAAGCGCTCAATCTGGAGCCGCCGCCCTTCGGACCGGCCGTGACCGAGGTGATCGATCCCGTAGACGGCATAACCCAGCGGAACAAAGCGGTTGACCACATTCATGTATCGCCCGCTGTGCTCGGCAAGCCCGTGAACAATAAGGAGGGCCGCCCTGACCTCCCCTTCCGGCAGCCAACCCTGGTAATAGAGCCCCGCGCCGCGGACACTCCTGAAGACCCCTTCCTGGTGCTGCATTTTCCCCACCCCCTATTTCTGTTCCTCTCCGAGGACACCCGTGACCCAGTCGAGATAGACCCGGGCAACGAGGTAATCGCGGCGGGCCCGGCTCAGGCTGCTCTTTGCCTGCCGGAGGTTGAGTTCGGCGTCGTCGACCTCCAGTCGAACCTTGACCCCCAGCTCGTAACCCTTCTCCGCCATCGCCAGCAGCCGCTCCGCCTGGTTCACGACACCGGCAAGCGAACGGACAATATCCGCCGACTCCCCGGCGGCGTTTAAAGCGTCGCGAACTTCGAGGGCAACCGCATCGACCCGCTTGGCCTCGTCGATCCGGATCCGACGAAGGTCGCTTTCGGCCTGGGCCACCCTCCCCTTGGTCCGGAGGCCGTCGAAAAAGGGATAGCTGAGCTGGACGCCGATACTCCAGTAAGGGCCGTCGCCCGAGATTCCCGGCTTTTCAAGCGTATTCCAGCCATACGCCCCCTTGAAATCGACGCGCGGCTTGTCTTGCGCTCCGGCCAGGACGACCAGTTCACGGTAGACATCGATCCGGTGGCGTATATCGGCGAGGTCCGGCCGTTTCTCACGGGCCAGGACGAAGGCCTCCTCATAGGTCCGAAGGGGAACCAGGTCGGCATCAAGGCGTCCGGCCGCATCGACCTCCCCGTTCTCGAAGGCGAGCAGAAAACGGAGACGCTCGCGTGCGGTGCGGATTTGATTCTCCGTCCGGATCGTTTCGGGACGGGCGTTTTCCACGGACACCTCGGCCGCCAGGACGTCATAGTCGGTGGCTACGCCCGCCTGGAGCTTCCGCCTTGCCTCTTCAAGGTGTCGCTTCTTCTGCTCAAAGTTGTGTAGCGCCAGGGCATGAAGCTCGCGGGCGAGAAGCACATCGTAGAAGGCGGCTGAAACGTCCCGCTTGGCCGCCTGCTGGTAGGCCCTGAGCTGTTCTTCGGCGGACTGGAGCCCGACCCTCGCCGCCCGGATCGCCGCGCTCACCTGCCCCCAGGTGAACAGCGGCTGCGTCAGACCGATCAGTGCGGACCGGCGTTCTGTCTGTTGCGTCATAATGGGACCGTATATCTTTTGGCTCTCATCCTTGTCCCATCCCAGGGAAGCCACGGCCGTAAGCTGCGGAAAGGCGGCCGCCCGCTCCTCGACATATTTCCCCTGCGCCCAGGCAATGTATTCACGGGCCTTCTCGATGTCCCGGTTTTTCTCCGCTGTGATCGCAACGGCCTCGGCAAGGGTCAATACGCGCGTCTGCGCCTGTGCCGGCCCCGCAGCCAGGAACAGGAGGACGGTCGCGGAAATAATCCCCACCCCGATGATACCTTTTTTCATGCCTTCCTCCGAAATCCGAACTTGTCGATCATCCAGTTACCCAAATCCTCCATGAATGTGTACATCACCGGAACAACAAGGAGCGTGAGCAGGGTCGAGGTCAGGAGCCCTCCCACGACGGCGCGGGCCATCGGCGCCCGCATCTCCGCACCTGCCCCGATCGCAAACGCCAGCGGCAGCATCCCGAAGATCATCGCGAGCGTTGTCATGACGATCGGGCGGAGCCGCGTCCGTCCGGCGGTGATTACCGCTTCCCGCCGCTCCATCCCGCGGCCGCGAAGGACCTTGGTATAATCGACGAGCAGGATCGCGTTTTTCGTGACGAGTCCCATCAGCATGATAAGCCCGATCAGCGACATGATATTGACCGTATCCCCGGTCATGAGGAGCAGCGCGGCCATCCCGACGATCGAGAGCGGCAGCGAGAACATGATCGCCAGCGGTTCCAGAAAAGACTCAAATTGGGCGGCCAGAATAAAATAGACGAAGAGCACCGCCAGGATGAGGGCCTCGGCCATATACCCGAACGTCTCAGCCATATGCTCAGCGTCGCCGGAAAATACAACCCGGTAACCCGGCGCCAGGGCAAGCTGTTTCGAAGCCTCCTGCACTTTCTCCACGGCTGTTCCCAGCGGGAGATGGTCAAGGTTGGCGCTGACCGTCACCTGACGGGTCAGGTCCTGCCGGTTGATCTCCGAGGGGGTGGCATAGGCCGAATAGGAGACAAGGTTTGAAAGGGACAGGAGCGTCGAAGTCCCTCTGCCATTCGACAGGGGCAGATGCAGGTTTCGAATCTGGTCCGGGTTCTCCCTGAGTTTCCCGGGAAGCCGCACACGGATGTCTACCGCATCGCCGTCCTCATCCTCGTAAGTGGAAACCACTTCGCCGCCGACCAGGGCGCCGACCGTCCGGACGATATGATCGGTCATCACCCCGGCGTTTACCGCCTTTTCGCGGTCAACGGCAAGCCGGTATTCGGGGATATCGTGCTCCAGGCTGATCTCGATGTCCTTGATCCCCTGAATCGCATACATTCTGTCGCGCAGCCCGGAGGCATAGGCCTTGAGGCGCGCGATGTCCGTCCCGCGCAGGTTGACCTGGAGGGGCTTCTGGCTTTGACCGGACTCGTTGACTTCTTCGATCGAGGTGATGACGCCGGGGAACCGGATGAAACTCCGGCGAAAATCCTGCTGCACCTCCCGCTGGCCCTGTGCCCGCTCCGACCGTTTCTTGAGCTTGACGAAGACGATGCCGTTGCGGACCGTGCCGCTGTCTCCGGCGCCGATGGTGGCATAAGTGTGCTCGACCGCGGGGTGGGTGCGGATTGCTCCGAGCAGCGCCTCCAGACGTCCCCGGCTCTCCGCGATCGAGGCATCAGGGGCGGTCTTGAAGGTCACGTTGAACTCGCCGCTGTCGAGATCGGGAAAGAAGGCGGACTGGAGCGAACCAAAGGCCATGATCCCCCCGGCAAATGCCGCCAAGGCGATCCCGAGAACCGTTTTGCGGTGGTCAAGGGCCCAGCCGATCATCCGGCGATAGCCGTCGGAAACCCTTTCGAACCCGTTGTTGAATCGCTCCAGCAGCTTCCCCAAACCGCTCCTTTTCCCCTTGGCCGCGATCGCCGGATCGTGCCAGCGCGAGGAAAGCATCGGGTCCAGGGTGAAGGAGACGAGCAGCGAGACGAGAACGGCGAAAGCGACGGTCATCCCAAATTGGAAGAAGAAGCGGCCGACGATGCCTTTCATGAAGGCAACGGGCACGAAGACGGCCACGATCGACATCGTCGTGGCGAACACGGCGAGGCCGATCTCGCTCGTCCCGTTGCGCGATGCGGCAAAATGGTCTTCACCGCGCTCCAGGTGCCGCACGATATTTTCCCGGACGACAATGGCATCGTCGATCAGCAGCCCGATGGCAAGCGACAGGGCCATCATCGTCATCACGTTGACCGACATCCCGAGCGCCTTCATGATGATGAAGGACGACAGTACCGAGATCGGCAGCGTCACCCCGGTGATCACCGTGGAGCGCCAGGAGTTGATGAAACAAAAGACGATCAGGACCGTCAGGATACCGCCTAAAATCATGGTCTGCTGGACGTCGTCGAGCGATTCCCGGATGAACGTCGAGCTGTCACGGACGACCGAGATCGCCGTTCCCGGCGGGAGTTCGGTCCGCATCCCGTCCGCGGTCCTTTTGACCGTATCGGCGACCTCGACGATATTGGCCCCGGCCTGCTTGAGGATATCCAGCGAGACGGCCGGGACCCCGTTGACGAGGGCAAGCGAGCGCTGTTCCTCGACCCCGTCCCTCACCTCGGCGATCTCGCCGAGGCGGATCGGCCGGCCGTTTTTCACGGCGATCGCCATCTCCTTGAACTTCTCTACACGGTCGGGCTTTCCCGAAACCCGGAGGATGACCTCCGTCGCTCCCCGGTTGAGGCGGCCCAGCGGGGTGTTCACGTTCTCCGATCGAAGTCCGGCCACAACGGTATCGATACCGATCCCGAGGGCATTGAGCCGCTCGGGATCGATGATCACATTGACCTCGCGCTTTGCGGCGCCGACCAGATCCACCTTCCCTACCCCGGCAATCCCCTCGAAGCGGCGCTTGACGCTCTTTTCGACCAGAACGGTGAGGTCCCTAGGCGAGAGCGTCTCCGACCGGATGGCAAGCGACACAATGGGCATGGCGTTGAAGTCGAGTTTCTGGATGATCGGCTCCTCGATCCCCTTGGGAAGAATCCCACGGATGGCGTTCACCCTGGCGCGCGCCTCCTGGATCACCTCGTTGATCCTCTCTTCCAGGCGGAATTCAACCACGACGGTGGAAACCCCCTCGCGGGAGAAGGAATAGACGTGTTTTACACCGGAGATGCCGTTGACCGCCTCTTCGACCCTTTTGGAGACCTCGCGTTCCACGCTCTCGGGACCGGCGCCGGGGAATTTCGTCACGATGGAAAGGACGGGGATCTCCACGTTCGGGTACATCTCGACGGGGAGCCACCGGTATGAAAAGATCCCTAAGGTGACGAGCACCAGGACCATCACGGTCGCGAAGACCGGCCTGCGGATGGAGAGATCGGACAAAATCATCGTTCAGCCCCCCTGTTTCCCGCCAGCGCCGATAAGGAGTTTATCGCCCTCCTTGACGTTGAAGGCACCCCTGACGATGTAGGCCTCCGCGGCCTTGAGACCCGCGGTGATCTCCACGCCGCCGGCCGTCGCCTGGCCCGTTCGGACCTCCCTGGCCCTGGCCCGGTCGGCCTCAACGATAAAGAGCCTCGCCTTCTTGCCCGCGATATCCCATCCGAGGAGGGCCTCGCGGGGAACAAGGATCACCCCTTCGCGCTTCCCCGTCACAATCCGTCCCTGAACGAACAGCCCCCCTCTGAGTTCACCCGCTGCATTGTTCACCTCCGCGATGACCCGGACCGAACGGTCGGCTTCGTTGACCGCCGGGTTGATGAACATCACCGTCCCTTTAAAGGACCTGCCGGGAAGGGCGTCCGTCATGAATTCCAGCGGTTGACCCAGACGCAGACCGGCCATCGAACTCGAAGGAACGGAAACGGTCAGATTCAGGACACGGTTGTCCACAATATGGAATAGGGGGTGATTTGCACCCGCCTCGCCGACAAGATCGCCCACGTTGGCCCGCCGTTCCGAGACGATCCCATCGATCGGGGCCGCGATCCGCCCCTTGGCCAGACGGGTCTTTACCTGGTCGAGATCCTCTTCCGCCGCGCGGACCTGGGCTTGCGCCGCTTTGACCCGCGATGCCGCGGCCTCCGCTTCCGTCGCGGCATCGTCGAGCGCCTGTTGGGTCGCAAGGCCGCTTTCCTTGAGCTTATGCATCCTCTCAAACTCGCGCCGGGCGCGGTTGTCGGTAACCCTGGCCTGAAGCTCCAGCGACTTCGCCGATTCCAGGGCGGCAGCGGTCCGCTTAGCAAAAGCCTCATGCTCGCGGATGTCGATCCTGGCCAGCGGTTCCCCCTTCTTCACCCGAACCCATTCCGTAACATAGACCTCGCTGACCAGACCCGCCACCTCGGATTTGACGTCCACCTCGAACTTGGGGGCGAGCGTTCCCGTCACATCGATCCCGTCGATCAGGACGCCGGCCGCCGCCTGCGACGTTTCCACGGCGACGGAAGGACGCGCGGTCTCGGGGGTCGCCTGCTTCGCGGCATCACCGCCTTTGGAACAGGCTGCAAACAGAACGGCCATCGCCCAAACGAATACACAATATCCAATCCTCTTCATACACTTTTTCCCTTTCGCTTACGTTTATCCGCTGCCAGACCGTCGAAAACAAGGTTCAGAAGCCGTTTGAGGGCTCTATGGTCGATTCTCGACTTCTGGCTGCAGATCTGATCCTCGATCGCAATCTCAACGGTACCCAGGGTGATCCAGGCCATGTCGCCGGCGTTTCCCGGCCGGAACTCACCCTGTTCGATCCCTTCTCTGAAAAAGCGTGTGATGAGAGCATGATAGCGCTGATGGTAGGCATCGAAGTCGAAATAAGGCGCCTCGCCGGGCGGACCAAAATAGACCGCGTGCATCAGACGGATAAAATCCAGATCCTGCCGGACATAGGCAAATCCCTTATCCAGCAGCGCGGTGAGCTGTTTCCGGATGCTCCCCTTCCCCTTCCGGTAGATGTCAACCGCCGCTTCGAGACGACCGAAGTGCGTCCGCATCAGCTCCAGAAAAAGTCCTTCTTTGTTTCCGAAGTAGTAATAGAGGACCGGTTTCGTCACGCCGGCCGCTTCAACCAGCTCCCGTACCGTCGTCGCGGAATAGCCCCGCTGGGTGAACAGCGCAAGCGCCGCCTCCATGAGCCTCTCCCGGAGCTGCCCCTCCGGTTTCACGTTGGACTCGCCCGGCTGCAACAGGGTGCCTTCGCGCCCTTGACGTCGTTTCCACGGCGCCGCTGGACTTTCCGGCTTCGTCGTATCCTTTTCTTTACCCACGCTGCATGTCTCTTTTCCCTATTTTACCGAACGGTAGGTATGCTACTTGCCTTACATTGTCAAGTAAAAATATCGGCCTGAAAATAATACATGCCGGAGTCGTTGGTTTATCCGGCAGATGCGTTCTCATTGCAAAGGGCATTTACCGACCGAATCTTCTTGATATCCCAGGGTATTCTTTTTTAGGATGGCCGCGCTGATCGACGATATCCTCTCCGGAGCAGGTTATGTCAGGCGCAAGCCATCCCGACCTTTCGGGGTGGCTTTTTTTCATAGCGACCTGCTTGTCCATCTTCTGCTGCGAAGGAGGATCGCCTTCGTATTCTCCTTCAACCTCCCGGTTCGTCCCTTAACGAGGCTGTTATCAAGGTCGCGATCAGCATAAACACCGCCGAATTGATGATGAACGCCGCAGGCGCGCCCCAGAGACTCACTTCCAAGCCGGTCAGGACAGTCCCTACAGAGAGTGTGCTGATCGCGAAGGCGCGGGCTCCGGATACCCTGCCCCGCATCTCCTCGCTGGACCGAATCATGAGCAGCGCCTGGACGAGCGCCATGGATACCCCCTGGGCGATTCCCGCGGAAATGAGCAGCGCCATGGAAACGGCAAAGGATCGCGAATAGGACAATGCCACTAAAATCAGCGGCCACGCCATAACGGCGCCGACAAGACATTTCCCCCGGTTTGCGGATTGCTGCAGCGATCCGACGACCAGCGACCCGAGCACGGCACCCAGGCCGGCGCCCGCCATGAGTTGACCGAAGCCGCCGGAACTCACCCCAAGAAAATCACGGGCGAATATCGGCATCAACGTATAGATATAGGGAAAAAGAAACAGGTTGACCAGCGCCGCAATGACAACCAGGGGGAAAAGGGGGAATTCGTCAATTCAAGTACAAGCCAGGCGCCCACCACGGTATCGATCCACCGGCCCACCCACGCACACAGCCCGGAGACCCAGAGCAAGCGGAATTGAGGATACTTGAGCGCCGGCAGGAATGTGTGCCGCTCACCGTCGACACCGCGCGCTTCAGTCACTGGTCATGCCCTGTTTTGTATCGATCCCATAGGTCGGATGCTTTCTTCGCCACCACTTCTCCGGCGATAGGGGTTTCCCGTACCCGAGCATCTTATCGAGCCGGACCAGTAATCGATTGAAGCGAGTCGTCCTCCGGATGATGGCCTTGACGGTCCGATGGAGAAGGGTGTTCGGTTTATTCCAGGGGCAAACCGGAAGACAGATTCCGCAGCCCCCCCCGGTCGATTCGGCATAGGCCCAGCACGTGGGCCACCTGCCGTGCCAGGTTTTGTGGCCCGGATTGACCCATTCGCCCGGTCTTGCGAAACTGGCTTCCCGGTCTTTGCTGATCGCATCCACGGGACACGCGGCGATACATCGATCGCAGACCTTGCAGAACGCTTCGATGCCGAAATATCGCGGCCGATCCAGCTCCAGCGGCAGGTCCGTGATGATTTTACACAAGCGGACCATCGTCCCGAAATCCGGGCTGATGACCTTGTCCGCGCGGCATTGCTCACCCAGTCCCGCCTCGATCGCGAAAGGACCGTTGGGAGCGGTATCATTGGCGGAAGGGATCGCCGTATATCCCAGGGCGCGTATGAATTCGGCCATATGGCCGAGCAGCAGGTCGATTCGCGAATAGGTGAACAGGGGAACCATTGAACACACCGGGTTGGGCGCGCAATTGAAAGCGTCATAGGGCATAGCGACCAGAAAGACGATCACGTATCGGCATTTTTTCGGGATGACACGCTTTTCGTCGGTTTCGTAAGGCTGGTCGACATCTTCGAAGACGATTTCCTTTCCGTCGCAGTCCCGGCTGTAGATATGGCGTTTGTCCAGGCCGGTGATGCCGACGCGCGCCGCGCCGAATTGGATTCCCGCCGTTTTGACGATCTGCGCCGCTTCCCGCGAACCGCCGTTAAAACGAGATACGCCCAATTTCCCCGGCGTCGGCAGGCTGTCGGTGAGCGGCTTCCAAGACCTCAGTCTGGCATTGGGGATATTGGGACCGAGACAGATCTGCGGCGATGTCGCCCCTTCCGACCGAACATCTTCTCCACCTGTCCGTGACATAGGCGTTTGTATATTCAAGCGAACGCTTTTTGCGGCTGAATAGAGCGCCACATCCTTCAAGGTTTGGCCGGGTGTGTTTCCCCTGATCCCTTCGATCATTCTTTTATGGGCTTTGGCACGAAGTCCGGCCTGGAGTCCTTTGGTAAAATACTGCTCGTAGTACAGCGATGATCTTCGTTTGTCGAATCTGCCGTAAGATCGATCATCGATCAGGTGGGTCAAAGGACTCTTGAATGCGCCCGCATCGTCCGATTTCCCCGCACCGGTCGGAGTCTTATCGCAAGCCTGTGGTTTTGAATCTCGCATATTTTATGCCTCACGGACAGCAGCATGATTCAAACCCGCTTGCGCGTCAAGCGAATATTGGCTATATGATCAGCCAAACCCTTTTTCATGTACAACGACCCCTGTGAGGGGCCCGACCGGGTCGATGCCCGGTCGCGCAACAGGGCACAATGAAATGAGCGAGTTGACGGTCATGAAGCTGAATCGGAAGGAATTCGACAATGCGGTCCGGCGGGCTTACAACCGAATCCCTGAGGAGATTTTGAATCGGATGGAGAACGTCGTCATTACCGTGAGGAGACGTCCCTCCAGGAGACTGCTCAAGGAGATGGGATATCCCCCAAACGAACCGATTCTCGGTCTTTACGACGGCGTCTCTTTACCGGAGCATTCCTTTTTCACCGCTCCTCCCTCGCGCCCCGATACGATCTTCGTCTTCCAAGAGCCCCTGGAGGAGATATGCGAGAGCCTTGCCGAGTTGGAACGCGAAATCGAAATCACCGTCGTCCATGAGATTGCCCACTTCCTGGGGATCAGCGATGCGCGTCTGGAGGAACTGGGATATGGGTGAAGCGAAGGAAATAAAACATCCGCCGCGGAGATGACCGCCTCCGCGGCGGATGTGATGATGTGACCGGGAGCGCATCCCGCAAGCTCCGCCCCGCAGGCGGTGCCGAGGGGTGGAAAACCACGCGGGGCGGGCGACTCCAAATTCCCTTTCGCTCAGTACCTCCCGCGGCCGCCGCCACGCCCGCCTCTGAAGCCGCCGCTATCCCGACGCGCACCGCTCGAATCGGCCTTTGGTCGTGCCTCGTTCACGGTGATCGTTTTGCCGTCAAGGTCGCCACCGTTGAACTTCTTGATAGCCTCCTGCGCGCCCTCTTCCGTTTCCATCTCGACAAAGCCAAAACCCCTTGATACACCTGAAAATTTGTCCTTGATGACCGACACCGATGCAACCGCCCCCGCCTCGGAGAAATTATTTCTCAGGTCATCCTCCGTTACCTTCTGCGACAGGTTTCCGACATATAAATTTTTGTTCATGGTCCGCCTCCTTAAGTGTTTGCAGAATGACCCTCCGTCCAATTTTGGCGAAGATAATGATGGTTGAAGGTCATGTTCATGCCGCGCAGCGCCCTGCCTGAGCATGAATGTTTTCCAAAGAAAAACCGCCGAGACTCTGAAGAGTCTGGCGGTTCACTCACGGTTCAAAACGTCGCGTTTCGCCGGCTGCCTCTGGACGTCCGCCTCGCATCCTCCGGCATGATTGTATCTCTACGCTGAACGGGATAAAAAGTCAAGATATTTCGATGCCAATATAATCCTTGACTTTCAAAACGAGGGAAAGTACATAGGCGCCAACAATAAGTTTGGATGAAGACATTATGATGCAAGAAGGCAGCCGCCGGGCTTTTTGCCTTCTGTCATTGTGCGAATCCGACTTAAGGGATCATTGGAGAAAGGAGGATGCACGCGATGTCAGAGGGTAAAGTAAAGTGGTTCAATGATCAGAAAGGCTTCGGGTTCATCGAGAAGGATGAAGGCGGCGATGTATTCGTTCATCACAGCGCCATTCAGGCCGTTGGTTTCAAGACATTGACCGAAGGGCAGCGCGTCAGTTTTGAGATCAAGCAGGGCCCTAAAGGTCCGGCAGCGGAAAACGTAAAACCCCTGTAAACAGATCTGTAAAAGGCAACGCACTGCAGAGGCATTCCGGTCCATGAAAATGGTCGCGGGGTGCCTTTTTTTATTCGCGTACCCCGCGGTTGGCAGCCGGGAAAGGGTTCGCGGCGGATTCAGGATTCAATCCAGTTTCGGGAGCGCTCCAACGCCCGCTTCCACCCCTGCATCAACCGCTTGACGCGCTCCGGGTTCATCTTCGGGAAAAACCATCCCTCCGCGGGCGTCGCGTCGACCGCCGAGATGCTCTTCCAGATGCCAACCGCCAGACCAGCCAGATAAGCGGCGCCCAGGGCCGTCGTCTCGAGGACAGGAGGTCGCACAACCGGAACGCCGATGATGTCGGCCTGGAACTGCATCAGCGTATCGTTGACGGCAGCGCCGCCGTCGACACGCAGTTCTCCGACGCCGATCCCGGAATCGGCCCGCATGCATTCGAGCAGATCGGCCGATTGATAGGCGATGCTCTCCAGGGCGGCGCGGGCAATGTGGGCAGCCTTGGTCCCGCGGGTGATTCCCACGATGGTCCCCCTGGCATAGGGATCCCAGCAGGGTGCACCCAAGCCGGTAAACGCCGGCACCATATAGACGCCATCGGCATCGGGCACCCGTAAAGCCAGCGCTTCCACATCGGCGGATGATCCGATAATGCCGAGTCCGTCCCGCAACCACTGGACGACTGCGCCCCCGATGAAAACGCTCCCCTCGAGGGCGTAGTCCGTCTTTTCTCCGATCTTCCAGGCCACGGTGGTGAGCAGGTTATTGGATGACACGACGGGGTTCGGCCCGGTGTTCATCAGCGCGAAGCATCCCGTGCCGTAGGTGTTTTTCACCATTCCCGGCGTCGTGCACCGCTGTCCGAATAATGCCGCCTGCTGGTCTCCGGCTGCGCCGCCGATTGGAATTCCCGCGGAGAAGGCCGATGTATGCGTTTCCCCGTAAACCTCGCTCGACGCGCGGATCTCCGGAAGTATTTCTCTGGGGATATTCAGTATCCGCAAAAGCTCGTCATCCCAGTCGCCTGTATGGATGTTGCAGAGCATGGTCCGGGAGGCGTTTGAGAGGTCGGTGACGTGCCGCTCACCACCGGTAAGATTCCAGATCAGCCAGGTGTCGACCGTCCCGAACGCCAGGTTCCCCTTCTCGGCCATTTGCCGGGCGTCCGGGCAATGGTCGAGGATCCAGGCGGCTTTGGTCCCGGAGAAATAGGGGTCCGGGACAAGACCGGTTTTCTCCCGGATCAGCGGTCCCAGGCCCTCTCCCTTAAGCCGGTCACAGACAGCGGCGGTCCGCCGGTCCTGCCAGACGATGGCGTTGTGGATCGGGCGGCCCGTGGCGCGCTCCCAGACGAGCGTGGTTTCCCGCTGGTTCGTGATTCCCAGCGCGGCAATCTCTCCTCCGTCCAGGCCCGCCCGTCTCAGGGCCAGCAAGGCCACGCCGACCTGGGACTCCCATATCTCGCGGGGGTCATGCTCCACCCAACCCGGCCGAGGATAGAGCTGACGAAACTCCTTCTGGGCCGAGGCGACAACCCGGCCGGCGGCGTCGAAGACGATCGCGCGGGAACTGGACGTCCCCTGATCCAGGGCAAGGATAAAGGGCATTGAAACCTCCTGAAAAAATGTGTTCCGATCGGGGAGCCCCCCGATCGGACCGCGGTACCCGCGATGGGCGAGGTCTGGGCGATATATACAGCAGATACCCGCGCTTGTCGAAATAATTTCGCCTGCATCGGATTATCCAGGAGAGAACGTTGGAAATCGCGATCCCTCCGCACGCCGGACCTTTTTCGACCCTGCACCCCCATGCATCGCTGCAAAGAGGTCACTCGTGCTGATGCGCTCAAACAATCGTCTTTGCGGACGCTTCGTTAGGAAACAGTTGCCGAATGCGGAAATTCCATGTATGTAGCGATGCAAAGAGAAAGGCTTCGGCCTTTTTACGAAGCCGACAAGGAGGAAGCGAATGGCTGTAAAACAATGGGACAAACCACCCGAGATGAAGATCAACCCGGAGAAGGGGTACCTTGTCACGATGGAGACGACACGGGGGAGTATCGAGATCGAGCTCGACCCCAAACACGCCCCCAGGACCGTCAACAATTTTGTCTTTCTCGCAGGCGAGGGATTCTACGACGGCGTCACATTCCACCGGGTAATCGGTAATTTCATGATCCAGGGGGGCGATCCGACCGGCACCGGCCGTGGCGGACCTGGGTACCGGTTTTCGGACGAATTCGAGGGGAACCCGCTGACCCACGCCGCCAAGGTGATCTCGATGGCGAACGCCGGACCCAACACAAACGGGAGCCAGTTTTTCATCACCCACTCGCCGCAACCGCACCTGAATGGAAAGCATACGGTTTTCGGAAAGGTGGTCAAGGGACAGGATGTCGTGGACGCGATCCGGCAGGGCGACGCGATGACGCGGGTAACCGTTAGCGAGACCTGAACATCATCCCATGAAGGCAATGGTTTTAACAGGCCCTTCCCGGCTTGCGGAGAACCCTGCGCCGCTTGCGTTGGCCGAGATGCCGAAACCGACGCCGAGCGACGGGGAGATCTCGATTGCGGTCGCGGCGTGCGGCGTCTGTCATACGGAGCTCGATGAGATCGAAGGGCGGATGCGGCCGCCGGTCTTCCCCGTCGTTTTGGGACATCAGGTCGTGGGAAAGGTCGCCTCCCTGGGGCCCGGTGCGCGACGCTTTCGGATCGGCGACCGGGTGGGAGTCGGTTGGATCCACCGGACATGCGGGGTCTGTGAGGCTTGCCGCGCCGGAAACGAGAATCTCTGCCCGCGGTTCCAGGCGACGGGACGCGATGCGAACGGCGGCTATGCGGAGTTCATGACGGTCCCGGAGGCCTTTGTTTACAGCATCCCCGGGGTCTTCTCCGCTGCGGAGGCGGCGCCGCTCCTCTGCGCGGGGGCGATCGGCTATCGGTCGCTCCGTCTGACCGGTCTTCAGGACGGCCAGACCTTGGGCCTCACGGGCTTCGGCGCCTCGGCGCACCTCGTCCTCAAGATGGTCCGCCACCGCTTCGCCCGCACAAAAGTCTTTGTCTTTGCCCGGAGCGCGCGGGAACGCGCCTTTGCCCTGGAGCTCGGCGCCGTCTGGGCGGGAACGGCCGAGGAGGCGCCGCCGGAGCGGCTCCATGCCATCATCGATACGACACCCGCCTGGAAACCGGTCGTGGAGGCGCTGAAACATCTTGCCCCCGGGGGACGCCTCGTTATCAACGCCATCCGGAAAGAGGAGAGCGACAGGGACGAGCTGCTGCGGTTGGACTACCCCTCACACCTCTGGCTGGAAAAGGAGATCAAGAGCGTCGCCAATGTAGCCCGTCGCGACATCTCCGAATTCCTCACCCTTGCAGCCGAGATCCCGCTCCGTCCCGAGGTGGAGGAGTATCCCCTTACGGATGCCAACCGGGCCCTGACCGAACTCAAGGAAGGCAGGATCCGCGGGGCGAAGGTCCTCAGAATCGCATAAAGTGTAAAACCCGCAAAGACAACTGTTTGAGCGCGAAGCCCGAGCGCAGCATCCGACCTTTTTACGAACCCGTAAGTCACACCACGCGGATGATCCCTTTAGGCGCCGCCGTGACCTCGCCGACGATCGCCGCTTCATCGATCCCCGCCGTATGCATTCTATTCAGGAGACTCCTCGCAGCGTCCGGCGGCAGGGCAATCAGAAGCCCGCCGGCGGTTTGGGGATCGAAAAAGACATCGATCAGCCAGTTTGGACAGTCGGGGGCCACATCGATCTGCTTCTCACGAAATTGACGGTTCCGGATCAGGCCCCCGGGAATCAACTCTTCCTCGACCAATGACCGGATCTCCGGGAACAAGGGCACCGACGAGGCGTCGATCCGCATCCCTACCCCGCTCCCCTCGGCCATCTCCAGGGCATGGCCGAGAAAGCCGAAACCCGTGACATCGGTGCAGGCATGGATATCCGCCGTTTCCGCCATCAATTCCGCCGCCCCCCTGTTGAGGGTCGTCATTGCCGCCACGGAGCGGGCGACCAGGGCTGCGTCGGCAAGGCCAGCCTTGAGGGCCGTGCTGACGATCCCCGTACCGAGCGGTTTGGTCAGGATCAGGCGATCCCCGGGTTTGGCCCTGTTGTTGAACAGGATCCGCTCGGGGTGGACGACGCCGGTCACGGACAGGCCGTATTTCGGCTCGCTGTCCTCCACGCTGTGACCGCCGATCAACAGGACCCCCGCCTCGCGCATCTGATCCAGGCCGCCGCGAAGGATCTCGCGTAGGATCTTGACATCCATCGTCCGGATCGGGAAACAGACGATGTTCATCGCGGTGATCGGCCTTCCCCCCATCGCGTAGATGTCGCTGAGCGCGTTGGTCACCGCGATCCGGCCGAACGTATAAGGGTCGTCGACGATCGGGGTGAAAAAGTCGACGGTCTGGATGATCGCCAGATCGTCACGGAGCCGATAGACTCCCGCGTCTTCCGCGTGCTCCATCCCCACGATCAGGTTCGGATCGGTGATGAGCGGCAGATCTTTGAGCGCTTCCTGCAGGTCGCCCGGACCTATCTTGCAGGCTCACCCGGCCCCGTGGACGGTTTCGGTGAGGCGCACAGCGGGTTCCTTATTCATGGTCAAATCTCTTCCTTTCCAGCATCGATTCCCGCCGCGGGGGAGCGCCCGCGGGGCGTCGACAATCTACCAAATCACGACAGAGATTGCCAGGGTAAAAAATTTATTAAACTACCCCGCCGATGTGACCGGGAGCGCACCCCGAACGCCTCGCCTTTTATTCCCCTTTACTTGTGATCGCCGATCGTGATAGTCATCCGCATCCGTAACAGGATCGTTTACATGAAATTTTTTATCCCGAGGGCATCCCCATGCCGCAGCGAATAAGATATTACAGCACCAACCGCCACCTGGATCGAGTCCCCGGCATCACCCCGTTTAAGGCGACGGTCTCCTTCCGGGAGGCCCTCCTGATGGGACAGGCCCCCGACGAAGGGCTCTTCATGCCCGAGCGGATACCGGTCCTCCCGGTCGAAGCATTTCTGGCCATCAAGGGGGCGCCCTATGCAAAAGCCGCCCTGCTTGTGGCCGAGGCCTTTCTCGCGGAGGAGATCCCCGCCGAAACGCTCGGGCAAATCATCGACGATGCCTACAACTACCCGGTGCCGCTGGAGAATGTCGTGGCGCGCAAATACATTCTCCGCCTTGATCAGGGCCCGACGGCCTCTTTCAAGGACTTTGCCGCCCGGATGATGGCGCGTCTGATGAGCGCCTTCCGCGATCCCGGAAAACGTTTGAACGTCCTTGTAGCCACGTCGGGAGACACGGGAAGCGCCGTGGGAGACGCCTTTCGCGGCGTGGAGGGGATCGACGTGACGATCCTCTATCCGCGGGAAGAGGTGAGCGGCCGGCAGAAACGGCAACTCGACACGATCGGCCAGAACGTCCAGGCCGTCTCCGTGGACGGGAAATTCGACGATTGCCAGAACCTTGTGAAACAGGCCTTCGCCGACCCGGCCTTCGCAAATTTCAACCTGACGTCGGCAAATTCGATCAATTTCGGGCGAATCCTCCCGCAGATCATCTACTACGTTTATGCCTGGGCGCAGCTTGCCCGGGAAACCGAATCGGTCGTTTTCTCGGTCCCCTCAGGCAACTTCGGCGATGCCCTCGGCTGCGAGTATGCCCGGCGGATGGGGCTTCCCATCGAGAAGCTCGTGATGCCGACGAACGAAAACGATGAGTTTCCGCGTCTTCTGGAGACCGGCGTCTATGAGAAGATTTCCCCGTCGCGGGCCTGCCTCTCGAACGCGATGAACGTCGGGCATCCGAGCAACCTCGCCCGATTCTTCGACCTTTACGGCGGCACCGTGGACCGTAACGGTGTCGTCCACCGCCCCCCTGACCTCGAAGCGATGAAGTCGCGCATTTACTCGGTGAGTATCTCGGACCGGGAGACAAAAAAGACGATAACGAAGGTCTATGACCAGTACAGGGTGCTCCTCGAACCGCACGGCGCGGTCGGCTGGCGGGGACTTGAGGTCTATCTCGAACTCTTCGGCGACTTTCCCCTCTGCGTTTCGCTGGAGACGGCGCACCCGGCCAAATTCCCCGACGAGATCAAGGAACTCCTCGGGATCACTCCCGACCTTCCCCAAAGCATGAAGGATATCGATGAGCGATCGGGGTCCCCGGCGCTGCTCTCCAACGAGTATGTCGAGCTACGGAATTTTCTGAAAGGACGTCTGCGGACTGCGGATTGAAAAATCACGCCGGCGCCATTGCCGCGTTATCTGCGACGACGCCGTAGAGGTTACCGGGCGGCGGCACACCCCTTTTTTCC
>Ga0233425_10005670_pt1 | contig 19440 bp, 10 predicted proteins | sample Watercolumn_Towu_2_FD_181712 | JGI IMG/M metagenome (GOLD analysis project Ga0233425, IMG submission 181712) | Freshwater microbial communities from Lake Towuti, South Sulawesi, Indonesia - Watercolumn_Towuti2014_140_MG | ecosystem: Environmental > Aquatic > Freshwater > Lake | place... | reverse complement strand
CGGCGATTCCGCGGCCGCGCTCCACAGTAACCGCCCCGTCTCCACGTCGAGACACTGCACCTCGCCGACGCCCGGCTGACTGACCAGTGCGCGGCCGTCGCGCACCAACGGCGGCACGTGACGCTGCCGCCAGTAAGCCGCGTTGGCATAGGCGCTGGACGGAAGTGGACTCCACGGCTGCCGGCGAATCCACAGCACGCGGCCCGACAGATCGCAGCACACTACGCAGCCTGCCAGTGTCGCCACGATCCGGTCATCGGCCCGCGTGGCCTGACAGGCCTGGCGGTCCCACGCGGGGCCGCGGCCGGTGGAGAACTCGGCCAGTACGGCGTCGCGAATCGTGCCGCCCGTCCGAGTTTGGAACTCTGTCAGCAGTAGCGACACCTGCTGCGTCGAATCCCGGCGCACGGTCAACGCCAGCAGCGATTGCCCGACGGGCATCGGATCGGACACGACGTAGGCCGATGACTGGGCGCTCCACAACAACCGGCCGTCGCGGAGGTCGCGGCACAACAGTTCGGGCCCGCTCTCGGTCCAGGAGCGGACGTAGACCCGCGAACCGGAAATTGCGGGCCGCATGGGTACGAGCGGGCTGCCCGACTGTGCGCCGCTGCGGTTGGACCGCTGCGCCCACAGACGTTTGCCGGTCTCCAGGTCGTAGGCCGCCATTTCCGACGGATTGCCCACGATCATCGCGCCGCGTCCGAAGGCCACGGCGAGTTGCCGCGAAGGCCAATCGTAACCGCGTTCGGGCACACCGGCCGGCCGGCCGTAGTCTGGGGCCTCGAAGCGCGCCCACTTCACGCACTCGTAGGCGTCGGGAGGGACCGTCGGCCGCGGTCCGCTCGGCGGCTTTCCGGCCGGCTCCACTGCCGCGTCGCGCGTCCAGGACTCCCGCATCTGCCGCACGAGTTGCTCGAAGGCCGCCGGTGAAAGCCGATGCGGGCCGATCTCGACTGTGGCCATCGGCGGTTGGCCGATGTCCTCGCCCAGCAAGGCGCCGGCCAATCGCAAACGCGGGGCGATCTCGGCCCGTCGCGCGGCCGACGCACCGCGGACCGCCCGGCGGTAGTGTCCCACGGCCTGCGGAATACGGCCGCCGGACAACTCGCGGTCGGCCAGCCAGGCGTGTGCCTCGGCCGCGGCCTCCGTCATGCAGAACTGCACTGTTACCGCTTCGACCAGCGCCACGCCGTCGGCCGCAATCGCCCGCTTCAGCCGCAGATGTCCCAGTGTGGCGAAGTGTTCACGCATCGCCTGCAGCAGCGCCGCTTCGTCCTGCATGGCCGACTGTAGGGCCACCGGCAGCGACACGAGCAGTTGCGGGTCGCTTGGCGAAGGGACCACGCCGTGCAGTCCCGCCGCCGACTTGGTGATCGCTTGGCAGGCCTCGCGGTACGCCCCAGCCTGCAACGAGGCCAGGAACTCGGTCAACACGCTGAACGTTTCCTTGTTCGGGCGCTCGATCAAGGGCGACAGCGACGGCGGGTCCCCCGCCCGCACGTCCGTGCGAGCCGACGATCCGACAACGACGAACGCCGCCAGTGCAACGGCCACACAGAATCCGAATTGTCGTAAGGCACGCACGAACATCATCCCATTTTCTGTTGGGGCGGCCGTACAACTGCCACCCCAACGGACTCAAAGGAAACGGTCCCCCGTTCACGGTTTCTGCGGCACCAACTCGAGCACCTCGCGGTCCTTGGGTTTGTCGTCCGATCCCGTCACTACCCAATATCTTCCGTTGCCGGCTACGAGCGGTCCGAAGGCCGCTTCGCGCGGCAGTTCCACGTCGAGCGCTGCCTCGGTCGCCATCCGGCCGTTGCTCGGATCGACCCACACCAGCACCGGCTGCCTTGCGGGCCGCGACTGACCGTCGGCCGGCAGCCGGGCGTAGAGGATTCTTCCATCGGCGCCGCAATACTGCAAATCGAGGAGGTTGTCGGCTTCGTGACGCCACAGGTCGTTGCCCGTCTCGGCGTCGATCGCCAGCAGGCCGCTGGTCGTGCCAACGATTACTCGCGACTGAGCGATCCCGAGAACCTTCTTCAAGTCGAACAGCCCCCGCCGCCAAATCAGGCGGCCGGTGGCCAGGTCGAGGCATTCGACGGCCCACACGCCGGGCTGTGTGGCGTAGACGCGCGAGCCGACGATCAGCGGCGGCTCGTGCGTATGCTGCCGCCAGAGCGGGGCCTGATCGTCTTCCTCCTTGTCCGGCCGCGGTGCCCAAATCTGCCGCCGCGCCCATGCCATGCGGCCGAGCACATCGCAGCAGAAAACCGTTCCGCCGGCCGTACCCACGATCCGGTCCTCGGCCATCGCGATGCGGCACGGCACGACGCCGGACCAGAAATCGGTCAGTTCCAACAAGGCGACACGGTCTTGCAGGCCGCCCGTTTGCTGATCGAAGGCCGCCAACTCCACACTCAGCGTGCCGTCGGGTTTCGGCGCCGAGCAAATCGCCAGCACGTTGCGCCCGGCAAGCAAGGGGTCCGAAACGACCAGCGCGTTGCCGCCCGGCGCTGCGCTCCAGACGACGCGCCCGTCGGTCGCATCGAGGCACACCAGTTCGGGGCCGGCCTCGCCGCTGCGCAGCGTATAGAGCCGGCCGTGGGAGCCGACGACCGGTGGCGTTGGTATTGCCGGCAACGGCTTCTTCGGTTTCGCCGGCGGACGAAAGAGCCACTTCTGCTGACCGCTGGCGAGGTCGAACGTCGCCTGCGCGGCGCGGCCGCTGACGACCAGCCGCTCGCCAGCCACGACGCCATACGTGCCGCGTCCCGCCCAGGGTAGAGCACTCTTCGGCGCTTCGAGGCGGGCCCACGGCCGCGCGCTGTAGGCGCCCGGCGCAGGAATCGTATTCCCGGCAACCGCAGACGCAGCCGGTTGCTCCGCGCCCGATCCGTTCTCCTGCCGCGCTCGGCGGACTTGCGTCACCAGGCGTTCAAACTCGGCGGCTGTGAAGCGGACCTGGCCGAGTTCTACGGCTGCCGCTGCCGGGCGGCCGAGGTCGCGGCCGAGCATGGCGCCGGCCAATCGCAAACGGGCCTCGACGCCCCCGCGCTGTTCGGCCGGCAGGTCGGGCAGCAACTCCCGGTAGTGGCCGACCGCCCGTGCGGGCTCGCCCCGCGACAACCAGCGGTCGCCCAGCCAGAGGTGCGCGTCGGCGGCCGCGTCGGTTCCGTAGAACTGCAGCGCGACCGCGGCCACTGCGGCCGCGTCGCCGTCGGCGATTGCTTTTTTCAGCCGCAAGCGGCCCACGGGCGCAAACTGCTCGCGCATCGTTTGCCGCAACGCCGGCGCTTGCTGCATGGCCGACGCCATGATCGCCGGCAGCGACTGCAACAAACGGCCGTCCTTGGCAGCGGGCAGCAAGCCGCCCTCCACGGCGTTCGACCACGACGCGGTCACCTGGCACGCGCCGCGGTACTCGCCGCTGGCCACTGCGGCGTCGAACTCGGCCAACTGACTGAAGGCCTCCTTGCTCACGCGCTCGGCCAGCGGATGCCGCCATTGCTTGCGCGAGAGCGTTCCCTTGCCGTGCGAGGGCAGTCCCGCCGGCGACTGCGGCGCGGCCAGCCACGCCTGCGCCTCGGCCCACCGTAGCAAATGCAGCGTGGCTCCGGCCTGTTCCTTCCACGGCGGCGTATAGTACGACGGATCGCCCAAGCGCAGGAAGTAGCGCAAACGACGGCAACACTGACTCACGTCGGCCCACCGCTCCTGCTGGGCCAGCGCGAGCAATTCGCAATGCACGAGTTCCTGCGGAAACGGGTCGATGCGGATGTTCCACGACGGCGTCGCCAGCAGCGCTGCGCTGATTGTCCGCAGCGGAGCCGGATCTTCGTGACGGCACATCTCCCGCCCCAGCCGCAGGTACAGCGCGGCCAGATCGGGGCAGTTCGCCTGGCTGCCGTAGGTTCCCACGTCGACCAGCAAGGCGGCCTCGTCGAGCACCCGCAGCTTGGCCTGCCAATCGCCCGCCGCGGCCAGCACGTCGTCCAACAGCCACACGAGCACGGGCTGGCTGAGCGCGTGCGGTAAATTGTCGCCCAGCGCGCGGAGCGCACATGCCCGCCGCCAGGCCGCAGGCGAGACGTTGTCGGGTTGCGACTGCGTGGCGTACTGGTGCCAATCGGAGGGACTCTTCATCCCTGCAGGCAACGCGACGCGGCCAACCAATTCGACCGGCGCCAGCGACACCAGCGCGTCGAGCCGGCGGATCTCCAGCGACCGCAGCTTGATTGCCCGCCGCGAGTTGGCCGGCGCGCAGTACAACCCCAGCGTCGCGCAACGGCCATTGACCGGTGTGGGATTCGGCTGGGCTTCGCTCCACTCGCGGCCTTCGCCGCTCGTATAACAGCGGGCCAATCCTGCGCCGCAGACTACTCGCAACCATTGGTGACGGCCGGCCAGCGGGGCCACCGCGTAGACCGGGTTGTACGACTTGTCGGGGTAGGCGGCGTTGGGCGGACCGGAATAGAAGAGCGTTTGGCCGGATTCCACGTGCCGCGCGAAGGCGACACGGAAGAGATGTTCCCCTTGTTCCGAGCCGAGGAAGATGCCGCTTCCCGGCTCGGCGTCTTCCACCTCGAAAACGTATTCGTACAGGCCGGGATTGCCGATGCCGATGGCCGCTTGCGCGGCCTTCACGTCGGCCGCGGCTGCCAGTTCCACGCGTCCGTCGGGCAGTTTCGTGAACCGCACGCCGTCGGCCGGCTCGGCCGGTGTGAGTTGCCACGCGGCATCGGCCGGCTTGTCGACGCGCAGAACGACGGGTCGTTTCGCTACCGCCGGCAATGGCGCCGGGGCGGACGAAAGCACGGTCATGCCGCGCAGGTTCAATGTCCCTTGCACATACACCTCTTGCGGCAGACCCGGAAACGGCACGCTCAGCAACACCAGATCGCCGCGGCTGAGCACGATCCGGCCGCCCTGACAACGGATCTCCACAGTGCCGATCCGAGTGCGCGCGTACTTGCCGTTATCCAACGCCCACAGGGCCATCGACTGCGGCTTCGGCTCGGCGCCGTTTCGGGCCGTCTTGTACGCCGCCCACGCGCCATACATGCCCGGATACAGCCGCAGCGTAATCCCCTCGCGCCCCACCCAAAAATGCAAGTCAAGATCCTTGACCTCGCTCAACCCGATCCGCCACGCCGAATCGTCTTGCCAGGGAACCTTCAATCGGTGCCAGCCCGAAAGGCTGCAAACCGACTTTGTGCCGCGTTTGGAAGTCTCCATCTTGCTCGGCTGTCCGGGCACCGGACTCAGCAGCAGCCGCAGTTGCTCGGGTGTGGGATAACTCTTCAATTCATCATAGTCGTCGAAACACACGCTCTCGAACGGCGGCGCCGCCGGTTGCTCCTCGGCTGCGGCGGCCATACTCACACAGAACAACAGCGCGGCCGCTGCCCCAAGGCGCAGCGACGGCGAGCCCCGGGCGTGAGCCCGGGGATGACCTTGGGTCAAAGATGCCAGCATCCCCGGGCTTACGCCCGGGGCTCGCCATGTAGGTCGCATCATCGCCATTCGACCACCGTGGGTTCGGCGGGGACGGGCGGGGAGGCGTCGGTTACGGACAGGCGGAACCGTCCGATCGCCGCCTTGCCCGTCGAGGCCAGGTGTTCGATGGTGAAAACTAAACGCTTATTGCGGACGTCGAGCGGTTCCTTGAGCGTGAAAACGGCCGCGCGGGGCAAGCCCTCGTTGGGCGTAACGCTCCAGCCGTACCGCTTGCTGGGCGGGTCGCCGATCGCGGTCTCCGCCCGAAAGGTGAGCCTCGCATAGTCGGCCGCCGCCGAGTGCAACGGCACATCGTCCGCCTCGCCAGGCCAGAGGGTGACGAACGGCTGCGGCGGCTCGGCCACCTGCCGCTGCCAGACGACCGCGCGGTCGGCGTCGAGGATCTGCACGCGAAAGTCCCGCAGCCGCCGTGCCTGTTCGCCCTCGCCGCGGTTCCACACGACGATCTGGTCGATGTTCTTCATGTCGCCCAGGTCAAGTTCCCGCTGCGTGTCGTCGCCGCGAGTGAGTTTGCCGCCCGGGGCCATGTCTTCGGTTCCGCAGAAGACCTGCACGTCGGCTTTGGCGAGCACGTCGCGTTTCACCTCGGGCAACTCCAAACGCACGAAGCGGCCGCGCAGCAGCCGTTCCTCCGCGGGCGGTTGCTTGGGCAGCGCGGCCAGGCCGAACCGCGTGAGAATGAAATTTCCTTCGCTGCTCCGCCCGGGACCGTTTCTCGGCAGCGAAGGATCGGTCATGGCCTCGATCCGGACCGCCGTGATGTTCTCCAAGGCGGCCTCGCCGGCGAACACGTACACCTCGTGATACGCCTGCCTGCCGCTGGCCAGCACCGAGCCGTCGGGCTGCATTGCCAGCGCAGCGCCGCCCAAGGATCGCACGACCTGCGGCGTCACGACCACCCACGGCACGCGCGTGAACCGCGGCACCAGCGCCAGCGCCTGCCAGTCGATCCGCTGCCGGTCGTCGGGCGCCGTGTAGACCAGTTCGAGCTTCACCTTGCGGCCTCGATAGGGCTGCAACGGGACTAAGGCCGGCGCGGTGCGATAAGCCGACGGCACCTCCCCCTTCACGATCGATTGACCGTCGACGCGGACCTCCAGACTGCCCGACGGCGCTTCGCCGACCAGCGGCCGCGGCCAGGCCAATAGGAAGTTGTCGCTCTCGGAGATCTGCCGCTCGGCGGTCAACGTCAGCAGGCGTTTGCCGACGCCGGGAACCACGACAAACCGCGCTTCGCTGGACGCCGACTCGTCCCAACGGGTTTCCAGCGGCACGGAGCCGCCCCCTTCGACGCTGGCCGTCCAGCCGTTCCACGCGGGAATCGCCCGCGCCGCGTATTGCTGCACCTCGGTTCTCAATTTGTCCGCATCCAGCAGCAGCAGCGGTTCGAGCCAGTCGAGCGTGTCGCGGATGTCCAACGGATCGGCGCCCGACGGCGCGTCCTTTTCGACGGCGTCGGCCGCCAGCACCAGCGTCTTCTGCCCACCGCCCGGTCCCGCGAGCGCAATGTTGCCCGTCTCGACCGTTTCGGCCGAACCGATCAACACCTTGCTCTGGAACAGCGGCTTGCCACTTGCCTGATTCACATAGACCGCCGCGCGCGCACAGCCGCCGTTGCCGGCGGCGCGATCGAGGCCCGCGCGGCATTGGAACGCGCGCACACACGCCGGCAACTCGAAGTGCAGTTCGTTCGCCGCATGAACGCCCAAGCCCCAGCCGTACTGCCGGTCGCTGCCGACCAGCGGGCCACCCTGCACGTTGCGGTCGACCTGCCAGCCCCAAGAACCGCCGAACACGGAACGCTGCACGACATCGCTCGGTTCGAGCGTCGACAACGGAACCTCCTCGGGCGCGAAGTAGCACCGCGCGCGGATGGTCGGAAACTTCACCCAGAGCGGATCGAAACTCCACACCGGCTGCACGACGTGATACCAGCGGTCGGGTTCCTTGTCGGAGCCGAACGGAACGCTCGGACGCAACCGCAAGGCGGAACTCGTGACAACCAAACCCCCGGCCGTTTCCACACGCACGAGTCGCGCAGTCAAGTCGGGACTGAGAATCGCCAGTTGCTCATAGTACGCTCGCCACGGGTCGGCGGCCGGGAAGTGGATTTCGGTCAACTCGGAAAAGGCCAGCCGTCGCAGGCCGTCTTCGGTCAGCAGGCGCAACGATTCCCGCTCCCAACGGGCGCTGCGGAAAGTGATGCGTCGGCCGTCGCGGCAGAACGCGGTGCCCGGCTCGTATTGCCGCCGCGGCTTGGCCGTCCAGGCCACGCGGCGGACCGCGGCCGGCAGAATCCGCAGTTGCCGGCGGGTTCTGCCCAAGGGATTGCCCCACTCGGCCGCGGTCTCGACGAGCAGATGCGGCGGCACGGCCATGTCGACTCCGGCGGTAGCCGCCTCGAAACCGGCCACTCGCCCCGGCAGGCGATCACCGCCGACAAACTCCACGACTCCCGGGGGCGAGGCCACCGTCTTCGGCAATTCCGCCCGGCGGTCCAACAACCAACGCAACGGCCGCTGCGGATCCATCAGCGGCGTCGCGTCGAGCCGTGGCGACTTCTGCGGCGATTGCCAATCGGCGATCGTCTGTCCCTCGACCCGCGCGCCGTCGGCGAACACGGCCAGATAGCGGGACTCCGGCTCGGCCGCCGTCAGCCGCCCGGCCGACAGGAGAAGAAACACTGGAAGACACTTCACGCAAAATCGCAAAGACGCCAAGAAGATCGACGGACTGAACCCTTCACGTCCCAACGTGCCGAGCACGTGCGGACTGTTCGGCCCCGCCGCTTCTATGCGTCTTGGCGCGTCTTCGGTTGGAGAGAACATCGGCTTGCACTTCACGGCGGGAGGTGTTCGGCGGGCGTCTTGAGTATACCACAACGCACGTGTTCGGGTACACGTCCCCGTGCGGTCACTTCGTACCGCCCTCACCAGCTATCTCGAACTTACCGTCCAACAGATCGCACCAAGTGCGCAGCCCGGACAACTCCGCTTTGGCCCGGCTACTGGGACTAACCAACCGGATGGATCGCGGGGCAACCAGTGCCCCCAGGTGCTTAATGTCGAACGCTTCCAGCAGGCCGAAGCAGAACATCTCCGGGTATTGCTCGACCTGCCAGTTCTGCTCGATGACCTCTTTGAGACTTCCCAGCATCTCGTACAGTTCTACCTGGCCGATAGCCTTCTCTTCCAGGCCGGCGGCCACCAAGGCGAACGTGCTGGAGACCGGCCCGACGGCGACCATAGTGATCGCCCGGTTGTTCTGTCGCGTCGCAGCCCAACGCGCGGCGGCTGCCACCTGACTGACCTGCAATCCCAAGGGGCGACCACCGAGGGTGGCCACTTGCAGTGGAAGCCTGGACTGCGCCCCGGTGAGCTTGCACTCACCCTTATCGAAGGGGTCCAGCGCCAGCACGCGATAGCCGGCCTTCAATAACCGTGCTGCGTGTTCCGCGGCGCTCGCTCGTCCGCCGTCGGCCACCAGCAGGGCGGTCTCTGTTGGTTCGCCCCTGGCCAGTTCTAAGGCCGGGACAGTCCAGGCTCCGTTCATCTGCAGTTTCCAGAACGTCGCCTGAAGTTCGCCTTCCTTCGCGCCGTCGGACCGGACGGCCGTTACGGTGTAGTCCTTCATCCGCACGATGTCCTGCAGCCGGACGCGTGCGTCCCGCTGCCACTTCGCAGCGGCAGCCTTGTTCATGGGCAGGTCGGGGTCGCGGGGCAGAACTTTGGCCAGCTTCATAGCCAGCGTATGAAAGTCTTCGTTCTCCGCCGGCAACTCGCACTGCAATGCCTGTTCGCTCTTGATCTCGTTTCCGGAGGGAATCTCCGTGGCGTCGAAATCCTTGGAGCCGGCATAGAAGAAATCGCGGAGCATGCGGTAAGACGCCTCGCGGTTTTCCCGTTCGTAATTGTGGGTGCCCGGATCATGGTTGACGTGGGTCCGCAGGGCCGGCTTCCTGTCGTACAGTCCGTAGATCGGCGCGGCGGCGTCGACCAGCGGCTGCAAGGCGTAGCCCGATTCAAAGCAACAGTCGTCCTTGACGTTGTAGGTCAACAACAGCGGCCGCGGGGCCATCATGGCCGTCAGGTGCGTGTAGTCGACCAACGTGGCCAGATCGTTGGGCGCCTGTTCCGAATCCCCCAGATCCTTCAGGTGCGCGGCGCGAGTGCCGAAGCCGGAATAGCCGGCCACCGGATTGGCCAGTTTCACGCGCGTATCGAGCGAACTGAGGACGATCGTCTGCCACCCGCCGCCGGAGAGCCCCGTCATGGCCACGCGCTGTGGATCGGTGTGCTCCAGGCTCAAGAGCACGTCCAGGCCGCGTTTCATCGCGAGATAGAACGGGGCCATGCCGCTGGTGCCACAGAGATCGAGTTGGTTCATCCGGCCGTGTGCAAAGCCGTCCGTGCGGAGTTGTCCCATGCCCGGCCACTCGATGTTCAGAGCCAGCATGCCGCGCTTGGCCTGATTGATGCAGCGGATCTGCTTGGGCGGGTACTGCTTGCCGAGGGCCGTGTGGCCGTTGACGTTGAGCACGGCCGGCACTTGGCCCGAGAGCTTCTCCGGTTCGTAGAGCAGCGCCGGAATCCACATCCCCGGCAGGGCCTCGAAGCGGAGCTTCTTGATCTTGTAGCCGGGACCGCCTTCGATCGTCTGAAGCCATTGGATCTTGGTCTGGGCATCCCGCCACCGAGTGCCCTCGCCGCGATAGATGATCTTCTCCAACACAGCGGAACGAAGCCGGGCAGCCTCGGCCTCCCACTCGGCGGCCGAGCGGATTTTGGACATCGGCGGAACCCCGGTCGCGCAATACCGCTGCGCCTCGGCCCCAGGCGAAGTCTTGCCGACGATTTGGCGGTTGAGCCATGCTTGCAGCAGCTTCGGGTCGTCCGCCGCAAAGGCAACCGATGCCAAAATGGGCGCGGTGAGCACGGCCGCCGAAACAAGCAGCCACTTGGCAAGTTCAGCGGGTTGCAGCATGCGACTCATCATTGACACCTCAACTGGCTGGCCGGGATCGAGTATTCGTGACCGTGCGCGACCGCGGAGAAACCAGATCAGCTTAGCCATTTTGCCAGCCGCCGCTTTGCCTCTTCGTGCTCGATTCCTTCGCCGGCGTCCAATTGTCGCAAACCCTCGTCGACCTTCTGCCGCAGGTACAACTCGGCCATGATGTCTTCGACCGACACGGTTTCGGGAAGGCGCTCGATCATTTCGAGCACTGATTGCTTAACCGTTGCAGGCATTGCATCACCTCGCATCCACGCAGGGGAACAGCAGACTTCACTCGACTACTCTAACAGTGGCCCGGTCGCGCTTCAATCCCGCGAGTGCCGAAGACGCAAACCCGGGCGGATCGCGGCCCAATTCCCGGGCTGGAAACCAAGCCGCGGACCGCAAATCACGCCACCTGATACCGCTCGACCTTCAGCCGATCAATTTCGACGCCTAGCCCCGGCGCGTGGGGCACGGCCATCATGCCGTCGATGAAGTCGAGTCCGTCGGCCAGCACGTGGTCGCGGAGTTGGTGGAAGGCGCATTCACCGTAGCCGGAGAGGATGGGCGTGGCGGCCGCGAGTTGCAGCATGGCGGCGGTGGCGATGCCCAGCGAGGGCTGGCCGCCGAGCACGGCGCGGAGCCCGCCCGCCTCGGCCACGGCCGCGCACTTCCGCGCCGGCGTGATGCCGCCGACGAGCCCGAGGTCGATCACTACCATCGGCGCCGCGCCGCAACGGACGGCCGCCTGCACGTCGGACGGCCCGCGGATCGCCCGCCACATGGCCAGCGGCACGCTCGTCTGCCGCCCCAGCGCCGCCACGGAGAACAGGTCGCCCGCGGCCAGCGGGTCGATGAAGAACTGCGGGCTGTCGGATTCCATTTCCGCGCACAGGTCGCTGGCGGACTCCATCTCGTAGCACGCCCGGCCGTCGAAGTACAAATCGGCCCGTTCGCCGGTAGCCGCGCGGACCGCTCTGAGGGTCCGCAAGTCCTCCTCGGGCCGGCCGCTGGCGGTGACGACTTGCGTGTAGAAGCCCTGCTCGGCCAACGCCCGCCCGACTTCGGCCACGCGATCCGGCGCGGATTGGCACAAGCGGACGGCCATTGGCACGCGCGTGCGATAGCGGCCGCCCATCAGGTTGCACAGCGGCTGCCCGACCACGCGGCCGATCAAGTCCCAGCAGGCCATCTCGACGGCGCACCGCAAGAGCGGATCCTTGAGGACTTCCAGCGAGAGGAGTTCGGAGATGTCGAACACGCTCCGCCCGGCCAGCACCGGCAGCAGGGCCGCGCGGCGCGCGGCCAGTTCACCCGGCCGCCAACCGAGCGTCGATTCGCCCCACCCTTCGCGGCCCGAATCCGTCACCAGCCGCACCAGCAGCGAACGCACCGGGTCGCGCGACTCGGTGCGGGAAATCTCGACCAGGTAGAACTCGAGGTCGTTGATCTTCATACGCCCCAACCTACGCGATGCCGAGTGCCGTCGGCCGCCGGCTCAGCGGCTCTTGAGATGGAACTCGACGGTTCCACCGCCGCGGAGCGCGTCCGTGGCGATCTCCTTGCCCAATTCGGTCGCCGCGTTGTATTGCTTGGGCACGATCTCCTTGCCGTCGACTTGCTTGGAAATCTTCACGCGGTACGCGCCCGGGTAGAGGCCCACGGGGAACTTCTCGTCGACCCCGCCGGGCGAGCACTGGCCGTGCTGGTCGGTCGTGGCGGTGGCCGTCTTGAGCGCCGAGCCGAGGAACTCCTCGGGCTCGTAGGTCACGGTGGCCCCTTCCAGCGGCTTGCCGTCGAGCGTGACCTGCGTCAGGGCGATGACGATGGCCGCGCTCCCGGCGGACCACTTCTGGATGCGCGCGGCGATTTCCTCTTCGCTGAGCACTTTATCGCCGCTAGTATCAACCCGCGGCAGGGCGTCGAGCAGACCGGGACACTTGCCGGACTTGAGTTCCGTGGCGTCCAACTTGCCGTCGCCGTTGGCGTCGTGCTTGGCGATTGCCGTGCGCGCGGATTCGACCGCATCGATCTTCGGCCTCGCCGGCCCTTTGGGCTTGCCCGAACAACCGCCCGCCGCGATCGCCAGGCCGATTCCCAACATTGCCGAGAAACAAGTTGCCTTCATCGCGTTTTCCTTTGCCATGAGCCGTCGCCGTGGTTGGGGCGGCAGTTGCACTGCCACCCCTTGGACTTGCCGGGTTCTCAACGGGGCGGCAGTGCAACTGCCACCCCAACAATTCGCGCCGCCCCAACAATTCGCGTCCCCCCGACATTCCCCCGCGGCCTAGTACGCGTCGGCCGGGATGGGAATGCCGTCGTTCCGCTTGGCCAACTGCATGTGGATCTGCGGGGTAATGGCGAAGCTGACGGCGTGGACCGAGCCGCTGCACATCACGACGTGGAACACGCCCGAATGGGCGCTGCCGAAACGCGACGACATCGAATCGTAGTCCTCGGTGTCCTGCGAGGGGGGCGCGTAGTTGATGTTCGCCCAGCGGTTCACGTCCCAGTCGTTCCCTTGGAACATCGAGTTGTTGTCGGCGCCGTCGGCGCCCGTGTAGTAGGCGGCCGGGTTGAGGTACTTTTCGCCGGCAAAGTACGTGTTCGATTCGCCGTCGGTGATCTGGGCGGAGGAAACCTCGCTCCGTTCGCCGGAGACGCCGTCGAAGTTCTTCGCCAGACTCAAGTCGCTGTTGGACCAACTGCAGTTGGGGTAGTTCTTCAGACAGCTCACATCGCTATTTGAGCCCGGCCCGTTGCCCAGGAAGCGGTAGGTTCCGCCGTTGCTCGCGTAATCGGTCTTGCCCATGGCGGTGGTCGGCCCGCCGTTGTACGAGGCCTCGACAGCCGGATACGCGATGACCTTGCGGCGCGTCGGACAAACGAACAAGGACAGCGGCGTGGACCGCATCTTCGAGAGTTCCAACCCCTTCGCGGTCTTGTTCGCGACCCCGTCGATACCCTTGCCCAGGTCGTGCAGCGGCTTCTGATCGATGAACTCCAAGAGGTTGTAGGCCCAGCCGCCGGGCTGCGAGGCGCCGTAGCCCATGTCGGGATCGCCGGTCCACATGTATCCCCACCCACTGGACGGGTAATGGTTGTGGGTCGCGTAGTGCGCCTGCGTGGCCATCCCGATCTGACCTAGGTTGTTCTTGCAATGCGTCTGCCGCCCCTGCTCACGGACCGCCTGGACGGCGGGCAGCAGCAGGCCAATGAGGATGCCGATGATCGTAATCACCACCAGCAACTCCACCAGGGTGAAACCGCGGCCGCGACAAATCGAATTGGTCACGAGAAGACCCTCACAAGACAGGGACCAAGACCGGAGCAGCATGCCCCCACCGCCACCGGTACGCTTATTATAGTGGATTCCGCCGCGGGGCGTCAATCGGCACCGTTTGGCGAGTTCCGCCCGTCAGGGCGGGGATTTAGTTGAGGTGGCAGTTGTACGGCCACCCCAACGACGACCAGCACCGCCGCCCATTCCCGGGCTGACGCCCGGGGCTCGCCATCCGTTATACTGGTTTGCCCGGGGACTGTACCAGTTATCGCCCCAGCGAAAATGGGACTATCCCCTTCGCGACGAGGATCCTACCATGAACGCCCTTTCGCTTCTACTGCTGAGTCTCCTGGGCGCCGAGCAGCCGCTCGACGCGTTCGACTATGCCGACGCCGCGGCGGCGCGGAAGGCATGGGTGGCCGCGGAAGGGACGCCGCCGGTCGATACGGCCACCGACGAGGGCCGCAACGTGGTGACGGTCCGCGTGCCGTTCGCCGAGAAGCCAAAGTTGGGCCGCGTGGTGATCGACCGCAACGTGACGCTCGACCTGTCGGCCGTGGGGGCGTTCTCGCTGGAGATCGCGGCCGACGCGCCGGAAGCGGCCGCGCACCTGACACTCTACTTCCGCAGCGGCGAGGGCTGGTACGGCGCCAGCGGTGCATTGAACAGGAAGGGCTGGCAGACCGTGCGGTTCTCGAAGGCCGCGTTCCGCCCCGAGGGCACGCCCGCCGGCTGGCAGAAGATCGACGGCATCCGCATCGCCGCGTGGCGGGGCACGGCCAAGGACGCGACGCTGCGGCTGCGGAAGCTCTCGGCCGTGACGCACGAGGTCGCGCTCATCGTGCCGGTCGCGGCAACGCAGCGGGGCGATCCCGAGTATCGCGCGGCCATGGACTCCGCCGCACTGGTGGCCGGCATGTTGGAGGAACTCGGCCTGGGGAGCGACGCCATCGAAGAGACGGCGCTCGCGGCGGGCGCGTTGGGCAAACGCCGCGTGGCGATCCTGGCGCACAACCCGCGGCTGAGCAACGAGGCGATCGGCGTGCTGGAAAAGTTCGTCGAAGGCGGCGGAAAGACCTTGGTCTGCTACTCGCTGCCCGAGCGGCTGGGCAAAGCACTGGGCTTCGGCAATGCGAAGTACGTGCGTCCGCCGCGTGCCGGCGGTTTCGCCGAGATTCAATTTGACGAGAAGGCGGCGATTCCCGGGCTGCCGAAGTCGGTACATCAAGCGTCGTGGAACATCACAGCCGCCGAGCCGATGGGACACAACGCCCGCGTCATCGGCCGCTGGTTCGACGACGTCGGCAATCCAACCGGCCACAATGCCCTGCTCCTGAGCGACCGCGGCGCGTTCTACAGCCACGTCATCCTCGGCGACGACCGCGCGAACAAGAAGCAACTGCTCGCCGCGTTGCTCGGCCAGTTCGACGCGGCGCTCTGGCGGCAGATGGCGCAGGCGGCGATCGATCGCGCGGCTTCTTTGGGACACTGCACTACCATGGAGGAACTCGATAGGTACATTGGCGCCGACTTGTCCCGTAAAGAGATCTTTCCAGCAGGCCAAGCCGCTCTCTGGGGCGCACGGGAGCAGTTTGACAAGAGGGAATACTCCAATGCCCTCGGCAGCGCACGGGTGGCACACGAGGCGTTGGCCGAAGCCTACTTGCGCACTCAACCCAGCCCCGCCCGCGAAGGCCGCGCCGTGTGGAACCACTCGGGCACGGGGGCCTATCCGGGCGATTGGGACCGCTCGGCCAAGGAACTCGCGGCCGCGGGCGTCAACATGATCCAGCCCAACATGCTCTGGGGCGGGCTGGCCCACTATGCCAGCGACCTCCTGCCGCGGAGCGAGACCTTCCGCCAGCACGGCGACCAGATCGCCCAGTGCGTGGCCGCCGCGAAGAAGCACGGCCTGCAGGTCCACGTGTGGAAGGTCAACTACAACCTCTCGAACGCGCCCAAGGAGTTCGTCGAGCAGATGCGCCGCGCGGGCCGCACGCAGGTCACCTTCGCCGGCCAACCGCAAAACTGGCTCTGCCCGTCGCACCCCGACAACCAGAAGCTGGAGTTGGAGAGCATGTTGGAGGTCGCGCGGAAGTACGCGGTCGACGGCCTGCACTTCGACTACATCCGCTACCCCGGCCGCGAGACGTGCTACTGCGACGGCTGCCGTCAGCGGTTCGAGCAGCACAGCGGCAAGTCGGTGGCCGCCTGGCCGAAGGACTGCTACTCCGGCCCGCGGCGCGAGGAGTACAACGACTGGCGGTGCCAGCAGATCACCGCGCTGGTGGCGGCCGTACACCGCGAGGGCAAAAAGCTGCGGCCGGAACTGAAGATTTCGGCCGCCGTGTTCGGCAGCTATCCGAGTTGCCGCGAGTCGGTCGCCCAGAACTGGCCGGCCTGGGTGAAGGCCGGCTACCTCGACTACATCTGCCCGATGGACTACACCAACAGCGACACCGAGTTCCGCGCGCTGCTGCAAAACCAGTTGAAACTGGTCGGCGGGCGGATTCCCGTGTATCCTGGTATCGGCGCCACGGCCTCCAGTTCGACGCTCCCGGCCGACCGCGTAGTCGGGCAGATTCACGCGGCGCGCGAACTCGGGGCCGCCGGCTTCACGATTTTCGATTTCGCCCGCGGCACGGCGCAGTCGATCCTCCCCGGCATCGGCCTGGGCGTCGGGAAGCAGAAAGCCGTGCCGCCGCACGACAAATGATGTACCTTCAGAAACATGCGAGTAAAACCATGACTACCACCACGAAATCCGCGCTGCTTCTTGTCCTCTGTTTGCTCGGCGTTTGGAGCGTCCGCGCCGCGGTGGCGGAGAAACCCAACATCGTCTTGATCATCTCCGACGACCACGGCTGGACAGATTACGGGTTCATGGGGCACAAGCAGGTCCGCACGCCGCACCTCGACAAGCTGGCGGCCGGCGGCCTGGTGTTTCCGCGGGGCCGCGTGCCGTCGAGTCTCTGCTGCCCGAGCCTCGCCAGCATCATTACAGGCCAATATCCGCACCAGCACAAGATCACCTGCAACGATCCGCCCGGCAAGATCCAATCGGCCGAGTGGCGGGCCGGACGAGAGCAACTGGACCGCTTCCTCGAAACCGTGCCAACGCTGCCGCGCGTGTTGGCCGCGCACGGGTACGTCAGCTTCCAAAGCGGTAAGTGGTGGCAGGACAACTTCGCGCGCGGCGGCTTCACGCACGGCATGACCACGGGCGACCCGAAGAAGGGCGGCCGGCACGGCGACGAGGGCCTGGACATCGGACGCAAGACCATGCAGCCGATTTTCGATTTCGTGAGCAAGGCCAAGGACGACGGCAAGCCGTTCTTCCTGTGGTACGCGCCGATGCTGCCGCACCAGCCGCACAATCCGCCCGAACGCCTCTTGGCCCGCTACCGTCCGCTGGCCCCCAACGAGCACGTCGCCAAGTATTGGGCGATGGTCGAGTGGTTCGACGAAACCTGCGGCCAACTCCTCGACTATCTCGACCAGCAGAAGCTGGCGTCGAACACGATCGTCTTGTACGTCACCGACAACGGTTGGGTGCAAGGGCCCGACGGCAAGCCGCTGCGGTCGAAGCTCACGCCCTACGACGCCGGGCTGCGCACACCAATCATCGTCCGCTGGCCGCAGCGCGTCAAGCCGCGGCGGAGCGACGCGCTGGCGATGTCGATCGACCTGTTTCCCACGATCCTGGCCGCGGCGGGAATCGAACGGCCCGCGGCCCTGCCGGGCGTCGACCTCCTCGACGATCGGGCCACGGCCGCGCGCAAGGCGGTCTACGGCGAGTGCTTCCTGCACACGTTCGTCAATCTCGACCGCCCCGCCGACAACCTCGTCGCGCGGTGGATCGTCGACGGCGATTGGAAACTGATCGTGCCCCGCGATGCCGCCAAGGGCAAGCCCGAGCTGTACGACCTCGCCGCCGACCCGCACGAGAAGACCGACCTCGCCGCGAAGCACGGCGACCGTGTCGAATCGCTCCGCCGCAAACTTGATGTGTGGTGGAAGGCGGAGTAGGGCAATCTACGGCGACAATATCCCCTGCACCGCTGCGATCAGGCTGGCGGCGTCGGGTTCCAGCGGTACGTCTTGCTTTTGCTGGCTTTGCAGATCTTTCACCTGGCAGACGCGGGAGGCGAACTCGTTTTCGCCGGCGATCAGTGCGATGCGGAAGCCGCGGCGGTCGGCGTATTTCAGTTGCTGGCCGAGTTTCTTGGGCTCGGGGAAGACCTCGACGCCGATGCCCGCGGCCCGCAGCGCGGCCGCCAGGCGGAGATAGTCGTGCAGGCGGTTCTTGTCGAAGTAGGGAATGAACACGGGCGCGGGCGTAGCCACCTTCTCGATCATGCCTAGTTCTTCCATCGCGGCCAGCAGGCGGTCGAGGCCAAGCGAGGCCCCGATGCCGGGCAGTTGCTGGGCGGTGTAGAGCGCGGCCAGGTTGTCGTAACGCCCACCGGAACATATACTGCCGATGGCCGGCAGGGCGTCGAGGAAGGTCTCAAAGACGGTGCCGGTGTAGTAGTCGAGCCCGCGGGCGATCGACACGTCGAGCTTGACCCGCCGCTCGGGCACGCCGGCCGCCGCGACCGCGGCGAGCAGCTCGCGGAGCTTGCCCACGCCGGCCTGGCCGGTCTCGCTGCCGGCCAAGAGCGGATCGAGCTGCCGCAGGATGTCGTCGTTGCTGCCAGAGAGTTCGGAGAGCCGGAGGATTTCGCGGGCCTGCTCGGGCGTGGCCCCGGCGGCCGCGGTCATCTCTTCGGCCACGTGCTCCGGGCCGATCTTGCCCAGCTTGTCGAGCGCGCGGAGCACGGCCACGGCGCGGTCGGCCAGGCCGAGCCGCTCCAGCAGCCCGGTGAGCACCATGCGGTTGTTGATGCGGATCGTAAAATCCGAGAAGCCGATGGCGACCAAGAGGTCGTGGATCACCAGCGTGGTCTCGATGTCGGCGGCGACAGAAAGCGTGCCGATGGTGTCGAAATCGCACTGCATGAATTCGCGGTAGCGGCCGCGCTGCGTGTTCTCGCCGCGCCACACGGTGGCGATGTGATAGCGTTTGAAAGGGACGCCCAACTCGCCGACGTGCTGCGCGGCGAAGCGGGCCAGCGGCACAGTCAAGTCGAACCGCAGGCCGACATCGCGGCCGCCGTGGTCTTGGAACTTGTAGAGCTGCTTGTCGGTCTCTTCGCTCCCCTTGCCGGCGAGGATCTCCAGGTACTCGAGCGCCGGCGTGTCGATCGGGCTGAACCCGTAGGAGCGGTAGACGCGGCGGGCCGTGTCGATCAGCCGTTCGCGCGGAATCATCGCTTCCGGCGGGTAGTCGCGGAAGCCCTTGAGCGTGCGGGGAGTGATGCGTTGGGGTTGGTCCACGGCGGCTCAATTTGAGATTTGTGATTTCAGATTTATGATTGCGATTCCAGCCTTCAATCTGAAATCATAAATCTGAAATCACTTCGGTTTACGGCTCCGGATGTTCTTTCCTTTGCGCGGCCCGAGGACCGCTTCCGCGTATTCCTCGACTTGCTCGGGCGTTTCCCAGAGGTGGTCGTAGACCCAATCGTCTTCGTATTCGCAGTTGCGGGTGTTGTAGCCGCGGCAGATTTCGGGGCGCGTGTGGTAGATCC
>Ga0233425_10005669_pt1 | contig 19446 bp, 21 predicted proteins | sample Watercolumn_Towu_2_FD_181712 | JGI IMG/M metagenome (GOLD analysis project Ga0233425, IMG submission 181712) | Freshwater microbial communities from Lake Towuti, South Sulawesi, Indonesia - Watercolumn_Towuti2014_140_MG | ecosystem: Environmental > Aquatic > Freshwater > Lake | place... | reverse complement strand
CATCGAGAGCGTCATTCTGAGCCTGGTCGATCCGGACGGGCAACCGCTCGGTGAAGCCGAGTCTGCGCTCGCATGGGACCCGGCCGGGGTTGGCTGCGTCAAGTACGCCTTTGCCATCGACGCTCCCCGTGCCTGGTCACCGAACTCCCCCGACCTGTATCGGCTTGCTGTGCGGACGCGATTCGAGCGTTGCGAGACAGAATTCGGTTTTCGCAGCCTGGACGCGGCTGACGGGAAGCTTCTCCTGAACGGCCGGACGATCCTGCTGAAGGGTGTCTGCCGCCACCAGGAGGACCGCATCCGGGGCCTGGCTCAGGATGCGGATGCGATCACAAAAGAACTGCGCTCAATCCGGGCGATGAACGGTAATTTCGTACGCCTGGCACATTATCCACATTCCGCTGAGACGCTCGATGGATGCGACCGCCTGGGGTTGTGCGTTTGGGAGGAAATCCCGCTCTACCAGTCCGGGTTGGGCATCATCCGCTTCCTGTTCGACAAGACCAGGTATTCCACCGGCAAATCCTGGCACGACCTGCCACGCCTGTTCTACGGTACCAATGCGCTCGAAAATCATGCTCTGCTGGGCCGGGCGCGGGATGAACTGCTCAAGTTGATCGAACGGGATGGAAACCACCCCTCCGTGCTGTTCTGGGGCCTGGGCAATGAATGTTGGACTCTGCATCCTTCCGGGGCGAAAGCCCTGGCCTGGCTGCGGATGCAGGCCGAAAGCCTGGACATGAGCCGGCTGTTCTCCTATGCCGCTTTTACCCTGCCTTACCTGGGGGCGCGCCGCGAACGCGCCTTCGATGCCGTCGATGTGATCGGCATCAATGAATACTTCGGCTGGTATTATGGTAAGACGGATCAGGCTGCGACCTACCTGGAGGAACTGAGACGCAGGTACCCGCACAAGCCTCTGCTGGTCACCGAAACGGGTGCGGACGCGGTCGCCGGGCAGCATTCCCGGGGACCGCACCTGCAGCGCGATTACAGCGAGGAACACCAGGCATGGTTCCTGGAGAGTCAGTGGCTGCAGATGCGGTCGATCCCGACCTTTGCCGGGCTGTCCGTCTGGGTGTTGAAGGATTTCCTCTGCCCTGAGTATCGTGAGGATAACCCGGTGCCTTATTACAACCTGAAGGGCCTGTTCAACCGCGATGGACAGCCAAAGCTGGCTTACGAGCGGATGAAGGCATTGTACGGCGAAGACCAACCTGATGATTAGGAGCAAACAATGGTGAAATCCTTGAAAACCCTGAGCTGGCCGGTGCGCCTGGCCTACGGCGTGGGCGACTTCTACGGCGGTTCCTCGGTCACGATCATCTCCCTGCTCTACCTGTTCTTCCTGACCAACGTTGCCGGGCTGCAGCCGATCCTGGCCGGGACGGTCATGTTGATCGGCCGGATCGTGGACGGGACGATCGACCCCTTCCTTGGCCTGCTGACCGACCGGACGCGTACCCGCTGGGGGCGGCGTTCGCCTTATTTCCTCTGGCTGGCGCTCCCGGTGCTGATCGTCTACGTTCTCTTGTGGTCATTGCCGCACTTCAACTCCCAGACTGCCCTTTTCCTGTGGTGCACGGTCACCTATGTGCTTTCGGTGATCGCCTTCTCGGCCGTGATGACACCCTATGCTGCCCTGGCCCCCGAACTGACGCCCAACTACGATGAACGGACTGTGCTGGTCAACACGCGCATGGCCTTTTCGATCCTCGGCGGTCTGTTCGGGGCGGTACTGCCCAAGCTGATCGTCGATTCCTTCTCCAATCCGGCGCGCGGCTACCAGGTCATGGCGCTTCTCTTCGGTGTTGTCTTCTCGGCCATTTGGGTGATGATGTTCTTTGTGATGAAGGGACGCGAACAGGTGCATGCCCGATCCGATAGCGCCACCGTCTGGGTATCTCTGCGCTCGGTGCTTGGCAACCGCTCCTTCCGGGCGCTGATCGGTATCTACCTGTTCTCTTTTCTCACCAATGACGTTCTGAGCGCCAACTTCATCTACTTTCTGACCTTTTTCCTGCTCAAGGACGGTTTGTTCACGCCGGTCATGGGCGCGCTGCTGGTCAGCGCGGCGCTGAGTCTGCCGGTTTACATCCAGATATCCAGGCGCTTGGGCAAGCGCGGCGCGTATTTTGTCGGTGCAGGCTATTGGATCCTTGTGTTGGCCTCCCTGTTCCTGCTCACCCCGGCCACCACGACCATTTTCATCCTGGTCCTAGCTGTCCTGCTTGGGCTGGGCATGGGCATCAGCTATGCCATCCCCTGGGCGATGCTGCCCGAGGTGGTCGACGTGGATGAAGTGATCAGCGGTCAGCGCCAGGAGGGAGTCTATGCCGGGATCATGACCTTCCTGCGGCAGGTGACCTCCTCGCTGGCCGTCTTCGGTATCGGTGCCATCCTGCAATTCAGCGGATACAACGCCGACCTGGCCGTCCAGTCACCGCAGGCGGTGGCCGCCATCCGCATGGTCACGACCGTGATCCCGATCGGGCTGATCGGCCTGGGATTGCTCAGCTGCTGGTTTTTCCCCATCACCCGCCAGAATTTCTCCCTGATCCGGGAGTACTTGGACAAACGCCATCGCGGCGAAATCATCCCGGACGATGAGAAGGAGAAGCTGCAGGCGGTGGTCAAAAAAGTCCACGGGGCGAGCTCCAACCTTTATTAAAAGAGGAATGCATGGACCAATACCCACGCGTGATCGAAATGCGCCAGCGGGTGCTTGCCTGGCTGGCTGCCATGCAAGCGCCGGAACTCGGAGATGGCGTGCATGCCGAGTCCGCCTTCCAGCGCAGGAACGGACCGGACGGCATGTACCTGCCTGGCACCTACAATGCCACGGCCTGTTTGTTCCTGCTTGGTGCGTACGAGACCCTGGCTCCGGCCCAGGCGGATTCGATCGCGGGATTCCTGAACCAATTTCAGCGCCCGGACGGCGCCTACCGAATTCCAGAGATGGAGGCTGCCGAGGTCTATTATCCTGATTTCGAATATATCGATCTACACACCACAAATTACGTCCTCGGCGCGCTGGCTTTGCTCGGTCGAAAGCCGGCCGGCCCCCTGGCTTTCATGGAACGCTACAATACTCCGGCAAAACTGGAAACCTGGCTGGACTGCCGTCAGATGGCCGAACCTTGGACGGAGGGAAACTATATCGTCAATTTGGCCTCGTTTTACGCATGGCTACACGAAAATGGTAACGCGCAGGTCCATCCGCTGTTGAACCAGCTGCTTGACTGGCACCAGGCCAACCAGGATCCCGCCTCCGGATACTGGTACGACCCGGCCACCAATGACCTGACTTCCGCCATGGCGGGCGCAACCCATAATTTACATCTCTACTACTACCTGCGCCAGCCGGTTCCGCGTTTCGAGAAGATCGTCGATCACTGTCTCGCCATCCTGGAGGGTGTCTCCTCGGCTTGCCTGGACGTTGATGTGATCGACATCCTGGCGAACCTGCATGTCTATGGCTACCGCCGAGCGGAAATTGAAGCGTACATGGAACGAAAAATAACCGCCCTGCTCGACTTCCAAAACCCGGATGGAGGTTTTGCCGACCTGCACGCAGGCCTGCGTCTCTTCGATGGCTGGGAACGCTATCAGGAACCGCAAGGCCTGAGCAACTGCTTTGCCACCTGGTTCCGCTGTGCCGCCATCGGGATGATCTGCCGGACGCTGTATCCGGATGCGACCGAGATCTGGCATTTCCGTAACACCTTGGGAATCGGTTATTTCGACCCCCACCCACCCAGCGCCTGGCCGGTGGCTGTCACGTCCGGTGTTCCTTCCCGTATGCCGACCTCAGCACCAGTCCAAATGTCGACCCGTGCGGGGGGTTTCGGTCAGCAGGCGCAGCGCCTGCAAGCGCGCATTCAGGAGCGGCTGGCCGGCGTCAGCCGGGAACGGTTGCTGGCGGCCGGCGCGCTCTACCAGATCAATATTGACGGGACCGGCGGAGGCAGCCTGACCATCGCCATCAATGATGGTATGGTCGATATAAAAGCCGGTATCGATCCAGAGGCGCGCGTCTGCCTATCCCTGACATCCGAGACCCTTGAAAAGCTGCTTGACGGCAGGCTCAACGCCACAGTAGCATATATGACGAAGAAATTGAAGCTGCGCGGCGATATCAGCCTGGCAATGAAGCTCGAATCATTGCTGAAATAACGGTTCTCGCGGGTGAAGCACGAGAGCCCTCCACTAATATTGTCAGCCGGCTCTTTCCTTCACCAACGATAACAGGACGATAACCTGTTCTTCATCTTACGTATATCACTGGAAATTATCATGACAATGATAAATCAGATAATCTCGGCCGTAATCCGCTATGCGGTCGATGAAGCGTAATTCGCGATCCGGCAGGCGTTTATATTGGAAAGGAAAAATGGAAAAGCATATTCTGGTCACAAACGATGACGGTGTTACGGCACCCGGATTGTTGGCCCTGGTAAAGGAAATGCGCCAACTCGGCAAGGTCAGCATCCTCGCGCCGGACAGGAACTGGTCGGGAGGTGGGCATGTCAAAACCCTCGACCGCGCCCTTCGGGTACGCGAGGTCGTGATGGCGGATGGGACGGCCGCGTATGCTGGCGATGGGGCTCCATCGGACTGCGTTGCTCTGGCGACTCTGGGATACTTTAAGGAGCAGATCGACCTTGTGGTATCCGGGATCAACATCGGGGCGAATCTGGGACACGATGTTACCTATTCGGGTACGGTGACGGCCGCGATGGAGGCTGTCATCGCCAATGTACCCGGCATCGCGGTTTCGCTGGAAGTTCCCGATGGGCATATCGGCGAGCTCGATTTCATTCCTGCTGCGCATGCGGCAGGGATCGTCGCCAGACAGGTGATCAAAAATGGACTACCTCCTGATATCCTCTTGAATGTCAATGTCCCTTTCCTTCCTGAGGAGCAGATACTGGGTGTTCGCCTGACACGTCAAGGTTTACGTGTTTATCACAGCCGGCTCGATGAACGTATCGACCCACGCAATCGCCCATACTATTGGATCGGTGGTGATGCCCCCACTGGTGTTCCGGAACGTGGAACTGACATCGGTGCTCTCGCCGGTGGTTACATTTCGATCACGCCTTTGCAACTCGACTTGACTGCATACCGCGTTCTGGCCGACATGAATGCCTGGCCTTGGCAGGGAGAGCCGAATGGACCCTGACCACAATTCCAAGCATTCATAACCCCGGGATAGAACAAACACCACCAGATCACAATCATGAGCCGGAAGCCAGTGGAATGAATTTTCCGAATGCTGCCCGATGTGACAGGAACCGAAGGGATCTTCAGCAAGCACGGAAGTTTGTCGAAGAACTACCTCTACCGTCTGGATTTCCGAGATTCCAAGAAGCAGGTGGAAGCGGCGGCGTACTGCTCGCTGCGGGACATGATCGAAAGCGAGAAGTTGACGGCGAAACTTACTGCGATGCCCACCAACCCGCTGGCGAGGGCGAACGCCACGCGGCATTTTCCCACCTGCCAGAGCGTCGCAGCCAGGGCCAGGAAGATATAATCAGCAGGTCGGGTAGCTCACAAACGATTAGCAACGGCCGCAGGGGTACGTTCGGCGCGACCGGCTTTGCCGCAAATGCAACGTCGATGCGCCCGGGACCATAATTCAATCCTGTCTTGAATTCTTCATGGAATACTCAAGATAACGCCCAGCTTCCACGCCGCCCCAAACGCCGAAAAAGAAGATCAGGAAAGTCAGGGGTTTCGATGGGATGAACATACCGGCAAGCATGCTGCCCAGTGAGAACAGGATCAGCAGGACCCCAACGATCAAATGGCCTTTCGTGGCCTGAGGACTGAGTTTGACATTCATAATATCTCCTTCTCGATAAGCCTTACCGCTTCCGTCACCCCATCCGGCTCGGCGCGGATCGCGGCGCCCAGTTCGGCGGCTTTTTGGCGCATCTCCGGCGACTGCATCTGACGCAAGGCTTCGGCCATATTTTCGACGTTGAGTTTCGGGCGCGGGATGGGCTGCGGGCCGACTCCCAATTCGGCAACTTTGTTGCCCCAAATGAACTGATCGATGATGTGTGGGATGACCAGCATGGGAATGCCGGCGCGAAAGCCGGAGGCGGTTGTGCCGAAGCCGCCATGATGGACAAGCCCGCTGGCGCGCGGCAGCAGCCAATCATGCGGGATGGAGCCGGCGTGGAAAACCATTGACGGGAGGGGGAGTTGCTTCATCGCATCATCCCAGCCCTGGATGACAGCGCGGATACCGGCCTGCTTGACCGCTGCGAGGGCGATTTGCGCGCCCTGGAGGGCGTCCTCGCCGCTGAGTGCCATCGCCCCCAGGCTGACCACGACCGGCGGCTCACCCGCCTCGAGAAAAGCGGCCAGGTCAGCGGGTGGGGTCCAGGTCTCAGGGGCCGGGGCGAACCAGTAGCCGGTCAGGCGGTGGCGCGGCTCCCAGAGCGGATTGGGCGGAGAGATTTGCTTGCTCAACGGAATCAAGTTGAGGGTCGGGGAGGTGATACCGGTTGGCCCCATCGGCGGCAGCCCAACCCGCTTGCGGATTTGCTCCAGCGGGCGGTTCATCATCAATCCCATCCCGGCCCCGACGAGATTCATCAAGGCGCGTTTGATGAAGGAATCTCTGGGGTCTTTGACCGGAATGGCCTGGGGGAAAAATGTTACGCTGACGGTAGGCAGGCCGAGTTTGTCGGCTTCCATGCTCCCGGCAGCGGAGTGCGAGACGATGACCAAATCCTTGCCGCGGCATAAGTCAAGCAGGTCGGCGTGCGATTGTTCGAGCATGGAGAAGGAAAATTTCATCACGCGCTGAAACCCGACCATCCAGTGCGGGGCATTGGCGCGGATGACCGCCGCCTCGTGGCCGATTTCAATATCCGGTCCCATCGGGGCGAAATCCACTCCGTAGGATTCGACCAGCCCGCGCATACAAGGATGCGTGGCCAGGGTGACGGTATGCCCGGCTTTGACTAGTCCGAGCGCCAGGGCGATGTAGGGTTGCACATCGCCGCGCGTGCCAATGGTGGAGATAATCGCTTTCATTCCGCAGCCTTGATGCTGAATACAGGGGTTTGGGGTGCGATTTCTGCAAATGCCGATAGAGGAGCATCTTTGTCAACCGGGATATGCCCTCTCGCCCCAGGAGCGATCTGCAAATAGGCTTTGAGAATGGGCGCCCGGCGTGAAACATCCACTTCTTCCAGGAGCACCTGTTCGGTAACGCCGTGCCTCAAGGATGCCCTGCCACCTGCTGATCGTATGTTGCGCACCCAGTTCACCTCCGCGCCTAACATCGAGACGAGATAGCGTTCCTCTCCCTGCACCAGCATCACCAGCGGGAACCGGATGACCTTACCCGATTTGCGGCCCATCACTTCGAGCGTGACCAGGGTATTGCGGGCAATGCCCAGGCTGTGTAAGAGCGCCCAGAATTTATTCAATATTTTTACAACGGGATTAGGACGCCCGCCGCGATACAGCCATTGTTTGAGAGACATGTCACCTCTGGGGAAAAATATAACCTGAATTTTAACCCTATTTGCCTATCAAAGCGAGAACACTCGGTGCAAGAAACCCGCTCAAGGCCAGGATTCCGCTCAGGCTGTGCGAAATCGCTGTCCATTTTGCAGAACCTGTACGGTAGGCGATGAAGCCATAAGCCAGCCCAAGAAACAACGTGGAAACGATGAAGGCGACCGTGTTTTCGTCGGGCAGGGCCATTTGCGGGACAAAATGCCACAGGGCAAAGCCAACCGAAGGGTATACGATGCCCAACCAGGGGTTGTTGGGAAACATGCGCACGTACAACCCACGCCAGAGGATTTCCTCGCAAAAGCCGTTGGCGGTTGCCAATGGGATGGCCGCCAATATCAGCGAGAGCGGCGCGCGTACAAAACCTTGCCCATACATGAAAACTGTCACCACGATTACCACCAGCCACAACAGCGCGGCGGGCCAGTTGCGGCGGCCGAACAGCGGGGTGCGATCCACCAACAGACTGGAGAAACCTGGTTTTCCCAGGATCAGCCTCGGTGCCAGCAGGCACCAGAACAGCCAGTAGAATGCGAAACCGAGCAAATATGCCGCTTCCTTTGCCAGCCAGTGGCTGGAAACTCGAAACACAATGCCGGTGCTGGCGATCAAGGCCAGCGGCAGCAGCAGGCTCCACGCCCAGGCCAGGTCGGCCCGCAGCGGCTCTGAAGTGGGCTGGTCGATAGGGTCAAAGGTGACAAAGATGAAGCGCTCCTTTTGGGCCAGGAATTGCTCCAATGTCTGGCCGAAACCGGCAGATTGCATCACCATCCTCATGGAAGGGTTCGACATGGCGAAGGCAAACGCCTGGGCCAGCTCCACGTCGGAGGTGATCCGGCGAGCCAGCACGCTTTCGGAGCCGCGCCAGGTCTGGATGGTGATGCATGGATTGGCCTCGATATTGCGGTACCAGTCCGCTTTCGCGCCCCAGGCGCTGAAAACGTACCGGCGCCCCATGTATTCATGGAATTCGATGGCCGTGCGGCGCGGCTGGCCGCTCTTGCGCCCAACCGTGGTCAGGATCAAGAACAACCGCCCGACCAGGAAGCCCAGCCCCAGCCGGTAAAGCAGGATGGGGGTTTTATACAACCATTTCATTAAACCTGCAGGATAGGGCAGTTTTTCTACCCACGATTTTTCAGCCAGGCTCGCCTCCAATCCATCATCCAGGAGATGAATAAAAACGAACAATTCCTTGCCATATGATCAGCTTGCTTTCTCGGCGCGGCGCTGGATGGCTCGCAACCATAAAACCCGGATCCAGCCGCTTCCCAGCGAGATCAGCCTCCAGTAAAAAGCAAATTTCTTGCGGGTTTGCGGATCGGGCGCCCAGATGCGGGTTTCAGTGCGCAACAGGGTTTCTTCGCCGGACGGCTGCACATAGAGATTGGCCGCCACTTTGGCGAAGTCGGCGCGATGGAAGGCTTGGAACTGCCGGGAATTCGTCACGCCGGAAGGCTCTTCGCCGCCCGTCAGTTTCCAGAATTGACCTACCAAGCCGAAGACGATTTCATTATCCGTCTCTTCCAGGGGAATGAAGCCCCCTTCGTAGAGTTGGTTCAGGAATGGCTTTTGTTCGACGTGAATCCGCCTGGCTTTCCCGGCCAGGATGGCGGGGAGTTCGCGCAGGTTGAGCATGAAGAACACCAGCGGCGAAAGTTCGGAGGGCAATAGTCCCTTCATGGCGGCAAAGGTGATCTGCGGCGAAGCTTTGACCTTGACCTTGTGGACTTCGGTAAAATCGTATTTGGGAAGGAATTCATCCAGTTTCATGTACTCACCTCATGCTAAAAGCAGACGGATCAGGCGGCGTAAAGAGCTCACACAGGCTATTTGACATTCTGGAGGACGAGAAATTCATTGCCGTCCAGAAAAAGCGGGACATCCATTCGGACACTGGCAGCGCTGAACGCATCCACCCAAGTTTCGGCAGCAAGGACAGGCGACGGTTCGAAACTCACCCTGCTCTGGCGCACATTGACGATCACCAGGACCTCTTCCTCACTCGCGATCCGCCTGAAGCAGACGACATCCCGAGAGGAGCAGTCTTCCAGTGCGCCTTCGAGCAAAGCCAACGAATCGGCATGGAAAGCCAGCATCTGCTGGTAGAACTGGAGCATGTCCGGGTTCTGACCCCAGTCCACCGGCGTCCTCTCGAAGAAGGATACCGTCCGGGCAGCACCGATCTCCTGGCTGCCATAGAGCATGGGGACGCCCCCCATGTACATCGTGATCAGCGAGGCTGCCAAGGCGCCGTCCTTGCCATTGAACAAGACGACCGGTGTGGCGTCCCAGGCAGATTCGTCATGGTTGGTGGTGAAACGTAATTTCTCCTGACCGGGGGCAAGGTCCCGGTACTCCGCCAGGTGGGTGGTGTAGAGCAGCGTTGCCGGTTGTCCGTCGAAGACGCTCTTCAACGCCTGATAGTAATCCCAGGCGTAAGTCATCTGAAACCCAGCCTGATAGTGATCGCCACGCATCCCCTCGGCGAGCAGGATCAGGTCGCGGCCGGGGATGGCGTTGAGGATATCTATTGCCTGTTTCCAAAAGTCGAACGGGACCAGGTCGGCAGCGTCAAAACGGAAACCGTCGATGTTGGTTTCCTCGACCCAGTAGGTGAGTGCCCCAATCATTGCCTGGCGCATATCGGGGTTGTTGTAATTCAGGTCTGCCACATCTGCCCAGCCCGTCCCGGCAGGGGAGATGACCTCTCCGCCCACCTGTGTATACCAGGATGGATCCGCGAGCCAGGGATGATCCCAGGCGGTATGGTTCGCCACCCAGTCGAGAATGACTGCCATACCCCGTTTGTGAGCCTCCTCCACCAGGGTCTTGAGATCATTCATGGTCCCGAATTCAGGGTCCACAGCCAGGTAGTCTTGAACGCAATAGGGTGAACCCACCGATTTCACCTTCCCCATTGGGAAGATGGGCATGAGCCAGATCACATTGACCCCCAGCGCCTGGATGTCATCCATCCGGGAGATAACCCCCGCCAGGTCTCCGGTCGGGCTGAACGCCCTGAGGTTGATTTCGTACATGACGATATGATCGGGCCTGATGTTTACCGGGACCGGGACCGGCGTGTCTGCTGGCAGGGTCGAAGTCCTGGCGGTCGTAGCAGCTGGAGCAGCGATCGTGACCAGCCCGTCGGCTTCCTCCCTGGGCATGCTACAGGCAATCAACAGGCTGGTCAGGCAGAAGGCGACAATGGTTTGCCAGTTCCGGGCGCTTGGTTCTGTCATTTTCCCTCCGGAGGTCTTGGAATGGACGGCGATATGTGCAGGTCTCCCCGGTCAACCCGGGATAGAGCGGCTGACCGGACCCCATACGATGAAGAGGACGGCGAGCACGAGGACCAGGAGCACAAGCCACACCCATCACAGGTCAGCATGGAGCGGTTCCGGGGTGGGCTGGCTGGTGGGGTCAAAGGTGACGAAAGTGAAGTGTTCCTTCCGGGCAAGGAACTCATCCCGTGTCAGCTTGAAGCTGAAGGATTTCATCACCGCGCGCATGCTCGGGTTGGACATGGCGTAGTCGAAGGCTGGTTCGTATTCTGCCTGGGTGGCAAGGCGGTGTGCGATGACGCTTTCTGCCCCCCGCCATGTCTGGATGGTGATATGCGGGTCAGCCTCGATGTTGCGATACCAATCTGTCCTGGTCCCCCAAGCTCCAAAGACGTATTTCCGTTTTTTGAATTCGTGGAACTCGATGATGGCGGGGCGACGCGCGGCTGACCGCTCTTGCGCCCGGTGGTGGTCAGCAGCAGCACAAAGCGGGTCGGACCGAAGCCCCGCCGGTAGTTTGTCGCCATGCGGGCGTTGAGGGCTTTCATGCGGTGATAGATGGATTGATTGGACATCATTCAACTCTCTTATTCACAATCGCAAGACGCTGCCATGCTTCGATGAGAATAATCGCTGCACCCATAACAATCAGATTGACCACATACCAGGGAAGCGCATCGTATGATATCAGAATAGTTGGAAAGTTCCACAATGCATGAACGAAAACCGCCGCTAATAGATTCTGGCTGCGGAGATAAACGTAACAATAGAACAGGCCCGACAGCAACAATAAAAGTAATTGAAACGGGATTTCCTGAACAGGGGTGTGGTTCGCCAGCCGTTGAGGAATATGCGCAAGCGAGAAGATCGCCTGGGACACGAACAAGGCTCCCCAAAATGCCTTGCCTGAATCTCGCTTTGCCTGGCTCAATTTGAGATAAATCTGTGGAAAGAGAAATCCCCGATAAATGATCTCTTCGGAGATGGCAAAGAACAACAACTGGTCGACAAGATAGCCGATTGATATTGTTTGCCAGCTAATCCCACCTTCAAGCAAAAACATGCTTCCAACGACAATTATTTGGATGAAGACCCACAAACCTAATCCAAACAAGATCGCCGGGATGATTTTAGCGGGGTAAATACCCAGATCTGAGAATCGTTGCTTTCCCAAAAAGAATATTCCCAAGCCGATCACAAAGATCCAGGGAAGGAAAACGATCGCCAGAGGATGCGCCTGTGTAAACAGCAGTAACGGGCTAAGCAAATCTAAAACCAATACAACCGCCAGGGCTAGCCATGAGGCCTTCCGGATTTTGGCGAGATACTCGTGATGGTTGCTACCTTGTAATGTAGTCATCATGCCTCCAGAAATGTAGATGGTTATATGATCAACGCTACACAATCCCGTATCAAGAGCAAAAAGGCCATGAAAACGATATTCCCAACAACTATACCTGGAAGATTTGTAAACCAACGACTACGATGAATGACCGTCAGCCCGACCAGGGTCACGATGCCCTGCCAGCCCATCGCAAGGTAGGCATAGGATGATTGGATGAGCCAGATCAGCCAATTCTCGCCGGCAACATATGGCTGAACAGCCACGCCTGTTTTAGCAAACTCGATAATCTGATTTGGATCGTAAAAAGCCAAATCAACCAACACGAAGATCGGCAAAGATACCACCGAACCGAGCATCACCACCGCCAATACCTGCCGGAAGGTTGCCTTTCCGCCAAGCCATTTTCCCAGATAGTAGCAGGGTAGGCTGAACCCGATGGCGATTGCCAGCGCCCAGACCGGCACCACCAGCATCTCCCACCAGTAGGGATCGAAGTAGTGAGGATAATACTGCCGATACGGGAAAGTCTCCCACCCCAAGGCAGCATAACCGAGCAAAACGATCAGCCAGTAGGGGGTCATTCCCAACAGGGAAGAAATGCCAATGAGCGGCCACAGATTCTTCTCTGTAGCAATTCCCTCCGCGGCAGCAACCGGGTTGATGAAAATACTCTTGAGATAGAACCAGATGCTCCTTTTCATGTCCGCCTCATCACTCCACCTGCGCAAGCGCAGTGAGGAACAAGACCAGCACACCACAGACCGCCATCGCGTTGACGTACCTGCGGAAATTGGCAAGCGCCTGCACCGCGCCAGTGTTCGAACTCATCAACGGACCAATGCGGTGGATGGCGTTGAACCAGAATCCCATCCCGATCATGACTGAAACAAGAACATGCTTTATCAGCATGACGATTCCCCAAAAATTTTCAAAATCGGCAAAGCCCAGGTAGTTTGGATCGACGAACATCAGGTACACACCTGTTAGGATGAATACCAGTAGTGAGGCATACATCCACGGACGGCTGCGCTTGGAGATGGCACTGAGCGCAGCGGGGGTGTCGGCAAGAGCGGGGATGGTGATCACGGCAAGCAGGGCGAAATGTCCGATGAAGACCACAGTTGCCAGGGAGTGGAGCCAAAAGGAGAGTGCAATCAGGATGGATGTCATGAGTGTTTTTCCTCCGAGATGAAAGGTCGTCAAAGTGTCAGGTTTTGTAATCCATGCCAAGTATGCAAAGCAATGAAAATGACCGCGAAAACAGCATAAGCCGCAGAATGACCGATCAGAGTAATGCCGAGAAATGATAGAAGTGGGGTCAGGCGTGGCGCAAGCAATCCCGCTGCGCTCTGACTCCAGGCGGAGTCTGGCATCCAGATCAAGGGAAGCCAGGAAGCGAAATAGATCAATGTTCCGATGATGTAAACTGCCAATCCAGTTTTACTCATCGTATCCCGAATCTGCAACGGCAGGAGCAATGGAACGGCAAAGACAATAATGCGCGCGATGTTTTCCGCCACCAGAAGCCAGCCTGGTGAATTGGAATCCGAAATCAGCTTCTCCAAAGTAATCCTGGGCGCAAGAATGATGTTCCACGCCAGCAAGGGAACCATCAGCCAAAAACAATTGAGCCAGCGAAGTTCCAACTTCATTTCATGACCAATTCCAGGCATGCCAAACGATCGACGCGTTAAAGGCAAGGCTGACAACGATCAGGAATTTATCGTATGCGGACGGGTACGTTGGCAAGCCCACGACATTGAACAAAAAGAAGAAAATCGCGACGATGATGTTCACCCAGCGGTTAATCGGTTGCGGCAAGAGCATGGAAAGGACAACCATCACAATTGGAATGACCATCAATACGGCAATCCCCAGCCACATCGGTTGGGTGATTTTGGCAAGTTGTTGTCCCATTTCCCCCAACTTGTAATCACCGCTGAAGATTCTCAATACGTCACCGAGGAGATAGGTCAGCATGGTTGCCGCCCAAAGCCCGGAAAGAATAATCCTTGTGTCCAATGGCGCCATGGTCAATCCTCCACAACTGAAATGATGATCTTGCCGCAGGCGTGTTCCTCCTCAAAATGCCGGAGCAGTGCCGCAACCGGTATTTCACGGCTGTTTTCGGTGGACCACCATATCGCCGGTAGTCACCACCGCGCCGTCCACAATCACATACCCGCCCTGCGGCATTGCCGGGCCATCCAGGTCGCGGAAGTAGAGCGGCAGCCCCTCAGCGAAATTGATGGGATACACGGTTGGATCCTGCCGCTGGTGGTGGATGTGGATATGCGGCTCACTGGTGTTGCCGGAATTTCCGCACTGACCGAAAACCTGCCCCTCGGTCACGCGCTGGCCGACTGACACGGTCACGCTGCCCGGTTTGAGATGGGCAATCACCAGGTAGGTGCCGGTTTCATCCAATCGGATGGCAACGTGATTCCCTTCCGGGGCCTGATAGTTGTTGGAACTTTCTCCCGGAACCATATCTGGTTCGCCATCGTGGGCGGCGATGACCTCGCCCGCTGCTGGTGCGACCACCGGAACGCCGTAGCAGCCGTAATCGGTCAACTCAGGACTTCCGGTCAGGTACGGCTCGACCAGCAAATCATACGCCCAGCGCTGGTCGGGAACCATCACGTGTTGGTTGACCGCCAGCGTATCCCCGCCCCAAATCACCTGGAGCGGCACATCTGCTGGCAGGCGCACAGTGACCGAGGGGCGGGTATCTATTAACGATGCCGGGTACGCCACCGGGTAGAAAACCATCAGCAGCGGCGAGAACGCCAGCAGCACTGCCGCGCCGGTCAATTTTCCGGGCATATCGAGCCGTTTTTGAACAATCCAGCGCCAGATGGTAAAAACCAGGCCGTTGATCGCTACCACCGACAGGAAAAGTGCTGAGAGGTTCCAGGCGATGACCTTGACCATCCCGCCGAGCAGGAGCATGATGACAAGGATGAAGATGGTCAGTACAATCAGAGCCAGGGGGATGTAACTGGCGTTGAAAATGCGTTTATTTGGGGACATTTGATACTCCTTATCCGGCGCCGCTCGAACCGCCGCCCGAAGCGCCTCCGCCTCCATCAGCCCCGCCGGAATAGGCGGCTGTGTCAGAGGCGGTCATGACGGCTACCATCGCGCCAAAGTCGCCGTCGCTGCCAGACATGGCCTGGAACCAGGCAGGGAGCGGCACACCGCCCTGTTTTTGGAAGGTTTTGGCCCAAGCCGCCCCCAGCCCAAAGACTGCTGCGAAAGCCAGGTAGCGCTCGAAGGTATCAGAGCGGAGGGCCGGTTCACGCCCACGGCTGACCTGGTCGAGATAGGTTCGGAAACTGTTCCAGCGGATTTTTTGCTCCTCACCCGCCGGAGTCAGCGGAGAATAGGCGGCGGCATAAATCACCAGCGGGATGGAGAGCGAGAACGCCCCGCCGCCGAATCCCGCCAAAACCGCCGTGAACCATGCGAGAGATTGGTTACCGGTCAACAATGCCACTGTAACGGCTGCCCCCACGATAAACATTCCCAGTCCAATAAACATGACCAGCAGCGCAATCACCACCAGCCACGTCCGCTTTTGCTTGCGTTCGGGGTCGAGCCAGCCGCGCTGGATGAGTTCCTGTTCCACAGGCTCATAAAAAAGGTGCTTTTTCCACGACAGGCGGCTGACGATTTCGTTCATGTTCACCTGCGTTTCGCCCGGCTTGATGACCGCCTCCAAAAGCCCCTGCTCATGCTGGCTGAGCGCAACCTGCCTGTCTTTGACTTCAAGGATGAAATTTTTTGAGCCCCAAAGCCCCTTCGCCTCGCGGATTTCCAAAACGCCGCGCTGCGCCAGGTCGAACAGTGTGCCCATCGAGCTGTACACTTCCTGCCCGGTCAATTTGCCAACCACCGCCGGTGAAACGCGCTCATCGGGCGGGGTGGGGAGCAGGGTGCGCTCAGGCAGGTTCAACTCGCGCCGGTTGGCGCGGATGTAGACGAATAACCCCAATCCGCCCAGCAGCAGGGTCGCCAGCCCACTGAACAAGCCAAACGGCAGGGCGCGCGCGGCAGCGGCGGCGGTTTCCTGTTCTTGTGCCTGCCAATGGGGAGCGGTTGCCGCCAGGCTGTTGGCGGGGAATATGGCAGTCAGGATGACGCTCTCACCATCGGCGACACCAGCGGTGGTGAGTTTGAATCCGGTATCGGTGGGGGCCGAGTCAAACGCCCGGTCGATCGCGGGGGCTTCGAGCGGCTGGACATTCTCTGGATAATTCAGCATGATGGTCGTTTTGTCGATGGAGTAGCCGTGGTCGGGCGGGATGACGTACCAGCGGAGCGAATCCGCTGCGCCGGTGCTGATGACGCCCGTCACCCGGTAGCGGACCACAAAAACGTGGGTGGTGTCGTTGGTGGGGGCAAAGTGCCAGGTGACTTTGAGCGGGTCGCCGGGTTCCACATCGACCTGACCCGCGCCTGTGCCTTGCGGCATGGGGATGCCGTCCATGCTGGCATCAAGGTAGGTCAGGCCGTCGGTGCCATTAGCCGGGATTTCGCGGAAGGCATAGGTGAAGGGGCCGCCGTCGAAGCGAAACGTGACCGTTTCGGTAACGAGCATGTCGCCGCCCGGCTGGAGGTCGAGTTGCGCATCGAAGCGTTCGGCGCGAAAGGTTTTGCCGGCCAGCGCGGAGGGGGAAAAAGTAGCCGCCAGCAGGAGACAGACCACGATTGCGGGGAAAAGTTTGCGATTCATATCGGCTCCTTTCACAGGGATATACGGCTGGCAGCGGTTTTCGTTCAAGTGTATGAAATGTGTTTACCAGACTTTAACATTCAAGATGAGATATCAACAAAACAGAACGAGATATCATTCCGGTACATCCCGCTTGAGCAAACGCGGCAATGCCCAAGGATGCCGCAGGATGTATCCAACAATTGGGGGCGGTGCGGGCGGCTCGCCATAGAAATCTCCGGGGAGTTCGACCCATTGAAACGGCAGGTGGACGATGCCGCCCGGAGTTTGGATCCTCTCCAGCGCCGCCAGCGCGGCCCGCAACACGGAAACCTGCCCAGTCACATCGCCGGGCTGGCCGAGGGTGCGTCCCAGGGGATATTCGATGGCGGCGATGCGAGGTACACTGACAGAGAGGGCTACTTCTGGAACCGGCGTCAGGATGATGGTGGAGAAGCCTGCGGCTTCGATTTCGCGTTGCGCCAGTCCAACGGACCAGCAGCAAATCGGTCAGGCAGGGACGAGAACAACGACATCAGCCTGGTCGGCGCGCAAATCACGGATAATGGCTGGAACAGTGTCGTGGAGCAGGCTTTCCGGTTTGAGGATGTAGCCCATAATCGAATAATGGCGCTCGGTTGACGCGCCGATTTCTCCCATTTGTTCCAACTCCATCAACCGCGTCAATGGGAAAAGGCAGTTTAAGTCCTGCTGCGCCGGGCGCGGATCGATGTGCAGGTGATACAAATTCACGCTGGCGGCGGAAGCAGTTTTTGGGAGAACGCGGTAGCTCGGATCGCCCCACCAGGGATTGCGGCGTTCGCCTTCCTGGTCGAAAGGACGATCGCTTTTCAGGGCGATCCCGGCGGAGCTGATCAACGCTATCTTGCAGTTGTTCAGCGGTTTGGCGAGCGGGGTCCACGGGATGGGGCGCGGGGTTTCCATCGCAACCCAGGTACGCAGCATCCGGCGGGTGAGGCCGCTGATGAAGCGGTACGAATCAACAGTCTTTTCCATTTCTTCTACCTTCGGGTGGCTGTAAACGTTCCGCTGACGTCATCGGAATGGCTCCAGGTACCGCTGAGGGCGTTGGCATCAGTCAACGTGCCTTCCCAGGTTTCGTCGCCGGTCAGTTTGAGCGCGGTTCCGTTCACAGAGAATTCGCCCGTGTATTCCACCTGGTAAATGTTGATTTCGAGGTACGTTCCCATGGCGGCCTCACCGTCGAAGGTGATGGTGCCGGTATCGTAGGTATTGCCATCGGTGCTGGTCATTGTATACTCCCACTCGCCGCGGATGTCGAAATCGGCGGATGGGGTGGTTGCACATGCAGAGAGCAACAGGGCGATTACAATCAGCAATACGGGTGGAATTTTCATTCTGGCTCCGATCTTTGATAGGATGGCGATCAAGGGCATGGCAATATAATCATGAGGAGATGAAGCACAGCCCAAACCACTTGTGAGATCCGTTAATCTTCAGCAGATCCTCTGCCGATACAAAGCTTGATAGGTCAGCATGGTTGCCGCCCAAAGCCCGGAAAGAATGATCCTTGTGTCCAATGGCGCCATGGTCAATCATCCACGACCGAGATGATGATCTTGCCGCGGGCGTGTTCTACCTCAAAATGGCGAAGCGCTTCCGCGGTGGCGCTCAGCGGATAAATTTTATCGATGACCGGAACGACTTTCCCCGCTTCGAGCAATTCGCCGATGATCGCCAGGTCATTTGTATCCACCTTCGCCGATCCCATAATTATGATCTTCCTGCCTCCCAACAACATGACCTGAAACAAATGCGTCATGGTCGTAAACCCGGCTACAACACAGATCCCATTGGGTTTTAATACGCGCTTGTATTCGCGAACCGAGTGGTTTGCCGCCACATCGTAGATCAAGTCATATAGTTGACCGCTTCTTGTAAAGTCTTCTTTGGTGTAATCAATGACATGATCCGCGCCGAGTGAGCGCGCCATCTCCAGGTTCCGCGTGCGGCAAACGCCTGTGACCTCCGCCCCGAATGATTTGGCGATCTGCACGGCGAACGTCCCTACGCCGCCCGATGCGCCATTGACCAAAACCTTTTGCCCAGCCTGGATCTTTCCGTGGTCGCGCAGTCCCTGCAAGGCAGTCAACGCCGCAATAGGAGTGGACGCTGCCGCTTCAAAAGACACGCTGGCAGGTTTGATGGCGATATACTTCTCTTTCGTGCAAACATACTCGGCATACGCCCCCGCAGTAACATCCCCAAACACCGCGTCGCCCGGTTTGAATTGCCTGACATTGCTCCCAACGGCTTCGACCACACCGGCGAGGTCTGCGCCGATCCGGGTATCCTTTGGCTTGAGCCATCCGCCGTCCGTGCGAACCAGGAACGGCACCGCCCTCATCCGCCGCCAATCCAATGAATTAACAGACGCGGCATGGATTTTTACCAGAACCTCATTTTCCTTTGGGGTGGGCTTTTCCACCTCTTCAAGTTTCAAGACATCGGCTGGTCCATATTCCTGATAAATGATTGCTTTCATGGGAGTTTTCCTTTCTCTAATCCTGAAG
>Ga0233425_10005668_pt1 | contig 19447 bp, 12 predicted proteins | sample Watercolumn_Towu_2_FD_181712 | JGI IMG/M metagenome (GOLD analysis project Ga0233425, IMG submission 181712) | Freshwater microbial communities from Lake Towuti, South Sulawesi, Indonesia - Watercolumn_Towuti2014_140_MG | ecosystem: Environmental > Aquatic > Freshwater > Lake | place... | reverse complement strand
TGAAAATCCGGACGAGCGGGAAATAGAGGATGGCATTATTAAAAACCTTAGGCAATTTATCCTGTCTCTTGGTAAGGAGTTTTCTTTTATGGGAAACCAGTATCGGATTATTCACGCCGATGTGGAATATTTTATCGATTTGTTGTTTTTTCACAGGGGCTTGAGGTGTCTTATTGCAGTGGATATAAAGCGTGGCAAGTTTATCCCGGAATATGCCGGGAAAATGAACTTTTACCTCGGAATTTTAAATAAGTACCTGAAACTAAAAGGAGAGAATCCATCTATCGGGATAATTTTATGTAAAGAAAAAACAGATAGCACTGTAGAATATTCTGTTGCAGATATGGACAAGCCTATAGGCGTTTCTAAATATACGCTAACACACGAGTTGCCTAAAAAATTGAGAAAGTATTTGCCTGGCCCTGATGAATTGATTAGTGTGTTGAATGAGCCGCAAGCTGAATATGTGAAATTGGGTCGATAGTAAACGAAAAGGATTGTATACGAAAAAAAAGTAAACAGAAATGGCAAAAGAAATAGCAAATTATAACGAAGACAGTATCAAATCCCTTGATTGGAAAGAGCATATCCGGATGCGTCCCGGTATGTATATCGGAAAGCTGGGAGATGGCTCTGCCTTTGATGATGGGATCTATGTCCTGATCAAGGAGGTGATGGATAACTCCATCGATGAGTTTATGATGGGGGCAGGAAAGAAGATCGAAGTAAATGTCAAAGAGGGGGCCGTCTCTATCCGGGATTATGGGCGTGGCATTCCCTTGGGCAAGGTGGTGGAAGTGGTGTCGAAGATCAATACCGGAGGTAAGTACGACAGCGATGCTTTCAAAAAATCCATCGGCTTGAATGGTGTGGGTACAAAGGCGGTGAATGCTTTATCCATCAATTTTAAGGTGACGGCATACCGCGACGGGCAAAGCAAAACAGCGGAGTTCTCCTGTGGTGAGCTGGTGAAGGAATCGAAGGTGGAAAAAACCAATGAAGCCAACGGCACCTATGTAGAGTTCAGGCCGGACGATACGATCTTTAAAAAATACCACTTCGTGCATGAGTACATCGACCGTATGCTCTGGAACTATGCTTTCCTGAACACCGGTCTGACCCTGTACTTCAATGGTAATATCTATAAATCCGACAATGGCTTGAAAGATTTGCTGGAGAAAAATATTACCGGAGAAATTTTATACCCGATCATTCACCTGCGCGGCGATGATATCGAGCTGGCGATGACGCATAGCAACGAGCATTTCTCGGAGGAGTACTATAGCTATGTGAACGGGCAATATACCACGCAGGGAGGTACGCATCAGGCGGCCTACCGCGAAGCTGTGGTAAAGACGGTCAGGGAGTTCTTCAAGAAGGATTTCGACCCGACCGATGTGCGTAAGTCCATTGTAGCGGCGATCTCGGTGCGTGTGCAGGAGCCGGTGTTCGAATCCCAGACGAAAACAAAGCTGGGCTCACAGGAGATCGCGCCGGGAGGACAGTCGATGCGCTCTTTCGTAGGCGATTTTATCAAGCAGCAGCTGGATAATTACCTGCATAAGAATCCGGAAACGGCCCGCGCCATCGAGGCCAAGATCCTGGCCAATGAGCGCGAGCGTAAGGAATTATCAGGGATTCAGAAACTGGCGCGCGAGCGTGCCAAGAAATCGTCCCTGCATAATAAAAAGCTGCGCGATTGCCGGGTGCACCTGGACGACTCCAAAAACCAGCGTGCCCATGAAACCACGATCTTTATCTGTGAGGGTGACTCGGCGAGCGGCTCTATCACAAAAACCCGCGATGTGAACACCCAGGCGGTGTTCAGCCTCAAAGGAAAACCCCTGAATTGTTTTGGCCTGGGTAAAAAAGTGGTTTACGAGAACGAGGAGTTTAACCTGTTGCAGGCCGCTTTGAATATTGAGGATTCCCTGGAAGACCTGCGTTACAACAATGTGGTGATCGCCACGGATGCCGACGTGGATGGTATGCATATCCGCCTGTTGCTGCTGACCTTCTTTCTACAGTTCTTTCCTGACCTTGTAAAGAACGGGCACGTTTATATCCTTCAGACACCTTTATTCCGTGTGCGTAACAAAAAGGAAACGATTTACTGTTACAGCGACGAAGAGCGCAAGGCAGCAATCGCTAAACTAGGGCCTAAGCCCGAGATTACGCGATTCAAAGGTCTGGGAGAGATCTCGCCGGATGAGTTTAAATTGTTTATAGGGAAGGACATCCGCCTGGAGCCGGTACTGCTCGATCAGCAGGCTTCTATCCAGCAGCTGCTGAATTACTATATGGGCAAGAATACCCAGGACAGGCAGGAGTTCATCATCGATAACCTGGTGATCGAAAAAGACCTGGAAGAAGAGCTGGTGAAGATATAGAGCAACTATTTTGCCCTTGGGGGCAGTTAGTGCGAAGGAACTTGAAATTAATAATGGTTTGTCCCTAGAGGACAATTGAATGCCACCAAAGGAATTAAAAATGGCTTCATAGGCGCCCATTATTAAGAAAATAAATAATACCATAGGCTTCGTAAGAGCTAACATTAATAAAATAAAAACCTCTAGAGAAGAGTACATCGGCTTTCTCAAAGAACAGAACATCGATTTTGAAGAGAAATATCTCTTTGAAGAAGTAAAATAGCACTAGACTAAGGAATGGAAGAGAATACAACAAACGAGCACAACGAATTAAGTACGGTGAAACATGTGTCGGGCATGTTCAAGAACTGGTTTATCGACTATGCCAGCTACGTGATCCTGGAGCGTGCGGTGCCGGCGATGGAAGACGGCTTAAAGCCCGTTCAGCGCCGGATCCTGCATAGCATGTGGGAGCTGGAAGATGGTCGCTACAACAAGGTGGCCAACCTGATCGGGAATACGATGAAGTATCACCCGCATGGCGATGCCAGCATTGGCGATGCGCTGGTAACGATGGGGCAGAAGGACCTGCTCATCGATTGCCAGGGAAACTGGGGTAATATCCTTACCGGTGACAGTGCCGCTGCGCCACGTTATATTGAGGCAAGGCTTTCCAAACTGGGGCAGGAGATTATTTTTAATCCGAAGACCACGAACTGGGGGATGAGCTACGACGGCCGCAACAAAGAGCCGATCACGCTTCCTGTAAAATTCCCGTTGGTGCTGGCCCATGGCGTTGAAGGTATCGCTGTAGGCTTGGCGACCAAGATCCTGCCACATAATTTTAATGAGCTGATCGATGCTTCCATTCAGGTACTGAGAGGAAGGAAAGCGGTCATTTACCCGGATTTTATTACGGGTGGTATCGCCGATTTCAGCGATTATAAGGACGGATTGCGCGGTGGAAAGATCAAAGTGCGCGCGCGTGTGAAAGAGCTGAACTCCAAAACGCTCATCATTTCCGAGATTCCATTCGGAACCACGACCGGCTCGCTGATCGACTCTATTCTGGCGGCTAATGAGAAGGGAAAGATCAAGATAAAAAAGGTGGAGGACAACACCGCAGAAACGGTGGAGATTCTGATCCATCTGCAGCCAGGCATCTCGCCTGATAAGACCATCGATGCCTTATATGCATTCACGAATTGTGAGGTGAGCATCTCACCGAATGCCTGCATCATCGAGAATGAAAAGCCGCGCTTCCTTGGCGTGAGCGAGATCCTGAAGATCTCCACGCAGCAGACGCTGGATCTTTTGCGCCGTGAGCTGGAGATCGAGCAGCGCGAGCTGGAGGAGAAATGGCATTTTGCTTCTTTGGAGAAGATTTTCATCAAGCAGGAAATGTACATCGACTTCAAAAAATATTCGAACAAGGAAACCTTATTCGAATACTTGTACGAGTCGTTCAAGCCCTATAAGAAAAAGCTGATCCGTGAGATTACCGACGAGGATCTGCAGCGGCTCACCCAGATCCCGATGATACGTATTACCCGCTTCGATACCATCAAGGCAGAAGATCATATGAAAGAGCTGGAAGAGAAGATTGCTACTGTGAAAAATCACCTGGTAAACCTGGTGGATTATGCCGTAGACTATTTCAAAAACCTGAAGAAGAAGTACGGAGCGGGCAGAGAGCGCAAAACCGAAACAAAAGAGCTGGAGGCGATCAATGCCACACAGGTGATCATTGCCAGCGAGAAACTATACGTGAACCGCGCGGAAGGCTTTGCTGGTAAGAGCCTGAAGAAAGACGAATTTGTATGCGACTGCTCCGACCTCGATGACATTATCGCCTTTACGAAAGAAGGGAAAATGAAGGTATTCAAAGTATCTGATAAAGTATTTATCGGGAAGGACATCATTTACATTGCGATCTTCAAAAAGAACGACGAGCGCACGACTTACAATATGATCTATACCGATGGACCGAAGGGCGTGACCTTCATCAAGCGCTTTAATGTGACCGGTGTGACACGCGATAAGGAATACGACCTTACCAAAGGCACGCCGAACTCCACAGTGCATTGGTTTACGATCAATCCCAATGGCGAAGCGGAGAAGGTGCAGGTGATCTTAAAGCCGGTGGCTGGCCTGCGCAAGTTTGAGCTGGACGTTGATTTTGCTGATATTCCGGTCAAGGGAAGAGCCTCGACGGGAAATATCGTAACCAAGTACGCCATCAAAAAAGTGCTGCTTAAAACAAAAGGCGCTTCCACGCTGGCCGCCGAAGATTATTGGTTCAACGATGCTGTGCACCGCCTCAATAAAGAAGGCAAAGGAACTTACCTCGGGAAGTTTGCGGGCGATGATAAGATCCTCACCATAACCAGCAAAGGCGTTTATAAGCTATATACCTACGATGTGCTGAACCATTTCGATGAGGACATTGTGCTGATCGAAAAATATTATCCGGAGCTGGTGCTAAGCTGTATCTATTACGATGGCGAAAGCAAGTCGTACCTTACCAAGCGCTTTACGCCGGAGAATATTTCTACCAAGCAAACGATCATTACCGAGCATGAAGAGTCGCGCATCGAATTGGTGACCTCGCAGATCCAGCCGGTGGTAGATGTGAAGTTTGGCAAGCAGAAAGACAAGGAGATTCCTGACGAAACGGTGAACCTCGTGGAGTTTGCGCCGCTGGTGAATATGAAAGCCAAAGGCAAAAAACTGACCTCCTATAAGGTGAAGGAAATCAACCTCCGTGTGCCTGAGGAAATCGAGATGGAGGATTTTGAGGATGAGGACGAGCAGATCGGGGAGGGCGGCCTATCGCCTATGGAGCTGCACCGCAGGGCTATGGAGAAGCTGAATGGCGATAACCTGAGGGATAAGGACGGGCAGATCAATTTCGATTTTTAACAGAGTCTTGCATTGATCCGGTTCTGGTGCTAAAATGGCAATTCGGAATTCGGTGAGATGCTGAAACAAGTTCAGCGTACTATGTTTTTTTATAACCTCGGGATATACGCCTTTCAACTGGGACTAAAGCTAGCCTCGCCCTTTAATGCGAAAGCCAGGCTATGGACGGAGGGAAGAAGAGGCTGGCGGTCGCATCTCAGGGAAGCCGTTGCGAAACAGGATCTGAAAAAGGCTATCTGGCTGCATTGCGCCTCTTTAGGAGAGTTTGAGCAGGGAAGGCCCGTGATTGAAAAAATGAAGCAGGACTTTCCGAATCAGAAGATCGTGCTGACGTTTTTTTCGCCTTCGGGCTATGAGATCCAGAAGAACTATCCCTTGGCGGACCTGGTGATTTACCTTCCTGCCGACACGCCTTTCAATGCCCGGCAGTTCCTGGAAATCCTGGAGCCGAAGATGGCCATTTTTGTGAAGTATGAATTCTGGCTCAACTACCTGTTTGGCCTGGATAAACGTTCCATCCCTACGTTCCTGATCTCTACGGTCATCAAAAAGCACCAGACCTTTTTCAAATGGTATGGCGGCAACTTCCGCAAAGCTCTGAGAACCTATCACACGATTTTTACACAGGACGTGTATTCCCTTCGCTTGCTCAAGCTGCTGAAGGTAGAGTCAGGCTCCTTGGCGGGAGATACCAGGTTCGACAGGGTGCTGCAGATCTGCTCCTCGCCCAAGTCTATTCCGGAGATAAAGCACTTTGCAGAAAATGCCTTTGTGGTAGTGGCAGGAAGCTCCTGGGAGAAAGACGAAGACTGCCTGATAGAATCGTATACCGTTTTAAAAGAAAAACACCCTTCGCTCAGGCTCATCATCGCCCCGCATGAGATTGACAAGAACACCATCGACCGTTTGAAGAACCTGCTGCATAAATACCATATTCCCTTTCACCTCTTTTCCGATAACCTTACCACTTACACGCACCCCGTGCTTATCGTTAATGCCATCGGCTTTTTATCGTCGGTTTATCAATACGGCACTGTAGCAGTTATTGGCGGGGGCTTTGGAGATGGCATTCATAACGTTCTGGAGCCCACTGTTTACGGGCTTCCGGTGCTCTTCGGTCCTAATTTCGAAAAATTTAATGAAGCGCATGAGCTCCTGGACCTGAAAGCGGCCTTTGTGTATCATGACGCCAGAGAGATGACCAACCAGCTTCATAGCTTTATGGTAAGTCCGCAGGAGCTCGCGGTAGCCTCTTCCCTCGCCAGGAACTATGTCCTGAAAAATTCCGGTGCTACCGATAAGATCGCGACGGTGCTGGAGAATTTCCTTCAATAGATTGATGATCCTGTCCGGTAGTGAGCAGACGATTCTTTTACAAAACATGCATGGAACAGACAGAACAATATCGCGTACCCAGCGGCACGTATAAAACCGTTGTATAATCGGTTCTACAAATTCTGCTACGGGGCAATCAAACTGGCAAATCACAGGAATTATACGATTATAAAAAACAAATGCTCCAGAGGAGCGGGATGTTTTTAAAAAGGATTTTTAAGTTCCATAGGAGCGGGATGTTACTCACCCCTTGGATTTCCCGGAATAGGTATGACTGCTACCGTGCAATGGCAACAGGTTAAGGAGAGGTTCTATTTACTGCTCCTGATCTTCAAAGCCCTGTAATAAATAATAGGGAATACCAGCAAGGTAAAGATAGAGGCAGTCACCAGGCCCCCGATAATGACTACTGCCAGTGGTTTCTGGCTTTCGGAGCCGATGCCGTGGCTCATCGCCGCCGGTAACAAACCAATGGCTGCCATCAGTGCCGTCATCACCACAGGGCGTGTGCGGGCTTTCACCGCCTGTTTGATGGCTTCTCCGAGATCGCTGATCGTCTTTGCCTGGTGATGGAACTCCGAGATCAGGATCACTCCGTTCTGGACGCAGATTCCGAAAAGCGCGATGAAGCCGACGCCTGCAGAGATCCCGAAATTGATTCCCGTGACATGCAGGGCAAGGATCCCGCCGATGATGGCAAAAGGCACGTTGATCAATACATAGCCTGCGTCCTTGGCATTCCCGAACATGATGAACAGCAGCACGAAAATCAGGATAAGGCTGATCGGAACCATCTGCCCCAGGCGTGTGCTGGCGCGCACCTGGTTCTCGAACTCGCCCGCCCAGCCAATGGTGTAGCCATCCGGCAGTTTGATGTTCCTCGCCACATTGGCCTGTGCTTCGGCAATGGTGCTTCCGAGGTCGCGCTCGCGCACCGAGAACTTCACGCCGATGAAGCGTTTGGTGTTGTCCCGGTAGATAAATGCCGGGCCCGTGTTTTTCTCGATGGTGGCGATTTCCTTGAGCGGGATCTTCGTACCTTTGATGGTCGGAATCATCAGCATCATAATGTCCTCTTCGTTCTTCCTGTACTCGTGCTGGTAGCGGATACGAATATCGAATTTCCGTTCACCTTCATATTTTGTGGAAGCTGTTTTCCCACCGATGGCCATTTCGATAACAGCTTCTGCATCCGCCTTGGTAACGCCGTACATGGCCATTTTTTCCTCATCCAGCTGAACCGCCATTTCCGGCTGGCCTAAGTTCCGAAGGATGCCCACGTCCTTGATACCTTCCACGTTTTTGATCTGCTCAAGCACCTGGTTGGCGATCTCATCCAGCTTGTTGAGGTCGTCGCCATAGATCTTGACGGCATTTGAGGCATTCATGCCCGCTACCGCTTCCGCTACGTTATCGATGATCGGCTGCGAGTAGTTGTAGTTGATGCCCTGGTAATTTTTCAGGCGCTTGTCCATTTCCTCCACCAGGTCATCCATCGTGATTTTCCGCTTCCATTCTTCTTTGGGCTTGAGGTTCACCTGCATCTGCACGTAGTAGAAGCCGCTTGGGTCGGTGCCGTCGTTACTGCGTCCCACCTGCGAAAGAACACCATTCACTTCCGGGAAGGAATTCAGCTCTTTGCGGAGTGTGGTCACCATTTTCACTGTTTCATTCAGCGAGGTGCTCATCGGTAGCTTTGCTTCCACCCATAGCGCTCCTTCATTCAAAGGCGGTAGGAACTCTGAGCCCAGCCACCTCGTTGAAAAGAGCGTCAGGACGAAGCAGGAAACGGAAATGATGACCGAGAGGCGTTTATTGTGGAAGGTCCAGTTGAAGCCGCGGCTTACGATGTTATTGATGAAGTTGATGAAGAAGTTATGTTTCTCCTTCACATTCTTGTTAAGCAGGATAGAGCTCAGCACAGGCACCAGCGTCAGCGTGAAGATCAGGGCGCCCAGCAAGGCAAAGCCTAAAGTGTAGGCCAATGGTGAGAACATCTTGCCTTCTACTTTCTGAAAGGCGAAGATCGGAAGCAGGGCGGAGATGATAATAAGCTTGGAGAAGAAGATGGCCTTGCCCATTTCGGCGCCTGTTTTTTTGATGAGGCTCATTTTTGCCAGGCGATTGAAGCGCTGCATGCCTTCCCTCGCCGCCTTATGGTCGAGGGCCACAAAGATGCCCTCCACCATGACGACGGCCCCGTCGATGATGATCCCGAAATCCACAGCTCCTAAGGAAAGCAGGTTGGCGCTCATGCCCTTTAGTTTCAGACAGAGAAAGGCAAAGAGCAGCGACAAGGGAATGATGATCGATACGATGATCGTGGTTCGCCAGTCGGCCATAAAAATAAACACGATCACTGTCACCAGGATAATGCCTTCCAGCAAATTGTGCATGACCGTTTTAGTGCAATAGCTCATCAGGTTATCACGGTCGTAAAAGGTTTCCATCTTCACGTCGGAAGGAAGGACCTTCGTGTTGAGCTCTTCTATCTTGGCTTTCACGCGCCCCAGCACCTCGCTGGGATTTTCGCCCTTGCGCATCACCACAATGCCCTCCACAGCATCGTCGTTGTCGTTGAGGCCTACCTGCCCCACACGCGGCATGCTGCTTACTACTACGCTGGCGACATTCTTCACCAGCAAGGGATTTCCGTTGTAGGTGTCCACAATGGTGTTTTCAATGTCCTGTATGGAATTGTAGAGGCCGATTCCACGCACCACATAAGCCTGTCCGTTTTTTTCGATCACATCGCCCCCCACATTCAGGTTCGATTTGGAGACGGCGGTAAACAGCTCCAGCGGCGTGAGGTCGTATTTCTGCAATTTCACCGGATCGATGGAGATCTCATAGGTTTTTTCCTGTCCGCCGAAGGCCACCACATCCGCTACGCCCGGCACGGCGCGGAGCTGGCGGTCGATGGTCCAGTTCTGGATCGTGAGCAGGTCGCGGGTATCGCGCTGCCTGCTTTTCAGTGTGTAACGGAAGATCTCACCCGTTGGGCCATAAGGAGGCTGCACGTCCGGATCCACACCCTCCGGAAGCTGCACCGTGCGCAGCTGGTTGTTTACCTGCTGCCGGGCAAAGAAGTCATCGACATCGTCATCAAAAATGATCTTGATCACCGACAGGCCGAACATCGTAATGCTCCGCACATTGGTTTTGCGCTGTACGCTGTTCATGGCAATCTCAATCGGGGTGGTCACAAAGCGCTCGATCTCCTCGGCGCTGCGCCCGTTCCATTCGGTTACCACAATGATCTGCGTATTCGTCACATCCGGAAACGCCTCAATGGGAATATTGATGTAGCTGATGATGCCGCTGATCACTAAAATGCTTACCCAGAAAAATGTGAAGAATTTATTTTTTAAGGAAAAGGCCAGGATCCCTTTAATGAACTTATTCATGGTAATGCTGTTGATGCATCCGCTGTAGCGCGGGGAGCAGGGTTAATAGCTATGAGGAAAATCTTAATCGTTTAACGCATCGTAGATCAAAAGCCCGTTCTTGGAAATCACTTTTTCTCCGTCCTTAATGCCGTCCTTGATATAGGCGATATCGCCAACCTGGCTGTACACATGTACTTTCCGCGTTTCGACATTGTTGCGGTCCTTGAATACCATGATCCAGTTCTTGCTCTTGTCAAATATCACCGACGAGGCAGGCACGGCAATCAGCTTCCGGTTCTCGTTGTAACGCACAATGACCGTGGCGTTCATCTCGGGCTTGAGCTTGAAATCGTTATTCGGGATACGCACCCGCACTTTCATGGCTTTGGTTTCGGGGTCTATGGCGTTGAAGATCTTGTCTATTTTTCCCAGGTACTTGGTGTCGGGGAAGCTGAGTGTAGTCACTTCGGCATCGTAGTCGATCTGCACTTTCGAAATATCGCTTTCATTCACGTTGGCCATGGCCCACACTTCATTGATCTCGGCGATCGAAAACAAGGCATCCGACTTGTCGGCTCTCAGCTGCTCGTTCTGGTTGATGTTCTTCTGCACGATAAAGCCGCTCATGGGAGCGGTGATGTTGAATACCGATCCGCCCTGCAGATTGTAGATGCCGTACACCTCGTTGATACGCGCCAGCTCTGCCCTGGCTTTTTCCAGTTCGCGCTCTGCCGCCAGCACATCCTTTTCGGTAGCCAGCTTGCCGGCATACATGTCTTTGGCTACCTGCAGGTTCTTTTCCTCCACGGCCACATCGCTCTTCGCATCGAGCTGCTCCTTCTGAAACTCCGCTACCTCGCCGCTTCGCACGGTTGCCAGCACCTGTCCTTTGGTCACGTAATCGCCCAGCTCGACATTGATCTTTATCACGTTTCCGCCGACGATCGAGTATACCTGCGCCAGCTTGTTATTATCAGGCTCGATCTTACCGAACAGGCGAAGCTCATTCCTCACATCCTTGAGCGAAGCCGTGTAAAACTCACATTTGCTCATCATGGTATCGCTCATGCTGAAGGCGGTGGCGGTTTCTGTTTTTTTCTCCTCGCTGCTGCAGGAGCCAAGCGCAAACAGCACGGGTAAAATCAATAAGATGGGATATTTCATCAGGTATAAGTATTAATAAGAACTAAAAAATGTCTTTGCCGGTGGTCAGGTTCAGCTGCTCGGCAGATGTGTTGAGCTGTACTTTCACCCTCGATATTTCGGTAAGTGCATTGTTATACGCTTCAAAGAAATCGACAAACTCCAGGATGCTCACATTCCCTTTTCTGAAATTCTCGGAAATACCTTTGAACGAGGTTTCGAAATCTTCGTTGTAAAGCTTCTCTGTTTTTTGAAATTCAATAACCGATTGCATGTAGAGCTGGTAATAATTGAAGACATCGGCCAGCAGCCTGCTCTTAATACCTTCTGTTTCGTACTCCTGCTGTTTGACCTGGTAGGATGCCGCTTTGATGTTTCCCTGGTTCCGGTTCCATACCGGCAAAGGAATGCTTAAGCCGACATTGACCTGGTTCTGGAAAGCGCCGCCGCGCTGGTCGTAGGAGCTTGTGAGGTTGATGTCAGGTACCGCCAGCTTTCGCTGGTATTTCAGGTATTGCTCTGCGAAGATCTTATCCTGCTGTGTGATCAGGTAATCCGGCCTGTTTTGCAAGGCCGTGTTGGTGAGGTCATCGAGGTTGACGGGTTTGATAAAAGCGCTGAAATCCTGGTCGGAGACCAGGGGATAGATCACCTGGTTGACCTGGAGGATGGTCTGCATCTTTGAGAGTTCCTCGAAATAATTTTTCAGGATCTCCGCCCGTTCGTTGTTCAGGTTCAGGTAAAAGCCTTTCAGGCGCACCACATCTTTCAGGGCGATGTTCCCTTTTTTGGCCTGCGTGTCATAAGCCGCCAGGATCGTATCCAGCAAATTCAGCTGTTTGTTATATTTGCCGATGAGCACGTATTGCTGGCTTAAAAAATACATGCTGCTGTGCAATTGGAATTTCAGCTGGCTGAGCATTTGCTGGAACTCGAGCTCGGAAATTTTTACGTTGGTTTTGGCCAGGTCGATCTGCGCCTTCCGCTTGCCGCCCAGCAGGATCAGCTGCTCCAGCTGGAAGCCTTTCTGTCCGGAATTATTGATATGGAAGGCCTGTTTATTCTCAGGGTCGTAAGCATTCAGGTCGGCCGAGAAAATGGGGTTAGGGTAAAGCCTTGCCTGGATGACCTGGGCCTTTTGCGCATCGATGTTCATCGCCGAAGCCAGGAGGCTGTAGTTGTTTCTGATGAACAGGCTGTCGGCTTGCCTGATGTTGAGACGCAGGGTATCTGCAGCCCTGAGGTTTTGTATGCTAAAACCTAAACAAACAAAAAACAACCCCAGGGCTTTTGCAGATATTACCTTAATCATAATGCGATCTTTTCGGGGACAAAGGTGCGGCCGTCGGACTTAAAATTTCCTTAAAGCGCATAAAATTTGCCTTAAAACGCTTTTTGAACGGAGCTTGTGCTGTTAATTTGTGTTATGCGAAAACAGCGGTTGATCCTTTTTCTGTGTATTGGTTTTTCCTCTCAGGTGTTGGCCCAGGTCCGCGAACGCGATGCGGTGGGCTGGTTTTCCCTGGCCGTCAGGCAAAAGCTGACGAAGCATCTTTCCTACAGGATCATGGGGAGAGTCAGGGATGGAGACAATTTTACATCCCTAAGGTCATGGTACCTGGATGGCGGACTGTATTATCAGCCTGGCAAAAATGTTTCGGTATCCGCTAATTATGTTTATGCGCCTGCACGCGATAAAGACCGTTATTTCAGGACTTACCACCAGTATTACCTGTCAGTCAATAATAAGATCCATCTCAATGCCTACTGGTATTTCAGCAACCGCGTCATCTTCCAGTATACGTCCAGCTTTTTCCTGGTAGACGAAGGATATAAGCCTTATGCCCGAACAGACCTTCGTGAAAAGCTGATGCTGAACCGGAGGCTCACGCGCACCGACAGAGTTTACATGGGCGATGAGGTGATGACGACTTTATTCACAGGAGATGCGGGCCTCCGGAGGAATCGCTTTTATGCGGGCATAAACCATAAGTTCACGGCGCAGTTCAGCGCAGATGTCTTTTTTGTATTGCAATCCACCTATCTCCGGAAAATAAACAGCGATCAGTTTATTTACGGGCTGACCCTCAATTACAAGTTCAGAAAAATGATGGATGATGATTAGGAGTCATCTCCACTAAATCTGTTTTCCGGCATGGCTTCAGTGTTCCGGAAAGCTGAGAGTGAAGATATTCACATTGTCGTTGGAAGAGTAGGTGATCCGAGCCTGGTGAAGCGTGATGATTTTATTGATAAGCACCAGTCCCAGCCCGAAGCCTCTGTGCTCCTTGCTGTTCTCGCCCCTGAAAAAATGCTGAAAAAGAAACTGTTTTTCGTGATCGCGGATGATCTTTCCGGAGTTGACGGCATCCAGCCATAGCTCACGATCTTTGACATAGAGCCTGAATTTTGCTTTTTGGTTATCGCTGTAGCGGATGCAATTGGTCGCTAAATTCATCAACGCCAGCCGCAGCAGCCTGTGGTTTCCCCTCACGGAAAGCAGCTCTTCGGAGACGACGCTCTCATCCAGCTCCAGCTCGAAGCTGAATTCCTCGTGCAGGCGCTTCACCTCTTCAAGCACCTCGAAAATAAGGTCGTCGAGCCTCACCAGCTGCGTTTCCAGCCTGTTGCCCGTTTCTACCTTGGAGATCTCCAGCAGAGCGTTGATAATGTCACTCAGGGTTTTGGTGTCTTCTTTCTGGTTGCGGATCATGGTTTGCAGAAGCTCTGCGTTTTTCTCCGTTTCCATTTTTTCGAAGTTGGAAACCAGGACGGCGATCGGTGTTTTAAGCTCATGCGAAATATGATGGATGGCATGTTTCTGAAAGGAGAAAGCATCGTTCAGCCGGTTCATCAGCTCATTGAAGCGGGAGGCCAGTACGTGGATTTCGTCTCTGCTGTCAGGTACGGTGATCAGGCTGTTCTGCGAATCGAGGTTGATCTTTTTCAGCTCGCCCGCCATTAAATTAATGGGCTGCGTGATCTGCTTGGAGATCAGGTAGGACGTTACCAGGATCACCGACGAAAAGACGATGAAGATAATGATGAACACCGACTTGAGGTAGGCTAATTTGTCGAGCCCGAACTCGTCGTAAGCTTTGGCAATGCCATAGTAGTTGCGGTTCCCGAACTGGAAGCAAACACCCACCAGGTCAAAATTATCTTCCGTGGTTTCGATAAGCGGATTATGAGGGCTCAGCTCGTTCAGCATGGATTTCTCATACTTGATCTTCGTGTCGTCCACGCTGCTGTAGATGAGTTTTTTGCTGCTGTCGAAAATGAGGATCTTCTCCTTGTACAGGTTGTTGATGGTATACTCGTCCATCGTCTGCAATAAGTTATGGTCGATCTGCTCGATCTCCACCAGGAACTTCACCGTCGTGATGGTTTTGTCCTTGATGCGCTGCTGGAATTCCTGGGTCCTGTAATTGGAGAAGAGCGAGTAGATGATGATAAAGGCAATACCGACAATGCCGATAGACAGAGTGGAGAAATAGAGAAGGATCTTGCTGCGGATAGTCATGCGTTTCGGAGAGGATGATCAGATATTTAAATAATAGCCGTACCCGATCTTGGTCTTGATGAGCTGTTTCTCAAAAGGCTTGTCGATCTTCTTTCTTAAGAAGTTGATGTACACTTCGATGGTATTCGTATTGGCATCGAACGACCCGCCCCAGATCTCGCGTACCAGCTCCTGTTTGTCTACCAGCTCTCCCTTGGCCAGTGCGAGCTTCAGCAGGATCTGGTATTCGCGCGGCGTGAGGATGATCTCCACATCGCTGCGCTTGACGGTTTTGGTCCGTTGGTTGATCACGATGTCCTCCACCGAGATGATCTCGTTATTGCCTTGCGGAGCAGTGCTGCTGTTCCGCTTGATCAGGGCCGCGACCCGCATGGCCAGCTCCTTCATGTAAAAGGGTTTTGTGAGGTAATCGTCGGCGCCGCAGTCGTAGCCTTTGACCTTATCCTCCAGCTCGTCGAAAGCGGTAAGCATCAGCACCGGCGTCGATTTATTGTAGGTCCTGAATTCCCGGCACAGCTCATAGCCGTTCTTGTAAGGCAGGTTTACATCCAGGATAACGCAGTCGAAGCGGTTTTTTTTCATGAGCTTTTCAGCGATCTGTCCGTCAAATACCACTTCCACGTCAAAGGACTCCTGTTGCAGGTATTCCTTGATGTTTTTATTGAGGGTAGCGTCGTCTTCAACCAGTAAAATGTTCATGAGCGTAAAAGGCGTTTGTTTGGCTAAGTTAGATGTTTTTCCCGGCTTTCATTTTCCTGTTAACAATTTTGAGCAAAAGCCGGCGATAACAAATTTAAGGTTTAACTTAGCGCCGAAATACGAGTGCTATGAGAATTATTTTTATGGGAACGCCCGAATTTGCTGTGGCAAGCCTGGATATACTGGTGCAGCATGGTTACGACATCGCCGCGGTGATCACCGTGCCCGATAAGCCTGCCGGAAGAGGGCAGCAGCTGCAGCAGTCGGCTGTAAAGACCTATGCGCTGAGCAAAGGGCTGAAGGTGCTGCAACCTGAAAAGCTGAAAGACGAAGGCTTCCTGGAAGAGCTCCGGGAGCTGAAAGCCGATCTGCAGATCGTGGTTGCCTTCCGCATGCTGCCCGAGGTGGTATGGAACATGCCGCCCTTAGGAACCTATAATCTTCACGGCTCCTTGTTGCCGAAGTACCGCGGTGCGGCGCCTATCAACTGGGCCATCATCAACGGAGAAACGGAAAGCGGCGTTACCAGCTTTAAGCTGAAGCACGAGATCGATACCGGCAATATGCTTTTCCAGGAAAAGGTGCCGATAGGGAAAACCACCACTGCCGGTGAGCTTCACGACCAGCTTATGCAGCTTGGCGCGGAAGTGATCCTGAAAACGGTGCGGGCCATCGAAGCCAATAACTACGAGCTGAAGCCACAGGACGACTCGCAGAGCATCCATGCGCCGAAGCTTTTTAAGGAGACCATGAAGATCAACTGGAACGAGCCGGCAGAAAAAATTTACAACCTCATTCGCGGCCTTTCGCCGTATCCCGCGGCTTATACAGAGTTTACCGACAAGAATGGGAACCCGGCGACGGTCAAGATTTACCGGAGCGACATGGAGGAAGCCGGTCACAGCTACGAACCCGGCAAGGTCATCACGGATCATAAGCAGCTCGTAAAGGTGGCTTGCGGCAATGGATTCATTCGTATTGCTGAATTGCAGATGGCCGGAAAAAAACGCATGTCGGTAGAGGAATTTCTGAGAGGATTTAAAGTGCCGGAAGATTTTAAATTTTTGTGATCCCGGAAACGGTTACTTTTTCCGGCTTTTGAGATAAACGCAAAACGCTAAAAAGTAATCTTATGAAACAGCTAGTTCTCTTTTCGATAGTCATTATTGCATTAAGTGCCTGCGGCGGAAGCAGGGAAAAATCAGGATACAGAGACCTTTCATCCGACAAGGCAACCGTAAGTTCCGAATCCACGTCCTCAGGCTCAGGAAAAGAGGGTCTGCAAAATCAGGTTGCTTCTGGGCAAATCACGGCTGCCGAATGGAATGATCTCAATAACTGGGACTTTTGGGAGTCGTTGAATAAGCGGCAGGATTTTTCATCTATGCCCTCTTACTGGAAATATAACCTGCAGGATCGCATCGCGGTTCATCTTCGCAACACGAAGTCGGAAAGCCTGACCGATGTACCGGTAGAGCTGGTGAATGAGGATGGAGAGGTGCTCTGGAGGTCGCGGACAGATAACAAAGGGAATGCGGAGTTGTGGCCTTCGCTGAAAAAGGAAAACCAGGATGTGATAGATGGCCTGAAGATCAGGATTGACGGCGAATTGTTCAATCATCCGGTTTCTTACAGCCACAAGGAGGTGAACCGGATCGCGCTTCAGGACGTTGAGAGCCTGCGGAATGATCAGGTGGATATCGCCTTTATGGTGGATGCAACAGGCTCCATGGGTGATGAGCTCGACTATTTGAAAGCCGAGCTGACGGATGTGATCGCTGACGTCAAGGCAAAGAATGACAACATCGTTGTCAATACAGCTGCTGTATTTTACAGAGACAAGGGAGACGACTACGTGACCAGGCTATCCGGATTTACTTCCAGCACCAGGGAAACGATTGATTTTATCAAAGAGCAGTCGGCTGATGGCGGCGGTGATTTTCCGGAAGCGGTTCATGCAGCATTGCATGATGCCATCTCAGGCCTGCAATGGTCATCACATGCCAGAGCACGCATTCTGTTTATGGTCCTGGATGCCCCGCCGCATCATGATGAGCAGATCGTTGCGGAGATCAATCAGCTTGTAGAAAAAGCAAGTGCTGCAGGGATCGCCATCATTCCCGTTACTGCCAGCGGCATTGATAAAGAAACCGAATTTTTGATGCGTTACATGGCTGTGGCAACCAACGGAACCTACGTGTTCATTACAAATGACAGCGGCATCGGGAACGCTCACCTGGAAGCTTCTGTAGGGAATTACCAGGTGGAGTATTTAAATGCCCTGATGAAGCGCCTGATAAATGAGCGGTTGGACTAGAGGAAAGACTGAAACGCAGAAAAAAAAGACACGGCTTTTTATAGCGCTATATCCGGAGCAGGGTTGCTTATAAGTATTGTATACCCTAACACTCAGCCCGCCTTAGGTCTATAAGGCCTACTGCGAAGCATTATGGCGGATGGGGTGCCCGTAAACCCTTATTAGGGGGGCGATACAGCCGGACTTATTAACAAAAGGCTTATTTATAAACAAATTCCCGGTTTTTTTTCTGAAAACGCTTGACAAATACGGATTAGAATATACATTTGTCTTGTTAATTAATTTAAAAAGTTTAACCCTTAAAAACAAAACAAAATGAACAAAGCAGAATTAATCGAAGCAATTGCAAACGGAGCAAAATTAACTAAAGCTGACGCTGGTCGTGCATTAGATGCTACTATCGAAGCAGTATCAAAAGGATTAAAAAAAGGTGACCGCATCTCTTTAGTAGGTTTCGGTTCTTTTTCAGTTTCTAAACGTGCTGCTCGTGTAGGTCGTAACCCTCAAACTGGTAAAGAAATTAAAATCGCTGCTAAAAAAGTAGTGAAATTTAAAGCTGGTACTGAGTTAGCTGGTAACGTTAACAAAGGAAAATAATCAGGTAACTGATTAACAGATAAAAACCCTGTCGCATCACGTGGCAGGGTTTTTTTAGTTTCGTGTTTTTAGTATTGGGATTGATCCCATTTTAGTTGTATTTTTATGCAACATGATCGACAGGCAAAAGATAGAACCCTTTTCCAAACTTGAGCTCCTTGCCAAACAGGTAGTCGAGGGCTTTATCACGGGCCTTCACCGGAGCCCTTTTCACGGCTTTTCCGTAGAGTTTGCCGAGCACCGCATCTACAATAGCGGTGAAAGCACCAGGCATATCGACTGGAAACTCTTTGCCAAAACCGATAAGCTTTTTATCAAGCGCTATGAGGAGGAAACCAACCTGCGCTGCCAGATCGTGATCGATTCCTCGCAGTCGATGCTCTTTCCGCTCGAAAGGCCGAAAGACGCCTACAGCAAATTATCCTTTTCCGTATATGCCGCCGCCGCCCTGATGGAGCTTCTCAAAGGGCAGAGGGATGCGGTAGGCCTCACCTTGTTCGATGCCGATATCTATAAGCACTATCCGGCAAGAAGCAATCCCACGCAGCAAAAGCTGATCTATCATGAGCTGGAAGAGCTCCTGTCAAAAACAGAAATCAGCGAAAGCAGCTCTACCCAATCAGCCCGCGCGCTCGACCAGGTAGCAGAGATCATTCACACGCGCTCGCTGGTGGTGATCTTCAGCGATATGTTCGAGGATGAAACACACCTGGACGCTATTTTTGCATCGCTTCAGCACCTCAAATACAGAAAGCACGATGTCGTGCTGTTTCAGGTTACCGATAAAAGCCGGGAGCTGGATTTCGATTTCGAAAACCGTCCCTACCATTTCATCGACATGGAAACGCGTGAAGAGATCAAGCTCAATCCCAACCAGATCAAAGACACATACATCCGCAAGGTAAACGACTATACCGAGGCGATCAGACTGAAATGCGGGCAGTATAAGATCGATTTCGTAGAGGCCGACATCAACCAGGGTTTCGACCTCGTGCTGCAGACCTACCTCGTGAAACGGGCTTCTATGCTCAGGTAGCGCTTCATCATAATCGGGTTAACATCGCTGTTTGAAACAAAATAATGTTCTTCCAGAGCAGGCCATACGGGCTTCCATTGTACTATTCATTCTCACGATAAGCTATTCTTAAAACAG
>Ga0233425_10005667_pt1 | contig 19448 bp, 16 predicted proteins | sample Watercolumn_Towu_2_FD_181712 | JGI IMG/M metagenome (GOLD analysis project Ga0233425, IMG submission 181712) | Freshwater microbial communities from Lake Towuti, South Sulawesi, Indonesia - Watercolumn_Towuti2014_140_MG | ecosystem: Environmental > Aquatic > Freshwater > Lake | place... | reverse complement strand
GCGACGGCGCCGATCGTGGCGAGGTTCGGCCCCCGGAGCATCCCGTCGGTGGCGATGTCGGTCACGATCAGCCGCCCGACGCCGAAGAGGTCCATCCGCTCCGCGGCGCTGACCATGCTGTGCTCGGTGAGTTCGGTCCAGCCCTGAACGGCGACCTTCCCGTCGCGGCCGTCGATCCCCACGACAATCCGGTCGCCCCAGCGGTCCACTGCTCGCCGGACCAGGTCCGGCTCCTGCAGCGCCGCCGTTCCGAGGATCGCCCATCGCGCCCCGAGCCCGAGCGCCGCGGCGATGTCGGACTCGCTCCGGAGGCCGCCGCCAACCTCCACCGGAACCTCCGTCGCCCGGCAGATCGCCTCGAGGGACCGAGCGTTCTCCCGCGCCCCCGAGACCGCGCCATCGAGGTCGACGACGTGGATGATCGAGGCGCCCTCAAAGGCCCAGCGCCGCGCCGTCTGCCCCGGGTCGTTCGAGTAGACGGTCTTGCGCGCCAAGTCCCCCTGCACGACGCGCACGCACTGCCCGTGAGACAGGTCGATGGCGGGGATGACGATCACGCCGCGCTCCCCGCCCGCCGCGCGACCTCGCGCCGGAAGTTGTCCAGGATCTGCAGGCCCACGTGCTGTGACTTCTCAGGGTGGAACTGGCACGCGAACACGTTGTCCCGCCGGACCGAGGAGGCGAACTCGTACCCGTAGTCCGTCGTGGTGGCGATGATGCTCGGGTCGGACGGGACGACATGGTACGAGTGCACGAAGTAGACGTTCGAGCCGTCCGGCACACCGGCGAGGTGGGGAGGAGGCGGGCTCTTCACCGTGATCTGGTTCCACCCGATCTGGGGGATCTTGAGGCTGTGGCGGAATAGCCGCACGGTCCCTTCGAAGGCCCCGAGCCCGCGTACCCCCGGCGACTCCTCGCTCGCCTCGAAGAGCAGCTGCAGCCCCAGGCAGATGCCCAGGAAGGGCTTGCCCGAGGCGATGCTCTCCCGGATGACCTCCGCGAGGCCGAACCGGTTCAGGTTCCTCATGCAGTCGCCGAAGGCTCCCACGCCCGGCACAACGATCGCCTCGGCGCCCAGGATCGTAGCGGCGTCCTGGGTCAGCCGCGCATCGCAGCCCACGCGCAGCAGCGCCTTCTCGACGCTCCCCAGGTTGCCCAGCTCATAGTCCACAATCGCGATCATGTCAGCGTGCCCTTCGTGCTCGGAACGTCCTCGAGGCGCTCGTCGATTCGCGTGGCCTGGTCCAGTGCGCGCGCGAAGGACTTGAACGCCGACTCGAGGATGTGGTGTGAGTTCTCGCCCGCCTGCTGCGTCACGTGCAGGGCGACCTTGGCGTTCTGAACGAAGGCGCGGAAGAACTCGTGCGCCAGCTCGGTGTCGAAGCCGCCCACGCGCTCGGTGGGGAGCCTCAGCCCCCAGGTCAGGTGTGCGCGCCCCGAGAAGTCCAGCGCCACCTGAACCAGCGCCTCATCGAGTGGGCACGCCGCCGAGCCGAAGCGCATCATCCCGCGCTTGTCGCCGACCGCCTGGCTGAACGCCTGCCCCAGCACGATCCCCACGTCCTCGACGACATGGTGGTCGTCCACGTGCCGGTCGCCCTCGGCCGCCACGCGCAGGTCGAAGAGGCCGTGCCGCGCGATGTGGGTCAACATGTGGTCGAAGAAGCCGACGCCCGTCCCGACCTCGACGCGCCCTGTCCCCTCGAGCGTCAGCTCGACCTCGACCTTCGTCTCGGCGGTCTCCCGCTTCACCTGCGCCGTTCGCTGCATCGGTCCCTCCGCGTGCAGACGTCGGACTACGGACTTCAGACCACGGACCTCAGACTTCAGACCACGGGCTGCCGTCGACTGCGGGCTGTAGACTCCGGACTGCCGTTCCGTGGACTGTGGACTGCCGTTACAGCGCCTCTGCATGAAGGTGGCCCTCGCCGAGGAGCCCGGCGACGGCGTGGGCGAGTTGCGGCGTCGAGTCGACGGTGAACCTCTCAGGCAGTAATACGCGGCACGGGCCGTCCGGTTCACACAGTCGGAGCATGACGCGCGTCGGACCCCGGTGTTGGTCGAAGATGGTGCGGAGCTGGCTGAGCCGCTCCCTCAGCTGTCCGGTGTCGCGGCAGAGCTCATCCGGCAGGTCGATTCGAACACACTGCCGCCGCGCGCGCTCCTGGGCCAGCGCCTCCCTGCCCTGTTCGATGGCCTCGCGCCGCTTCTTGGAGGGCCGGGTCGCCTCATCAAGGGTCTTCACGCTGTCGGCGATGAGCTTCAGCTCCGCCTCTTGCTCGTCTCCCCGCCGTTCGACCTTCCCCTCGATCACCAGCAGCGCGTCGGGCACCAGAAGCTCGCGGCACTTCGCGTAAGTGCGCGGGAAGACGGTTACGTCCAGCTCGCCCGCTGCGCCTTGCAGCTTCAGGACCGTCATCTCCTCGCCGCGCTTCGTGATGATCGAGCGCATCTCCCCGACCATTCCGCCCACCACGACGGTCTGGCCGTCGGGCAGCGCGTCCAGCTCCTCGAGTCGCGCCGTGGTCTTCTCCTCGACCTCCTGGGCGCGGTTGAGGAGCGGGTGACTGGTGACAAAGAGCCCCAGGTACTCCCGCTCGTTGTCACGGCGTTCCTGATCGGTCATCGGTTCGACGTCGGGCAGGCGCTCATCGACGACGCTCGTGGTAGGGGCTGCGCCGCCACCCATGTCGAACAGGGACCCCTGACCCACCGCCGCGTCCTGCTGGTACTTCTGCCCGGCCGCCGCGGCGGTCTTGAGCGCCCGGATCTGGGCATTGCGCTCGCCGAAGCTGTCGAAGGCGCCGGCGCGGATGAGCACCTCGATCGTGGCCTTGGCTGCTACGCCCGAGGGCACGCGACGGCAGAAGTCCCAGAGCCCGCGGTAGGGCCCATTGGCCTCCCGCTCCTCCACGATCGCCTCCGCCGTCTTGCCGCCCACGTTCTTGATGGCCGTCAAGCCCCACAGCACCGCCCCATCTCGCACCCGGAACCCCGCCGCGCTGCGGTTCAGGTCCGGCGGCAGCACGTCCAGGCCCGACCGGCGGCAGTCCGTTACGTACTTGGCGACCTCCGAGCTGTCGTCCATGATCGTCGACAGCTGCGAGGCCAGGAACTCCGCCCGGTAGTGGGCCTTCAGGTACGCCGTCCAGTACGCGACGAGCGCGTAGCCCGTGCTGTGGCTCTTGTTGAACCCGTAGCGGCTGAAGGTCTCCATCCGCTCGAAGACCTGCTCCGCCACGCGCCGCTCGACGCCCCGGGTCACGCACCCGTCCAGGAAGAGCGGTTTCATCTGATCCATCTTGGCCTGCTGCTTCTTGGCCATCGCGCGCATGATGATCTCGGCTTGCGGCATCGTGAAGCCGGCCAGGTCGGTGGCCGTGCGCATCACCTGCTCCTGGTACAGGAGCACGCCGAAGGTCTCCGAGAGCACCGCTCCCAGGTCCGGGTGCAGATACTCGACCGGCTGCCGCCCATGGCGTCGCGCGCAGTAGACGTCGGCCTCCTTCATCGGACCGGGGCGGTAGAGGGCCAGCATCGACACGACGTGCTCGAAGGTGCGCGGTTGGAACTGGCGCAGCAGCCGGCGCATTCCCTCGCTTTCGAGCTGAAAGACCGCGTACGTATCGCCCTGACAGAGCAGGTCATACGCGGCCGGATCGTCCAGCGGAAGGGCGTGCACATCGATCTGCACGCCGTGGTTGTCCCGCACCTGGTCGACCGTCTTCTGGATGATGGTCAGCGTCGCGAGGCCCAGGAAGTCCATCTTCACCAAGCCCACATCGACCACCGGGTCCATCGCGTACTGTGTCGTCGTGTCATCGCCGCCGCGCTGCAGCGGCACAAGGTCGGTCAGCGGCCCGGTAGAGATCACCACCGCCGCCGCATGAACGCCGGAGTGCCGCGTCAGGCCCTCGATGCTGTGGGCGACCTCCACCAGGCGAGCGGCCGTCGCGTCCTCGGCGAGCAGCTCCGCGAAGGACGGCGACTCCTCCTTCGCCTCCGCGATACTCATCCCGAAGGGGATCGCCTTGGCGGTTCGGTCGATCAGCTCCTGCGTGAGCCCCATCGCCCGGCCTGCGTCCCGCACAGCCGCGCGCGCGCCCAGGGTGTTGAAGGTCACAACCTGGGAGACGCGGTCGGGCCCGTACTTCGTGCGGACATACTCGATGATCTCCTCCCGTCGGTCGTCGGGGAAGTCGAGATCGATGTCCGGGGGGCTCGCCCGCTCGGGGTTCAGCATCCGCTCGAAGATCAGGCCGTGCCGCAGCGGGTCTACGTCCGTGATTCCGGAGAGGTAGCAGACGATGCTACCGGTCGCCGAGCCGCGACCGGGGCCCACGAGAATGCCCCGGTTGCGCGCCTCGCGGATGAAGTCCGCCACGATCAGGAAGTAGCCCGAGTAGTTGCAGTGCTCGATGATGCTCAGCTCATAGTCGAGCCGTTGCAGCACCTCGGCGGGTCGCTCCCCGTAACGGCCGACGACGTTGTCCTCGCAGATCTGCCGGAGATAGCTCGGCACCGTGTGACCCGCAGGCACATCGAAGTGGGGGAGCTTCAGCGCGCCGATCTCGAGCTCCACATTGCAGCGCTCGGCGATGTCGAGGGTCGAGCGGAGCGCCCCGGGCGCCTCCCCGAACAGCGCGGCCATCTCCTCGGCGGTCCGGAGATGGAACTGCTCCTGCGGCCAACGCCTGCGGTTCTGATCGTCGAGGACGGCGTTCGTCTGGATGCACCACAGCACGTCGTGAGTGAAGCTGTCCTCGCGCCGGACGTAGTGCACGTCATTGCTGGCGACGAGGGGAAGGCCCGTGCGCGCGCTCAGCTGGATGAGCTGCGGGTTGACCCGCGCCTCGTCCTCCAGCCCGTGGTCCATCAGCTCCAGGTAGAAGCGCCCTGGCCCGAAGAGCTCGGCATACTGGCCGGCCTTCTGCGCGGCGCCCTCCTCGTGGCCCTCCAACAGCAATTGCGCGATCTCGCCCTGCAGGCACGCGGACAGCCCGATGAGCCCCTCGCGGTACTGGTGCAGCAGCTCGAAGTCGACCCGCGGCTTCTGGTAGAACCCCTCCAGGTGCGCCTCGGAGACCACCTTGATGAGGTTGCGGTAGCCCAGGTCGTTCTCGGCGAGGAGCACGAGGTGGTAGGGCTTGGCGTCCTTCGCCCCCTCCCGGTCGCGCCTCGTCCGGCGTGCGACGTAGACCTCACACCCGATGATCGGTTTGATGCCCGCGTCGCGGCAGGCCTTGTAGAAGTCGATGGCCCCGTACATCGCGCCGTGGTCGGTCAGCGCCAGCGCGGGCATGCCCAACGCCGCCGCCCGCTTCACCACATCCCCGATGCGGCAGGCGCCGTCGAGCAGGCTGTACTCGGTGTGTACGTGGAGGTGTACGAACGGTTCGTCGGGCATCGATGGACAGCCCTACCTCGTCGGTGCGGTCTGCGGCGGGGTCTCACCGGTTTTGGCTGCCGAAGCGCCCGTGGCCGGGGTCGCCGACGTCGCGCCCTCCGGCTGTTTGGTGGCCTCGGGCGCCGGGGCCGTAGTGCCCGCCGGCGCCGGGGTCGCAGGTGTCGACGTGTCGGGCGCCGCCTCGGCGGGGGCCTCGGGCGTCTCGGCCTTGGCTTCGGGGGCCGAGCGCTTGTCGACCGCGTCGATCAGGGACGCGATCTGCGTCGCCTGCGCGATGAGGATCGTCCAGGCCTTCCGCTCCACGCTGACGCGGGCCTCCTCGGCGATGCTCATGGCGGTGGCCAGGTCATCGGCCGTCGCGTCGGCGCGCGTCTTCTCCATCACTGCGCTGATCAACCCACCGGCCTTGGCGCCGTCCCCGGCCTTCATGGCCTCGGAGGCCTGTTCCAGTGACCCCAGTACGTCCGGCACCAGCGCGGGAGCCGAGGGGTTGTAGGCCGCCCCCGCGGCCGCCAGGATCTCCTGGCCCGCGCCCTCCAGGTCTCCGGCGGCCAGCCCCATTTCCGCCCTCTCCAGGTGTTGCTGAATGCCGTTGGCCGGAGCCCCGGCGAACAGCGCCGCCAGGCACCGCACCAGCCGGTCCACCGTGACGGCGGCTTCCTTGTCCTGCTGCTTGAACGCCTGTCGCGAGAGCTGACCCGCGAGGCGTTTGGCGACCGCGAGATCTTCCTTGAACTCCGGCTTGGCGGCCTGAGCGGCAGCAATGCTCCCGAGGGTCGCCACGTTGGCGCTGAGGCCCTCGAGGGCCTTGCCCGTCTTGGCCTGCTCCGCCACGAGGGCGCTCTCCTTCGCTTCCTCGGTCGCCGCCTTCTCATCCACCGGGCGCTTCTTGCACCCTGCCCCTGCGGCGATCAGCACGGCCGCCAACCCGATGGTGACCCACCTGTGCATGGCGTCCACTCCTGTCGGGCCGCCCAGCGGGCGTCCCCACCAGAGGACTGACGCCGATCCCGCAGGCGCGGGATCGGTGCCTGTCCCCGAAGTTCCCAACGACTCACGGACAGGATTATACTGGAGGACCGAGGGGAAGGCAACCCTGTCGAACTTCTGCTGAGGAATGCTGCACAACCGTGCGCCACATTGGCCGTGGCACCGGCAGGCACCGTCTCGCCCGGGGGACCAGCAGGGACTGTCCAAGTCATGCTCCGCCAAGTGCGGAGCACGACGCACGGACTGCCCCCTCTTCGCAAGGTGGCGCCCGTCGCCTTCTGCCCGGCCTACTTCCGCGCCTTCTTGGGGGGCGGCGCCTTGGCGGGCGCTTCCTTCTTAGATGCGGCCTTGGCTGGAGCCTTGCGCGTGGTCTTGGCCTCCAGGCCTTGGATCGCCTCCGCGACCGCCTCCTTAACGCGATCATCGGGGTCGCGGACCAGCTCCCGGAGCTCTTCGAGGGCCCGTGGGTCGCCGATCTGATTGAGGGCAGCCACAGCGGCCCGTCGCACGCGGCTGTCGTGGTGCTGCAGCGCTCGGCCCAGGGCCGGAACCGCCTTCTTGTCCTTGATCTCTCGCAGCGCGTTGCAGGCGTGGAAGGCGACGCTCCACTCCTCGTCCTTGAGCGCCTGGGTGAGCGCACGGACGGCGGCGCCGGTGCCGATGCGCCCGAGACCCTTGGCCGCCGTCAGCCGCACGACCCAGTCCGCATCGCGCAGCCGCGCCGCAAGATCCTGCTCCACGGTCTTGGTGCCCAGCAGCGAGAGCCCCTCGACCGCCGCGTACCGCACGTCCTCCTGCGAGTGCTTCAGGAGCTTCTGCAGCGGAGCCCGAGCCCGCTTCCCACCGATCTTCCCCAGGGCAATGGCCGCATACCGGATGACGCGCTCGTTGGGGTCATCCAGCGCAGAGAGGAGCGCCGTGGTCGCCTCGGCGTCGCCGATATTCCCCACGATCTCCGCCGCCACGGGCCGCACGACGGCATCGCCCGTCTTCAGCTGCTCCAGAACCGCGGGAAGCGCCCGCGCGCCGACCTGCTCCAGCGACCGCGCCGCGGCCATCCGCACGTCGGCGCTCGGCGACGCCAGAGCCTTCGCCAGTGGCTCCACAACCACGGTGCCCTTGATCTTTCCCAGTGCCTCGGCCGCCGCCCGCGCCAGCTCCACGTTGTCCGACGCCAGTACGTTCAGCAGCGGCTGGATGGCCCGCGAGCTCTTCAGATCCCCCAGCGCGGTCACGGCCGCCCGCTGTACATCCACGTTCTGATCGGTCAGCCGCTGGACCAGCTGCTGGGCCACCGACTCGTCGCCGATGTTCCCCAGGGCCTCCGCCGCCCAGCGCCGCGCCGACTGATCCCGCCCGATCAACGCATCCAGCAGCGCCTCGACCGCCTGCTCGCCGATGTGCGCTAGGGCCGTCGCCGCCGCCTGCTGCGCATTCACGCTCGAGTCGCTCAGCACGACCACGAGCGCCGGCACTGCCTCCGCCGCCCGCAGCCGGCCCAGTGCCATTGCCGCCAGCACCCGCACCTGGTACGCCTTGTGGTCGAGGGACTTGGCGAGGGGCTCCACCGCTTCCGCGCCCAATTCCACGAGCGCGGCGACGGTGGCATCGAGATCGCTGCTAGGCTGCTTGGCGAACTTCTGGAGGATGGTGGAGGCCTTGCGCTTGCTGACCATGGACCTACCGGCCTCGCTCGCTTCCCCCGGCTGGGGGCTCAACCGACAGCAACACACCCCCGACCAGGGCGTCGTCACTGGCCGGGGGCTCTACTTTCGGGTAAGCTGAAGTACGGCTACGGGCTCGCGGTCTTCGTCCCGGTCCCGGTCGCCGGCTCCGTGGCAGGCTTAGCGGCCGGTTCGTCCGCGGGCTCCGCAGCGGGCTCGGCGGCCGGTTCGGGCGGCGCCTGGGCCTCGCCCTCGTCTTCCGACACGGAGGACACCCCCGGTGCCACCAAGGGCGTGTCGGCATCACCCACGGCGCTGCTCTGCAGAATGCCGATGCGCCCGGGCAAGGCCTGGACGTCTGCCTGGGCGCCGGTCTGGAGCTCCCGCTCAGCCTCCGCCATCGTCTCTTCGTAGGCCGTCTGCCGTGCCTTGAGCGCCTCGACCGCCTCGTTGATCTCCCCCTGAAGCTGGTACAAGCCCTCCGACAGGCCTGTCTTGACGGCTCCGGGCAGCACCGTCATGTCGCGCACCTGGCTGGCGGCGTCGTTCAGCTCCTTGATGGCCCCCTGGATGTCCGGGGGGTCCGCCGCGAGGAGCTTCTGGGCCTCGATCACATTGGCCTGCGCCGCCCCGAGCCCGGTCCCCACGAATCCACGCTCAATGGCCAACTGCTCGGCCTCGCGGTCCTGCTTGCCCTTCCACGCGGAGTAGGCCACGACCGCCAGAATCAGCACCACCAGCACCACAACAATGGCTGCGAACGCCCCCGATCCCCCCCGGGCCGGTGTTGCAGCAGCCTCGGGTAGCAGATCGTCGTCGTCGGCCGTCTCCGTGGACGCCTCGTCGGCGTCCAGCGCCTCGTCCTTGAGTTCTTCGTCCTTCTTACGGGCCATTCACAGCCCCCTTGGGGCCCGATATTGCACGCGCGGGTGCAGAGCGGGCGACGGTGAATTATACCGTGCCAGGGGCCGATTGTCAACGAAGACGGCCCTCCAGGGGCCCCTGGGAAGCGCCTACCGGTGCGTGTGCAGAGCCTCCATCATCGCCTCCACATTCCCGATCGGCGTTGGCGCAACGATCTGGTTCGAGCACCCGATGATGCAGCTCCCTAGCTCCCTCGCCACCTCCAGGGCGCTCAGGACCTCTTCCACCACCTCCTCCCGCGTGCCCATGTGCAGCGTCTCTGAGGCGATGCCCCCCATCAGGGCCAGGTCCGGGTACTGCTCCCGCAGCTTTCGCAGGTCCATCCCCGCCCGCCGGTCGATTTCGTAGAAGCAGTCCACCCCCGACGCCCCGAACAGATCCCCCGCAACCGCCCACAAGTCCCCATCGCTGGCGAACATGTGATAGCACCCGTGGGCATGGCACGCGTCTGAGACCACCTGCAGCGCTGGCAGCATGAGCTCGTGGAAGGCCCGCGGCGAGTAGAATGGCCCGGTCTTGGACGCGAAGTCGCCCCCACCCATGAGGTGGGGGAGGCCCATCTCCCGCATCACCGGCGCGACGCTCTCCGCCCGCCGGGCCTGGGCCATCAGGTACCGCCCCACCAGCTCCGGCGCCAGCACGATGGCCTCCAGCCACGCGCGCTCCCGCGGCACGCACACCCCCGCCCCGATTCCCGGAATACCCCGCTCGCCCCCAAACGCCTCGATAGCTGCCCGCAGGTCGGGGAAGTCGCTCGCCTTGGCCTGGTACTGGGCCGTCCCCGCCTCCGCGGCCTCGACCTGGCCGACCAGGTCCTCCGGGGTCGCCTCCGGCGCGGGGCTGCGGTCCACCACCTGGTAGAGCTCAGTCTCCGGATTGAGCCGCATCGTCTGCCAGGCGCCCTCAGGGTCTCCGTACACAAAGGTCTGCTCGTCCAGCCGGCGGGTGGGCTTGATTGCCATCCGCCAGTATGACGGCCGGACGAGATCGAGATCCAGCAGGCGCACGAGGTCGAATGCATCCCGACGCGAGCGCTCCAGGTACTCCTGGTGGGCTTCCTCGCCCTCCCAGAGCGCCCGGGCCTCGCGGTACTGCTGGATGCCTCCTCCGACGTACGCCTCGCGCCCGAGCAGGGCCGAAGCAACCCGGGACGAGAACCCGGCCTGGTAGATCGGCACCTTGTCGGTGGTTTGGTGGTCGAAGACGGCGGCTATGCGGTCTTTGGGCAGCATCAGTTCGGTCGACACGGGTGTTCACCGCTCCTCGAAGGCTTCGGTCTCTCCGACGAACAGGAAGTCAGTCGTTGGGCTGACTCGGCGCTTGCTCAGCACCACCCGGACTAACCGCGCGTCCGCCGGAGCCGCCAGGGCGATGAACCGGCGGCCCGGACCCGCGCCCTCCCGCTGAGCCACGGCCATCTGCGTCATGCGCTCGGGGTCTGTGCCGCACCAGACCTCTGTCCGGTCTGGGCAGTAGTCACCGCGCCCGGCCCCATACCGCTGAGCGACGGCAGCGACGCGACGCACCCTCCCCAGGTCCAGCGTCACCTCGACGGTCAGCGTCTGGTCCTCCCCGAGGTGCCAGCCGACCGACCGGCCGTCCGCATACGGACCGTCCAGCACGCCGTCGGTCAGCTCGCTCCCTGAATCGGCGTACGCTGGGACGGGAGGGACGCCCAACTCGTAACGAGCGCCCGCCGCTATGTTGGTCGGCGCGGGCTTCGCGGGCCTCTCGGCGCGCACCTCTGCCAACACCTCTGCCGCGCGCCCGCCCAGCGGCGGCGAGGGCGGCAAGGCGTCCGCTCCGAGCAGGTACTGTGCTAAGGCGCTGGCCGCGAAGGCGTTCATCCAGCCCGTATACGCCGAGTACGGACCGTAAGCCGGGTCGTACGGCGCTCCGTAGACCTCCCAGTGCTCCACATCGAAGCCCCGCATCCATGCGCCGTCGACGCGCGGGTCCCGGCTCTCCTGCTGGATCCGCACCAGGTAGTCGCCGATGCGCTCGAACGCCTCGCGGCAGTCCGGCTTGCCTGTGGCGCACCAACCCCACAGGGCCTGCAGCAGCAGGTGCGGCGTACTATACAGCTGGTCGGTCAGCGGGTCCTCCGCCGTGGTGGTGATCGAGCAATCGCCCACAAACGCCCGCCCGTAGTCCCCGGGCCCCGCCAGGGGCGCCCCCAGGCGCTTCACCGACGGGTCCTGCAGGTAGCGGCGCCACTGGCCCACCAGCTTCGTCCGCAGGATCCCCTCGGACAGGCCGCGCACCGCGAAGGGCAGCCCTCGGATGCCCGCCTCGGCGCCCCATGTGTCCGCCGCCTGCTCGAGCAGCTCGCGGTACGCGGGGTCCCCCGTCACGCCGTAGGCCCAGCCCCAGCGTTTGAGATCGAAGTCGACCGCCACCCCCTGCGGCGGAAGCTGCCGGAAGCCGTCGCGTCCGATCCGGTCCAGCTGGCTGGCCGCGATCACGTGCCGCGCAATAAGCCCGTCCGGCTGCGCGACCTCCCGACACAACTCCATGGTCCGCAGCCCGGCCCTCAGCAGTTCCTCATCGCCGGTCTGCGTGTAGAGCCACAGCAGCGCGACCGCCACCCGGGTGTTGTCGTCCCAGAAGTAGATCGCCTCATCGTTCTCGTACAGCCACGGCCAGCCGCCGAACGTCGGCCGCGCCGGGTCACGGTACTGATGCGGCAGCATCGACCGCGCCACGTTCAGCCCGACGCGCCGCCAACGGTCCTCGTCTGGAAGCCCCCCATAGAGGTGGAGCGCCTGCGCGGTCGCGGCATTGCAGTCGACCCGGAACGGGCTCGCCAGCGTCTCGATCGGCCCGCCATCGAACCACGCCAAGCACCGCTGCGACCACACGCCCTCCGACCCGTCCGCTCGGGGCAGGACCCCGGATCGCTCGAACCAGCGCAGGTTTCGGTCGAGCGCCCGCCGATAGGCCACCTCCCGCGCGGACACGCGCACGCTCACCAGCGCCTCCGCCCGTCCGTGCTGCGTTCGCGCCCGCACTCTCACCCGGTGCTCGCCGTCGCGTAGCTGCAGCTCACCCTCGTACCGCCCCGGTCCGATTTCTTCCAGGCGGACCGGGCTGCCGCCCACCTCCGCGGTCACCCGCGCGCGCTGCGCCGTTCGCACTTGCAGCATCACTGGCGCCCTCGTGGGCGCCCAAACGCGCGGCTCCGTCCACGGCTCCAGCGGCACGTAACGGGCCTCGACGTCGTCCCTCGCCTCCGGAGCCGCCAGGAACAGCGCCACATGACGCAGCAGCCCCTCCCAGCGCCGCGTCAGCCGGTACTCCCTCGCGTGGAAGTCGCTGAAGCTCGACAGGGCCACGAGCGCCGTGCCCTCCCCCCAAGGCACCTCGACCAGCGCTGGCCAGCGCTCCCACAGCTCCGCCGGTTGGGTGGCCCAGCCCACCGATTGTCCGTCCTCGTAGCCCGCCTCAACGACGCCGTCGGTCAGCTCGCCGCCTGAGTCGACGTACGTCGTGTCCGGCTCCGGGGTCAGCGTGTAGGGCCGCCCGAGCGCTGCGTTCCGTCCCTGTCCGTCCAGCGCCTCGATCTCCCCCATGAACAGGAAGTCAGTCACCGGGCTCCGCCGGAACTTGCGGCATACCAGGCGGATGTACCGGGCCTGAACCAAACCCAGCCCGAACCTGACCACCGGCCCGGCCGGAGCCTCCCGCACGGCGACGCGCTCCATCGCGTCGAGGCTCGCCCCCAGCCATAGCTCGATCTGCTCCGGGTAGTAGCTGGGCTGGCCAGCGCCGAAGCGCTGCGAGACCTCCGTCAGCGTCCGCACCTTGCCCAGATCCACCGTCGCCGCGTACGTCGGCTCATACTCCATTGCCCGATACGTGCCCAGAAAGGGGCCGTACTCCAGCAGCACCCGCGCCCCCTCGGGCAGAGAAGTCGGCCTCAGGCACGCCGAGTTGTGCTCCTCGAGGAGATCGCCCCGGATCAGCCCGCTGATCGGCTCCAGATCCTCCGCGACGGCCAGCCTCTGATGCAGCGCCCGCCTCACGTCGGGCTCGCACCCGACACCAAACAGCGGCTGCCCGTCCTCCCGCACCGCGAACTCCACATACGCTCGCCCTCCCCCCGCCACAAGCCGCTCCAGCCCCTCCGCCTCCTCCGCCGACAACCGAATCGGCTCGGGGTAGGAGGTAGGGCAGAGGACTGCCCCAGAGCCCACCCCCGCGTCCCAGCCGGCCGTCGCGTGCACGCCGAGCGCGTCCATCGCCCGCCGCAGGTCAGGCCCCTGCGCAATCGTCCCGGAGCCGATCAGCACGAGAAGAAGCAGCCCGGATGCCAACGCGCGCTCGGCGTGCCCATGCATACCTCGACGGTTCGCCGCACCCGCCGGCAGGCCTCTGGCAGCGCCCAGGGGAACCTGCTATAATGGGCCCGACCGAACGCCGCGAAGAGTGATGCGTGTGCCGGAGTGGCTTGTCTGGACGTCTGCCATCGCGAGCGTCGTAGGCGCCGTGCTATCCCTGGGGGTCTTCGTGGCAGCGCTTCGCTGGCGGCACATGGCCGAGGGGTTGGTCCTCGGCATCCGACTCCGAAGCCTCGCGGCGGAGTTGGCCGACATCCAAGCCCAGTTGGCGGACCTGGAGGGCGCTTTGCAGCACAGGACTGCGCAGTTGGCCTCCTACATCGCCCTTCGTGCGGAGACGCACGTCGGGGTCCTGTTGGCTCGCCGTGGGGCCCAGGTGCCCGCCGACGACTTCGCGGATCTGAACGCCGTGCGCGCTCTCCTCTTGCGGGTCCGCCAAGACCTCTCTGGCGGCAAGCAGGCGCAGGACGTCACGGCACGGTGCGTTGCCCAGACGAGGCGCTGCTCCAGCCTTCTGGCGACCGCCCTGGGGCACGCTCAGTCATTGGTGGATGCCTCTGTGGGGAAGGAGCCCTGAGATGCGGGACGAGAGACGTCTGGCCCTCTTGAGGGAGTTGGCCGAAAGCACCCGTTCCGGCAAGCTTGCGTGGAAGGCCATCTTACCTGGGGCGTGGGACGGCTTCATCGCAGTCACGCCGTCGAGGCACACATTCATCCTGAGCCAGAAGACGCCCCACTGCGAGTGGGGAGTGGAGATCCGAGACGCCACTGGTGAGGTTGTGGATGACATCGGCGGGTGGTTGGCAGCGCCGGAGACGCCTGGCCTTGGTGGAGGCGACGCAGCGACCCTATCCGCCTTGCGCGATCTCGTGGCCGCTGTGGACGAGAGCGCGCTCGGGCCGCTGGAGAGTGCCATCGGCGCACTCCAGGAGCTTCGTCACCACTGATGGCCACCGGGTGCCGTGAGGTCCCGGTCCTAGGTCCCGGCCGCCACCATCCCTCCCGCTGCTCCCGCTTCGAAGAAGACGGGGTCGTCGTCGGGGCTGCGGCCCATGCTGGTGGGTTGCAGGCCGTGTGCGTGGAGCCACTCGCGCGTGCGGGAGGCGTCGACTTCTATGATATCGTGCCCCGGCAGCCGTCGCATCGCCTCGTCCCGCAGTTCCGAGTAGCCCTGGGGAAACGCGACGTTGCAGCGCGCCAGCGCGACGCGCGCCAAGGCCGTGACCGTGTGATGGCTCAGCCCGTGGTGGCGGGGGCGCGGGTCGGCGAGGCTCAGGCGTGGCGCCACGACGCACCGCCCGCCGAGGGCCGCCACGGCGTTCACCAGCTGCCCCATCTCCAGGGCGCTCGTGCCGAACGCTGTGCCGGTTCCCACGATGCCTGGCCCCGGTGCCACGACGACCGCCCCACCCTTCGCTTGCCGCGCCGCCAGAAGCAGCCCGTCATACAGACCGACCGCCTCCGCGTCGCCCCCGAACGCGTGGCCGCAGGTCACGGTGCCCTGCAGCAGGCCCTTCTCCTGAAGCTCCGCCACGGTGTCACTGAGCACCAGCGGCAGTGCCGCCGAGTCGGTCATCAGGTACGTGAGCCGCCGTCCGGGCGCCGTCTCCGCATGGGCCACCGCCGCCGCCGGCAGCAGGCTGTGTAGCGGCAGCACGACGACAGGCGTCCCCGCGAGCGACGCTCCCTCGCTGAGCGCCTCGGCGAACTCCTCGCGCTCACCCCCGGCTTCGACGCGAAGCTGCAGCGGCGTGTAACGGAGCTTCATGATGTGCCCGGACCTCGAGGCGTCGCGCTCCGGGTGTGACAAGTTTGCCACCACGAAGTGGCTGCCCCCGGTTCCGAGCCCCAGCTCGACCGCCGTTGTGTTCAGCAGCACGTCGTCGTCTGTCGCGCAAGGCCCCGTGAGCGCCGGATAGCAGACCGCCCGCTCCGTGGCGTCCGGCAGGGCCACCTCCAGCGTCTGGATGCCCTTCCGCTCCCGCACGAGGCGGATCACACGTCCGCGGCGCAGGCTGATCACGAAGGCCACCTCCCGGATGATGCACTCCGCTACTTGCGCGCCACCGGTCCGGATTCCTTCGGCTTGTGGGGAGGTCAGGACGCGAGCCCGCCGAAACACGCACCCCGTTGGGCCGTCCGGACACGCCGACGGGAGGACTGGGCCGTGCCTGAGCTACGCTTCTTCGACTGCAACGCGCGGATCGGGCGCGCCTCGACGCCGCGGCCGGAGCACTTACTGGATGTCGCCGGGCTCCTGGCCGAGATGGACCGGGCGGGCATCGAACGCGCGCTGGTGCATCATGTCTGGTCGGCGGAGTGGGACCCGCCGGAGGGTCATGCAGCCCTGCTCCGCGAGATCGGCGGCGAGGACCGGTTGTACCCCTGCTTTGCCGGGTTGCCTCCCGCGACCCGTGAGCTGCCCCCTCCGCGGGACTTCGCGCGACAGGTCCGCGACCTACGCGGCGCGGTCCGGCTCTTCCCGGTGCAGCACAACTACCTCCTGAACGAGGTGTCGATCGGCCACCTCCTGGACGCGCTCAGCTTCGAGCGCGTGCCCGTGCTGATCGACCTCGCCCAGACCAACTGGCCCGAGATCACCGCGCTGCTCGGGCACCACCCCGCCCTGAGCCTGATCGTGCTGAACGCCTACTACCGCGTCGACCGGCTGCTCTATCCGCTCTGGGAGCGCTTCGGCAACCTCTACCTCGACTGCGGCTCCTACGGCGTCCATCGGGGCGTCGAGGCCGTGTGCGCGCGTTTCGGGGCCGAGCGCCTCGTCTTTGGCACTGACCTCCCGGTCCACGAGGCCGGCGGCCCAATGGCCGTCGTGACCTATGCCGCGCTCTCTGAGGCGGAGAAGCAGCTCATCGCCGGCGGAAACCTCCGTCGAATGCTGGGGGTCGAGGACTGACGATGGCCACCGACACCTTCTTGGATGCCTGCCGCCTGGGCCAAGCCCTCGCAGGCGAGCTCATCATCGATGCTCACGCGCACATGGGACCGTGGCACAACTTCCACGTGCCGCACAACTCGGCCCGGGGCATGGTGGAGCGCCTCGATCAACTCGGCATCGACGCCTGTGTCGCCAGCCCGCACGCCGCCATCGGGCCCTGCCATCTACAGGGCAACCGCCAAGTCATGGCCGCCGAGGACGAGTTCCCCGGCCGCATCATCCCCTACGTGACCATCAACCCGAACTACCCCGAGGCCGAGATCCGCGCCGAGATCGAGCACTGGCATGGCCTCGGTCGCATTCGGGCCTTCAAGATCCACCCGGCCCTGCACAACTACCGGGTCAACGGGCCGGGTTACGGGCCGATGTTCGAGTACGCGCGCGAGCACTCCCTCCCGGTGCTGTCGCACTCCTGGGCGGGCGACTCCCTCGGTGGGGCCTCACTGCTCTCGCGGCTCGCCGCGGAGATGCCCTCGGTGACGTTCCTCGTCGGCCACGCCGCCAGCTCCTGGGACATGATCGAGGAGGCCTGCCGCGAGGCGCAGGCCCGCGACAACGTCATCCTCGACCTCACCGGTTCCCAGCTCCTCTACCTCGCCCTGGAGGCGATGGTTGAGCGCGCCGGCGCCGAGAAGATCGTCTTCGGCAGCGACATCCCGTTCATCGACGCCGCGCCGGGCCTGGGGCGCATCCTTGCGGCGCGCCTCCCGGATGACGCGAAGCGCCGGGTCCTGGGCCTCAACGCCCAGCGCATCTTCCGGCTGCCCGGCAGGTGAGCGGCTACACGGGGGGGAACGCCGGGGCGTCGTCCGCCTCGGCCCAAGAGGGCGCCAGCGGCGCTTGGGAGTTGTGCTTGCTGAGCTCGACCCGCGCCGCGTCGTAGTCGGGCCGCTGGCGGAAGCACTCGTCCAGCGCCTCCCGCGCCTCGTCCCAGCGGCCGAGCTTGCGCAGGATGATCGCCACGTTCAGATGACCGGCCGGATCGCCCGGGGCCAACGCCGCGCACTGCTGCGCCGGACCCAGCGCCCCGACGTAGTCGCCCAGGCAGAACCGCGCCGCCGAGAGGAACCGCCACGCCTGCGGGTTCGCCGGCTCCCGCTCAGCCGCCGTCAGCAACTCGCTCTGGGCCAACTCGTAGCGGGCGGCCCGGAAATGGTCCAACCCTCGCTCGAAGGCGCTCACGGGCAACCCCCGGGGGTGTGCCTGGCGGATCGGCTCGACGGCCGTCGGCGCGAACTATTCGACCTCGCGCCAATGCAGACCTTCCGTCGCCTCGCCGGACGAGGTCGCCCCTCGCCGGTGGGCGTTGAAGGAGATCGAGGCGCGGTGGGGAACTCCGCCCCACTGTCGCGACAAACCAATCCCGAGGTGATGACAGTGGCCAAGGCGCCGGTTGTTGACGCGGATGCTTGCACGGGTTGTGAGCTGTGCTGTGGGACGGCTCCCAACACGTTCGCCATCAACGATGATGGAGTGGCCGAGGTGATCAACCCGAGCGGCGACCCGGAAGACACCATCCAGGAAGCCATCGACGATTGCCCGGCCGAAGCCATCGCCTGGGGCTAAGCCCTCACTCGTTCCGGCGAGCGTAGGAACCGCACGGGCCGCAGTCTCGCTCCGGCGAGGCTGCGGCCCGTGTGGTTTCCCGGCCGAGAGGCGGGGCTACTTGTTGCGCGTCCCCGGCGGCCCGAGTTCGATCCCGAGATCGGGCTCCACCGCCTTGGCCGTCCTACCCGCCTCGATCACGACGTCAAACGGTCGCGCCCACGACTCCGTCGGGCAGGTCACCGGGTACCCGCCGTTGCTGTTCGGCATCGCCAGCGTGAAGGGCACGATCACATCATCGGGCTCCTCGGCCGCGCGGAACGTCGCCATGCCCGTCAGATAGCCCGGGTACTGCGTGGCGCCGCGCTCGCCGCCCTCTGCTCCGCCTGGGTACGACCCTGAGCCGGCGAAGAAGTTCACCGCGACGGGGTACCGTCCGGGAGCGCTCAGGTTGCCGGCAAACGCCTCCTTGGCGGGCCCCGTGGTCGTGTCGCCGAGGTGGGTTCCGATGGGCACGCTGAGCTGGCCGAAGTAGGCGTGCTTCGTCTTGGTGGCATCGAAGACGTGCAGATCGGCATCATCCCCCGTCGTCCACTCCACCAGCACGACCCAGTTCGCGACCGTGACGCTGCCCCGGCCCTCGACGCCGTTCGATTGCTCCGTCGCCACGACCCACGGCTTGCCGATCCCGTGCGGGGTGTACTCCCCGTTGGCGTCGATCTGCCCCAGCGCCCCGTCCTCCACCCGCCAGTCGAAGGCCGCCCCGGCGTACACCTCGCCCGTGTCATCCCAGGCGGTCGCCTTGAACTGCACCGGCCGACCGGGCACCGTCGCCGGGTGGCAGGCCGCCACGTCTACCCGCACCACCCGCGCCTCCACCACCTTCACCGGAACCGTCGCCTCCTTGCCGCTCGGCGCGTGACGCGCACGCAGCGTCGTAGTGCCCACGCCCTTCGCCAGCACCTTGCCCTGCGCGTCGATCGTGGCTACAGCGGGGTCATCGCTCGAGAACTGCAGCGAGGCATCGAGGAGAATCTGACCGACGGCGTCCAGCGCCTTGGCGACCACCTGGTCCCTCTCGTCGGGCAGCATCAGCAGGCTGTCGGGGTTAGCCACCACGCGGTCCACGATCGCCGCCAGTGTCAGCGTCACATCGGTCGTCTGGTTCGCGCGGATGTCCGCCCACGTCTGCGCGTGCGCCAGTGCCGGACCCAGGCCGTTCTGCTGCGGATGGGCCAGCGCTCGCACGATCACCTTCCCCACCGGGATCCGCTGGATCGTCGCTTCAGCCAGACCTCCGCCGGACGGTCGGTTGATGATCGTGTCCGGTACCAGCGGCGTGCCCGGCACTCCCGTCGTGTCCGACGAGTCGGCCGCCGCCAGCACCTGGATCCTGACGCTCTCCGCGTGGGAGGGAATCTTGGCCCCTCCGTCCTCGGGAAAGCGCACGCCGATCCCCAGCTCACCAAGGCGCCCGGCCCCCTCGCTCCCTCCGCCCCCGCACCCCTGGGCGAGCAGCGCCATCAACAGCCCGCACGACAGGATCAGCATCTCGCGTCCGCGCATCGGTCTGCCTCCTCATCGTGCGTCGGAGCTCCCTCCAACGCACTCGTCGTAGTGCC
>Ga0233425_10005666_pt1 | contig 19455 bp, 15 predicted proteins | sample Watercolumn_Towu_2_FD_181712 | JGI IMG/M metagenome (GOLD analysis project Ga0233425, IMG submission 181712) | Freshwater microbial communities from Lake Towuti, South Sulawesi, Indonesia - Watercolumn_Towuti2014_140_MG | ecosystem: Environmental > Aquatic > Freshwater > Lake | place... | reverse complement strand
TGCCTCTGCCGGCGTACCATCGGCGGTCTATCGAAGCCGGTTGGTGAATAATGGCTATTCCAGTCCGGAGAAGCTCCCTTCACCCGTCAACGGTTCGTGGAGTATCTACAATGCGTGCATTGCACCAGACGAGAGCTATCTCGTGGGCTGCGTGAGCGGCAAAGACACCACGCTGCCGAAAAACGTCTCCCGGTATTATGTTTCATTCCGGTCACACGATGGAAGCTGGAGTGAGCTGATGGACATGGGTGAGATGATCAACCCTCCGGGAAGCACGGCCCTGTCTCCGTCGATTTCACCGGACGGGAAGTACTTCTTCTTCTCCTTGAGCCAGCCAATTCCCATGGCATCACTCAAAGAGCTGAAGAACCATTCGGACATTCTGAAGGTTCATGCCGGCCCTTTCAACGGATCGGCGAATGTCCACTGGGTGAGCACAGAGATAATCGACGAGATGAGAAGGAAGAGGTAGATCTCCGATTGAAGAAGACTCGATACCTCACAGGAAAAGAAAGGAGCGCTGACATGACAGCATCCCGTTTGGGTCTGCTCATCGCATTGCTGCTCGCGGGTCTCACTGCCGGTTGCTCTCAGAAGCAGAATGCAAGTCTCGACAAGGCTCTGGCGCTGTATCGTGAAAACAAACTCGAGCAGGCTCTCCCGATGCTCGAGCAACTCGTGGCAGACGATGCGACCAACGCCGAGAAGCGGGTCTGGCTCGCAGAGACGTACCGCCGGTTGGGCAAAAAAGAAGATGCAGCAAGAACAGCACGACGTGCGATCGAGCTCAATCCGAAAAGCAGTTTTGCCCACACAGTTCTCGCGGAAGTGACGAATCCTGTGCTGGGCGAATGGTCGGATGCAAATTCGGATACTACCTGGATTCATCTCATGAAAGCTGTCGAATCTGACTCATCCGACGGGCATCCCTGGCTGGTGATCTGGGGTGAAGCGGTTCATCGGGGAGAGTTTCCTTTGATGGGTAAAGCGCTCCGGCGTCTGGTGGAATCAGGATTTCTGACGAAGGCAACTCTTGCCTACGGACGGTGGATGCTTCGAGGCCTGCCCAAAGACGCGGTTCTCCTGACGAACGGCGATATGGACACCTATCCTCCGAGCGCCGTGCAGGAGTTGGAAGGCTTCCGCAGGGATGTCGCCATTGTGAACAGAGGGACTCTGAATGAGCCGTGGTATGCGCGCTTCGTGCGCGACCAGGCGAACGTCCCACTCCCATTCGACAATGCAGGCCTCGATCAGCTTCAGGCATTCAATGACTCTTCGGGCAATCGTATCCTGCCATCCGATCAGATCTTCCGGCGGTGGCTAGAACAGAAGTCCAAAGGAACGTTCAAACGTCCCCTTGCTGTCGCGATTACCGTGGAGGACAAGTACTTCTCAACGGCCCGTGAAAACATGCGCTACGCCGGTGCATTCCTCCTCTGGACTCCCGGAACGGGTGAAACCAAGCCTGACATTGCAGCGATGCAGGCGGCTCTGGAGGGAGTCAAGCCGGAAGACTTCTCGGGTCCGTGGGTCAGCGATCGGGACAGGAGTCCCATTCGGCGGATGTATACAAAGAGCATCGTCCGGAACGTCACAAAGAGCGCCATCACGTGCGGTGAACTGCTGCTCGATGCGGGTCGTATCGCCGAGGCAAAGCGCTGGGTGGATTGGGCGGATCAACTGGACAAGTCTGCCGAGCTTGGCCCCGTGTTTGCCGAGAAAATCAGTCAACTCCGGACTCGTATGGGGACGGTGAGGTAGTGAGCACTTGACGTGCAATCCAACTCAACAGGCGAGAATGATCATGAAGACTATCCCTGCGATCGTGCTGTTTGCCGTCATCCTGAATGTGGGTTGCGGACGTGAACGTCAGGGCAACCCGCAAGAACTGACACTGCTTTGTGGTTCATGGAAGGGACGCCACGTCACAAAAATTGAGCGCCCCTTTTCTGAGATCATGCTCTTTTCCCGGAGGGCAGACAGCTCGCTGACGTTGTCATTGAAATTCGAGCTGGGACCAAGAAGCAGGATGTGGAAACCGGATGAGGTGGTGTCATACCGCCAGGGCACATTCTCGTGGGATGAAAATGAGGGCACACTTTTCCCGGGCGGGGACTCCATGCGGGTGGTCAAAAGGGAATCCAGTGGAACCACGGAGTGGACGTATGTGCGTGACCGGTCGGCGGACTCTCTCCTGTCGGCATTGCTTGCTCTTCGCTCAGAACCATATGCCTATTCCGCCCCGGCCGGGTTGAGCGATGGATGGGAGTGTGCGGGGCTTGCAGACGTCGGCCTTTGGAAACAGAGAATCGTTGCGCTGATTGAGGAAATCAGAAACGGCAGGCACGGTGACATTCACTGTCTCTTGATCGTCAAGGACAACAAGCTCGTCGTCGAGGAGTACTTTGGTGCCGGCGGCTCAATGTACGGTCCTTTGATCACGCGATTGCTGCGTGACAAAGTCCATCACCTGGCCTCCTCGACGAAGGGGATCACGTCTACTCTTGTCGGCATCGCTATTGACCTGGGACGTATCAAGAGTGCCGATGAACCGATCTATCACCATTTGCCGGCGTACAGCTCTCTGTTCACAGAGGAGAAGAAGCGGATCAAGATCTCGGACATGCTGACCATGACGCCCGGATTCGAATGGCGGCAATTTCGTGTCGGCGACGCTGAGAATGACGGGATGCAAATGTGGAGGACGGATGATGTGATCCGGTACGTTCTGCAGAAACCCCTCGTTGCCGAACCCGGAGAAGAATTCAACTACACAAATGGCGTCCCGACTGTCACCGGTGCGATTCTGAAGAATGCGGTCGGCATGGAGGTCACCGCCTTCGCCGAGAACAATCTCTTTGGCCCGCTGGGAATCAAGGACTATATTTGGACAAGGTATACTGATGGTTCATTGGAGACCGACGGGGGCTTGGCGTTGCGATCCCGCGATCTGGCCAAGTTCGGTCAGCTCTTCATCGATGATGGCGTATGGAAGGGCCGCCGGGTTGTATCGGCGAAATGGATCAAGGAGTCAACGCGGGAGCGGTTGAAATTCGGGAAGCTCTTTTCTAAATGGGGTTACGGCTACCACTGGATGCAGAAACAGGTGAGTTTGAGGGGTCGGGAAATCGCGACATACTTCGTCCCCGGTGACGGCAATCAGATATTGGCTCTCGTTCCCGAGTTGAAGATGGTGATCGTGTTTACGGCCGGCAATTACGGCGAAGATCCCAAGCCGGTTTACTATTCATTGTTCGAGAAGTTCATTTTTCCCGCTGTCATCACCGATTGAGTCAGGCGAGGAACACCTCTCTGACATGAGAATGCGGGAGCCAATCGGCTTCCATGAAGTCGATTCGCCGCGTCATCGGGATCTCCTCGCAGAAACGTGGAAAACCCGGACGGCTCGGACCCGCCGGGTGCGCCCGAAACACTTTAGATTCGCACCGTTGAATCTGAGCAGTTCGCTGAGGAGAGTCAGCAAAACGAATGGCCTTTCGCAAGAATGCAACTCGAGCTGTGCAACCCTTTCGCATATGGTCTTTCCTTTTTCTACCTTAGCAATCACTGGCGGCAGAGGAGATCGGTCCAATCTCTTGTTCAACGGGAGACACCGTGAATATCCAATATTTTGAACCGTTGTCGCGGGCATTTGAGCGGATGAAGAAAGCTCTCTTCAATCCTCTCGATCTGAAAAAGTGGTTTGTCGTTGGATTTACCGCATTCCTTTCCGGACTGACCGATTGCGGCGGGGGGAGCGGCTCCGGCGGAAAGCGCTCCTCAAATGTCGATTGGGAAGACGTGCTGTACTTTCCCGAAAAGGCTTCGGAATGGCTTGCAGATAATCCCGTGTGGGCGATGGTGATCGCTTTTGCAGCTGTGCTTGTTGTGGTGCTCATCGTCCTCATTGCCTGGTGGAGTTCCAGGGGTAAGTTCATGTTCCTCGACAATGTAGTACACGATCGGGCACAGGTGTTGGCACCCTGGAACGAGTACAAGCGAGAAGGAAATTCCCTCTTCCTCTGGATGCTCCTCTTTGGTGCGATCCTCATTACAGTCGTGGTTGCTTACCTTGTGCAATGTTTCACAGATCTCCGAACGCTCTATGAGCTTGGCGGGGATGAGCGCGAGTTGATCATGCCGGCCATCCTGATGGGCCTGGGCCTCATAGCGATCTTCCTCGTCAACGGCTTCATCGATCTTCTCCTCTACGACTTCGTCGTACCAATCATGTACAAACGGCGGATCACGACACTCCGGGCGGTACGGATCTTCTTTCCTCTCTTCCTTTCGAAATTCCTGTATTTCCTTGGATTCGCACTCTTTTCGTTCTTCATATTCGTGGTTGCGTTGATCTGCATTCTCCTCGTCGGCCTCGTTACTTGCTGTGTCGGATTTCTGTTCCTTGCGATTCCTTATATCAATTCTGTGGTTCTTCTGCCGATCTTGTACACCATGCGGGCATTCAGTGTTGAATTCCTCGAACAGTTCGGCGGGGAGTATCACGTGTTCCCGAGAGGCGAAAGTGCTCCAACTGCCACAGAACCGGTGACTGGGTCATGACCGGCGTGAATACGGCCTGGCACAGCGCTCTTTCCGGCGGCGATCGCATTGCCAGAGCCATCGTGGCGGCGGCGTTGATCGTGGGAGTGATGTTGCTCTTCATTGTCTCGCCGGAGAAAATGCCCTTCGAGGCGTGCGGATTTCATTCTCTTACAGGTCATAGCTGCCCGACGTGCGGAATGACGCGTGCTCTCCACGCAATCGCACACGGTGAGCTGGTTCAGTCTGTCAAGCATCATCTGATGGGCCTCCCTCTCTTCCTTCTGATGCTTTTGTCTCTCATTGTCCTCTCTCTTGAGGCGGCGAGCGGGAGAAGGGTAAGGTTGATCGGAGATGGGGTGGGCGCGAGATGGGTGGCAATTCTGTTTTTCGTGGTTTGGTTGACTTACTGGGGGGTCAGATTGGTGATGGAATTCGTTGCCTGATAATCGGACACCGTGGAAGGAATCGTTCATGGCTGCAATCGAACTGGAATCGATAACGAAGACGTTTGGAAAGCACACCGCCGTCGACACGCTATCGCTTTCCGTCCCTGAGGGGAGCGTGTACGGCTTCATCGGTCCGAATGGCTCCGGCAAGACGACGACACTCCGGATGATCATGAACATCATCCCGCCTGATTCCGGCAAGATCAAGGTCCTGGGAGCGCCGCTTACACCTTCGACCACAGATCGGATAGGCTACATGCCGGAGGAGCGGGGCCTCTACAGACGGATGAAAGTGAGGGAGCTTCTCCAGTTCTTCGGGAGCTTGAAGAGCGAGAACAATGTGAAAACGAAGGTCGATCAGTGGCTGGAGCGGCTCGACCTGACAGCTTGGGCGAACAAGCAAGTCGAGACACTCAGCAAAGGCATGGCTCAGAAAGTCCAGTTCATCGCCACTGTTGTCGCAGAACCCGAGCTCGTCTTGCTTGATGAGCCGTTTACAGGGCTTGATCCCGTGAACACAGACGTCATCAAAGATGCCATCCTCGGATTTCAGGCTCGGGGGGCGACGGTCATATTCAGCACACATGACATGAGCATGGCAGAAAAAATGTGCGACTTCATCTTTATGATCTTCAAGGGGAAGAAAGTGCTCGACGGGACCCTCAGTTCGATTCAGGACAAGTATGCCACCGACACGCTCAGGATCCGGATCGGTGATGGTGCGGGTGCTCTGCAAAACATCGATGGAATTGAGAAGGTGAATGACTTCGGACAAATGCAGGAATTACGGCTTGCGCCTGCTGCTGATCCTCAAAAGATCCTGCACGAGATTTTGCGGCGGACGACCGTCAGGAGTTTCGACATCACAAAACCTTCCCTGCACGACATTTTCATCCGGATTGCCGGTCCCGAGGCAAAGGAGGTGAACCATGCGTAGAATCCTTCTCTTTGCCCGCCGCGAGTACAAGGCAGCCGTCAAGACGAAAGGATTTATCATCGGTCTCGTGCTTGCTCCGATCTTGATGGGAGGGGGGATGATTGCGTTCGTGTTGTTGAAAGACCGGGTTGACACTACGGACAAGCGGCTCGCGGTAGTCGACCGCACAGGGAAGGTCGCGGAGGCACTTGTCGCTGCCGCCGAGAACCGGAACGCCAAAGAAATCCATCACCCGGAGACGGGAAAGAAGGTCAGGCCGTCGTACTACATCGAAGTTGTGACGCCAAGTGCGAGCGACCCGAAAACGCAGCGGCTTGAACTCTCCGATCGTATCAGGAACGGAAGCCTGTACGCGTTCGTTGAGATCGGTCCCGACGCGATACATCCGGGCAAAGATCGGGAGGCATCCCGTATCCTGTTCTATGCGAAGAACGCGGCCATGGACGATCTCCGAAGCTGGGTCGGCGGGCCCATCAACGACCGTCTGCGGGAGCTCAGGCTCGCTGACGCAGGGATCAAACCGTCGGATGTGAAAGATCTTTTCTACTGGGTAGGTGTGGAAGGCATGGGCCTCGTTTCCGTCGACAAGGAAACCGGCACGATCGGGGAAGGAAGGTCGGCCTCTCCCGTCGAAGCGCTTGTCATTCCAATCGTGATTATGCTCCTGATGTTCCTGATGATCATGATGAGTGTCCCCGGCATGCTTCATTCCGTGATGGAAGAAAAGACACAGCGCATTGCGGAAGTGCTTCTTGGATCGATCAGGCCGTTTGAGTTCATGATGGCCAAGGTGCTGGGCGGCATCGCGGTTGCGTTGACGAGTTCGGCCGTCTACATCGTCGGCGGGATTCTGGTTGTCCGCTACATGGGACTTGAGGAATACGTCCCGTTCCAATTGCTCCCCTGGTTCTTCGCCTACATGCTTCTGGCCATTATCATGTTTGGCGCCTGGGCTGCGGCACTCGGATCGACGTGTAGTGAAGCGAAGGATGCGCAGTCACTGAGCCTCCCAACAATGCTCCCGGCGTTCTTCCCCATGTTCATTTATTTCCCGATCGCCAAGGAACCGATGGGGAGTTTTGCCACCTCCATGTCTCTCATTCCTCCTTTCACGCCGCTGCTGATGACGCTTCGCCTCGGCACGCCCGGCGGAGTACCTGCCTGGCAGCCGTGGGTTGGCTTGGTTGGTGTTCTCCTCTTCACCGTCTTCTTTGTGTGGGTGGGAGGGCGGATTTTCCGGGTTGCGATTCTCATGCAGGGGACGCCGCCAAAACTGTCAAATATTCTTCGGTGGGCGTTCCGAGGGTAAAGGTTGGTTTGTTATTCGAAATTCATCTATTTGCATTGCTAATTGACAATAGCTGAGAGGTATCATTTATGGGTGAAAAAATGCATATTTGGGTGATCTCTGTTAATTGTAAAATTCACATTTGTTAAATCTTGACACGAGCGCTTGGAGCTATGCCGCCAAGTTTCAGCCATTTTGACCTAAGATTAATCGAGCCGGCCTTCGATGATGACCTAGTCGATCTTATCATGAATCTCAACAACCTGAGAACGCGGCAGCTCTCGGGCACAACGTATCCGCTCATATTCTTCCAGCTGAAGCACATCTTCCATACGCTCGAGAGTATCGGCTCGGCCCGAATCGAGGGAAACCGCACTACCATTGCAGAATACATCGAGGCGAAGCTCGAAGGCACACCTTCTGATATGCCAGACATCCATGAAATCCAAAACATGGAAAGGGCAATGGAATTCATTGACCAGAACGTGAGGGATCGCCATATAGATAGACCGTTCGTGAGTGAACTACACAAGATCATAGTTGAGGGTCTCCAACCGCCGCCGAATGGTGAGGGCGACGCAGCACCGGGCGCTTACCGCACAGGAATGGTGAAGATTGCAGGATCCAGTCACTTACCGCCAGAACCGATCCAGGTTCCGGAATACATGAATCAGCTCTTCGACTTCATTAATCGGGGGGATCGCCAGAAGTACGACCTGCTCAAGACGGCGATCGCTCATCACCGGTTCGTGTGGATTCATCCTTTCACCAATGGCAATGGCCGCACTGTGCGCTTGTTCACGTACGCGATGCTCGTGAAGCAGGGCTTCCATGTGGAGCAAGGAAGGATTCTGAATCCTACGGCCGTCTTCTGTAGTGACAGAAATGTGTACTATGAGCTGCTGTCTCAAGCCGACAAGGGAACCGATGAGGCAGTACTCACTTGGTGTCGATATGTACTTCGTGGATTGAAGGCCGAAATAGAGAAAATCGACAGATTGCTCGCGTATGATTTCCTGAAAGCGAAGATCCTATTGCCAGCACTGGCCATCTCTTTCGAGCGCAAGCTCGTCACTGAGATCGAATTGGAGATCTTGCGACGGGCAGTAGAGAGACAAGTCATCATGGCTGCGGACATCAAAGACCTCTTTCCTGGCAAGCATGCGGTCGAAATCTCCCGGAACATAAAACGACTTGTGAACAACAAGATGCTGGGACCAGTGAAAGAGAACGCTCGGAGGTATGTGCTCCGATTCGACAACAATTATTTGCTGCGTGGAATTATCCGCATGTTGGATCAAGAAGGCTTCTTGCCCTTGAAAGGAGAGTCGACGTAGGGGCAGGTTGCTAAAAGCCCTCGCGTTCCATTCTTAGTCTGGGATGCGAGACCACGATTGAGACTCGATTGGCTCTCATTTACAGGTCTTGAGTATGAAGTAAGGGCAAAGAGCCACTTCCGCAGGAAGATCCTTCAACTTCCAATGCCCACTCTCGATGTTGTGCCTTTCGCATGCTGAAAGCAAACACTTGCATGGATGCCCCGCGGTTGTTGCCCTCGCCTCCTTGCTTTTCCACGGGCCGTTGCGTAGGTTCGTGCACCACTCAAACCATTCCCAAAGGCTGACTCATGAAGAGACACCATCTGCTCACGCTCGGCATTGCTGTAATGTTCGTTCTGTGCGGCTGCGGACGTGATGTATTCACAGGCAAGCGCGAAGCGCGCGGGATGTGGATGACGCGGTTCGAATACGCCAGCAAGAGCCCCGACTCCGCAAAGGCGAAGATCACGCATCTGTTCGAGAAAGCGCGTCACGCAAAACTCAACATGGTGTTCTTCCAGGTGCGAGGAAACGCCGACGCATACTACCGGTCAGCGTTGGAGCCATGGGCTGAATCGCTCACCGGCACGTTCGGAAAAGATCCGGGCTGGGACCCGCTCCAATATGCTGTCGATGAAGCCCATCGACTCGGACTCGAGCTTCACGTTTGGATCAATGTCTTTCCCGTGTGGAGAGGAAAAGATCCTCCCCCCGAGACCACTCCGCGGTCCATCATGCTGGCCCATCCCGAATGGCTTGTCTGCGACAAGGACGGAATCCCGGCGAAATATGATCCTCCGAACAACAACTACGTCTGGATCAGTCCGGGGAATCCGGCTGCGCGGCAGCACGTCGTTGATGTCGTCGAGGATATCATCGACCACTACGACATCGACGGAATGCACTTCGACCACATCCGCTATCCCGAGGGATCGGTGAAATACGGGTATTCTCATGACGCGGTCAGCGTCGCACGTTTCAACAGCGCCGAGGGGAATCCGGCGAAGCTCAGCTGGGAGCACTGGCAGCGCGAGCAGATCAGCCAGTTCGTGTTCGATTCCTACAATCTCATTGGACAGAAGAAGCCGTGGATCAAGGTCTCGGTGGCATTGATAGGGAAAATGAGCGGAACCGGCTGGACCTCGTACGATGCTGTCTATCAGGATGGCCGGCGATGGGCGGAACTGGGAAAGGTTGACTTCATCATGCCGATGATCTACAGGGAGCGGGCCCACCCCACGATGCCCTTCATTCCGCTGCTGACCGCGTGGCACGATCGTGCATCATACGATCGGCAGATCTATCCGGGACTCGGCGCCCGCCTCATCCAAAGCGCCGGCTGGGGAGAGATCGTGGCGCAGATCAAAGAAGTGCGGAGGAGAGGATTGCCGGGAGTTGTCTTCTTTTCTGCCACAGGGCTGGAGCGCGCATGGGACTTGCTGGGTGTGGATGAGTTCCCGTACTGGTCGCTTGCTCCGCGGTCGCCGTGGAAGGACAGCACGGCACCTGCGGCGCCTGTAAGTCTCTCCGCAGAATACTCTATGAAGGGAGTGGTTTTACAGTGGAAAGCAGAGAATGCGGGTGAGTCTCAGAGCTTTGTTGTGTACCGATCGGACAAGCCGACGCTCTCGCAGGACGATGTCTATTCGATCGCGACCGTAACGGGGAGAAACGTGACGGAGTATCTCGACGATCTCCCTGTCAGGCAGAAAATGGGAGAAGTGTACTACGCTGTCAGCGCTCTCGATCGGCTGAGTAACGAAAGTGCGCTCTCTTCGATCGTGCGGGCGGCACCCAAAACATCGCATTAGAATGAAGATGGTTTGGAGGTGCGCTTCTAATAGCACACAGATAGCACTGATGCTATTGATATCCACAGAGAATTCTACGTGAGGGGAAGTGCGTTGAACTTGCGTTCCTCGATTCGAATTGGGCAGATGCGGCAGATGTTGCTTGCAGGATCCATGGCCATCCTGCTGACTGCCACGCAGGCGGTAAGAAGCCAGGACTCTGTTTCTGCCCAGGGGATGCGGAGCATACGCGAGTTCGGCGTCATTTCGACAAACTCCGCCGAAAAGAACCGTGACGCGCTTCAGTCTGCGATCGACTGGGCCTCGAAGCGCGGAGCAGCACTATTTGTCGAGCCAACAGATGAACCGTATCCCGTTGCCGGCGGGATCATTCTACGCATGAATGCCTCGCTCATCGGCGCGCACGGACCGGTGGGGAGGGGCACGCGGCATCCCTCGAAGCATCAGCCGGTCGGAAGTGTGTTCCGGATCGAGGATACGTCCAAACCCTTCCTGACAGTTGAATCAGCCACGCAGTTGCGTGGACTTCAGTTTTGGTACCCTGCGCAGACGCTCACTGATCCGAGCAAGATCATCAAGTATCCGCCGACGATTCAGGTTTCGCACACGCACGCAACACAGGGGGTCACGCTCTCTGCGTTGACATTCTTCGGAGAATACATCGCAATGGACTTCAACGCCGTTGCAGGTGTCCCGTGTGAACAAATACTCTTTGAGCATTGCGACGGCTACCCGCTCAGCGGCGAATTCATCAGGATCGACCATTGCTATGATATCCCGCGGATTCTGCATAGCCATGTCAATCCCGCCAACCAGCGTTTGATCCAAAGCGGCTATAGCCGGGCAGTCATCGATGCAGTGGTGGCGTCGAAAACATATACCTATGCCATCAATCATACTGACAACGCGGTCCTGATGGATGTTTTCACGTTTGGAGTATATGGCGGCGCATACCTCGGTCCGCAGACGTACGGTCAGCTGACGAGCTTCAACTTTGACTGCGTAACCATCGGCGTTCACAAGCTGGGAGCCGGTACCACGAATCGGAACTGGCAGATCGCCCAGGGCTCTATCATCGCCAACACCGGAGCCGCTCTGAAGGATGTACATCCATTCGTGATCGAAGGAGAGGGGCATACATCCGTTTCCAATGTCGAGGCATTCTCCGGTCCGAATGCAGCGTTGACTACATTCGGCAGGTCAATGGATTTCATGCTTGTCAAAGGAACCAGGAGACTGACGATAAGCCTCTCCGGCTGCCGGATGCGCAACTATGTCGCCGAAGAGCCGATCACGATCCTGAACAAGCTGGCGGTGATCCAGGCTGTTGCATGTATCGACAAACATGAGCGGCCGTTCAATCTTTCAGTTGCTCCTCGTGAACCTGGGCGCTAACCTGATCGCGATCTTTCTGCAGGGAAATGGAAGCCGGAAAACAATTTCGGTGCTGTTGTTTCAAACCAGAGGGGCCTGAGAACGGAGGGATAAGACCATGTCGACAATTCTCATCATCGACGACAATCCGATCGAACGAGAGTCGGTCGTGCGGGCGCTTCAGAAGGCCGGGTACACGGTGCTCGGTGCGGCTGATGGCCGGACAGGGATCGAGTTGGCAAAGGAAAGGAGCCCGAATCTCATCATCTGCGACATAGAGATGCCGGGTCTCAGCGGCTTCGAGACTCTCAAATCTCTCAAAGATGAGCCGCAGACAAGGGATATTCCATTTGTCTTTCTCACAGGAAGCGCTGCGGCGATTGCCGGAAAACTCGGGAGAGACCTGGGCGCCGACGAGTACATCGAAAAGCCATTCTCGTTTTCCAAGCTGCTGGCCGTCGTTGGTGCGTCGCTGCGGCAGAAGTGAGACCGGGCCGGTATCAATCAGGGCTGCATGCCGGATGATGAAGCTCGTTGTGAACCCGCGACTCAGGTTTCGGTGATGACGGAATACACCTTCCTGAGCAGAACTTTCGGTGTGAACGGCTTCTGCAGGAACGAAACTTCTTTCTCCAAAACTCCCCGCTCAGCCACCACATCGGCCGTGTATCCTGAAATGAAGAGCGTTTTCGCCCGGGGAAAGAACTTCAGTATCTCCTTCTGGAGTTCCTTTCCGTTCATCTCGGGCATGATGACGTCGGTGATAAGAAGGTCGAGATCTCCGCGAATCTCCGCACAGAAGTTCACCGCGTGACGTGGTGAGGTGGTCCGCAAAGTGGTGTAACCTTGGGCTTCCAGCGTCGAAGCGATAAACGAAAGCAGCTCCTCTTCATCCTCCACGACGAGCACGGTTCCCGTTACTCTTGCCGGGACGGTTTCGGCCAATTCCTCACGCTCCTCGATTTCTCCGAAGGTCCTTGTCAGATAGATTCTGAATGTGGTTCCCTTCCCCCGTGCGCTTTCAAAGTCGATGTGTCCGTTGTTTTGTTTCACGATACCAAAAACCGTCGCCAATCCAAGGCCCGTTCCTTTGCCCTTCGGTTTTGTCGTGAAGAACGGCTCGTAGATACGCTCGAGCATCGCCGTATCGATCCCATGGCCTGTATCCGAGACGCTCAGTACCACGTACTCTCCGGGCGCCAGACCGCGGTACTGATCCTGTGTTGATCGGTCGACCCTCAGATTGGATGTCTCGATGGTAATGACGCCAATATTCTCGATGGCATCTCTTGCGTTTGTGCAGAGGTTCGTGATAATCTGATCGATCTGGACAGGGTCCATCTTGACATTCCACAGCCCTTCGCCCAGTACGAGGTTCATCGTGATGTTCTCGCCGATGATCCGTGCGAGCATTTTCTGGATCGAGGATAGTTCGCGATTCAGATTCACAACAATTGGTGTGATGACCTGTCTGCGGGCAAATGCGAGAAGCTGCTTGGCAAGATTTGCTGACCGCTCTGCCGCGTTGATGATCGATCGGATCTTTCGCTGGGCGGGGTCCGCCGGCGGCAGGTCCCGCTCCAGTATGGTCGCAAATCCCAGAATGACGCCGATCATGTTGTTGAAATCATGCGCCACGCCGCCTGCGAGTTGCCCGATCGCCTCCATCTTCTGTGATTGAAGAAGCTGGTCCTGCAGCCTCTTCTGTTCGGTAATATCCTCGGCCGTGATGTCGTAGTAGTCGACAGACCCATCTTCATTATAAAACACGCGTACGTTCTCTCTGACGAAGATCTCCGTCCCGTCGCTCTTCTGCCACCTTGATTCGATCCCGCGTACCTCCTGCGCTCCGCGAAGCGTGCTCTCAAAGCCCGGGGAGCGGTGATTCAGGGCAAACCCGGGTTCTGTCGAACTGAGCCGGGTGAGATCCTCAAAGGATTCGAATCCGAGCATTCGGACGAGATGCGGATTCGCAAACAGGATCGTACCCTTCGATGTCATCCTGTAGATACCGATGGCCGCGTTGTTGTAGAGATTTCGGTATCGCTCCTCGCTTTCCCGGAGCTTCTCCTCCGACTTTCGTTTCGCGTCTGCCTCCCTCACGACGACCCACGCCTTGATTCCAAAATAGGAGATGAAGACCCCGCCGATGAAGAGGCAGCCGATGATGAGAATCAGCTTGGTGCTGAAGCTGGCGAGCGATGTTGTGATGCTCTCCTCAGTATAGGCAATCGCCAGCGGCCAGAAGGTTTCATTGATGCGGACAGGGAGGTAATAGGCGATTTTCCGCGCCATTTTCTGCTCGGTGGCGACCATGTCGTAGGTGTACGTCGCCGATCCTTCCTTGCCTGCGAGCATGCTGTCGACGACGCTGAGAAGCTCGGGAAATCCTTTTGCGGTCTCTCGGACCGATTTTCCGATGTGGCCGGGGACGGGGCAGTAGAGCTCGACCCCTTCGCTGCTTAACATCCAGGCGTACCCAGATCCGTCGCTTCCGATGTCCTCCAGGATCGTCCTGCCGACCTTCCCGAAGTCGATGACAAACGCAATGGTTCCATCAAATACCCCGTCTTTGAGGACAGGATAATGAATGGCAATCGCCTGGAATCCCTGAACCGCATCGAAGACGTCGCTGACGACCGGTGAGTGGTCGGCCAGGATTTTCGTCATATGTTTTTGCTGCGAAATGTTCCTTCCGAGAGAGTTTGGGAAGTACGGGGCGGTATAGATAATCGTACCATTCCGGTCCGTCCGTGTGATGCTCTTGATCTCATCCCTCAGGATCTCCCTCAATTGTGTCAGTTCGCGCTGCCCCCGATCATTCATCCGAATGACGTTTTCCTCGTTCGAGAGGTAGGACAAGACGCTGTTCCACTTTGCGAAAAGTTCGTTGAGGCTCGTTGCCGCCTGCCGGGCGAGAATGCGCTGCTGATTGACCACGCCGTCAATGGTGCGTGCTCGTTCGACACCGTAGAAGTAATAGAAGAGGTACGAGGAAAGGAGGAGCAATACCAGTATGCTGATGATCCAAGATCGGGATTTCATATAGGCGCGGTGTTGTTGGAAATCGACCCCCTAACTTTGTCAAAGATGCAAAGAATGTCAATACTCCGGAGCCATACTGGGAGGGCCGACAAATGAACTTTTTGTGAGGTTTGGCTTTCTTCACTTTAAATTCGATATTGCAGCATGTAAAATGGCATGCAAGGACACCTTCCTGAATGACGCAAAAGAAACTCAACTCTCTTTCCGATCTCGATCAGCTCCTTTCGCAAGCTGACCGGGACCAGCTTCAGACCGGTGCGACAAAGAAGGGGCACGACGGGAAGGGGAAAACCGTGTGGGTCACGATTGACGCGAAAGGAAGGAAAGGGAAGCAAGTGACTCTCGTTGAGGGATTGGAGCACAATCCCGACACGATGGAAGACATCGCCCGCGTGCTGAAGCAACATTGTGGCGCCGGCGGTACGGTGAAGCAGCGCGTGATCGAGATTCAGGGCGACCAGCGGCAGCGTGTTGCGGAAAAGTTGCGCGCTTTGAACTATGTTGTCAAACAAATCGGGAACAAAAAGGAGTAGCCCCGAGCTTCAGCTCGGGCCACATCATGAGCATCTGAGAGTCAGTTTCAATCCCCAATCAAGCCATCACCATCCCCTCCGATTCCGACGCCTGCCAGTTTCATCACTGAAACGCGAAATGCTCTTGATGCATTCCCTTGTTGCCTTTCCGGGACAACAATGGTAGTTTTGTCATGTCATTCCCCGCGTATCTCCCGATCAGACAGAATGGAGTACTTCCCATGAGACGCGTTCTCTCGATTCTTACCGGTTGTGTACTGTTCGCCTCGTTGAGTTTTCCTCAGGGCGATCCCGCGTTCACAGGAAAATGGGCTCACATTCCTCACCTGAGTCACGATGTCGGCCTCTATCAGAATCTCTCGCTCGATATCCGGCCGGGTTCCTCGAATGTCATCCTTGCTCACCGGTGGGGGGGTGGACGGTTCTTTCTCGATTCTGTCGCTTTGAAGATTGGCGGAGCCATCACCAGGATCGATGTTCGCGATCGCGTCTGGCCGGCGAATGTGTTCATGGGGGTCTCTATGCCGGTCGGGGGCGTCCGGGAGTTCAAAGCCGTCTGGGAAAACAGCGGCAAGACGCTGCTTGTTACGGAGACGTACTCGATTCTGGGATCTCAGGGGCCGGCACCCGTCTCCACGCTCCACTCGTACACCCTCTCCGATGACAAGGAAATTCTGACATACACCGTCAAACGATCGTCACGGACCACCGGTCCCCCGATACAATATGTACTCAAAAGGGCGGGGACAAAGGAAGCCTACTTCATGCGGCTGGAAGAGAACTGGGAGATTCAGGGAAAGCTCCCTGCGCAGGCGTTCCTCATCAGTCTGCAGGGCCTGGCAAATTCCGATGCGCCGCGGCTCTATTTTGTCTATCCGCCGAAATGGGATTTTACCTACACGGAAGATGTCTTCAACTTCTTCAAGAACAAACGCAATTTCTCGTTCAAACAACTGACCACGGTGCAGGCGGCGCTTCAGACATTCAAGAGCCACGTCAAGGGGTATGTCGTGTGGGACAAGGAAGTCCGGACCTCACTGATCGTCGCCTTCACTGTTGCCGGGCTCGAGCGCGCCGTCGTTGTGAGCGAAGATATGATACCGATGGCGGAAGCCGCGGGGTTGAAACCTGTTGCGGACTTCCGCGGCAAGTTCACCGGTCAGAACGATGCCCAGATCTACAAGTGGGCCTACGATCAGTACTGGAGTCGATGCAGCAAAGACTATGTTGTCTGGATGGGTGGAGAACGCGGGACGATCATGAGACCCGGTGTGGCCGACTTCGGGATCGCGAAGCAGGCGTTCTTCAATGACCTCTCCTGCCGCAAGACGGACACCGTGGAGTACGGGCTTGCCCGCAAGATCCTCAGTGAGATGAAACCGATGTCCCTGGTCATGGGATGGCATTCATACGCGAAGGATCTCGAGCGGGAATATGTGACGCTCACGTCGAACTTCGGCCTCCGCGTTGAAGGTCTGCATACGCTGCCCAACATCAGCTTCAGCAGCCTCGTTCCGATCTCGCATGGATTCAAGTTCAGGAACAACCACAGCCTCGTTCCCGGGAAGACGTACACGCCCGAGAAGAAAGTCTATATCAGCTGCGTGCAGACTGACGGAATCGGACTTGGAGCCTGGAACGAACCTGGCCGCGGGACGATGCCGGTCGCATGGGAAGTGCTGATGAACTACGTCTGGATGGCGCCCTCGATGGCAGAGTATTTCTACACTGTGGCGACTCCCAACGACTATTTCATCGGGTGCCTGTCGGGACCGGGCTACATGTATCCAAAAGCCGTTCCTCCGAAGATGCTCCCCGGCCTCCTCGAGAAGGCGAAGGAGTACATGGACGTCCTCGATCTCAATGTATTTGAGACGATGGACTACTCAGAGGGGGCAACGGTCGAGGGAAACACCAATCTCACAAAAGAGATCGTCGATGCGTACTACAAGGCCATGCCACAGGCCATTGGTTTCGTCAATGGCTATGCCCCTTCGTACACATTTACAAGCCGGGATGGGAGGCCGTTCATCTCCTTCGATTATTACCTCTCGCCCGAACGGCCGGAGGCCGATGCAGTAGCGGACCTGGAAGAACTGGCCGCCGTCAACAGCCAGAGACCGTACTTCCTTCTGATGCATGTCCGCGAGTACAGCAACGTGCAGCGGATGAAGTCCATCCTCGACAAGCTCGGTTCCAATTTTGAGGTGGTGCCGCTCGATGTGTTCCTCAAGCTGGCGGGACAGGCGCCCACATTCAAGGAACGATTCCTCCAGAAGGGGGAGACCCAGAAGCCGGATTCGAAGAGGTTCGAATAGGGGCGCTCAATTGTCAGTTGTGAATGGCCACGTGACAGTGAAGAACTGACAATTCGCGAGGTCTGACGACGTTTTGTGTTTCAGCTTTTGAGTGGAGCTTTCTTGGGAGTTGGTTTTGGCAATGGGGGAGCTGGAACGGGCCGGGAGCGCACTCTCCACGCAAGCATGCCTGCCCCGAGCCCTGCGGCACAGAGAAGGCCGGGCCAGAACCAGAGAATCGGGAAGAACTCGAGCCGTGCCGATCCGGCCGGATCGTCGGCGGAATAGAGCACGCTCACCTGCCGCCCGGCCGAGAGAAGGCTGACAAGGGGAGTGGTAATGTAGGTGAAATGAACGGTGTGCGACGAATTGCCCTTGTCGGAAAAGGTAACATCCGCATCGTACCGCCAGCCGCTGCCCGAGCTTCGCTTTCCCACCGCTACGACCTTCCCTTCGGCCTGCTCGGCCGAGCTCGTGAAGAGGACGACTTCGATCGTCAGAGCCGCTCCCACGAAGACGAGGACGCCCGCGAGGAGAGAAAGAATCAGTTTCGCGTTGACCGTGTTCAACGTCGGCCTCCTTCAACAACGAGTGACGTGGGTGAAATGCCTAGAACCCATCATAACAACGGCCTCAACTGCCATTTCGAGGAGCCCCGCCTTGGGCGGGGTAAACTCCGCGACGAGAAATCCTATAGGTGCTTGGACAAGATTTCTCCCTTCCGCCTACGCTGTGCTTCGGCGGACAAGTCGGTCGGAATGGCAAGTGGCTGGGTTTTTGAGACAGGCTCTAGATCAGCAATCCTTCCTTCCACCCAAGCTTCACGAGTTCGATGTTCTTCAGGTTTGCGATGCCGACCCCATGTTTCTCCTCCGCCGCTGCGATGTGCTTCACCGGCGGACGCATGGGTGTGGGTTCCTTGAAGTAGATCGAACGCTGGCCTTCGATGATCTTCAGTCCCACTGCGTCAACTGCGACCGGATCTGTGCTCACCAGCATCCCTTTGTACAGCCATGTGTACTCCTTGTCAAAATGATGAGGACCCTGGCAGTGGAACTGCGGCGTCAGCATCAGGAGGATGTTGAGGCGTGTCTTTCCCTCGACCGCCGGGAGCTTCCACAGGGCTCCGAGATCGATGCATGAATCGGGGTGATAATCAGGCGGACTCGGGGTGAACATAATATAGTTCTTCAGGCACCCGCCAACGCCCGACCAGTTATGCGCACGCATCGGCCGCACATTGATCAGCGCTGTCGCTCTCGCGAAGACGGGATTCGACAGGACACTTCGGTCGTCGATGCCGATGTTGTTTTCACTGACGCCCACCGCCATGATTCGCTTCTTCATGTACTCTTCGAGCTCCCGTGGAGTCCTGAGGGAGCGCCAGACGTTTGTCTTGATCCCTACGATGTCGGATGGTTTGACGATCTTCTTCCATGCTTCATCGGCGCTCTTAGTGCCGAAGATGTTCACGATCGCTTCATCGAGCATCTGTGACAAGATTGCGGCGTCGACCTTCCAGTCATCGTCAACGACGCCCTGGTTGCGGATCAGAATCACTTTTGCCTGTTTTCGTTTTTCCTGAACCGCGAAGAGCGGCATCGATGCAGTTCCAACCACTGCCGCAGCCGCCGTGGTACGCAGAAAATCTCTGCGAGTCATTGTGGAATCGCTCATCGTAACCTCCTCTGAACTGTGTCAAGAATAGTCTCTGCGTCGGCCCTGGTCGGGGCGTCAAAGACAACGGCCAGCATGTCGCGGTGCCTTCGGCATGCCGTCCATTTCATGTTCTCTGTTTGAATGATCCCGCTTCCTTTGCTTTCCGGCATGTAGCGTGTCGTGAAATCGCCGAACGCG
>Ga0233425_10005665_pt1 | contig 19455 bp, 17 predicted proteins | sample Watercolumn_Towu_2_FD_181712 | JGI IMG/M metagenome (GOLD analysis project Ga0233425, IMG submission 181712) | Freshwater microbial communities from Lake Towuti, South Sulawesi, Indonesia - Watercolumn_Towuti2014_140_MG | ecosystem: Environmental > Aquatic > Freshwater > Lake | place... | reverse complement strand
ATCCCCACCAGGGTATTATCGGCTTTGACCACCGGCAGGGAATGGATGCGGTGTTTTTCCATCTTTTCCTTGGCCTCTAAAAGACCGGCTTCCGGATGGATAACAAAAACATTTTTAGTCATCGAGTTGGCAATAAACATAATCGTCTCCGTTAAATACCGTTCGGCGTTCAGCGTTCGGTGTTCAGCTAACAGATTAGAACAAAAATTGGATCCAGGAGACTAGGGGTTTTCTAACACGCCTTTCACTTGAATCCTCGACCCCTTGGCCCCTTGAATCCTGCTTCATCCTTTGTGATCTCCCAATAATATTTCCACATGGTTTTTAATTAGTTCGGGAAGTCGTTCCAGATTATATCCCCCTTCCAGGATGGACACGATTCTCCCCCGGGCGTGACGGTCCGCTAAATCAACCAACTTTTTCATTATCCAAGAGAATCCTTCCGTGGACAAGTTGATATTGGACATATCATCATCAATATGCGCATCAAATCCGGCTGAAACCAAAATCACTTCGGGTTCGTAACGATCAAAAGCCGGAATAAATTCCTGTTCAATAATCACCCGGTAGTCCTCATCCCCCTGCCCCGGGAGGACCGGCGTGTTGAGGGTATAACCAAACCCGGCCCCCCTCCCCTGCTCAAATTCCCGGCCTGTGCCCGGATAGGCGAAGGTGGGATGTTCATGAATGGAATAATAGAAGACCTCCGGATCATCTTCAAAAATATGCTGAGTACCATTCCCATGATGGACATCAAAGTCCACAATACCGACCCGGGGGATCCCCCAGATATATTGAAGGTAACGGGCGGCGATGGCCACATTGTTGAAATAGCAGAACCCCATGGCCTGATTGACTTCGGCATGGTGTCCCGGAGGTCTGACGGCACAAAAGGCGTTGTCCAGTTTTCCCTCCATGACCAATTTAACCGCTTCCAAAACTCCGCTGACGGCCAAGAGGGCTGTTTCATAACTTTCAAAAGAGATCTGATTATCGGGATGCTGAAATTCGGTCATACCCAAAGAACAGGCATCCTCAAATTGACGGATAAAGTCGGAATTATGGACCAGTCCGGGCCAGCGCACATCGGCCTTTCCGGGGGTAATGCGGGTCAAGTGCGGCAGCAAACCAGCCTCTTCAATCCCTTTATATATCACTTCCAGTCTCTCCGGCACTTCCGGATGATTCGTTCCAGTATAATGCCGGAGATATCGCTCATCATACAAAAAACCGGTTCGTTTCATTTTCAATACCCAAAGAGGTGACGGTTTCGTTTCAGCCTAAAAGCACATTTTCCATCCAGCCCAGTTTGATAATCTCAATCCGTTTCAAATCACTGGTTCCCAACCGGTATTTCTTATCGGCCACGGCGATATGGATCGGCTGCACATCCAATTCTTTATCTTCTCCAAAAAAATCGATCCGTTTCCGGCGGAGCAGCTCGGCTCCTACGGCATCAACCGATACCGGATCGGTTCCGACGATCAATCCTTTATACGGCCAAAAATAGCGCCGGTCCACCGAATTGGGTCCCCGGCCGTAGAACTGGGGGGTTAGGGCCACCAGGATATTCAAACGCGTCTTTTCTTTGACAGGGGGGAGGGTCCAGATATGTCCAAGATCCGAGCAGGCCTCCCCATGGTAAGCCGAGGGCTTGGGAACAAACATGATATAATTCTTCAGGCAGGTCCCCACCCCCGACCAGTGATGGGTTCTGACCGGGCGTACATTGACCAGAGCGGTGGATTTTTGAAAAACCGGATTACTGATCACCCCTCGGTCGTCGATGGCTAATGAAGCCTCAGAAATCCCTATTTCCAAAAGCCTTCTTCGAATGGCCTGCTCCATTTCCCGGGGAGTGGGAAGGAATCGCCAGACATTTGTTTTGATACCGACGATATCCGTTTTCTTAAATAGCTTTGTCCAGGCCTTCAAAGTTTCTTTCTCTCCTAAAAGAGTCAACAGGGCTTCATCGAGCATGGATTGCAATATGGTTTCATCCACTTTTTCGTCCGATCCCAAAACCTTCGGATGTCGAATGACCACGACCTTGGTTTTATTTTCAGCCCCGGCTTCGGAAGGATGAGACGCTCCTAATCCTGAAGCTATGATCAGACCGGTGGTCCCTTTCAAAAAGTCGCGCCGGGTCATGGTTAAGGGATCTTTCATGGCTCCTCCTCCTTAATTTTGGTTATCGTATATTGAATGATCCTGGCGGCCTCAGATGGACTTTGGCTGCCGAAAACGACCATGAGGAACTCTCTAAATCGTTCCAATTTTGTCCACCGGCTCTCTTCCGTGCGAAGGACATTATCCGCTCCGGACTCCGGCAGATAGGCGGATTTAAAACTATTAAAGGCCGAGGCGGCCTTCGCTTCCGAAGGATAACGGATCAGAAGCAGATGGGTTTTCTCCTGCCCCCTTGAATAACGGGCCAATACAGCCTGCACATCACTCCCCATTTGGAGAATATTCTGATGGGAGATAAAAAACCGACGATTTAATAAGACATGGCTCCGGACAAAATAGAGCCGGTCCGGTTCAAGGAAAGGATCTAAGGGAGCTATATACCGCAAAAGTCGGGGAGGATCGCCGCTCTCTTTGATCCGGGCGGCCAGGTCTCGCCCCAGACTTAGAACGACCTCTTCTATCTCCTTGCCGGCCCCTTCCCCGAGAATGGAAACAAAAGTTTTTCCTTTCCAGAATCTGAGAAGACTCCCGCCGAATTCCGATCCCTGGCCTATCCCCACCTCAGGGTCCTGACGTTCTAGAGAAAAGACGCCATAGGCATCAGCAGAAGACCCCATCTCATAGACTTCGGCCACCATATCCGGTTGTCCACGCTTGACATAGCGGTGAACATGGGCCTTTTGAAAATTATAGGCCAAAAAGACCTCTGCCGCCCCGTCAATATAATCAAACAGGGTCTCCCGGTCATAGACCTTATCTTCCTGATCCCAAGACCAGCCCATCATCGACCTGGGCCAGGACATTATATTGGTCATGTTCCCTCCCCTCTCCGCGCCATATCCGGGAGAAGCGATTAAGTCTGACTGGGGAATAAAGAGCCACAAGAGGAATAAGGCAAGATAAAAGCCGCAAGTATGCTTAAACCCATAAATGGATAAACTTTCTTTGTTAAACGGCTGGATCGGTTTGTAAAAAAATGGGGCCATATAATCAGCGTGGCCTTGACGGACACGACGCGATTAAGAGAATGGGCAACCTCGTACTATGAAGTCCATAGTAGCACAAAAGGGAAGAAAAAAAGAAAGAAAAAACATTGATGGCGGCTCGGTGCCGGGCGGAGTCGGGCCAGGATGGAGGACCTCGGGTCGCTTGATCCTCATATCTTCAAAAAAGCTTACAGGTTACAAATAGGATTAAATGAATGCTTAGGGGAGCACCTCTCAGGCTTTCTTCTTCTCCATCCTTCTTTTCTCCTCATCCCGGATTTCGCGACGGAGGAGTTTTCCAACCTTGGACTTGGGCAGCATATCACGGAACTCAATGTACTGAGGGACCTTGTAAGGCGCCAGCCGTTCCCGGCACAAGCGGATCAATTCATTGGCCCCCACCCCTTTGGCATCGGGCTTTAAGACCACTATGCCCTTAATCCGCTCACCAACTTTTGGATCGGGAATACCGACCACGCAGGCCCCGATGACTGTCGGATGGTCTTGCAATACGGCCTCAATTTCGGACGCCGATACCCGATATCCCTTATGTTTAATAATGTCGGCCAACCGTTCGACATAATAGAGCTCTCCGTTTTCATCCTGTCTAACAAAATCACCCATGCGATAATAGGTCGTGCCATTGATATCAATATAGGAACGTTCGGTTTCCTGAGGTTTTTTCCAGTAATACTTCAACGTGTATTCGGAGGTGACGACTAATTCCCCGGTTTCTCCATGAGGCAGTATTTCCTGAGTATCGGAATTGATCACCCGGCATATTCTGGACTTTAGAGGCAATCCGATAGACAAAGGATCAGGCTCTTTGTTCAGGCGGGAATAAGTTATATGTCCTGCCTCAGTAGATCCATAGACCTGATAGATAGAAACTCCGAATTTTTCCTTCCAGCGATTGAAGACCTCCAAAGGCAGGACGTCCCCGCCGCAATAACAATACTTCAACGTGGATATATTGTATTGATCCAAACGGTCATTTTCCAGCATCATCCGGTAAAGAGTAGGTACGCCGAGCATCCAACGGGCTTTATATTTCTGAATCCCTTCCAGGATGGCATCGACCTGCGGTTGAGGCATTAATAAAGTAGTATTACCGTGGTTAAGTCCCACGGCTACAAAAAACCCCAGGGCCATAATATGAAACAAGGGGTTAATGGCGATGTAAGTATCTTCCCCTTCTTTGATATGCCCTTTAAGGACATCATCCATCAAATCCTGAATATAGGAGGTCATGCCCACATGGTTTCCGGGAACACCTTTCGGGAACCCTGTTGTACCACCAGTATAAAGAATATATGATAAATCCTTCCAGGGGTCGATCTCCACTTTGGGCAAAGCCGGCGGATATTTCAAAAGATCCTTAAACATCAGAACCTGAGGGCTTTTTTCCACCTGGCCATGAGGGATCTTATCAAAGAGAACACCCAAAGCCCTCTTGGTCCAGGGAAGCAAGTCGACTATATTGGTGACGATTGCTCTTTTTAAGCCGGTTTCCTTAAAAGCCTCTTTGACATAGCCGTAATTGGTATCATGGCAAATAATTGTTTCCGCCTCGGAATCCTTGAGCATATAGATGATTTCATGGGAAGTGTAGATTGGGGAAACGGGAACAACTGTGGCTCCTATCTTCTGAATCCCGAAAAAGGAAATCACCCATTGTATGGAATTAGACAAGTATAGCAGTACCCGGTCCCCCTTTTTAACCCCCAGATTAGACAAACCGGTGCCGAAACGATCGATTAAATCCATCAAGCGGCTATAGGAAAATTTTTCTCCCAGAAAAATAACCGCCGTCTTCTGGGGATATTTTTCCGCCATGCGGGCAAACTGCGAAAAGACTAAATCTTTTGAGATATCATTTTGTTTTTGATTACTCATGGTCTGTTTTATTATCACCTATCTTTGTTAATTTAAAGGTGCAAGGCAGAAGGTTTAAGGAAAATTCGCATTTTTTAGATGCTGAATCTTATACCTTACACCTTGAACCTTGTACCCTTCAGTTTGTTATACCCCAAAATAGGCCGAACGGACGTCCGGATTATCCAACAATTCAGAACGGGTTCCTTCCAAAACAGCCGCCCCGTTTTCCAGTATATATCCATAGTCGATAATGGGGAGGACCGGACGGGCATACTGTTCGGAAACGATCATGGAAACTCCCCGTTCATCCCGAATGCTTTTTATCGATCTGGCCAGCATGGCTTGAACACGGGGGCTGAGGCCCATGAGAGGTTCGTCCAAAAGCAGGATCTTGGGTTGGGCCATCAAAGCCCGGCCGATGGCCAGCATCTGCTGTTCCCCTCCGCTCAAGAACCCTCCTTCCCTTTTCTTTAAAGGAACTAAGGCGGGGAATATGGAAAAAACATAATCCAGGGTAGACTGGATCTGGTCTTTCGTCGCCAGATAGGCCCCCATTTTCAAATTTTCCAGGACTGTACTCTCAGGGAAAATACGTCGTCGTTCCGGACAGAGAATAATCCCCTTTCTGGCCCTCTGACTGGGCTTCATGGAGACGATATTTTCTCCCAGAAGCTTGACTTCCCCGACCAGAGTGATTCGTTCCCCTCCGGCCATTTGTTCTTTCTTCTTGATATCCTCCATGATACCCGAGAGCATATACATGAGGGTGGACTTCCCGGCACTATTAGCCCCGAAAACCCCGACGATCTGCCCCTGTTCACACTTCAGACTGACATTATTCAGGGCCAGCATATTTTCATAGAAGACCATCAGGCCTTTTGCTTCAAACATAATCCGTTAAATCCTCCGAACCAAGATAAGCCTCTTTTACCCGTTCATCCGCCATAACCTCATCCGGGATCCCTTCCGTCAACTTCTGGCCGAAGTTCAGGACCATGACCCGGTTGGCCACTCGGAATAATTCCTTTAAGCGGTGTTCGATCATCACTAGGGTGATCCCTTCCATCTGAAGCCTCTCGATCAAAGGGATCATGCTGGCTATTTCGCTGGCGCTCAGTCCCGAAAAGACCTCATCACAGAGGATGATTTCCGGTTTCAAGGCCAGGCATCGCGCCAATTCCAAACGCTTCAAATAACCGGTGGGCAAAGTGGAGGCCATTTTATAAGGCACATATGAATCCCGTTCAAAACCGATCTCTTCCAGAATATCGATACTGACGGTATTGCGGTCTCCCAGCTTTCCTCCCCCCCGCCAACCTCCCAATTTTTTAGCTCGGGGAGAAAAGAGTGGGATAATCAGATTTTTATAAGCCGGGAGACTGTAATAAGGCCGCATGATCTGGAAGGTTCGGGTCAGGCCAATGTGGGCGATTTTATGGGGGGCCCAACCGGTGATGTCCTGATTTTTATAAACGACCGCACCGGAATCCACTTTTACAAAACCAGTCAGACAATTAATAAACGTTGTTTTCCCTGAGCCGTTAGGGCCGATAATCCCCAAAACATCCCCTCGATTCAGCTTCACACTGACCTTGAAGAGTGCTTGTATCCCTCCAAAGGCCTTGCTGATATCGCTCACATCCAATATGGTTTCCGCTGTCATATCTTGACCCACCTTTCAAACTGATGGTACTTTCTCTGAGCATAAATCATAATTCCCTCACTGCGGAAGACGATAAAAGCCATGAGGATCAGGGAATAAAAGACGATCCGCAAGGTCCCGAAGGCCCGCAGCAGTTCGGAAATGGGAACTAGGATAAATGCCCCAAGTACCGGTCCCACCAGTGTGCCGCCTCCGCCGATGACCGTAGCGGCGATGGGAATAATGGAAAAATCCAGGGCCAGTTGGGAAATACCTGACCACATGTAAATATGGACCAGATAGACCCCTCCCAGGCAGCCCATTCCCGAGGAAACGAAAACGGCAGCAGCCTTATAAAAGGTGATATTGATCCCTGAGGCCTTGACGGCCTGATCATTGTCTTTAACACCTCTAAAAACCAGCCCAAGATCAAGCTTGACCAGCCGGCGCAACCCAAACAGGAGAAGCAAAAGAATTATGAAAAGGGAATATTGCTCCACCCAGCGATTAGGGAAACTGGCCACCCCGACGATACCGTCCGTACCCCCAAGAATATTCAGGGCCTCGATTACCCGAGCGGTGATCAGGGGATACATTAGAGTAACGATTGAAAAATAGACCCCCCTTAAAGGCAGACAGGGCAGCAAGGCCAGCGTACAGATGACCGCCCCGCCCAGGGTGGCCAGAGGGACGGTCAAGAATGGAGACAATCCAAGCTTGGTATTCAAAATGGCCGCCAGATACCCACCGACCCCCACATAAAAGGCCCCTCCCAGGGATACCAGCCCGACGAAGTGGGTCAGAAAATCAAAACTCAGGGCTAATAGGGCATAAATCCCCACAATGGAAATGACCCTTTGCCAATACATATTGGTAACCACCATCGGCAGGATGATCAGTCCGATGATCAGCACCAGAGGAGGAACAGCCAAATAACTGATTTCCTTCCAGGAGGAAAGGGCATAAAGGCCGCTGGCCCTAACCCTAATCCCCCGATCGATTCTCTCTTTACGTCCTTCAACTCCGTTCAAAATTATACCCTTTCCTCAAGCTCTTTCTGTCGGCCGAAAAGCCCCGAAGGTTTTAAGATTAAAGTGACTATAATGGCCAGCAAAGCGACAACGATCTGAAAATGGGATTCGATATAAACAACGGTCAGAATCTGGACGAACCCGATCAAGAAAGCGGCCAAAATAGCTCCGACCCAACTGCCCAGCCCGCCGACAATGCAAACGGCAATGGCCATGATCAAAACATTATACCCGGCTTCGACGACGATATTCCCCAACGGCAGCAAAGCAACCGCGGCCACTCCGGCCAGAACCGACCCTAAAAACATGGCCACGATGGCCATCCAATCGGAATCGATCCCCAGCATCAAAGCCGCCCGTTCATCCTGAGCCATGGCCCGTAAAGCCAGTCCGATGCGGTTATAATGGGTAAACAGCCAGAGCAATCCAATAATACCCAACCCCATGAAGATGACCACGATTCGTTGATAATCGATCTGGACGCCTAAAACCATAAAGCTTCCTTCGATAAAGGCCGGCAGGGTATAGGTCATTCCTTTAAAGCCTCCCCAACGCAGGCCCTCCAGGATAGCCAAACCGATGGCATAGGAGGCGATGATCTCCGAGGTGGCCATACCTCTGACCCGGATTAAAATCAAACGATAAATCCCTGCTCCAACTAGGCCGATAATTAGGAGGGATAGAATCACCGCTATCGGATAAGGCAAATTCAGACTATGAATGAGGCTCCAGGCCACAAACCCGGTGATGATATAGAGGGCCCCGTGAGCGAAGTTGGGCAGTCCGGATATGCCGTAAACCAAAGTGAATCCCAAGGCCATCAATGCCAGGGTCATACTGTTGACGATACCGTAAATTAGAATTTCCATTGTTAATCCAAATAGTATTTCTGAAAGGGTTCAAGGATTCAAGGGGTCGAGGTTTCAAGTTAAGGGAACAGAAATTGATCCACTTGAACCCTTGAATCCTCGACTCCTTGATCCCTTATTATTATTTTTTCATCCAGGGTGGCAGTTGGATCTTCCCGGCGGCGATCTTCTCCGGAAAAACAACAACTCGCTTCCCCTTCTGCCATTGAAAAACAGTTCCTACGGCCCCTTCCTTGGGGTCAAGGCTGGGGATGATCTGGTGGGTCTTGGGATCAAATTGGATTCGGCCGTAGACGCCCATCAGGTCGGTCTTTTCCAGAGCGGCAATCACCGCGTCGGATTCGACGGACCCCGCCCGTTCAATGGCATCTTTCAAGGTATAAACGGCCATGTAACTGCTGGAGGTCCCGTACCCTTCCGGCTCGACCTTCCAGCGCTTGGTATAGGCATCATAGAACTTCATGGTCCAGGGTGTGGCATTGGAAGGAGCGTTCCCGGCATTGACCACGTTGGCCAAGGTGAATTCCCCTTTTCCTTCGGAGGCCTTCCAGAAGCCGGGCTGCTCGGCTGGGGCGAGAATAGAGCCGAAGGGCAAAGCCGGGACTTTCAGGTCATACCACTGTTTCAACAGAATGGCGCTTTCCGGCATGTCCATCCAAATTAATATTATCTGGGCCCCTTCCTTTTTAGCCTTTAACAATCCCATGGAAAAATCCGTAGTGCCGGTCGGGTAGATTTCCGGGCTGCCTATTACTGTCCAGCCTTTTTCGGCCATGACTTTGGCTATTAATCCCCCGCCCCATCGGGCATGGGCCACATCTTGGATCATAATAAATAACTTATTAATATTATATTTTTTCCCGATTTCCAACAGGCTGGGGATCATCTCCCCATTGACCATCCATACAGCCTCCCCGCTGATGCGGAAGCAATATTTGTATTTATCGTATTCTTTCGCCACCCGGGCATGATAGGCTGGAGTCAAGACGCCGGTGGTCAGGATAGAAACCTTTTTATACTTGGAAAGCAGGTCCATAGCCGCCAGAGCCGCTTCGGATCTGACCGGTCCCCCGATGATGAAATCGGCATTTTTCTCTAAGATTAATTTTTCCACGGTCAAGAGGGCATCACTGACCGGGACCCCCGGTTCGAGATCCCGGGTATCCATGACCGCTACTTCAAATTTATGTTTTTTGCCCTTAATGTTTACCCCGCCTTTGGCGTTGATCTCTTCCACGGCCAAACGAATAGCCCGTTCGGCATCCCAGCCGTAAAGAAAGGCCGTGGCCAATGGTGCACCGATAACAATGGGCTTTTCAGCGGCAACCGAAAGATTAGGTGTGAGACAGACCGCCAACCACAGAACCATAAATAAATAAATTAATCGTTTCATAGTCCTCCCTTTTGCATGCTAAAGGTTATTATTAACACTCGGCAGGTCTTTTCAACCCAACCGACCCATCCCCATCGGTGAATCCGATCGATTTTCCCTAATTCTTTCAGATCCTGGCCTACAAAATCACCCCCTTATTTAGCAAATGTTGTGCCATAAAGTCGGCGAAAAATAATTCCCGCAACTACAGTAAGTTAATACTTTTCAGCCGGGTCCGGGTGCAATGGTGTTTGAAATAATCTTACACTTTATGAAAAGATTTTTCAAATTTAAGTCCCGGACCGTTATTGGGGTCCAAATTAGCCGTCAAGTCTTTTGATGATCCGCCGATAGTCCATAGGCCTTTAGTTTTTGGCGAAGCGTCGGACGGGAAATGCCCAATAACTCGCAGGTCTTTCCCAAATGCCAGTGGGTTCGATTGAGGATATCGACGATATATTCTTTCTCTAGATCTTTTAAATTCTGTTTTTTTTCATTCGGCTCTGAAGAGTAAAGGGGGATCCCCGTCTTTTTGCCCAGTAACGGGGTGATTAATTCTTCAAGAATGATATCCCCCTGAGAACTGATGACTCCGTGAGTGATGACGTTTTCCAACTCCCGGACATTCCCCGGCCAGTCATATTCCATCATCCGTTCCAGGGCGGCCCCCTCCACTTTCCGAATCCCTTTACTCAGCTCGGCGTTGATCTTTATGATGATATGGTCAACCAAGAGCGGGATATCTTTTTTCCGATTTCGAAGAGGTGGGACCTTTATGGCGGCCACGTTTAACCGGTAATACAAATCCTCTCTGAACGTCCCCTTTTGAACCATCTCCCAGAGATTTCGATTGGTGGCGGCAATCACCCGTGCGTTCGACTTGATCCGTTTCTCTCCCCCCAAACGTTCGAATTCTTTTTCCTGAAGAAAACGCAATAGCTTGGCCTGAATCTCATAGGGCACTTCACCGATCTCATCCAAAAAAATACTGCCGAGGCCGGCCAATTCAAATTTGCCTTTCTTGGAGGCCGATGCCCCGGTAAAAGAGCCTTTTTCATGACCGAAGAGTTCACTTTCCAGAAGGGTTCCAACAATGGTCGAGCAATTGATGACCTGAAAAGGATGTTCCTGAAAAGGGCTGTTATTGTGAATGGCCCGGGCGATGAGTTCCTTGCCGGTCCCGGTTTCACCCTCAATTAATACGGTAACCCGGTTTTCGGAAAGGACGCCGATGGTCTTAAAAATCTCCTTCATCTCTTTGCTTTTCCCGATTATTTTTCCCGGTACAAAAGGAATAGAAGGGTCGATCCAAACCATCTCGGCCGTACGGGAAGAGCTTTCGGACTTCAAGGCCTTATCGATAACCCGTTCCAGTTCTTCCACATCAATCGGTTTAGGAATGTAGTCGAAGGCCCCTAATTTCATGGCCTTTATCGTAATATCCATATCATGAAAGGCCGTGATAATGACGATATGTTTTCTGCCCTGGCGGATAAATTCCTGAAGCACGTCCAGACCGTTCATATCCGGAAGCCGGATATCCAGGATAATCACCTGAGGATCAAAAAGCCGGCCTTGCCGTAACCCCTCGGAGGCATCCTGGGCGGATTGGACGTCGTAGCCTTTTTCAGACAAAAACATCTCCAACGATTCCAGAAGGGAACGTTCGTCATCAATAATCAGAATCTTTTTGGCTTTCACGACAACCTTCCCAAAGGAAGGGTCAAACCGACCCGAGTTCCCCGGGGTTTGCGGTTAAACAGATTGGCTGTCCCGCCGTGGGCCTCGATGATCTTTTTGACATTGGATAACCCCAGACCAGTCCCCTTTTTTTTATTACTGAAAAAAGGATCAAAGACATAAGGGAGGTCTTCGGGACTGATCCCCGGTCCGTCATCGCTGATTTCACACAAAAGGGCCGGACCATCTTTACGTCTCTGTTGGGTAAAGACCTCCAAACGCCCCCCCTTCGCTAAGACCTCGATCGAGTTTAACAGGACATTAATGATGACCTGCTCCATCTTCCCTCGGTCCACCATTATTCGAGGCAATTTTCTAGCATATCTTTTCGTCACCACCAGTTCTTTTTCCTTGATTCTGGCTTCCATGATTTCCAGACAATCATCCAGGAGACCGTTAAGGGCGGTGGACTCAAGATGCAGTTTAACCGGTTTGGCGAAATCAAGCATCTCATCGAGAATCTTTTCCAATCGGGAGATCTCCTGAACGATGATCTCCATCCGTCTTTGGTCGTTTCCGCTAACGTGGCTGTTTTTTAAAATGATCTGACTATTCATCTTTACGGAGGAAAGGGGGTTGCGGATTTCATGAGCTAGAGAAGTGGTCAATTGTCCGATATGAGCCAAACGCTCCGATTCGCGAATCCGCTTCTCCGTTTCCATTCGCCTGGTAATATCCCGGCAAATTCCGGCCAAGGCTTCCTCTCCTTGATAGAAAATCTTTTTAATCTTGTTTTCCGTCGGCAGTTGGAAACCATCCTTATGAAGACGCAGATAAACGTAAAGGTCCCGGGTTTCTTCTCCGACCATCCGTTTTTCATAGATTTTTTTGACCATCGGGAGGGATTTGGGGGCTACTAGATCGGTGTAAGGTTTCCCGATCAGTTCATGTGGTGACCAGCCGTGCAGGTCGCCGAAGGCCTGGTTGGCGAAAACAATCCGGCCATTTTGATTAACAAAATACCCGTCGTCGATCTCTTCAACCAAGACCCGGTATTTGGCTTCCGATTCGGAAAGTTCTTTAGTCCGTTTGTCCACTTCATGACTTAAATTTTCGGCATGGTCTCTGATCTCTTTTTCATGGAGAGACTGGAAAAAATTGCTGAATTTTTTTATGGTATAGAGAAGGAAAGTGTTCAGCCGTAAAAGAACTCGCAGAAGATCCATACCTTCGAGTTCTTTAACCAGGATCGGCACCAGGCAGATCCGGTACAGATCATAGGCGTTCTGGACATCGGAAAGTAAAAACCCTCCTTCCAAACGAATCCGGGTGATCCATTCTATGTGGGCATCAATGACGGAGTAGTCATCATCAACCAGAAAGGCCGTTCCGGCATCATAACCCTTTGAAACAGTGGAAAACAATTCTTCCCGGGGCCTTTCGTTATACCTGGGGCTGACTTCCGTATGGAGACGATGGACCCATTCAATAATGATGGATTTGCGATATTTGATCAGGATTTCGGCCAGGGTCATCATTAGCCTTTTTAAACTTATTCCGAAGGGGCTTAAGGTTCGGAGCCCAAGACGCACGGTTTAATCAGGTTTGGATTTTCCTCATACCTTGAACCTCGGACCGATTTTTGATTAAAGCACCGCCCAGGGTTTAGGCAGAAATATTTTTTCATATAGACTCAAGGCATAACGATCGGTCATCCCGGCGATGAAGTCAATCACCTTTTCCGGAGTGATGTCCTGTTCTCCCGTCACCGCATCCCCTTGAGTGGTCATCTGTCCTGGCTGTATTAAAAGGATTTCGTATAACTCCCTAATGACCTTCCGGGCCTTGATAAAATCACCGTGCACCCGGCCGATATCATAAACCCGGGCGTAAAGGAAATCCCTCAGTTTCACCATGGCCTCCAGGATCTCTTCTCCCATAACCAGACTTTGAGAACGATTCTCACGACTGTGATGAACCACATCCTGAACCATGGTATTGATGCGCTGAGAGCTTCTATCGCCTAAAACTTTTGCGCAGATCGGCGGAATATCCGCCCCTGAAATGATGCTTCCCCTGAGGGCATCGTCCAGATCATGACAGATATAGGCGATGATATCACCGATACGGACCACCTGCCCTTCTAAAGTAATGGCCCTTTCCTCAGGATCATCCGGGATGATTTCCCCTTTTCCTTTGGAATGTTTAAGAATGCCGTCCCTTACTTCATGCGTCAGATTCAATCCCAGACCGTCCTTTTCCAAAACATCGACGACCCGCAAACTTTGGTCCGTATGAGAAAACCCATTGGGGGAAATTTGATTAAGGACCTCTTCCCCGGCATGGCCAAAGGGGGTATGCCCCAAATCATGGGCCAGGGCGATGGCCTCGGTCAGGTCTTCATTCAGACCCAAGGCCCGGGCAATCGTCCGGGCGATTTGAGAAACTTCCAACGTATGGGTCAAGCGGGTCCGGTAGTGGTCACCGGTTGGGGAGAGAAACACCTGGGTTTTATGCTTTAAACGGCGAAAGGCTTTGGAGTGAATGATCCGGTCTCGATCTCTTTGGAACACGGTCCTAAGCGGACATTCCTCTTCGGGAGACGGTCTTCCCAAGGATTTGGAACTAAACGTTGCCAAGGGAGAGAGGATCTTCTTTTCCTTTTGTTCAATGAGTTCTCGAATAGTCATGGTGTTGCCTGGTTCCTATAAAAGATTATTCAGAGGTAATCTAGCAAGTTTTACTAAAAATTCAAACTTCTTTCTTACTGATCGGAAGAAGTCTTCTTTGCCAAATTTTATTTACAAACTTTTAAAGCTTGGGTACTATCGGGCCATGAGAATTATCAGCCATTATATCACCAAAGAATTCTTAAAGACGACTCTACTCTGCCTGGGGATCTTTATCTTCGTCTATCTTCTTGTGGATCTTATGGAAAAACTGGATGATTTTAATGCCGCCGGGGTACCGGCCGACCAGACCATTCGCTATTTTCTTTATACCATCCCCTCCGTCGTCAAACAAATGATCCCGGTGGCCATCCTCATGGGAACCCAACTGACCTTCGGTTTTCTATCCAAGAACAATCAGCTCATTGCCTTTAAGTCGAGCGGGGTCAATATGTTGCGATTATCTTTTCCCATGATCCTCCTTTCCGTCATCGCTGCCCTCTTTATTCTTATCCTCGGGGAAACACTGATCCCTATTACCAACGGCCGGGCTTCGGAGATTTGGAATTTTCAGGTAAAAAAAATGGAAACGAAAGCCGTCCTGATCCAAGAAAAAATATGGTACAAAGGGGATCAAGCTATTTATACCTTTACCAAATTTAATTTTAAAGAGCAGCGGGCCGATGGTGCCGTTCTTTATTATTTCGATTCCAAATTCAATCTCCGATCAAGACTGGATGCTGAAAAAGTGTTCTGGAAAAACGGTGTCTGGGTTTTTATTAACGGCATCACCCAAACCTTTCTTCCCGACGGCTCCTATGCCAGTCAACTTTTCCAGGAAAAAATCCTCGACCTTTCCGAAACCCCGGAAGACTTTCGCTATCAGGAAAAATCCAGCGAGGCCATGACCTATTCCGAGTTGAACGGCTCCATCGCAAAAGTACAGAAGGAAGGCTATGAGGCAACCCGTTACCTGGTCGAAAAGCAGATTCGTCTGGCCTTTCCGGTAGCCTGTGTAATTATGGCCCTTTTCGGAATCGCCCTGTCCCTGCGTAAAGAAAAAGGGATCGGCATAGCCCAGGGAATTGTCGGCAGCCTGATCATTACCTTTATTTATTGGATTTTTTTTGCCTTTTCACGATCATTAGGATTAAGCGGGGCCTTCCCGCCCCTTTGGGCGGCCTGGTCGGCCAATCTCCTGTTTTTACTCCTGGGGGGATATCTCCTTTTGGTTAGCAGACGCTAATATAATTCAAAAATTGAAGGGTAGCTTATGAATCATAATTTAGTTGAAAAAATTATCAAAACTCACCTCACCCAACCTGAAATGCCTTCAGCAGGGGAAACCATACCCTTAAAAGTGGATCAGGTCCTCACCCAGGATGCGACAGGGACCATGGTCTATCTACAGTTTGAGGCCATCGGGCGTACGCGGATCCAGGTCCCTCTGGCGGTTTCTTATGTCGACCATAACACCCTTCAGGCCGATTCTCGAAATCCAGACGACCACCTTTTTCTCCAGACGGCCGCAGCACGATACGGGGCCTTTTTCTCACCTCCCGGTAACGGTATCAGCCATCAGGTTCACTTAGAACGATTCGGCAAACCCGGCGAGGTATTGTTGGGTTCGGATAGTCATACACCAACCTGCGGCGGCTTGGGTATGTTGGCCATGGGATGCGGCGGGTTGGATATCGCCGCGGCAATGGCCGGGTTTCCCTACAGCCTGGTCCGCCCCAAGGTCAGACGAGTTTGGTTGGCCGGTAAATTGAACCGTCCCTGGGTCACGGCCATGGACATAGGGCTGGAGATGCTGCGGCGTTTGACGGTAAGAGGGGGAGTGGGCTGGATTAATGAATATGCCGGGCCGGGACTGGCTGAATTAAGTGTCCCTGAACGGGCTACGGTCTGCAACCTGGGAGCGGAATTGGGGGCCACTTCTTCTCTTTTTCCCAGCGACAACGTGACCCTCTCATTCCTGAAGGCCCAAGGCCGAGGAAAAGACTGGAAGGAACTCCTCCCGGATCCGGACGCTTCCTATGACGAATCCATGGAGATCAATCTGAGCCGTCTCGAGCCCTTGGTCGCCCGTCCGTTCAGCCCTGATTCTGTAGTACCGTTAAAAGAACTGAAGGGCTTGAAGGTGGATCAAGTCTGTATCGGCAGCTGCTCCAATTCCTCTTATGCCATGTTAAAATCAGTGGCTGCAGTCCTTCAAGACCGGAAAATCAACCCAAACCTAAGCCTCTTAATCAATCCCGGCTCCAGGCAGGTCCTCCAAAACTTGGCTGAAGAAGGGGATTTGCGTTTACTTATCTCATCCGGGGCCAGGGTACTTGAATCGGCCTGCGGACCCTGTATCGGCATGGGAGGTGCGCCTCCTGACCAGGGTGTATCTTTCCGAACCTATAATCGAAATTTTAAAGGGAGATCCGGTACGCTCTCGGCTCAGGTCTATTTAGTCAATCCCCTGGTTGCCGCCTTAATCGCCGTTAAAGGAGAAGTCGTTAACCCGCTGCCGATCAAATGGCCTCTTCCGGTTCTTTTCAATGCGCCGTCCATCAGTATTCCTGATCCCTTTATTCAAAAACCTTCTAAAACTCCCGACAAAATAACCATAATCAGGGGCCCGAATATTAAACCGTTACCTTCCAGAAAACCGCTTTCCAACTCCTTTAAGGCCCAAATCCTGATCAAGGTGGAAGACCATATTTCCACCGATGACATCCTTCCGGGTGGAGCGGAGATTTTGCCCTTCCGTTCCAATATCCCGGCCATTTCCCGATTCACCTTTCACCGTCTTGACCCGACCTTCGGGGAAAGGGCGCTGAAGTCTAAGGGAGGAGTGATCGTCGCCGGGGACAATTACGGCCAAGGGTCTTCTAGAGAGCATGCCGCCATAGCCCCTATGTATCTGGGTGTTCTGGCGGTGATCGCCAAATCCTTTGCCCGCATCCATTTGAGCAATTTAATTAATTACGGTATTATTCCCATGTTATTTAACAACCCCAAAGACTTTGAACACCTTGTTCAAGGGCAGGAGTTGGAATTTTCCGGACTTAGAAAAGCCCTCCGGATGGGAAAAGAAATAATCATCTTCAATCCGTCCCAAAAGAAAGAGATATCCCTCAAGGCCTTAGTCCCGCCCGATAAAAGGGAAATGCTTTTAGCCGGAGGACTCTTGGCCTTTTTGAAATCAAAATCAGGTTAATGACTGATTCTTGACTCACGGATTCTTTTTTTTTATACTTCTTTTTGGATTTAATTTTTTGTGTGGGAAAATTAATAAATTATGGCCTTAATTCAATTCCCTAACATACGAATTGGACATGCCACCGATCTCAACGGCCCCACCGGGTGCACAGTGATTCTCTGCCCCCAAGGCGCCGTGGCCGGTATAGACATCCGCGGTTCCGCCTCCGGGACAAGACAAACAGACTCCCTTTTCTCTCTGCATCGAGTCCCGCAAATCCACGGGCTGCTCCTGTCCGGCGGAAGCGCCTTCGGCCTGGATGCGGCCGGCGGAGTCATGCAATACCTTGAAGAAAAGGGCATCGGCTTTGATGTCCAGATTACCCGGGTCCCCATAATCCCGACGGCTATCCTCTTTGATCTCTCCTTGGGCGATCCGTTCCGCCGCCCGGATAAGGCCATGGGATATCAGGCCTGCCTGAATGCCCAGGCCGATGAAGTTGCCGAAGGAAGTGTCGGGGCTGGAACCGGGGCCTCAGTTGGAAAATTATTCGGCATCACTCAGGCCACTAAAGGCGGCTTAGGGTATGCTTCTGTCCGGACCGAAGGAGGGTTGACGGTAGCCGCCCTGGTCGTGGTCAATGCCTTTGGAGATATCTTGGATGAGCACGGGAAAATACTGGCCGGGGCCAGGTCCTCTCCCTCGGCCGATACCTTTGCCGGTACCTGGGAGTATTTTAAACGGGGCAGTATCCCAACCCATTTTGTCGTCCTCAATAATACCACCCTTGGAGTAATCCTGACCAACGCCCGACTCAACCCTTATCAGGTCCGGAAATTAGCCCAAATGGGACAAAACGCTCTGGTCCGCTGCATCGCCCCGGTCCATACCCTTTTTGACGGAGATACGATCTTTTCACTTTCTTTGGGAGACTTAGAAGCGGATCTGAATCAAATCGGGGTCCTTGCCCAGGAAATGGTCCAAGAAGCGGTTATTCGGGCCATAAGCCACGCCGATGGTTTAGGACTAATCCCGGCCTGGAAAGACTTGTCCGGAAACAATCAGCCCTAACTCAGAGTATCCTGCGTCGGTTATCATTTCGAGATCCGGAAGACTGGTGATTCACCCTACAGCAGTCGAAGGATTTAGGATGGCCATATTTTGAGGATCGGATACTATCAAATCAAACCGTGTACTTTTTAATAAATCCAGGGCCTGGGCCAGAGAAATTTTTGATATAATCTTTCTCCCCTTACCGACCATCCAATAAAAGACCTCATAATCAGGATCAATATACAATATGGAGATGGTAAAATCCATAACCTACCCTCCCCGATAAAGACGAGTCAATATTCTCCATCAGTCCGTCTCTTCCCGGAATTTCTTTCAATTTATCCTTTTTTCCATGCCGGTTATGAACTCAGGCGTCTTTTAAAAGGATCATTTCCTCTCTTGGCGATCGATGTTGAAAAAGTCTGAACCGAGTCTCCTAAATCTTTTTTCTTGATCATCGGACAGCTTTCACAACGAATCAGGCTTTGAGAAACGAAAAAATTAAATAGATCCTCTGATTTAAAAGGTTGAAGTCTTTTCTTGACGGCGGCCTGATGTCGTTTCAAACAAGCCTTCTCGGATATCTTCAAATTACCCGGTTGATAGGGGCAGGTGATCACCCTGTTTCTTTTCTCAGCATAATATTCTCTGATCAGAAGATCACGGCCGAACATTCCACTTCCCGCATTGTCTAACCCCAGTGGCTTCTGGCTTATCATCAATTTTTCTCCATGAGATAATTTTTGGGAATGTCCCAAAGTTACGTGAAAGCGGACTCAAGAGGTGTTGATTTTGTGGTTGTCCAAAGGGGATTTTGTTGCCCAATCCCGGCCCTGATTTCTACGTGGGTTCCCTATTAATCAGATGGTCCTAAAGGGAAAAAAGTTATTAT
>Ga0233425_10005664_pt1 | contig 19457 bp, 16 predicted proteins | sample Watercolumn_Towu_2_FD_181712 | JGI IMG/M metagenome (GOLD analysis project Ga0233425, IMG submission 181712) | Freshwater microbial communities from Lake Towuti, South Sulawesi, Indonesia - Watercolumn_Towuti2014_140_MG | ecosystem: Environmental > Aquatic > Freshwater > Lake | place... | reverse complement strand
CTCTGCATTCCCTTCTCCGTCTGATCGGTTGAGCGTGTCACGGTGCGGTACCTGAGGGAAGGCGTGCTCTGCGTCGGGTCGCCGGACGGGACCTGGGAGCTCAGGGACCTGCGGTCCGGCCTCGTCCATCCGATCGAGCCGCGGGCCGCGCGGGCCTCATCGATGCTCCTTCGCGGCCTGGACGGCGAGGACGCGGCGGACGCGGCGGCGGCCCTCGGCGAGACCTGGACCGACGAGCGCGACGAGCCCTTCGACCGGATCGTTCGCGAGCGCCTTGCTCGCCTCGGCGCCGGATTCGCCTGGACGACCGCACCGAGGGACCGGTGGCTCGTCGATCTCTGCGAGGCCGCCCACAGCATGCTCCGGCAGTCGAAGGGCGAGCTCGATCAGCTCCCCGTGCTCCCGGAGACCGCGGCGCGGAGGGCTTCGTTGCTCCGTGCGAAGGCCGGCGCCGGGGCACGGGTGGCGCTCGTGGGCGACGACGACCTGCTGGCCGTGCCGGCAGCGGCGCTCGGGCTCCGGCCCACCGCGCTCGACATCGATCCCGATCTCCTCGCGCTGCACGAGGTCATCGCCGCGAAGCTGGAGCTCGACGTGACCACGCGGCAGGTGGACCTGCGCGAGCCGGTGCCCGCCGACCTGCGCGGCGCGTTCGACGCTTTCTGCACCGATCCGGAGAGCACACGCGAGTGCGTCTGCCTCTTCCTCTCGAGAGGCGTGTCGCTCGTCCGCGCTGGTGGTCTTGGGCTCGTCGCCGGCGGCGAGGACTGGGCCGACGTGATCGCGGCCGCGGCGCGGGACATCGGTCTCGCGGGCATGACCCGGATGCGCCGGTTCGGCAACTACCGGTCCGTCGGTTTCGAGCTGTCTCCGTATCGCTCGGACCAGTACACGTTCGAGGTGCCCGCGGCGGCGCGCCCCCTCGTCGGCCCCGACGAGTCGTTCCGCGAAGACCTGTTCTCCTTCGCGACCACGGGCGGCGACCACCTGCTGATCGTGGCCCGGGGCTGCGAGCCCGCACGCGCCCGGGGGCGGGAGCTCGTCGATCTCGTCGTCGAGCTGTGCGGCGCGCGTCTCCCGACGGCACGCGTCGAGGACCGGAGCCCGTTTCCGGTCCGGGTCGTGTCGTGCACCGGCGAGCTCGGCTCGATCCAGGTCACGGTGCGCGCCGATACATCGACAGTGGACGTGGACATCTCCCCTGCGCCGGACGACGAGGTCCGCGTCCGCGGGATCGCACAGCGCGTGGCCGACGTCCTGAGCGCGCATGGGCTCCAGATGCGATCGCTCGCGAAGATCGGGTGACGGCCTCCCGAAAGAGCGAGCCGACAAGGACTCGCTGTCCACGTCGTCCACTTCGTCCACTTCGTCCACCTCGTCCGCGTTGACATCCGGCTCCGAGCGGCGTTAATGACCCCCCGTGGTGAGAACCATCCCGTTCTGTTTCGTCCTCGTCCTCGCGTCGTGCGGGACCGATCCCACGCCGCGTCCCGACGCGGGCACTGGCCGTGACGCCGACGTCCCGGACATCGGCGGCGACTGTTCGGAACCACGCACGGCGGTGGTGGTCACGTCCGACTTCACCACGGGCGGGGTGTCCGTCATCGACCTCGAGAGCCTGACCTCTCGTCGCGACCTCGTCACGGTCCATCCCGACGCGACCGTGTCCTGCGCCTGCGGTGTCGTGGCGGTCCTCGAGCGGCTCGGCGGCGACGACCTCACGCTCCTGGACCCGCGCACCCTGGCGCCTGTGAGCCAGGTCTCCCTCGGCCGCAGGACCAACCCGCAGGACCTGTGGCTCGAGTCGGAGAGCGCGGTCGTGAGCCTCCACGAGACGGGCGAGGTCGTTCGAGTGGACCTGCGATCGGGCGAGGTCGTGGCGCGCGCGGACCTCGGCTCCCTCGCGGACGCCGACGGCGAGCCCGAGCCCGCGGCCCTCACGGTCTCGGACGGAGCTGCCTTCGTCGTGCTCCAGCTCCTGGACCGCGACTCCGTGCTGTGGGACCCGACGGGCCCCGCGACCGTCGCGGTCCTCTCCGCGGACACGCTCGAGCTCGAGTCGAGCTTCGTGCTCGAGGGCTGGAACCCTGTCACGCGGCTCCAGCCCGGACCCGACGAGGCGACGCGGTACATCGGCCACGCCGGCGTCTACGCCGATCCCGACGACGGGGGTATCGAGCGGATCGACCTCGTCGGCGAGCGGAGCCTCGGCATGGCGATCTCGGGCGCCGAGCTCGGGGGAAACGTCATCGACTTCGCGATCGTCGGCGATCGGCTCGGAGTTGCCGTGGTCAACGTGGCGGGCGAGGAGGACGTGCTGGTCTCGTTCGATCCATCGATCGGCGTCCGGCTCGAAGTGCTGGCCACGGCGCCTCCGTACACGCTCGTCCGGGTGATCCACGATCCGGCCCGGCGCAGGGTCCTCGTCGCGGCCCGGGACATGGATGCGCCGGGCATCCGGATCTTCGAAATCCCCGGTGGCCGTGAGGTCCTGGACACCCCACTCTCCACCGGTCTTCCCCCCGTTGATCTCTGCCTGCTCCCCGAGCCTCCCCTCACGATCTCCGACGCTGATGCAGACGCCGACGCTGACCAGGAAATCGACGCCGACGGAGATCCGGTCCCGCCCCGGACCGGCCGGTTCGCGACGGAGGTCGTCAGCTTCGAGCCGGCCGAGGGCGCGACCTTCGGCGGCGAGAGCATGCCGGACATCGTGCTCGGTCCGCCAGAGGGAGGCGGGGCATCGATCGGCTCCCTCGACGTCGTGTCGCTTGGCTGCGGTGGGAGCATCGTGCTCCGGTTCGATCCTCCTATCCCCGACGTCCCGGCGTCGCCGGATTTCCTCGTCTTCGAGAACCCCGTGATCACGCCGACCGGAACGGTCTTCGCCGAGCCTGGTCATGTGAGCGTCAGCGTGGACGGCGAGAGTTTCGTCGAGTTTCCGTGCTTGCCTGAACCGAGCCCGCCGATCGGGTGCGCGGGTGTCACCCCCGTGCTGTCGAGCTCATCGAACGGCCTCGACGCGACCGACCCCGCGATCGCCGGCGGCGACGCCTACGACCTGGCGGACATCGACCTCGCCGAGGCCGGTTTCGTCCGGATCATCGACCGCTCGGCCGAGAACCCTGGCGCGTCCGTGTGGTGCGGCGGTTCGTCCGCCGGCTTCGACCTCGACTCCGTGGCGGTCGTCGGCTCGGCCGAGTAACATCGCCGGAGCATCCTGGGATGGCGGAGGATCACATCACGAAGATCACACCGATGAATGAGTGTCTCGACGATCGGCACACCCCCGCGCCCCGGATGGACGACGCAGCGCGCTTCGCCCGCGGCGTGGCGCACGATCTCAACAACCTCCTGTCCCCGATACTCGGAGCGGCGGAGCTCGGGCTCGCCGAGCTGGAGCCCGGCTCGACGCAGTACGCCGATCTGGAGCAGATCCGCGAGGCCGCGCTCCGCATCCACGATCTCGCCCGGGAGCTCCTCGCCGTCGGACGGGCGCAGCGACTGCTGCAGGCGCCGATCGATCTCAACGAGCTGATCGCAGAGCAGGAGCAGCCGCTACGGCGGCTGTTGCGCGAAGGGCAGCAGATCGAGCTGCGGCTCGCCACGGACCTCGGCATCATCAACGGCGACACGCCTCAGGTGTGCAGGGTCCTCACCAACCTCGTGCTCAACGCCCGAGACGCCATGCCCGAGGGCGGCACGGTGACGATCAGCACCGCGAACGTGGTGCTCGGCGGGGAGCAGTCCAGTGGCGAGGGCGACCTGTCGCCCGGCCCTCACGTCATGATCACAGTCTCGGACTTCGGTCTCGGGATGGACGACGAGACTCGCGACCAGGCGTTCGAGCCGTACTTCACGACCAGGGGCCGAGGCGAGGGGAAGGGGCTCGGCCTGGCCGTGATCCACGGCATCGTGAAGCAGCACCGCGGCGTCGTGTGGCTGTCGAGCCGGCCCGGCGAGGGCACCGCCGCCCACGTCTGCTTTCCACGGACCGATCCCGACCCTATTCCGGGCGCTCCATCAACGCCATGAAGACGGTCGTTTCATCCACTCTGGCGTGGACCCCGAGGAGCCCGGCGTGCGTGGACAGGCCGAGGACCGTGTCTGCAGCGTCGGCTCCCACCGCGAGCGCCACCGCGGGCGTGCCGGCCGTGACCGAGTCGCCGTCCAGGATCAGCGGGATGACGTGGAGAGTGGCGAACGCGAAGCCCGGCGCATCGGCGACGTAGAGCGTCGTCCCGTCGAGCGCGATGCCGTTGCCAGCGAAGATGATCGAGCCCTCGTACACCACGTCGCCCGCGGCCGCCGCGTCGAGCACGGTCGAGCCTCCGGCGGCCGCATCGATCTCGTGTGCAGAGAAGGCGAAGAGCCTGTTCGTGGACAGGTCGTTCCCTCCGGCGACGACGACGTCGAGGCCCGCCGCCAGGGGAGCGCTGTAGTCGAGGAGGCCGCTCACGACCTGGATCGCCTCGGCGCCTTCGTCGCCGATACGCGCCAGATAGAGCCCGTGCCCGGCGCCGACGCCGGCGAGCCCGAGCCCGTCAACGAGCAGCTCGGCCTCGTCGAGCCACGCCGCCGCGTAGTTGCCCGGTGCGAGCATCGTCACGTGCCCCTCCTCGCGCGAGTCGAACGCGAAGACCTCGCCGCTCATCGCCGAGTTGGTGTAGCCCACCGCCGCCTCGCCCCAGGGAGTCGCCGCCAGATAGCTCGAGACCCAGAGGTCGCCTTCGAGCGACGGCTCGTATATGCCGACCGTGTCACGCCCCGCCTCACTCCCCGCGACGGCGTCGATCTCGACCTCCACGACCTCGCGGTCCGCGAAGCCGTGAGCCAGCAGGGTGGTCGGGCCGGAGAGCACGACCGAGTCCGCGCTCGACGCGAGGGTCGCGCGCCAGACCACGCAGTACGCGGGGTCGAGCTCGAAGGGCTCGGCCCCGGCCGTGGGGTGGCACTGCGGCCCGACCTCCCCGTCTCCGTCCTCGTCCGTGTCCCCGTCCGCATCCTCGTCGCCATCGAGATCGGCGTCCGCGTCACCGTCACCGTCGGCATCGCCGTCGCCGTCAGCATCTCCGTCGGTGTCGGCATCTCCGTCGCCGTCGGCATCTCCGTCGCCGTCGCCGTCCACGTCGGAGTCGGCGTCTCCGTCGGTGGTCTCGTCGTCACACCCCGTGACGACCGGGAGCGCCATCGCCAAGGTCAGCAGCACGACCATCGTCCGTCTCATCTCTTCCTCCATGTTCGACGCCGAGCACATCGGCGGCGTTGTGAGCACTCGATCGCGGTTCTCCGACGTCCCACCTGAGGTCCAGGAACACGGTCAACCCGGGAAGGGGAAAACCCATGACGTCGGACACCGGCCGGGTCCGCTCGCCCAGCCCCCGGACCGGGACCTCCTCGGCGATCCGGTCCGTGAGGTTGCGTACCTGGAGCGCGAGCTCGGGACCGCGCCACCGCGCGAGGTCCGCGACGACCTCGAGGCCGTGGAGCAGCCGGTGGGGCACAGGGAACGAGTTGTAGGGGTCGAGGTAGTTCCCCGCGAGGTAGTCCAGCTCGTACGCCAGGGTGATGGGCCCCCAGATGAACGCGACGCGGCCGAACACCTCCCACTCCGGCCGCAGGGGGAGCTGTCGGCCCTCGCGGTGGGCGAAGTCCGACCGGTCGACCGCGCTCATGTAGGTCACTCCGAGGCGCAGGTCGATCCACCCCGGCCACGGGCTCCGGGTGGAGCCTGCCCAGTCGATCCTGAGCTGGCCCGTGGCCTCGAGCCCGGCGACGCGCGCCGCGCCCACGTTGACGGCCACGAACGTGACCTGCGAGTTCGGCACGAGCTGGATCAGGTCGTCCACGTACCGGTAGAAACCGGTCGCCTCGAGCCTGACCCGCTCCAGAGCGCCGAGGTCGCGCCCCTCGAGCTCGAGGCCGCCGTCCACGGTCCAGCCGGATTCGGGCCTGAGCGCCGGGTTGCCCACGACAGTCCCGCGGTCGCCGAGCAGCTCGAGGAACGTCGCCGGCCGCTGCGAGAGCCCGGCCGCGGCCCGGAGGTCGAGCCAGCGGGTGACGTGGCCCCGGAGCCCGAGCTGCTCGCTGGTCAGCACGCTGGAGGTCGTCTCCGGCTCCGCGCCTCCGGCCACGGGTGGCCCGTCGCCCGACGGTCCGTCGCGGATCACGTCGAGCCGGGCCTGGGGCGAGAGCTCGAGAGCGTCACCGGCGAGCGACCATGTGATCCAGCCGCTCAGAGCCCCCGAGATCCTCTGCCAGCTCCACTCCCTGCCGGGGTCCAGCAGGCTGCGAGCGAAGAAGCGTTCGTACCGGACGTCGCCCTGGAGCCAGGCGTTCCCCGCGCTCACGGGCAGGGTCCAGCCCGCCCGGGTCCGCGCGCCGACATCGAGCGTGAGGTCGTCGTCGTGCTCGCGGCCCACGCCGATCTGCCCCAGCCGGTCCACCCACTCGTCGCGCCTGATGCGGGCCGAGAGCTGGACGTGCAGGAGGGGCCACCCGTGGCCCGGCCTCGTCCGCTCGAGCTCGATCAGGGTCAGGTCGTTCAGGGTACGCAACCTCGCCACGGAGCCGGACTCGATCCCCTGGCCGGGGACGCCGCGGTGCCTGACGGAGAACGACTCGCTCGCCACGAGCCGCCAGGCCCCGCCAAGCTCCACGACGCCCCGGAGCGAGGCGTCGCCCTGGGTGGCGTCGTTGTTTTCGCGTCGGGCGTAGAAGTCGTCGCTCTCCTCCCAGAGCGTCCCGTTGTCGTCGAGGTACGTGAAGTCGCCGTCGGTGCTCCAGAAGCTCGCGCCGCCGAGGATCGAGTATCGCCCGCGCTCGTCGCGGGCCACGGTCCGGAGGGCGACGCGCCTCCCGGCCGTGAACGAGAAGATCCGGGCCGCGTCGAAGTGGCCGGGCATGAAGGAGCCGAGCCCGACCTCGACGCGCGCCGGCGCCTCGCCCTCCGGGTTCCGGCTCACGAGGTTGACGACCCCGCCGAGACCGCCGGCCCCGAAGTGCGCGGCACTCGGGCCTCTGTAGACTTCGATCCGCTCCACGTCGCCGAGCGGGATCTCGTTGATGTCCACCTCGCTCCCCGAGGCCGAGCCCAGCGGGACTCCGTCGCGGAGCACGAGGACCTGCCCGGACGTCGAGCCGCGGATCGACACGGTCGCGTGGGACTCGAGGCCTCCGAGACGACGGATGCGCACACCGGCCACCTCGTCGAGCACCTCGGCGAGGCTCGTCCCCGTGGTCCGGTCATCGACCCGGACGACCTCGACGGCCGCGGTCCGGTCCTCGGGCGGCGCCTCGTCGGCCTCGACCTGCACCAGAACGCCCGGCGCTTCGACCGGCTCGTCGTCCTGGGCCCGGACGGGCCGCGCGACGAGCACGGCGCACGACGAGAGGATCGCCAGGACTGTGCGGGACCGAGCCAGAAGATCGCCTCCCGGCCCCTGTGACCGGACGGCGTCCCGAGCGCGTGATCGACGCCGGCCGGCCCTTCTCCCCGAGGGGCCATGCTACGGGCGAGTGCGGAGCAGGTCTCCTGGCTTCCGGATCGTCCTACTCGCGGGACCTTCCCGGCCAGCCGACCCGCCGTCCGTCACGGCGATCCGCGCTGACCAGTGGCTTTTCCCGGACCTCCCGGTCCATGTATCCCGCTTTCGTCCCCGGTCACAGTGGCGGGGGCCGCGCCGGAATCGCACCGGCTTCCCTCTCGAGGCTGCCCAGCCACTCCACACTCGGAGTCGGCGTCACGGGTAGCCGATCGGCGACCAGGCTGTCAAGCTCCACGATGTGTCCATAATCGTCGGCTCCAGACTCCAGGCTCCAGGCTCCAGGGCCTGCAGGCTGCGGCTGGGCGATCATTCTGTGGTGTCCTGGGGACCACCCGCGAGGCGAAGAGACAGATGCTGCGCCATGCCAGGTTTTCGCACTGAAGCCTGTAGTCTGTAGCCTGCAGCCTGTCGGCGAAGCCGACGATCAGGGTGTGTCCTCTGTGTGGCTTGACACCTCTGACGATTCTGGCCAGAATATGGCCAGAATGCGGTACGAGGTCCTGCTCGCCCCGGAAGCCGTCGAGGATCTCGAGCTGCTTCGAGCATACGATCGGGCTCAGGTGAAGGATGCACTTGAAAAGCACCTCCGGCACCAGCCGACGAGAACGAGCAGGAGCCGGATCAAACGACTCAGGGGATTCTCGAGGCCCCAGTATCGGCTGCGTGTGGGAGAGCTCCGCGTCTTTTACGATGTCATCGAGAGTCGGGTCGAGGTGCTGGCGATCATCCCGAAGCCCAGTGCGGGGAAATGGCTGGAAAGAGAAGGGACTGGATCATGAAGAAGGCAGCCCTTTCCGAAGTCAAGGACGACCTGTCGCGATTCCTGAGGATCGCCGAGAAAGAAGAGGTCCTGATCACGCGACACGGCAAGCCGGCGGGCGTGCTGATCGGGTTCGAATCGGAGGATGACTGGTTCGACTACCGGCTCGAGAACGACCCGCGTTTCCTTGCCCGCATCCAGGCTTCACGGGCCAGTCTGCGCGCCGGGCGCGGCATCGTGCTCGAGGATGTCGAGGATACTGAATAGAGCATGACGTGGCGCGATCTTCACCTCTCGAACGGGTCCACGTAGAGCGGATGCGGTGTCGGCGTGCGCGGGCGGTGCGGCTCGCCTGTCGGGGTCGCAGGAATGGTTCGATCTGGCGGTGCGGCGGGCTCGAGCGCTCCTGGTTCACCGTGAGTCGCTCGTGAGCCGGGCGAATGGCTCGGCTCGTCACGGGCGCAGTCCGGCCCGACGCAGCCGTCGAGCGCTCCGTCCGGCGCGGCATCGGGCCCGACCCCCGCATCTCCCGGATCTCCCGTCGCGGGCGCGATGGACGACGCCGGGACGACCGCCGGAGGCGGGTCCAGCGGGAGAGGGTCTCTCGGGCGTGGCTCACCAGACGCTCCGTCCAGGCCGATGACGAGGTACCGCCCGCCGATCCACGCCGACACGAGGAACACCGCCACGGCGAACAGCACGGCCGCGGCGATCCATCCGCGACGCGTGTGCGATCTCAGTTCAGGGAGCCGATCGGACGCGAGGACCTCCGGCTCGGGTGCCGGTACTCCCGGATCGGGCGTGGGCGCCTCGGGCTCCGGCGGCGGGTACGCCCCGGAGAGCTCGGAGGTCTCGATCGTGTCGTGCGGCGCCACGGAGTCGAACTCCGCAGTGGGCGCAAGGGAGTAGGCCAGCTCGACGTCGTCCTCGCGCGGCGCGGTCGGCATGTTCGGGAGGGCCGCGACCACGGGACGGTCGATCCGCAGCTCGATCTCGGGCCGTGCGGCCAGGATCGCGGTCCCGCCCCCGATGCACGGGCTCGCGCCGTCGCACGCCGGGTCCGGTCCGCTCGCCGAGCTCGAAGACGCCGCCACGGGCCCCGAGGGCGGAGGGCGGAGGGAGTCTTCGGACACATCGGCCTCACCCGACTCCTCGGCGTCGCGGGCCGGCGCGACCTCCTCGACGAGAGCGCCCAGCCGGACGGCTCCGATCGGGCCGAGCGCGGCCCAGGTCGGGAGCGCGGCGAGGGCGTCCTCGGCGGACTGGAAGCGGTCCTCCACCTCGAGAGCCAGGAGCTTCACGACCACGCTCGACAGCTCCGGTGACACTCCAGCTAGCTCGGGCGGCTCGGGGTGCATGACGGCACCGAGCAGGTCGCCGTAGCTGGTCGCCTCGTGGAACCGCTTGCCCCGCAGCATCTCGTAGAGCACGAGGCCGGTCGAGAACAGGTCGGTCCGGTGATCGACTGCCCCCTGCTTGCCGCGGACCTGCTCGGGCGACATGTAGGGCAGCTTGCCCTTGAGCTCTCCGGTCCTGGTCTCGTGGACCGCGGCGAGCACCTTGGCGACGCCGAAATCCGCCAGCTTCACCTCGCCGTCCCTCGAGACGAGGATGTTGTGCGGGCTCACGTCGCGGTGGATCACTCCCTGGCGGTGCGCGAAACGCAGCCCCGAGAGGACCTGGCCGGTGATGTACGCGGCGAGCGGCTCGTCGAGCCGCCGGTCCTTTCGCCGGAGCGCGCGGAGCAGGTCCCGCAGATCGGTCCCCGTCACGAGCTCCATCACGATCGCGAGCGTCGGACCTTCCTCGATGCAGTCGAAGACCTGGACGATGTTCGCGTGAGTGAGCCGGCCTGCGACCCTGGCTTCCCGGACGAAGAGCTTGCGGAGCTCGTCGTCAGCCGCGAGGTCCGGCAAGATCCGCTTGACGCATACCGGCCGGCCGAAGCCCGCTGCCCCCGTGTGCTCCGCGACGAAGACCTCGGCCATCCCACCCCGGCCGAGGCGTCGACCGAGCCTGTAGCGCCCGAGAGTCGAACCGATCACAGGGCCAACGATAGTCGATCCGGTCGGGTGGTCCAACTGGAGTATTTCATGCGGCATGCGGTGGGAGCAGGCTCGCGCCGGCAGCGCTCCGGGTCAGCGGCCTTGCCGCTCGCGCTCGCGGCGTGCCCTGACCGCGGCGAGCACGATGGCGACGATTGACGTCGCGCCCGTGGCGCCGGCCAGCCAGAAGCTCGCGTTGGCCCATCCCTCGACCGCCTGCGAGTCCGCGGACGTGGGCTCGAGGCTGGCTTCGAGGTCGTCGACACGCACGGCACCGACCACGGCGGTCACGGCCGTGGCCGCGGCGCAGGCGGCCGCGAGGCCGACCACGGTCCACAGCGCGACGTCGAGCCCGCGGCTCCGCGGCGCTTCCGCCGGCTCGAGCGTGAGCACGAGGTCGAGGGGTTCGCCCGGCTCCACGGAGAGCGTCCTCGTCAGCTCGCGATACCCATCCCGAACGACCCTGAGCTGGTGCTCTCCGACCTCGACATCGAGCGGCTCTCCGAGCGGCGTCCGGCCTCGCGCCTCTCCATCCACGAAGACTTCGGCGCCCTCGGGCTCTGTGGTGATCGCGACGCGACCGGGGCGCGTGCCGAGGCCCTCGAGCTCCGCGATCGCGCGCCCGCACGGGTCTTCACCCGCGGCCGGGCACGCCTCGACCAGCCGTTCGAGCCGCTCCCGGGCCGCGTCGTCGTTCCCGAGCTCGTGCAGGGCGCGGGCGAGCGGCAACAGGACCTCGGGTCGCGGATCGAGCAGGTAGCTGGCCTCGAGCTGTCGCGCCGCGACCTCCCAGCCCCCGCTCGCCAGCTCTGCTGTCCCGGCCGAGGCGAGCTCTCGCGCGAGGGCGGCGGCCTCGTCACCCTCGACCTCGGGGACGACGAGGTCGTCGAACGCGGCGTGCTCGAACGGCGCCGCGCGCTCGGCGGAGGCCACGCGGCCCGCGACGATCGCCAGCAACACGACGAGGACCTGCCAGACGCCCCGCATCATCGGTCTCAGCTCTCGATGAAGGAACGGAGCTGCTTGGAGCGCGAGGGGTGCCGCAGCTTTCGCAACGCCTTGGCCTCGATCTGCCTGATGCGTTCGCGCGTGACCTCGAAGTCCTGGCCGACCTCCTCGAGGGTGTGGTCCGATCTCTCGCCGATCCCGAACCGCATGCGCAGCACCTTCTCCTCGCGCGGCGTGAGCGTCTTGAGCACCTTGCGCGTCTGCTCGGAGAGGTTGAGCCCGATCACTGCTTCCTGCGGGCTGATCACGCCCTTGTCCTCGATGAAGTCGCCGAGGTGGCTGTCCTCCTCCTCGCCGATCGGCGTCTCGAGGCTGATGGGCTCCTTGGCGATCTTGAGGACCTTGCGGACCTTGTCGATCGGGATCTCCATCCGCTCGGCGATCTCCTCGGGCGTGGGCTCGCGGCCGAACTCCTGGACGAGGTAGCGAGAGGTCCGGATCAGCTTGTTGATGGTCTCGATCATGTGCACGGGGATGCGGATGGTCCGGGCCTGGTCGGCGATGGCCCGCGTGATGGCCTGGCGGATCCACCACGTGGCGTAGGTCGAGAACTTGTACCCGCGGCGGTACTCGAACTTGTCGACCGCCTTCATCAGGCCGATGTTACCCTCCTGGATCAGGTCCAGGAACTGGAGGCCCCGGTTCGTGTACTTCTTGGCGATGGACACGACGAGCCGCAGGTTGGCCTCGACCAGCTCGGCCTTGGCCCGCTCGGCCAGACGCTCTCCCGCGTGGATCTTCATGTAGAGCCCGCGGATGTCGATGACGCTCAGGCCGGTGTCCTCCTCGACGCGCTTGATCCGCCGCTGGGACGACCGGGTCATCTTGGCGATCTCGCCGAGGCTCTCGAGGTCGACCTGGAGATCCTTGGGCAGTCGCAGGCGCTTGCCGTCGTTGCTCTTCACGGCCCGCAGGACGGAGGCCATCTTCTTCGGGTCGACGCCGGCCTTGATCTCGAGCTCGGTGATCTCGCTCTCCGACTGCTCGACCTTGCGGATGGTGTCCTTCAGCCGGTCCACGATGCGGTCGATCTGCCGTCGGTCGAGCCGGAGGTCGCGCAGGAGGTTCACGGTCTCGGCGTGCTTGGCTTCGATCTCGATGACGAGCGCCTTCCGGCGCGCCTCGCTGAGCCGCTTGGCGGTGGCGATCATGGTCCTGGCGCGCTCGATGTCCTTGTCGAGCCGGCGCACCTTGTCGATGATCCTGACGACTCGCCGCTCGGCCTCCTCCTCGTCGAACTCCCCGTCGAAATCCTCGAAGTCGCGGACGATCTCCTTGATTCGGATCTTGTTCTTCTTGAGCCGTTCGCCGAGGTTGAGGATCTCCTGGACCGCGATGCGCGAATCGAGGATCACGCCGAGCACCGTCTTCTCGCCGTCCTCGATGCGCTTGGCGATCTCCACCTCGCCTTCCCTGGTCAGCAGGGACACGGAGCCCATCTTGCGCAGGTACATCCGGACCGGGTCGTTGGTCTTGGAGAAGAAGTTGGGCTCGAGGTCCTCTTCCCCGTCCTCCTGGCGGACCGGCGCGTCGTCGGGCAGCGGCATCGGGCTCGGCTCGGGGATCTGCTTCGTGACCTTGCCCGCTGCGTCGACGATCTCGATCTGCTCATCGCCGAGCAACATCATGAGGTCGTCGATGCGCTCCGGCGAGATCATGTCGGAGGGCAGGGACTCGTTGACCTCCTCGTAGGTGAGGAACCCCTTCCTCTTCCCGAGGTCGATGAGCTGCTGGAACTGACGACGATCGCGTTCTTTCATTGACCACCCTCAGCGTCTCGAAGCACCGCCGGTCGAGCCGGCGGTCCGCTCGCGCTGACGTTCCTTGGCGCGCTGGAGCCTCTCCTGACTGAGTCGCGCCGCCCGCTCGTGATCACCCTCGTGCTCTGCGTGCTCGACTTCCTCGAGGACCTGCTTGGCCTCCGCCTTCTCCGCGAACGTGCGGAGCTTGCTCAAGCTGTCATCCATCGCCTTTCGCGCGACGTCGATGTCGGTGTACTCCGGAGACGCGATCCGGCCACTCACCCAGCGCGTCAGGTTCTCGTCCGGCGCCTCGTTGACCAGGTCCTCGATGCGTGTGCGTCCCTGGGCCACGTCGGGGAGCCGGTCGAGGAGCCACGTGACGAGCGGGTCCTTGACGAGGTCCTTGACCCCGCCGATCTGGACCTCCTTGACGAGCTCTGGCTGATCGATGAGCGCTCCCACGAACACGACCTCCGCCCTCTTCCTCCTTCCGGACCGCACGGGGGCTCGGTCGCTTTCCTCGTCCGGTCGCGTCCCCCGGAGGGTCCTGGACACGAGCTCTTCCGGGACCTTGAAGGCCCGCGCGATCCGCTTCACGTAGAGCTGGCGCTCGAGCGCGTCCCGCACGTTCGAGAGGACCGGCTCCAGCGATCTGATGCCGACGGCTCGGTCGCGCTCTCCTTCGCCGCTCGCACGGGCGGCCGCGTCGATGAGGTGCTCGACGAGGCCGACCGCGCCGTCCACGAGCGACGCGAACGCCGCCGGCCCGCGGCCGCGCACGAACGTGTCGGGGTCCTCGTCGGGCGGCAGGAGCGCGACGCGCGCTCCGAGACCTCCGCCGGCCACGGCGGGGTGGGCCCGCTCCATCGCCTTCTGTCCGGCCTCGTCGCCGTCGAAGACGAGGACCATCGAGGCGTCGTTCCCCGCGAACCGTCGCACGAGGGTCACTTGCTCCGCCGTGAGCGCCGTGCCCATCGGGGCCACGGTCGAATCGAACCCGTGCGCGTGCAGCGAGATGACGTCCACGTTGCCCTCGACCACGATGGCTCGTCGGTCACGGCGCATGGCGGGTCGCGCGAGGTGGAGCCCGTAGAGCGTCCTGGTCTTCGAGTACAGCGGGGTCTCCGGCGAGTTGACGTACTTCGGCGCGTCGTCCGGCGCGCCGGGCAGGACACGGGCGGAAAAGGCGATGGTCCGGCCCACGGCGTCGTGGATCGGGAAGACGAGCCGGTCGCGCAGCCTGTCGTAGGTCCCGCTCCCGCTGCGCCGCGGCGCGACGAGCCCGAGCCGCTCGGCCTCCGCGGAGCTGATGCCGAGGCCGCCGAGGCGCGTTGCGAGCGCATCCCAGCCCGGCGGGGCGTAGCCGAGCGAGAACCGGTCCGCCACGGACCGGTCGATCCCGCGGGACGCGAGGTAGTCGCGCGCTGCGCGGCCCGCGTTCCCGAGGAGCTGGTCCCGGTAGAAGGCGGTGACGCGGTCCATCATGGTCAGCAGCTTCTCGCGCTCGGCCTGCCGCTGCTGCCTGGCCTCGAGCTCGCCCTTGTCGAGCTTCTGCTCCACGACCTCGATGCCGGCGCGCTGGCCGAGGAGCTGGACCGCGTCGCCGAACGTGCGACCTTCGTACTTCATGAGGAACGAGAAGATGTCGCCACCCTCGTGGCAGCCGAAGCAGTGGAAGACCTGCCGCGCGGGGTTGACGTTGAACGACGGGGTCTTTTCCTGGTGGAACGGACACAGACCCTTGAAGTTGGTCCCGGCACGCCGGAGCTGAACGAACTCTCCGATCACGTCGACGATGTCCACGCGCTCTCGGATCCGTTCGATCGTCTCGCTCGGGATCAAGGTCGCCCCTGACGTCCCGCCGTTCACTTCATGCCCCGCGTCCCGTCACGTGTTCCGTCGCCCCGTAGAAACCCGAGGTTCTTCGAGCACTTGTCACGTCCGTCCGCGCGAGGCAGATGAATGCCGGAACATTTGAATCTACTCAACCAACCGATCCTGTCAAGAAAACGGCCGGAAACGACGCTGGCGGCACCCTCACTCGACCTCGAGGCGTGCGACGAGGAGCTCCTGGCCCGCCCGAACGTCGTGCGTGAAGCCGCCGCACACGGGGCAGGGAGCGACCAGGGCCGGCATGTGGTACTCCTTCTCGCACCGGTCGCACCACGCGCGGCCCGCGACCGTCTCGATGAAGAGCTCCGCGTGCTCGGCCGCGGTGCCGCGAGCGACCACGGGGAAGCAGAACCTGAGCTGGTCCTCCATCACGCCCGAGAGCTCGCCCAGCAGGACCGTGACGGACAGCGCTCGCGTCGCGCCGGCCTTCCGGACCTCCTCGTCCGCGACATCGATGATCGCCTGCGCGATGCTGAGCTCGTGCATGGGGTCGTCACTCGCGCAGCGCGAGCCGCCAGTAGTCCTCGGCGTTCGAGAAGCTCGGATCGCTCTCGCCGCTCGCGCTGCCCACGTACGCCACGCGGCCCCAGCACTCGGCGATCCAGACGTAGGTGATGCGGTGGTCGTCGAACGGGCCAGCGTCGCGGCGGTCCATCTCGGTCCGGACCCGGAGCGTGGGGAACGTCCCGGCCGGGACCCGGACGGTGCCCGCCGCGTCCACGGTGACCGTATAGGACTCGACGGCATTGAACGCGACGTGCTCGACTCGCCCCGTGGCGCGCGCCTCGTCGGTCCACGTGTCTCCGACGGACGCCGGGAACCGCACGACGAAGATCGGCCGGTCGTAGGAGATCAGCGTCGAATCGTCGTCCGTGCTCGCGATCCCGAGCAGCGCGATGCCCTCGTCACTGGCTCGATAGACACCCACCGCCGATTCGAACCCCGGGACCACGGAGGCGTGGGTCGCCCCGGGGAAGTGGGCCGCGAACCAGCGATCCGCTGGATCGAGGATTTCTTCCACGACACGCCGGTCGTCCGCGGCCTCGCGGTCGAAGATCCACGTTCGCCGTCCCTCCTCGATGACCCCCTCGACATCGACGGCCGGGCGAGAGCCCTCGGCGTTGACGAGGTAGACCAGCGAGGCGCCCAGCACCGGCCGCGCCTCTCCGACCTGGATGACGCCGTCGCCGTTTCCCGTGCACAGGAGCGTGTCCGCGTCCGGGCCGTCGCCGTCGGAGACATCCACGTCGAGCGCGTCGTCCGGATCGTGGTCGCCGTCGCCGTCGGCGTCCGACGGGACGGAGCTCGGAGGGCTGCACGCCCAGACGAGCAGCGCGAGGAGCACTGCGGACACGTGCATGGTCGGACCCGACCTCATCAGAACGCCAGGACCCGCAGACCGGCCGCGGAATCGAGCTCCGGGCCGGCGTCGCCGTCGTGTGCGGTCATGCGCGCGACCTCTCCGAGGCACTCGCGATACCACACGAGCTCGAGCCGGTCGATCGGCTCCGCCGCGGCGGTCCGGATCGTGAGCGCGATCCGGAGCCGGAGCGCGTCGCGGATCACGGCGTCGGGAGTGTGGATCGACCCGCGCGCGTCCACGGCGATCCGGTAGGTGTCTTCCGAGCTGAACGGCGCGCCCGCGAGGGTCCCCGCCGAGACCCGCGCCGTGACCTCCCAGGAATCGCCGAGCTCCACGGGGAACCCGAGCACGACCGGCGGGTCGTCGTAGGGCATGAGCAAGCCGCCGGACGGCCGGTCGGGGTGGCGCGACGCCGTCCCGAGGAGCAGCACCTCGTCGTCGACTACGCGGTAGATGCCGAGCACCTGGTCGTCGGGGTCGCGGGCCGGGTCCACGGGCACGGCATAGGTCGCGTCGGGGAACGACGCGGCGAACCACTGGTCCTCGATCGGCTCGGTCCGGACCTCGATGACGCGGCCGCCCTCGGGCATGTCCCACCGGAGGCCGTCGTCGTCCGTGACGCCGGCGCTCAATACGGCCACGTCTTCGTACGTCCTCTGCCGCGCGACCATGCCCGCAAGGAGCGGCAGCTCGGAGGCGGCGATCGCCCCGTCGCGGTCGCCGCGGCACGCGAGCACCTCGGGCGGCACGAGCGTGCCGGCCGGCTCGAGGCCTCCGGCTCCCGGATCAGGGCCGGCGCAGGCCGCCGCCATGGCCAGGACGACGAGCGACGCGAATGGACTGTTGAAAACTTGTGCGAGCATCCGGCCTCGTTTTGGTGTAGCTTTCGTGCTCCCCCGACGCGAGGGATTCGGTCTCCCGGACGGAGGAGGCGAGCAAAGGAGATGATCATGGGATTCTTCGACAAGATCAAAGGCGCGATGAACGCGGTCACCGGTGGCGGGGCCAGGGTGACCATCGAGTACAACCCGCCTGTGGCCTTTCCCGGCGAGCCGCTGTACGTGCGGATCACGGCTCAGTCCACGGGCGGCGAGGTCAAGTCCGGCGGCATCTTCGTGGACGTCTGGGGCAGCGAGGACGTGCACCTGCACAAGGGCGCGGCCCCGAACGTCCAGGAGCCGATCCACGTGACCCACACGACGTTCAACCAGGCGTACCCGATCGCGCCGGGGTTCGTGCTCGCGCCGAACGAGACCAAGGTGTTCGACGGCACGATCACCTTCCCGCACGGCATGCCGAGCTACGAGGGCCACCACGTCAAGCACGTCTGGACCGTCCGCGGCCGCGTTGAGGCGTTCGGCAACGACCCCGACTCGGGCTACGTGCCGATCCGGGTCGGCCTCAAGGGCTAACCTGCTCAGAAGCTCCACGCCAGCACCACGTGACCTGCGTGCGCCACCTCGGGTGACAGGCCCAGCTCGACGTTCGCCAGGCCGTCGAACGGGATCAGCAGGCCGTACGCGCCCGTGATCGTGATGCCCCGCTCGTACTCCCAGGTCAACGCCGTGTCCCACTCGAGGCCGAGGAGCCGGCCGTCGCCGGGCACGCTCGATTCCCGGAGCGCCGCCGAGAGGACGAGCCACGTCTCGATCCGCAGCGATCGCCAGACGTACCACGCCCTGGCGCGCGCGTAGACCGCGTCGGTCACCGTCCCGATGATCCGCCGCCACAGGATGAGGTCGATCCGGTGGTTCGGATGGAACCTGAAGTTGTCGATGGACCGGTCCTCGGGGTAGCGGAACTGCGGCCCGTCGAGGTCTCCGGGGACCGTGGCGATCTGGTCCTCGCGCACGCGCACGCCGAAGCCCGGAGCGTCGTCACCCGATGCCAGGCCCACCTCGGCGTCCGCGCCGAACCCGGTCTCCGGCTCCCACGCCGCCTGGAGCACGACACCCCACTGGTCGCTCGTGATGGGCAGGACGAGCTCGAAGCCCGGCGTGGTCGTGGCCAGCATCTCGCCGTGCGCGTAGACACCCTCGAGCTCCAGCCGGAAGTGCCGGTGGCTCAGCCGGAACCAGAGGTCGAGCCCGATCACGCGCAGGTCGCGCTCGATCGCGTCCTCGGGCCCGGGGTCCGAGCCCTCGGGCGGCTCGAGCTCGTAGTCCTGGAACCGCAGGGCGAGCACGGTGCCGTAGTTCACCGTGGTCCGGCCCGCGTCGTTGCGCCGCCGGACGTCCTGAGGGGTGCTGAATCGCGCGAACGCGAACGCGAAGGTCCGCGCGTCGTCGTCGGGCTCGCGGTCGAACGGCGCCTCGCCCGGCAGCGCAGGGGCCTGTACCGCGCCGGACGCGGTGAATTCGTACGCCATCATCCAGAGGTGCCGGAGCATGGACGTGGTGAACACGACCCGGTCGCCCGCGTCGCCGAAGTCGTCGTCGATCCCGTCGCCGGCGTTGACCCACATGCCCGTTCCCCAGTCCACCAGGGCTCCCATGCGGCCGACCGCGAGCACGCCGAAGGGGAGGAACACCTCGGCCCAGGCCCGCTTGACCCGGAACGAGTCCGACGGGAAGCCCTGTCCGGTGGCCAGGCCGTCGTACGGTCCGCCGCCGACCGGCATCGAGCCGAGGACCACGTTGTCGAGCACGTCGACGCGCAGGTGCACCGCGCCGGTGCGACCGACGCGGAGGGTCGGCTCGAACCGGATGCGCATGTCCATCCCGGTCTGGTACGAGACGTCGGTCGCCGCCGGGAGGGGCCAGATCGGCTCGAGCGTGGACGGCGTGGGCCCGCGGTTCAGGTCGAAGTTGGAGAAGACGTCGCCTCGCACCCTCATGTATCCGTCCACGGACAGCCGCGGAGACCAGTCCCACGCCTCCGCCGGGAGCGCCACGGCGACGACGCCCGCCACCGCGATCCACGAGGCGAGCGCCTTCATTGCTCGACCTCGTTCACAGATCTCCCCTCTCCCACCGGGCTGTCTCTTCTACACATCTTGCCTCTTGCGCAGCGAGGACGGCTGTGATCTCCCATAGGGCATGGCAGAACGGGAAGCAACGATGTTCAGGACCTCCGTTGACTACGCGACGGAGATATGGG
>Ga0233425_10005663_pt1 | contig 19458 bp, 14 predicted proteins | sample Watercolumn_Towu_2_FD_181712 | JGI IMG/M metagenome (GOLD analysis project Ga0233425, IMG submission 181712) | Freshwater microbial communities from Lake Towuti, South Sulawesi, Indonesia - Watercolumn_Towuti2014_140_MG | ecosystem: Environmental > Aquatic > Freshwater > Lake | place... | reverse complement strand
TCAGGATGGTCGAATCGCCGCGGCAGATGGTATTGGCAGGCGAAGAGCTCAGAAGCGCCAGCACCGGCGAATTATTAACGGTCACCGTGACGTTGGCCGAAGCCAGGGCAGCGCAGCCGCTGAGCGACTGGCCCGTAACATGGTATACCGTGGTGACCGTAGGGCTCGCCATCACGCTGGCCCCGTTCACCGCGCTTAAGCCTGTGGCCGGGCTCCAGGTATAGGATCCCGCGCCGGAAGCCATCAGCATGGTGTTTCCGCCGCTGCAAATGGTATTGGCATTGGCATTGAGGGTGATGACCGGCGCCGGATTGACATTAAGTTGATAGATAGAGGGGTTGCCTGCATTGCCGCAGCCATCGGGCGAGGTGGCATAGATGCTATAGGTTGTGGTGGCAGGCGGGCTGGCCTTCGGGTTGGCGCTGTTCACAGAGCTCAGGCCTGTGGCCGGCGTCCAGGTGTAGGAGCTGGCGGCGCTGCCCGAAAGCTGGATGCTGTCGCCCTGGCAGATGGTATTGCCGGAAGCCGTGCTGACGGTGACGGATGGCATCGGCCTGACAAACACCGTTGCGGTACCTGTGTTCACGCAGGTTCCCGAGAATCCGGTCACCGAGTAGGTTGTTGTGACACTCGGGCTCACCACGGCGCTTGTGCCGGAAAGAACGCTGAGACCCGGCGCAGGGGTCCAGGAATAGCTGGTGCTGCCGCTGACCCTGAGCGTGTCTGAGCTTCCGGCGCAAATGCTGGCGGAGCTGGTTGAAAGCAGAGGGATCGTCGAGTAGTTGACCGTGATGCGCATGTGGTCGATGTTGGCGGTCGGCAGCAGCATCAGCAGGCCGGTGAGGTTAGCGGATATGGCCGCGCCGAAGCCCGGGGAATTAATATCCGCCGGTGTCCAGGTAGTTCCCCAGAGGTCATTCGGCCCTCGGTAGGTTTCATAGGCGCTGTTGAAGATGGGCCAGAAGCTGGGAGAGGCCTTATCTGTGCCCACAAAGGTGCCGCCCTTCATGATGCGGACAGAGTTATCGCTTATTGTCGCGAGCAGGTTGACGCCTCCGCTTAAGCGCTGGATGTCGAGCTGGATGCCTTTGATGATGGCATTGGGCGGGATCGCAAACTGAAAATCGGAGGCCGTCAGGTATTTGGTAGGCGCAACGGACAACAAGGTCAGGACAAAGCCGCTGGTGGCGTAAGAGTCGTCGGAGAATTTCGCAGCCCCTGCATTGGCCCATGACTGATCTCCGGGAAGCACGTTGCCGGAAAAGTTGTTTCCGTTCTTAGGCCCGGCGGTGATGCACTGGGCATAAGCGGTTGTTTTGTACAAACAATTCAAAACAAGCAGAAGGAGTAGAGTTTTTTTCATATCGTTTGGTTTAATAATGATTCCTATAGAGTACCGTCAGAATGAGCAGGACTGTTTATTCACAAAATGTCAACACTTTCTATCCTTTGCCCGCAAATCCTTCCCTGATGCAAAGCTCGCCATATTAACCATGCCAGAACATAGCACAACTACGGATTTTTCTGTAGTAGAATTACAATGAGCCTCTGCGTAATATTACCCGAGGCTATCAGCGTAATACAGCGGGGAAGCGGGTGATTTCTACGGACAGTCTTTTCTGGGTATATGCTGCAATACAGCACATTGGCTTCGTTTTCTGTTCAGCAAAAATTTTTCACTCACCATCCCGCTTCCGGCGCGCGCATGAAGCGCCTGCAAACACTGGCTTTCCGGAAAGGCAGGAACAAAGGCTTAACCTGAACAAAAAATCAATCCCCGACATCCGATGTGCTTCTCCGCTGTGGCCGCTTTTCTACAGCCGGCTGCCGGCGCCTAAGGCACAACAGTTGAACTCCGAAGCGTGTAACTAATTTCGGAACATGAAAAAGATCAACCGTACCCTTTTGCTATTAGCCGGCATTACAGCCAATGTCCTGCTTGCCTGTGGCAGCAGTGAAGACAAGGCTTCCAGGGAGCCTTATTCCGGCAACGACACCGCACGCCCAGTGGAATATAAGAACGATGGCGATACGCTCAGCTCAGGCCTGGATACCGCCACCGACCGGCAGATCAGATAATAAGCAGGCCCGGATACCGCAGCGGGATCAGGTGCTTCACAGCTGCGGCCATAGCTATTTTTCAGCCTTCCTGCCACCTGAACATTTTGCCTTTACACGCGGCACCAAATGCAACGGTGACGCGATGACCTCGTGCAGGCTTAAGCTGTTCCATGAGGACGATACGCTATATTCCAATACCTTTCGCATGGGCATCAGCCGCAGCCAGTTCCTGAAAGTAACAGACAGGGAGCGACAGCCCGCGCCCGGATAAAACAAAATGCCTTCAGCACTGATCGCCCTTTAACTCTCCTCCCTCTTCTTCACGAAGCCTGGCTCCACAAATCCAATAAAAACCCTTATATTTGAAAAGGATGTGCCTTTGCCATTCACCCCGGATATTTTCAAGCCTGCCTGTCGACAGACAGGGATTACATGAAGCAAAACTATTTTTTAAATATGGTTCAGCACCTGCGGCAACACGAAGAAGTGATGCTGTTTGGCAATATCCTGCACATCGATGAGGCGGACGCCGCGGAGGCCGTGGCTTACCTGCAGGAGCAGTACCGCGCCGAAAGCCTGGAATATCCGCACACGGCGCCACCCTTTGATGCGGCGGCGGCGCTCTGGGCTGCCAAAACCATGAACATGGCGGCACAGCTCCTGCTCTACCGCGAAAATAAACCCGACGACCTCGGCGCTCTATTTCCTGCCTTCGACCGGGAGATTGACAAGGCCTCTGTGCTCTCGGCCGACCTCTGCCTGCGTTTCCTGCCCGACACGCTGCGCGAGCTGAAGATCATCGACAGCCTCGATCCCCTGATCCTGATCCTGGAGAATATCCTGCATCAATGGCATTACTCGGGCATCCACTACCCGCTCGATCTCAGCAAGGTGGAGCTGGAAAGAAACCTGGCCGATCCCTGCCTGAGGCAGCTCTACCTTGACCGCATCATCTATTATAAGAACATCAGCCTGGCGCAGCATGAGCTCTTCCGCCGCCACATCAGCGCGGCGCTCGGTCTTTATGCTTCCGACTACTGGAAAGAATTTGAAACAGAAAAACAGATACATGACAGCCATTGAAAAATTAAACAAGGTCCTGCATTACACCAAAGAAAGCTTTGTGGGCAAGGACGAGATCGTCGACCTGCTGGGCGTCAGCGTTATTGCGCGGGAGAATGCCTTCCTGCTCGGCCCTCCGGGAACGGCCAAAAGCGCCATCATCCGCCAGCTTGCGGGCTGCGTAAAGGATGGAAAGAATTTCGAATACCTGCTTACGCGCTTCACGGAGCCCAACGAGCTGTTCGGCCCCTTCGATATCCGACGGCTGAAAGAGGGCGAGCTCATCACCAACACGGAAGGGATGATGCCCGAAGCTTCGATGGTGTTCCTCGATGAGATCTTCAATGCCAACAGTGCTATCCTCAACAGCCTGCTGATGGCGCTCAACGAAAAGATCTTCCGCCGCGGCAAGGAAACCAAAAAATTGCCGGCGCTGATGTTCGTGGGCGCGAGCAACGTGCTGCCCGAAGATGAAGCGCTGAACGCCTTGCTGGACCGCTTCCTCATCCGCGTGCGCTGCGACTATGTGGATACGGATCTGCTCGACCAGGTATTGCTGGCGGGCTGGAAGCTCGAGAACCACAAAGCGCAGGAGAGGCCGGAGATCACGCCGGCGGAGATCATCGAACTGCAGCAGCTGTCGCGGCAGGTGGACCTTTCCCCGATCCGCAAACAGTATGTGGACCTGGTGCACAACCTGAGAAACACCGGCATCAAGGTTTCCGACAGGCGCGCCGTAAAGGTGCAGAACCTGCTCGCAGCGAGCGCCCTCATCTGCGGAAGAACAGAGGCCATCCTTTCCGACCTCTGGGTGCTCAAGTACATCTGGGATACAGAGGAACAGATCGAGATCCTTGCGGGCATCATCGACACGATCATCGAAAAGGACACATCGACGCAGGCGCACCCGCAGGCCATGTTCAACAAAACGCCGAATGCCGAGGAGCTGATCAAAGAAGTGAACCTGCTGAGCGGCAAATGGCAGGCGGGAAATTTATCGTTTGAGGAGCAGAACGTGATCAAGGACAAGCTGCGCTACGTGCAGACGCGTTGCAACTGGATCAAAAACAACGAGCACAAGCAACACATCCAAACGCAAATAGAAGGCTTATGGCAAAGCATGCTGCAAACGATCTAGTGTATTACCTCGTGATCGACGAGCGGCACCGCGACGACCTGGCCGCGATCCGCCCCTGGCAAAACCTGAAGCTGGCCTACGACCAGGGACAAATCTGGGTGAAGGACCTGAGCTATGTGCAGGTGGAATCGCCGGAGGTGAAGTGCATTCCCTACAAAACGCTCTACTACGAAAGCGAGGGCAGGCTCTGCCTGCTGAACAGCTTACTGCCCGACCGAAAGCTGCCCTCTTTGCTGTGGACGCCGATCGAGCGGGCACTGCCGGTGAAGCTCCCATCCTTCAACCACAATTATTTCGGCATCGGCCAGAAGGTGGCTCTGCAGCTGACAGCCTCGGAGGCGGAATACGATGCGGAGGTGATGATCACAAGCCTCGATCAGCTGGAGGCTTACCTGACAGCCGCACCTGCTGTGCGCTCCGGCCCTCTGAGCTGGGCCCTGCTGAACAGCGACAAGGCCTTTATTGCCGGAACCCCGATGCTCCCGATAGACGGCGAGGTGTACTGGAGAAAAGGACATTTCATTATTCCGGCAGGCTATGAGTTCGGGCTCGACATGCTCTGCGATACCATGAACGATTTGCTGAATCCCCACAACGATTCCTGGATCCTGTGGAACCTCGACGATACTTATGCCCTGATCGCCAAAGAGGACATGCAGCCCTTATCGCTGGGATCGCTCAGGGCAACACGGAAACACCATTTCATCCATTCCTGATTTTTTAAGTACGTGGCCTATTTTCAATCATACAGCAATTATTTCTGGCAGTGGGAGGAGCTGCATTCCGTGATCTCGATCCCGGGCGAAAGCACCATTGCCTACACCGACTATGTGGCGGAGGTCATCAAACAGCTGGCGCCACAGGGCCTTCCGCCCTTCGGCTCTTTACTGCTGGCCATCGTGGCCACAAACCCGAGGGCAAAGTTCTCGCTGGATGAGATCGACCGTATCCTCAAAAAGGCCTTAAACACAGAGGAAGACGAGATCCTGGCCGACGCGATGACCTTCCTGTATACGCTCAACAGCCTGCCCGAAGAGTATAAGTCGGGCCCGAAGCGCCTGCTCATGTTCCAGGCCATCTTTGAAAACTGCCATTACAAAATGGCGATCGCCAAATCGCATCTGCAGAAAAGCATCATCGTTCAGCGGAACTTCTCTCAAAAGATCGCGGTGAAATCCCATTTTCAAAATAACGTCTTCGCCTCCGACTTCCGGGTGATCGCCTTGCTGAACAAGCGCTTTCCTACTCCCGGCGCCATCATTAAACAGATGGCCGGCATCCCGGATGTGCCTGAAGAGCTGATCCTGGAGGAGAGCAGCCCGAAGCCGCCGGAGGAATTTGTGGACGAGCTCATCGAGAACGCCAAGACCTTTCATGTGGGCTCCCTGGTGAAACGCATCTGGAGCGGGCTGAACATCCCGGTGCACAGCTCTTTACCGAGCCAGCAGCCTTTGGGCGGCTTCTCCGACATTACCAACAAAGGCGACTTCGATAAGTTATTGCTATCGGAGTTCGCCAACGAGGACCTGCTTTTCCTGACGCGCCTCGCCAATAACGAAGCGCTTTACATCCAGCGCGAAGTGCCGCCGGAAAGCCATAAGCTGGAGCGCGTGATCCTGATCGACGTGTCGCTCAAAAACTGGGGAACTCCCAAAACCATCGCCTTTGCGACCATGCTGGCCATTGCCAGGCACCCTAAAACCACCATCAGCTGCAAGGCCTATGTGATCGGGAACGAGCTTCATCCCGTAGGCATCGACAGCGTGCATACGCTCATCGACGGCCTGCAGATCGTGGAAGGTGGCCTGCACCCGGCCCGAGGGCTGGATGCCTTCTTCAAGCAGTTCCCTACGGCGGAGAACCGCGAAGTGTTCGTCATCACCGAGCCTTCCACCCTAAAGCAGGGCGACATGCTCCGGGCCATGCAGGAGTACCAGGCGCTGATCAACTATGTGATCTATACCGATGCGGAGGGCAACATCGACGTGTATAAAAAACAGCAGAACAGCAAAAAGCACCTTCAGCATTTGCTGCTGCCTTTGCATACATTGTGGCAAAAGCCAAAGCCTAAAACAGCCGAGATTCAGCCCACGCAAGACAGAGGTGCTACTCAATCGGATTTCCCGATTCTGATCAAATCGCCTTTCAATGCCAAACATTTTATTTCTACCCCCGACGGTGAACTGTTCCAGATTACGGCAGACCGCATGCTGCTTCGCTTCTACAGCAAAGAGTCGAAATATTACGAGAAAGGCTGGGAGATGATCTGCGAGCATTTGCCCGTATTGGCTGGAGAGTTTGAGATCGGCATCCTGGAAGACAAAAGCTACCTGCTGCTGATGTTCGATCCACAAACCAAAAAGCTTCACCTGCAAAAGCTCTCCGACAACAGCTCTGTTACCATTCCGTTTCCTTACTGGAAAAGCAATACGCCAACGTTTATTTTCAAGGACGGTACTTTCCTTTACAGAAGCTATAATGATGCCGGGCGGCGGATCTGGCCCGACGGACGGATCGAGGAAGCAAATGCTCCGGGCTTCGAATACTTCAAAGACCGAAAGGAAGAGCTGAATAAACTGGCATCGAAAGCTTACGCCGCCGGCGGCACCCTCAAGAACATCGACACGGTATTCATCAATGCGGAAGGCCAGCTGGTGCTCAACATCCATGCCCTGCGCCTGAACCAGGGGAAGTACCTCCTGCTCGACCGTGCGGCCAATCTGGAGCGGAACATCAGCGCCACCCGGAAAGAGCGCGATGTCTTTGTTTTTCCCGACGGCAGCCAGGTGACGGTGAAGCGCTGCGGGATCGTTGTGCTGAAAAGCAGCAACCCCGCCATTCCGGAGATCTACATCCCCACCCTCATCGATGCGACCCTGGGCGCCGCCACCGATACGGCTTTCGCCGGCAACACCTATTACTACCGCGAGCCGCTCTACGAGCTGCGGCTCCTGAAAGCGGGAAGCAACAAACTCGGGCTCATCAAACAGATCAAGGACGTGAACCGGGAAAGCCTCGTCGCCGTGAAAGACCTGGTGGAAAGCCCGCCGGGCCTCATCTGCCGCTACCTCACCGAGCAGAAAGGACAACAGATCAAACGCGACCTGGAAACGGAAGGCACGGAAACCGAGCTGGTGAAAATGCACCGCGCAAAGCCGGAGCAGCAGATCCTTGAAACCCGCGAGTTCTTCCATCTTTACATTCAACGTTTTATAGAAACCATTTCAGCGCATGGAGCTTAGCATCAAACCCTCACCTATCAACCGCTACCCGCTGCGGGGCATCCTTATCCGGGACGTTTCGGCGGAGGCATGGCTCAGAGCCGTCAAAGCAATGAACCTCTCGTTGACTGACATCCGCATCTTCCCGGTGCCCGGCATCACTGCCAACTGTATCTGGGGCTGCCTCGTGCTGTGCCACGGCAAGACAGACCCGCAACTGGCAGGCCGGCATGAGCTCTGCCAGCTGGTAAGCTCAAAGCTCCTGATTCCGGAGCGCTCCACGCTGCAACCAGCGCTGAGCATCCAGGAGGTGGAGAAGCTCTTCACGCAGCACGTGCACGTGTTTCACCCGGAGTTCGGGCTGGCGGAGCTTTCGGAGGAGCTCGACCTGAAGGCCCTGCTCGCTGAGCCGGAGCTCCGCTCCTACCATGTGACCCGCCCGGAGAAGCCCGTGTTTATCCCCGGGCAGGTGAAGAGCTTCCAGGTGAAGCCCCTGCCGCCGGAAGAAGTGCTGAAGCAGATGGAGGAGAACCTCTTCCCCCAATCGGAAGAGCTGCCGAAGGAGGAGCTGACGCCGATGGAACGCGCACGCCTGTCCTTCTACGAGTTTTTATACGGTAAAGATAAAGAGGCTTCGACAGGCTCAACAGGCAATAAGGATGGCAAGGCTTCGACGGGCTCAGCAGCCGACAAAGAGGGAGAAGGCCATCACAAGCTCGGCGAGGCCCTGGGCAGGATGCTGAACTCCATCATTCCGCAGGACAGCAAGCTCTCGCAGCGCATGCAGAAAGACTTCGAGGAGCTGAAGCGCCGCAACCAGGAGGAGATCGAGAAGCTGATGGAGCTGTTCAGGAACAACCCCGAGGAGGCCCTGAAATATGCGGTGCCGCTGGACGACAACAACAGCGTGCGCGGAGGCGAGAGTATGGAGTTCAACCTCTCGAAGCGCTGGTCGGATTTTTCGCTGGCGCACTTCCAGGTAGGCTCCGGTTCGGGCTCGGGCTCCATCGACCTCGGCGACCATTACCAGCGTCTGCAACAGCAGTACAACGAAACGGCGGAGGACCTTATCAAAAAAAAGGAATACCACAAGGCGGCCTTCGTATACATGAAGCTGCTGAAGAACGTACACAAAGCGGCCGGCACGATGGAAGAGGGCAAGCTCTACCAGGAGGCGGCCACCATCTGGCTCAAGCATGCCAACAACAAGCAGAAGGCAGCCGAATGCTATGAAAAGGGCCGCATGATCGACGATGCTATCGGCCTCTACAAGGAGCTGAAGCAGGATGAGAAAGTGGGCGACCTCTACGTGAGCATCAACAAGCGCAAGGAGGCCAACGTACACTATGAGCTGGTGGTTGAAGACTACCGCTCCAAGGACCAGTACCTGAAAGCGGCGATCGTGTACCGCGAGAAAATGCTGAACGCTCCCGGCAGCCAGGACCTGCTGCTGGAAGGCTGGCGCCGGGAGAAGGACGCCTTCAACTGCCTCAACAACTACCTGAGCAACATCGGCGATGTGAAAGCCCTGAAGCAGGAGATACAGACCATCTATAGCAAGGAGCTCACAGAGCGCAACAGCCCCGTGTTCCTGCAGGTGATCAAACACGAGTACGGAAAGCACAAAGAGCTGGAAGAGCCCATCCGCGAGATGGCCTACGGGATCGTGGCCTCACAGATGGCGCACAACAAAGCCATCGTGAACGAGCTCAAAGCGTTCAACAAAAGCGACAAGGAGATCCACAAGGATCTGATGCGCTACACGCAAAGGAGGAAGTGATCTTATAGTCAGTTCGAGTATCCCGCTCCACGTACAGTGGTATCGGGATGTATCGAGAACGACGATAAGATCACCTGGTACTTCGGGCGAAGCCGGGGAGTGTTTTATGATCTCTAACTTATCATGTAGATGAAACTCATAATCTTATTCATGCTGCTGTCTTCCGCCTTCCTGGCACAGGTGCCTGCAAAGGAGCCCGGGACGGTATTCATTGATCCGGAGATGCTGCCGGAATTCAAAGGCGGCAACATGGCCCTGATGCGCTATTTGCAGGATAGCGTGAAGAGTAAAGCCACGGTTAGCCTGGAAGAGTCCTATGTGCTGCAAAGGGCTTACGCCCGCTTTACGATCAGCGAAACAGGCAAGGTGGGTAATGTCCGCATCGTACGGAGCAGCCAGGTGCCGCACATCGATTCGCTGTTTAAACGCGCCATCGAGCACATGCCCGACTGGATCCCCGGCTCCGTCAACGGCAAGCCCCAAAAAGCGGAGATGAACCTGCCCTTGAGGTTGGAACTGAGATAAGACATGAGAAAGAGACTGAAAACTTAGCAGTCCAAACGTTACTTCTTCTCTTCCATCTCGTCCCAGAAGTCGCTATCGAGTTTTTTGATGGTAATGACCTGCTCGGTTTGCATTCCCAGGTTGTACTCGTAAATGTAATTCGCCAGTTCTTCACCATTAATGAGCACGATGTTAGGGCTGCCATTCAGATTTTTGACATACTCAAGAGCAGGCATGCTAAAATGAGAGGTTGTGAGAAAGATTCCTTTTCTGGATTGGGTAACTAATAATGCTCCTGCAAAATTCTGTACCTCTTCACTCCCTATACTATTTTTGCGATCCTTTTTCTTCGCCTGGATATAAATACGCCCCAAGCCCAGCACGTCCTCTTTAATAATGCCATCAATTCCTTTATCTCTTGTAGCTTGCGTCACGGTTCCCGAATCTTTGATCTCTCCACCATAACCCATTTTCTGCAAGAGAGCCACTACCAGGTGCTCAAAGGCTCTGGAGGATTTACTAATAATCTCATCAAGTATTTCATCCCTGACCGACTTTTTGATATTTTCATAAGACTCATAGAGCTTTTCCTGAGGCGTCAGCTTTTCTTCCTGGGAGGAAGGCTTCTCCTGTGTTGTTTTAGGTATCACTACATCAGGCACGTTGCTATCCGTTTTTCCTGCCTCTCTCAATGCCATTTGCTGATCGATGTAGGAATCGATTTTTTCAGGAGTAGACAGCATCTGTATGCCTTTTGGACTAATCTCATACAAAGCCCTCCTGGGCCGTGTGATCAGATCGGTAAGCGCCAGGTAAGTCAAAGCCCATGAAATGCGGTCTTTAAAGACAGGACCGTTTCCGGACGGGTACATTTGCTCTACTTCTTCATCGCTCAGCCCAAGGCTCTTCTTAAGCGGTTCGACCATATCTTTAGAGCCTGAGGCACCATGTGTTTTCAGAAATTCTAATACCGGCTTGCGGAGTTCGTTGTGCTTGGGGATGGCCATAAACAGATAACTTAGAAAGGATTTCAATTACAAGTTTAATAAAATAAACCTGAACATAGAAGGCTAAAATGGAAAATAGGTTTACCACTCCACAGGATTTGCCAACCTGCGCGCAGCAAACGTATTTTGCCATCCGGAAATTCAATGAAATGCAGCCTTTGTACTCAAACAACCGGGCGTTATGATGGTGCCATCCGGCTCCGTGTTTACGCCCATCTTTTCGACATTGGACTGGCTGCAAAACAAGGGTCAAGTAAGCTATTCAACATAAACAAGCTTATGGCGGCGCTTGCAATTGTTCCCAGATGCTCTGAGAACATGCTTTCGCGAAAGCATGTATAAGCTTCACGGCAAACATACACGGCTTGCCTTTAACAAAAAAATTTTAACACTACTACCTAAGGTTAGCCTTAGGCAACTGTATTCAAAATCCGCTTACTTTAGTCCCGTCCCGGAAATAGTTCCTTCATCTCCTTTAAAACAATTTATTTTATGGCAGTAAGAGAAAAAAGTAAAGCATGGACCCGCAAGCATGATAAGCCCGGCACGCCATTCATTCGCAAAGCACCTATCCTCTACCCCGAGTCGCTGGAGGACGTGATCAAGATCTGCGCGGAGCGAAAGCCCGAAAATTTTTTAAGAGCGGCCGGAAGCCATTGGGCCTTATCCGACGCTGCGGTGAGCGACACCATTTTTGTGGAGACACACGATCCCAGCAAAGAATTTTCGGCAATGGGCCGCACACTTTTCGATGTGGTGCCGAAGTGCCTGTCGGCGGATTTCCTCAGCTTTCTTAACCAGCAGCCCAAAACCAGCTTCGACAATAAAAGCGTCAATGAGAATGCCGGCTGTTACCTCGTGCATTTCGAAACGGGTAAGAAAGTATTCCAGCTCTACTCCGAGCTCGACCTGGGCGACGACAACAACCCTGAAAGCCTGGCAGTATTTATGAAGCAGCGGTTCAACAATACCAATTATTTCGGTCCCTGGGCTTTTCATACGCTCGGCGGTGCCGGCGGGCAAACGGTGTTCGGCGCTTTGACGACGGGCACACATGGCGGCGATTTCAGGTTCCCTGGCGGCAGCGCCATTCCTCCTATTGCCGACAACGTGATGGCGCTTCACCTGGTAGCCGATGGCGGCAAGCACTTCTGGATAGAACGCGGCAACCAGCCTATTCAGCTTACCGACGACCGGAAGCTCAGAGTGTTATTTGAGCAGGATAAATTTAAAGGCAAGGCTGCCAAAGGCCAAGATAATTTTGAGATCATCCGGGATACGGATGTGTTCAATGCGGTACTGATCTCTGCGGGCCGCTTCGGCATTGTGTATTCGGTAGTGATGAAAGCCGTGAGGCAATATTGCCTGGAGGAGGAGCGCCAGCTAAAGGTGTGGCAGGACATCAAGGGCCTGGTAAATAATACCTCGAGCTCCCTGTACGATAACCGCTTTTTGCAGATCGCCATTTCTGTGACGCCACGCACCAATTTCACAGAAAACCTGTGCGGTGTTACCAAACGGAAAAACATCGCGCCCATACAGGCCGGCGGCGTCAACAATGCCAACCCGGGAGACCTTCAGACACCTGCGGGGCGCAAAGAGCGCCGCGGAAAAGTGCTGGAGCAGGTTAACCGCATGATCCAGGGCCCGCTGTTTGAGAAGGCCGGCAGAACCCATAGCTATGTCCCCGATCCGGACAATCCTCACGAGGCCATGCCGGCGAGCTTCCTGGATGTGGCCTGCGAGAATGCCGACTTTATCACCGGCGTGCTCGACGCTACCATCGAAGAGCTCGAAAGCTTCATAGAAGACCTGGTGGTGTTTGACGGCAGTGCGATGGATGTGGTGGCCGTCGTTGGCGGAACGGGGCTCATCGCATTGATCGCGGCCTTCATTGCCATCCTGGCCATCCTCAAAGCGCTCAGGGAATTATTCAAAGATGAGAACACGCGCTTCGGGCAGGTGATGAATACCCTGCGCGAAAAGCTCCTGGAGCATAGCGATCCGGATATGCGCGCCGCCGGCATCTTCACCTGGCAGATGATCTCCAACACGATTTTCAGTGATATGCAGGGCGCGCAAAAATTTGCGGCCATCAGCTATGCGGTGCTCGACAGGCACAGCTATACCGATAAGAGCTGTGAGGTAAATGGCGACTCGATCGAAGTGTTTTTCAATGCGACCGACAGCAGGCTGATTGCTTTTGTGGACGCGCTGCTGGCTTTTGAAGTAGGGCAGGAATTTAACGGCCGGGCTTTTGCCGGGTACATCTCGCTTCGTTTTACCGGAAAAACCAGTGCCCTCCTGGGCATGCAGCAGCATGATATAACCTGCGCCGTGGAAGTGTCTGGGCTCAAGGATGTGGATGGTACCGTGCAGCTGATTAATTTTGCTTCCACCCTGGCGCGCAACAATAACTTCGGCGGCATTCTTCACTGGGGGCAACGCAATGCGCATACGATGGCAGAGATCCAGAACCGCTTCGGCGACCTGCCCTCTGCTCCCGGCGGCAAGCTCGGCAAATGGCGGGAGGCCCTGAGCCGCATTACCGGCAACGGTAAGCTCAATGGCTTTAGCAGCGCCTTCACTAGGTTTAAAGGACTGGAAATCGTCACACCAAAAATAACGGCCCTGTCAACGGATCTCACGAACGTATTGCCCAATACTGTTTTCCTGATCCGCTGGGATGCCTCCAACAATCCGCCGGGCACACGCCTTAGCATGAGCATCCGGCATCCCGACGGAAGGTCCTCCATCATCCCAACCCCGGCGTTGAACGGGCAGGCCGTGAGAACGGAAGCACTACGAGGCACACACGGCATTACGCTTACGGCCACTATCGATCTCAACGGGCAGAGCCTTTCAGCAAGTAAGTCTATCACCATCCGGATTATTTAACTTATTAAAACCAACAAGATTATGGAAGAATTATTTTATGATACCTGGTACCTTGAAGTCATCGCAAAAAAAGCGGATTACCAGCAACGCTTTATCATCAGCGGCTCCGCGTCGCAAAACGGTATCTACAGCGGTACCGTAGGCACTAAAATCCCAAGCCTGGCGGGAGTTCCGGGCATGCCCTGGAAGCTCTCCATTGAATGGTACGATGCCGCAAGCGCTACCTGGAAACCCAGCGTAATGAGAACGGTGTCGGGCTACAGCATGAATGAAGGCCTGACCAAAAAGATCTTCTCCGACGACGCAACGGCCGCTATACGCGACAATGATTTCAACGACCTCGTTATTTATTGCCGCAATCTCGACCCTGCCCTCGCTCCTTACGCAGGCCAGGAAAATCCTTACGATTTCAGCTATCCGAAAAAATCGAAGCGAAAACCTATCCGTAAAAAACGGCCTGTCCCGCAGAAATAAACAGGCAACCATAAGCTCCATACAGGCAGCCTGTATGGAGCTTTATAACATTGTGCGGAATGCTTTACTGAATTTTGATCTGTGCAGGCGCTCCGGCTTTCCACCGTCCCCGCTCACCATCACCCCGGCAGGGCAAAGCGCTCTTCGATCGTTTTGAGGAGCGTATGACTTTGGTCGGGCGTCAGGATGCGGGAATTCTCCAGCACCATCACCTTCCCCAGGAAAAGCTGCCGCCAGTTTTTCTTATCGAGGAAATAATAGCTTTTCATTTCATTAAGCTCCAGCTTAAGCTTCATAAAATTGGCGCGGTCGTTCGTTTTCAGGGCCGGGATCAGGTTCACCATGTCTTCGATATTCTGATCGAGCTCGCGGCGCTCGTTCCGTTTGAAATACACAAACGGCAGATCTCTCTCCTGGTAGTCGAGCTCATTCCTGAGGTAGAACAGCACGACCTTATAAAATTTATTGAAGCGGCATTCGGTATGATCCGTATCCGCACAGAACTGCAGGTGCCTCTCCTGGCTTGCCTTTATCAGCTCCTGGAGCCTTTCCAGGAAAACGATGCAATAAATGTTCTTTTTATAATTAAGCATGGCTTTGCCACACTGCTCGATGAAGCTCCTGTGGTCGGCACAGGTCTTCACCACGTAAAGCATAAAATCATCGGCCTGCTGTTGTATGACGTTTTTTTTCAAGATAAAAGAATGAAAAGATGAGCTTCAAAAAAAATCAAACCGGAAGAGCCCGGCGCTTAATCTTCGGCCATGTACCTGGATGGGTTTACGAAATACTTGGCGATGCAGTCCTTGTAAGCAAGGCCCAGGCCAAGGGTCACATCGTTTTTGAGCCCTACCTGCTTTTTGCTCACGTCTACAAAATCCACCCACTGCACATTCACAATATAGGCGCGGTGCACCCTTTCGAAACCCACCGGCAGTATACACTGCACCTTGTACAAAGGGCTTTTGCAGATCATGTACTCTCCATTGCCAAAGAACAGCACCGATATTTTTTCGCGCGCTTCAATATACACCACATCGTTGAAGTCGATGCGCGTCCACCTCTGTGCGTCGAGCTTGATGAAAGCCGTGCTCCGGCTTTTTGAAAAAGCCGCTTTGAGGGACGAAAGCCCGGAGCTTTGATCGGATTCGGCCTGTACGGCCTTGATGGCAGTTTCTGTTTGCATGGCTTTAGGTTTATGTTTTTTCCCCACTACTTAGGTATTATACGATCAATCTTTGTTGCCGGAGATGTCGCACCTCCGCTCCGGCGTTCGTCTGCGGAAAACCTCCTCTGGTTTAACATTCAGCGCAAATTTTCTTTAAACCAGCTTCATCCCTCATTTTTCCTGATTCATGCTTTCAAATGATCAGGCCGGTTACAAAAAACAGTGATAAATAACATCACAAAAATAAATTCTATAAGAGCAGCTTTTATCAGAACAACAAGGCATTAAGGACTAACTAAGATTTTAATATGATTAACTAAGCATTACACGATATTATCCCATATTTTATTTAGTCATGAAAACAACATCGACGACTGTACCTAGGGAAATCCACAGGTCATGATTATCAGCGAGATACAAACTGTGATTTTCAGGAATCAGGAGTGAATAAAATGCACTTGTTACTTTTAACAATGTGTTAAGTCAAATAGACGATACATAAAAAAGGACAATCGTATATTTTCAGATGATTATCTAAGTAAAAATGAAAAAGTCCGGACGAAGCGCATTCCTTTTTTAACATTTAAGCTGATTTTCCGGCTGTTTTATGCCTCCCCGAAAGGACGGTTATCAGACAGGAAGCCTGATCTCCACAAGCGTGCCCCTCTCTCCGGAATGAGCATCCCCAAGGTTTTTGATGCTAAACTCAGAGCCTTTTACCTGCGACAGGCGCTCCCTGAGATTGTCGATACCGATAGACACATAGCCGTGCTTGCTATGCTCCTGCCACGAGATGCCGACACCGTTATCGCGCACGCGGATACAGAGGTAGCCGTGATCCTGCTCCATCGTTACCTCCAGACAGCCCTGCATGCCTGCCCCGAGCGGCAGGATGCCGTGCAGGATAGCGTTTTCCAGCAAAGGCTGAATGATCATATTCGGGATCAGGGAAAAGGTATCGACCGAGTCGTGAACCCGGATCGCATAGCTGAGCTTGTCGCCGCAACGCAGCTTCTCCAGCTCCAGGTAGAGGTTCAGCCGGTTGATCTCCTCGTTGATGCTGATGTATTTTTCGCCGGCGTAGCTAAGGGTGATCCGGATAAGCCGGGCAAACTTGGCAATGTAATCCGAAGCCTGGAATGGCTCTTTGTGCATCACAAAGCTCTGGATCGCTCCCAGCGTATTGAAGATGAAGTGCGGGTTCACGGCAGCGCTCAGGGCCTGGTAGCGGAGGTCTTCCAGCTTCTGCTGAAGCTCCACGTTCTTCTCCGCCTTATGGCGGATCCTGCGGATCCACAGCTTCACCAGCACAATCACCACGATGGCTACCACCAGCAGCACCTTCACCCAAAAGGCGAGCGTGATATAAAAAGGATATTCCGCATGGATGGTGATCTCCGCCGGCCGACCCCAGTTGACCCCGTTGGTGGAGGCCTGTATGATCACCTGATGCCTGCCATAGCCTATCTCACGCAGGCTGATCTTTTTGGTGTTGATGATGGTCCAGCTGCGGCCGTTGTTGAGCGTATAGCGGAAGTACAGGTCCTGGGGGCTGCTCAGCTCGATGGCCGAAAAATAAATATCGACGTCGCCGTGGCCCGAAGCCAGCTTTACCTCGCGCGTGGCGTCATAGAGGCTGTCGCCCGATTGTACCTTCAGCAATATGATGTCGGGGCTTCTCACCACAAAGCTGTCCATCCTGGTAACATCGATGATGGACAGGCCGCTGTTAGTAGCCACATAGATCCGGTTGCCTGCTTTCTCATAGAAGAGCCTGTTGATCTCGTGCGAGCGCATGAAAGGACTTCCCGAGATGCGTTTCAGGAAATTGCCTTTCCACACCAGCAGCCCCTTGTTAAAGCCTATCCACAGGCGGCCGGCGCCGTCGATAGCCAGCGACGACAGGTTCTTCAGCGGCATGCCCTTCACCTCCTTCACCAGGTGCGTGCGGTCTCCCTTCAGGATATAAAGCCCCGCTTCGCTGGCCAGGTACAGCGTCCCCGAAGCGTCGGCCATGATGTCGTTTACCTTCGCGCGGATCTGCTTCAGGCGCCTCGAGCTTCTCTTTTCAAGGTCTACCAGGTAGCAGGCGCCGGTGGTGGCCACCAGTACCTGCGAGCGGTCTTTCCGGAAAATCTTGGTGCAATGGCCGACGACGGTATCCAGCCTGATCGTGTCCTTATCCCTCAGGATGCCTGTGATGAAGTCGGGAACGGCGACATGCAGGGTGTTCTCCCACTGGTTGTACACTACCAGCGAATCGCTCATCATGCACAGCCTGCGCGCTGCCATCTGGTAATAGGTTTTCCCGGAGGCCCTGTCCTCAATTTTTCTCAGCCGGCCCGCCTCCATACCGGCCACCGCCATCAATAGGGCATTGCCGGCCTTTGCAATACCGTAATAGAAATGCTCCTTCACATCCTGACCCAGGCGCACAAAGTCCTTATCTTCCTGGTGCACGATGCCGAGCGAGGTAGCCATATAGGTTCCCTCCGCCTTGCCGACGTATACATCGTGTATGGAGGCGTCATACACTTCGCTCCTGCCCGAAAAGGTAGAGATGTAGGAGTTCAGGATGCAATAGCTGCCTTTGTTGTAGGTATTCACCCAGAGGTTGGCATCGCGGTCTTCGAACATGGTCGTGATGATGCACACGTGCCCCTGGTTGAGCAGGTCGGAAATTTCCTGATAAGCCTTGTTCCCATGCCCGTAATGATCGTAGATCACCAGGCCGAAGATCCGGCTGTGATGAACGAACAGGGTATTGCCTGCATAAAAGTCGCAGGTCACGGAGTCGATGACCTGCCGGTTCTTCATGCAATAGACCTTGTTTCCGCTGGAGATCCACAGCCGGTCGTCGGCATCGGCGCTGAGAGCGCCGATGTCTTTATCAGACAGCAGCGGATCGCTCGGCTTCAGGGACGTGAAGCCCTTTATGGTATAAAGCCCTTTCTGTCCGTAATATACCGTACCATCGCTGGTCTTTGCCATGCAAAAAGGCTTATGGATGTCCTGGTCCCCCACCAGGTGCTTCCTCCGCCGCGCCACGTCGTAGGCCGCCACATGGTTATCCCTCGTCCTGAAATACAGGATATTTTTCTCATAGGCCAGGCGGTAGCTCAGGTAATCCACATCGGAGACGCCAAGACCGATTTTCCGGGCCCGGTTGCCCTCGCCTATCATCAGGAAACCGCCGTAGGTACCGGCGATGATGTGGTTGTTGCTGATCGCTAATGAAATCACGGTGGAGCTGCCATCTTCATATTCGCCCATGTCGAGGTCCGTAAAATCGCTTCCATCAAAATAGCACAGGCCCTTGTCGGTGGCAAACCAGATAAAGCCTGCGCTGTCCTGCACGCAATTGTATACGGTAGAGCTCGGCAGCCCGTTGATGGTGGAATAATTCCGGTACACATACTGCCCCCTCGCCTGAATGAAAAACATCAGAAGCAGTGAACAGAGCAGGCCTGTTTTTTCAAGAGCGGGTCGCCTTCCCTTTTGCATGCGGGATGAATCCTGAAAAAACGGCGGGAGTTGTCTGTTGGCCATGACGAAAGCAAAAAGCCTGCTTAAAGATATGCATTTAACCGGCGCAATGCCTACTTTCTGTACATGGTGAGGAATTTTTTAAAGCCGGGCTGCTTGGGCTGGGATACGGCAATGCGCTTGCCGTTTTTCATCAGGGCGATCCGGTCTTTACCTTCTTTCAGGTATTCTTTTATTTTCAGCGTATTGATCAGGTAAGATTTGTGTACCCTGAAAAAAATGTCCTTCGCCAGAAGCTCATCGTAGGATTTCAGAGACCTGGCCGAGGAGATCACCTTGCCGTTCTCCAGAACGATATTGCTGTAATTGCGGTCGGCCTCCAGGTAAAGGATGTCGTCAAACTCGATCAGGATGTAGGAATTGTTGTGATGGATCACGATCCGGTTCATGACCTCAGGCTCGGCTGCCGGTGCCTGCTCTTTTTTATCGGCATTCTGGCTTTCCGGATCGTTATCAATGAGCCCAATGGCCTTGTCAACAGCCGTTCTTACCTCCGACGATATCACCGGCTTGAGGATGTAGTCGATGGCGCCCGCTTTCAACGCCTGCAGCGCATAGCTCTCGTAGGCCGTGATGATGATGACCTGGAAGGTCTTATG
>Ga0233425_10005662_pt1 | contig 19459 bp, 18 predicted proteins | sample Watercolumn_Towu_2_FD_181712 | JGI IMG/M metagenome (GOLD analysis project Ga0233425, IMG submission 181712) | Freshwater microbial communities from Lake Towuti, South Sulawesi, Indonesia - Watercolumn_Towuti2014_140_MG | ecosystem: Environmental > Aquatic > Freshwater > Lake | place... | reverse complement strand
CTCGGGGCATCTTCATAAGTCAGAAAGTACATCATTTGGAAAAACATTACTTCTGAGCCCGGGTTCGCCGCATAATTATCTTACAAGGGAAAGCAGCCCTACTTTCGGGATATTTAACACAGCGGGGCCTGATTTTGAGATATTAAGTATTTAGGCTCTGTTATTGTTGTCTACAGCAATGATGCCGATTGTCCCGCCAGCGGTATTGTAGCGAAAAAACTAGACAGCATGGGTTTTGGGACGGTATACGACTATAACCCAAGTTATGCTGACTGGGCAAGCATGGGATATCCTGTTGTAAAATAATAGATTCATTGATTTTTTTTAAAATCTATCCTGTTTGTTGAAAACATTTTAATGATATAAATAATATGATAATGAGTTTTAAATCCTTTATACGAAAATCTGCTGTTTTTATTGTATGGGCTGTAATTTTGATGCTGGTACTTATCCAGCTTTTATCATGCAGCTCCCACAAGATACTGTCTCCGGAAACTGCATCTAATAACAGTGGAAGCACAAATGTTATAAAAATAGTAACAAGCATAATACCCGCTGAAGAATTTATAGAAAAAATCGGCGCTGACAGGGTGGAAGTTACAGTAATGGTTCCGCAGGGAACCAATCCTCATACCTATGAGCCATCACCGGGACAGCTTAAGGCGCTAAGCGGAGCCATTATGTATGCAAAAATAGGTTCTGGGCTGGAATTTGAACTCGCATGGCTGGATAACCTGGTTGCAGTAAACCCGGATATATATATGCTGGATCTATCAGAAGGTGTAACTCCTATTTTTGGCTACGAAGCTCACGAAAACCATAAAGATGACTATTCTTCAGAAGCAGAGGTCTCATCGCAACGCAGTATGACCGGCAGCAATTCATCTGATAACCAGATAGAAAATGAAAGAGAAGGTAGTTTTAAAAAAGGTGCAGATCCTCACATATGGCTCTCACCGCAAAATGTAAAAATAATTGCAGGAAATATATGCCGTGCCCTGTCTGTATTGGACAGTGGAGGCAGAGAATTTTACAATAAAAATCTTGATATTTTTACTACCGGACTTAATGAGCTTGACCTGAAAATAAGAAATAGCCTGAGTGATAAAAAAAATAAAAAGTTTATAGTCTACCATCCTGCATGGGCATATTTTGCAGAAGATTATGGGCTGGTCCAGGTGGCAGTTGAGCAGCAGGGAAAGGAACCTACTGCCAGAGAAATAGCATCAGTAATAGCACTGGCTAAGGAAAACGGGATAAAAGTAATATTTGCATCTCCCCAATTTAATCCAAAAAGCGCTGAAGTGATTGCCGGCGAAATAGGGGGCACAGTAGTTTTTATTGATCCGCTTGGGCCGGATTATATGCAAAATATGGAAATTGTATTAGAATCAATGAAAAAATACCTTCAATAATAAACCTGTCGTTTATGTTGATTTAACAGGAAATTTATGGATTCAAATAATTACAGTTGCCAGCAGCAGCCAATAGTAGAATTTGACAAAGTCTCCTTTGCTTTCAATGGTTATACGGTTCTTGAAGAAATAGATTTAAATCTATGCGAAAAGGATCTTGCCGCAGTTATCGGCCCTAATGGAGGGGGCAAGACCACTTTGATAAAACTCATACTGGGCCTTTACAAACCTTCAACCGGAACTGTAAAGTTGTTTGGCGGACCTCCTGATAAAAAAAGGCATAATGTCGGGTATTTGCCGCAAACGAGTTCATTTGACTTATCTTTTCCGTTAAATGTGCGGGAAGCCGTCCTCATGGGAATCTACAGGGGAGCCGGTAAAAGATATGGAAAACAGGATTATTCAGCAGTTGACATGGCGCTTGAAACCACAGGAATACTTGGACTTAAAAACAGGCATATTGGAATGCTTTCCGGGGGGCAGGTTCAGCGTATGCTCATTGCAAGGGCACTTGTAAACAATCCGGGATTGCTGCTTCTAGATGAACCGATGTCTGGGGTGGATCCTGAGATGCAGGCGTCTTTTTATGAGCTTATACAGGATTTGAATAAAAAAATGGCTATTGTCTTTGTAACACATGACATTGGAGTTATCGCAGAATATTTTGAAAAAGTAATATGCCTGAACCGGAAGCTTTTTTACCATGGCCCAAAGGAAGGGAGCCTGGGAAAACTGGAAGCTACATATGGCTGCCCTGTCGAGCTTCTTGCACATGGGGCGCCGCACAGGGTACTGAAGGAGCACCTGCATTAAAATGGCTTTTTTTGAATATGAATTTATGAGGAATGCATTAGTTGCTGTGATACTGGTAAATATCGCCTGCGGTATTGTAGGGACATATGTAGTAATAAAGAAAATAGTATTTATCAGCGGCGGGATATCACATGCTGCATTTGGAGGAATAGGGCTGGGATATTTTTTAGGGATAAACCCGATACTGGCAGCTATACCATTCAGCCTGGCATCTGCTGTATCCATAGGATTAATGAGCCGCAGGACAAAAATCAGCGAAGATACTGCTATTGGAATAATATGGTCCCTTGGCATGGCAATGGGAATACTGTTTATAAACTTGACACCAGGCTATGCACCTGACCTTTTCAGTTATCTTTTCGGTAATATACTTACGGTGCCCTTATTTGATATTTACCTTATGCTGGGACTTGATATTATTATAATTATAATTTCCACATTATTTTACAGGGAATTTCTTGCTATTTCTTTTGATGAAGAATTTGCGACAGTTTCAGGAGTTGCAGTCAGGGTATTTTATTTTTTGCTTTTGTGTCTTGTGGCCCTAAGCGTTGTAATCCTTATCAGGGTGGCAGGAATAATACTGGTAATTGCGCTTCTTACAATCCCTGCATCTATATGCAGGCTCTTTACATATGATGTAAAAAAAATGATGTTTTATTCTGTTTTAACAGGCACACTTATAACCCTGGCAGGGCTGCTGCTGTCTTATTACCTTGATTTTTCTTCTGGGGCAATAATAATAATTTTTGCTTCTGCAGTATTTTTTATAAGTTATCTTATAAAAAAAATTATAAAGCCCGGGAAGGTGACGTAACCCGCATGGGGATCAAACTTCCCAATGGCTTCTTATTGGGACCGGAAAAAATACTTATGATACAGGGAATTTTTGATCACAGGGCTCCTGTAAATGATGTTGCAAGGTTGCGCAAAAAATGGGATTATCCAAGGGTCATATGGTACCCGTGCGGCCATTTTACGTTTTTCCTTTTTAATAGACTCACATTGAAATTAACAAATGATTTTATAAACAGGATGGAGAAAAATTAAATGAAAATATTGATAACAGGAGCATTTGGCAACATTGGGTCAAGTACAATAGAAAATTTTCTTGAAAAAAATTATAGCAGCCTGCAAGTCCGCTGTTTTGATATTAAGAATGAAGCCAATGAGAAAAAAGCAATGAAGTTTAATGGCAGAATAGAAACAATCTGGGGCGACCTGCGCAAAATTGAGGATGTAAATAGTGCAGTCGATGGTTGTGATGTTATAATCCATCTTGCATTTCTACTGCCCCCGGTATCCGAAACAAAGCAGGAGTTTGCATATGCTGTAAATGTCGGAGGAACAAAAAATGTTCTTTCTGCAATTAAGCAATTTAGCCCAGGGGCCAGGATTATTTTTGCATCTTCTGTATCAGTTTACGGCCCCTCTACCAGCAACGACCCTCCAAGGACAATTTCCGGCCCAATATTCGGCACCGATAATTACACATCCCATAAGGTAGAATGTGAGGGTCTTGTAAAAGATTCCGGCCTTGAATGGGTAATAACAAGGTTTGGGGTCGTTCCTCCACTTGCAGTAGGCGGCAAATTTGATGCGGTCTTATTTGAGATCCCGCTGGATGGAAAGGTTGAATTTGTCCATACCCGTGATGTCGGGCTTGCTTGCGCAAATGCTGCGTTCTGCAAAGAGTGTGCCGGAAAAATACTGCTGATAGGCGGCGGTAAAAGATGCCAGTTGTATGAAAGGGATTTTATTTCAAGGTTCCTGGAAATAAATGGTATTGGAATGCTGCCTGAGGAGGCTTTTACGAAAAAACCATATTATACTGCATGGATGGATACTGAAGAAAGCCAGAAGCTTCTTAGTTACCAGAGGCTAACCTTTGATGACTACCTCAAAGAAATTAAAAAGACAATTGGTTTCAGGAGGTATATAATAAAGCTCCTGAGCCCTGTTATCAGGAAATCACTGCTGGCAAAGTCGCCTTATTATAAAAAATAAAATAATTAAAACATATTAATAATACAGACGTCTTAAATTTATTTAGGATTATTTAATTTCATGCTATGAAAAAGTTAATCAAATGGCTAATTGAAGAAGATAATCCCTCGGTAAAATTCTATACCTTGACAGAAATACTTAATGAAAAAACCGATAAGGGGGCTGAGGACCTTTTAAGAAAAGATATTGAATCCTGCGCACCTGTGTCTTCTATAATGGCCCTGCAGGAAAATGGTGGCTGGTGGCATGAGGATAAATATTCATTCAGCCCATTGTATAAAAATACTTTCTGGCAGGTCTATTTCCTGTCTTTGCTTGGCGCAACTAAACAAATATTTGCTGTGGATAAGGCTGTTAAGCTTATTATTGCAAACATGCAATCAGAAAAGGGCGCTTTTCCTGTACATGATAGATATACCGGCAACCTGATATGTTTCCAGGGAATGACACTTGAAATGCTACTTAGGCTGGGTTATTTTGAAGAGAATTTCACATCAAGCCTTTCTGCTTTTATTTCTGACATTGTTTACCGCAATGATTTCAGGTGCAAGTACAGAGCACAGTTCAAATGCCCTTGGGGCGCAGTTAAGGTGCTAAAGGCGCTTAACCTTATACCGCCTGAAAAAAGGGACCACAAGGTGTCAGATACAATCAGTAGAGCAGTGAAGTTTTTACTTAGCCATGATATTGTGGAGGCAAATTATCCCAGAAAAAAAATGAAAAGCAGGCAATGGTACCTTTTCAGCTTTCCAAGAGGTTTTCAGAGCGATATACTTGAGACCACTTCTGCGCTTATAGATGCAGGATGCAAGAGCCAGAATTCAAACCTGCGGAACGCCCTTAAGTATATAAATGAAAAAAGGCTCGACGACGGTAAATGGAAAATGGAATATTCCCTTAACGGCAAGATGCTTGTGGATATCGAGAAAAACAATAAACCCAGCAAGTGGATATCTTATTTTGCCTTAAAGAGCTTTATAAAGAGTAAATTCAGGAGCATTTGAAAATTCAGGGATATATGGACGCAGTCACAGGTGCAACTGGCCTTCTGGGAAATGCCCTTGTAAGGGAACTTGAACTTCGGGGCAAAAAAGTGAGAGCCATTGTAAGGCCGACTTCCAAAATAGCATGCCTTAACGGTTGTGGTGCAGAAATCGTTTATGGCGATGTGCTTGATTACAAATCACTTATTGCTGCATTTTATGGTATAGAGACTGTGTACCATCTGGCCTCAGAAGTATCAATAATGCCAGGTTCGAATAAAAAACTGCAGGAAATAAATCTGAAGGGCACTGAAAACGTCATAAATGCATGCCTTGAAACTGGTGTGAAAAAACTAGTTTATACAAGTTCCATCCATGCGTTCAAAGAACAGAACGGGAGCCGCATAGTAGATGAATCACTTTCTTTCGATCCGAAAAGTTCAATGGGGCTGTATAACCGTACAAAGGCGCAGGCAAGCATTTATGTGGCCCAGGCCGCAAAAAAAGGGCTGGATACTTATATTTTATGCCCGACTGCCATAATAGGGCCATATGATTTTAAAGTTTCAAACCTTGGTTCAGTGTTTATACAGTATTGCAACAGGCGGCAGAAGATTATCATTGACGGGGCATACGATTTTGTAGATGTGCGTGATGTGGCGGCCGGTCATATTCTTGCTGCTGAAAAAGGAAAACCCGGTGAAGCATATATATTATCCGGACACCGGCTCACAATTAATGAGCTTATGAAACAACTTGAAACAATAACAGGCATAACTGCCCCGAAATTTAAGTTTCCATACTGGCTTGCTATGGCAGTGGCATTTGTGTCGCCTGTATATTATAAATTAAGCGGAAGCAAGCCCATTTTTACAGTATTTTCGCTTAAAACAGTTAAAAGCAATTCGTTTATAAGCCATGAAAAAGCTTCATCTCAGCTGGGTTACTGCCCGAGGCCCATAAGGCAGACCCTTGAAGAAAATATAAAGTGGTTCAAAGATAATGATTATCTTTGATAGAATTCAAAAATAAGTTTTTTTGCGTTCCGGTCCGAAAGGATCGCACTTGTATGCAGTTTTGTAAACCACTTTATTTGTGGCATCCCTGCTTCTTTATGGAACTGCTGCAATGATTTTTTTGGAAAGTAATGGTCAAGCCTTGAGCCAAGCATGATTACCCTGGATGGATTTAGTTTATGGGCAAAAGCAAGCGGGTCACATAAAAAACATTTTTTTGTAACACTTTTTCCCAGGATGCCGCTGTAATCGCCATCAAGGCTTATGGAGCCAGCATCGGCAGATTTAAAGCATTCCATAAAATCGGGAAAATTCCTGTAAATATCTGCACACTTTTTTTTAGTTATTATGCCTTCTTCGATGCAGTTTCCCTTAAGAACGAGTGAAAGCATGCTGTTCCAGTGTATTTCATGCCAGTTGCCACCCCCAAAGATAAGCGCCGATTTGCTTATTCTTTCATCGATTGCTGCAGTAATTGCTGATACCATGCTTCCAAGGCTAAATCCACAAAGCATTATTTCATTGATGCCAATATCCCTTAAAACAATATCAACCAACTTTCTTGTGTCCACAACAGCCTGGTGGTAAAACTCAAGTGTCTGGAAATCATCAAAATAAATAAGCCTCCAGCCGCTTTTTTCATGTGAAGGGGTCCTATTAATATGGTATGGCAAATTTAAAAATGCACAGTTATAACCGTTTTCAAGAGCATCAGCTATAAATCCGTAATAATTACTGAGTGATGAAGGATTTGAAGCAAAACCGTGCAGCAATACAATTAATTTTTTACTTTCAATATTATTTAAAAAGATCTCAGAGTGGACCTTATCATTTTCATCGACTCCTGTAATATAGGGTGAGGCATAAGTCAGTACAAAAAGTTTTGAAGATTGGTTTAATCTTTCTTTCAGGGCAGGAGAAAGATTTGCCAGCCCATATATATCAAATCTTACTATCGTGCCGCCAGTATTTAAATCTTTCTCGTAACTGTAAAGGACTGTCATTTTAAAATACCATCTGCCATCTTATGCCTAATTTTTATAATTTTCTGTTATAATGCCTTTATATTGAAGTTTATAGAATACGGCTTCAATAACATTATGTGGATATTTGGCGCAACTTAATCAATAATTAATAAATAATATCAGGAATTAGTTTCCAATCAATATCAACAATTGATAAATTATTTATTACTTTAACACAATAGGAAGGGGAAAATATGTGTGACGGGTCTTCAAACAGCTGTAATGCTTTTAAGTATACGGTAATAGGTTTTCTTGTTGGCGCAGCAGTAGGCGCTGTTGCTGCTTTGCTATTTGCTCCAAAATCTGGGAAGGAAATGAGGGCCGAAATAAAGAAAGCCATAATCGAGATAAGTGAAAAAACTGAAGAGCAGGCAAAAAAAATAAAAAACATTACAAAAGAGAAGTACGCAGAGGTTGTAGACACTGTTATCGATGGATATAAAAAAGCCAGGGATTTTACACAGAGAGAGATCGAGATAATTAAAAAAGTGCTTCTTGAACAGAAAGATATTGAAAACAGCTGAGGCTTAAAAAACCATAAAAAACTTATTTCATTTTCCATCTGGTAAGTATGTTTTCACGGTCGAAAACTCTTACTGCAAGCTTTAATACCAGCGGGCACACGGCAAGAAGGACCAGGCACCCTATAAGAAGGTATTTAATATCAAGCAGGAACAATCCGGCAAGCTGAAGGCCTATTACTGCATAAATCGGGAAGATAACAACTGCACCTATACCCTGGGCGGACCTGATATCAGTAGATTTCGATGAAATAATCACACTGGCCATCGTTATAATAAAAGATATTATCGGGCTCAATATGAATGTAACAATAAACCATTCCAGCGTAGGGAGCGGAGTAAGCCCGAACCTTATGTAAGCAAGTATATCAACTACTGCTGTAATCAGTATGAAATTGATAAATGAAACAGCAAAAGACGGAACCATGCTTGTAAGAGTTTTTCCGAACAGCAGCTCCCAGGTTTTAATTGGGGTTGCTATCAGCGGCTCAAGTGTATTGCTTTCTTTTTCCAGCACTACCGATGCGGGGGCTATTAAACTGGGAAGCATGGCCGGGATGAGAAGTAAAAATATCATGAACTGTTTTATTATAAACTGGAGGAAAACCTCCTGTACATTTCCAGTATTCTGGAGTACTTTTGCAACAAAATTTGTAGTTTCGGGATCATCTAAAAGTGAGTCCATAGATATTGTAAGGCCAGCAGGGAAAAGCACAGAAAACATAATGCTTATTGCAAGTATGGGGAGCCATATGCTCCTGTTTTTAAGGACCTCTTTTATTTCTTTTTTAAATATTTTTAATGAATTTTTCATTATAATGGCTTTTGATTATCAGTTTCTAATCAGGTCCAGGTATATTTCTTCAAGGCTTGCTTTTAATTCATTGACATAAATAATTTCCGCACCGCTTTCAACTAATTTCCGGATAATCATGGGGTTGTTTTTGCCCGGCTCCTGCGCAGAAAAAACAATGCGGTTACCCTCGGCTGTTATATTTGAAACCTGTTCCATGTTGTTTAATATATCGGCAAACCTTCCTGCATCTTTTGACAGTACGACCTCTGTGTTGCTTCCTTTCTTATCTCTTTGAAGCTCTTCAAGTGTGGACACCTTTATTATCCTGTTTTTTATTATGCATACCACGTCCGAGAGGTTTGAAGCCTCTTCCAGGTTGTGGGTGCATAAAAATACTGTTTTATTCTCATCTTTAAGTTTTTCTATAAATGACCTGACCATGAAGGCGCTTTCAGGGTCAAGGGCAGCGGTGGGTTCATCAAGAAACAGTATTTTTGGCTCGTGGACAAGCGCCCTGGCAAGTGCAAGCTTTTGTTTCATTCCTTTTGAATAAGTGCTTACCAGATCATTTCTCCTGTCCCAAAGTTCGAACATCTTCAGGAACTTTTCAATGTTTTGCCTTCGCTTGTTTTCTTCGATTTCATAAAAATTGCTGAAATAATCAAGGTTGGCATATGCGGATATTTTTTCATACATGCCTGGAGTTTCTGTAAGTATTCCTATAATAGACCTTATATATTCACCATCTTTTGCAGGCGTTTTGCCGTTTATAAAAATGGATCCTTCTGTGGGTTTTATAAGTGTTGCAAGCATTCTCATGGTAGTTGTCTTTCCCGCACCATTTGGACCGAGAAAACCGAATACCTGCCCTTCGCTGACATTAAAAGAAACGTTGTCTACAGCTGTAATGCTGGCAAATTTTTTTGTAAGATTTTCTACTTTAATCATAAAGAAAGAATGAAATATTTTATTTAAATTATCAAATGATTATATAATATCAGCATGAAAAATAAAGGGGAAAGCAGCCGGAAAAAAATAGATATCCTGATGATTGATAATTATGACTCTTTTACATTTAACCTTGTCCAGTATCTCGGTATTCTTGGCGAAAACATAAAGGTAAGGAGAAATGACAGGATTTGTATCGGCGAAATTGAAAATATGGCACCGGCCCAGATCGTCATTTCGCCCGGTCCCGGAAGGCCGGAGTCTGCAGGAATTTCATGTGACATAATTAAGAATTTTTACGGCAGGATCCCCATACTCGGAGTTTGCCTGGGCCACCAGTGCATAGGCCAGGTTTTTGGGGCAAACATAATCAACTCCGGTATAGTTTTTCATGGCAAGACCTCAATGATATACCATGACGGAGGGACCATATTCAGGGCCGTGGAAAATCCCTTTGAAGCTGCAAGATACCACTCCCTGATAATTGAAAAACAGAGCCTCCCAAAAGATTTTGAGGTTTCGGCATGGACAGCAGATGGAATAATAATGGGTATCAGGCACAAAAAATACAATCTGGAGGGTGTCCAGTTTCACCCTGAATCTTTTTTGACAAAGTGCGGGTTTGATATCCTGCGGAATTTTACAGGAAGATAGCAATCTTATGGCAGTAATAATTACTTTAACAGAATTAAGTTCAGAAGTCCCGATACAGGATCTGTCTTACCACCTGGCAGCTTCAATTAATAATGAGTATATAAGTTTTCTTGATAGCAGCCTTTTACCAAGTAAATATTCCAGGTTCTCATACCTTGCCTGGGAGCCAGATTTTGCAATATATGGAAACAATAGCAGCAATATAATGTCAGATTTTAAAGGCTCTAAATCAGGAGGAAGATTAGCAGCCATAAAACAGGAGGGTATTTTAAAAAATGGCAATATAGTAGAAGAAGGAAATCCCATTGCTTACCTTCGTAAAATTTTTTCTGAGAGATTTGAAAATAAAATAGAAAAATACCTCCTTGTACAAAACGGCAGGAACAGCGGCCGGGGATATGAAATAAGCAATGTCTCAAATGCCAAAACCCCTGATTTACCTGATTTTACAGGGGGCTTTATCGGGTATTTTTCTTATGACCTTAAGAATTTCATCGAGGCCCTTCCTTCAAATGCTGCAAGGGACATAGACATACCTGTATATTACCTGGTTTATTACAGTAAGCTTCTGGCATTCTGCCACAAAACAGGTAAATTATTCTACATAAGAATGGAAAAATCGAAAAACGGTTATGGCGGAAATATTACAAAAGATGCCGCAGAAGAGGCAATTTTTGAAAGCGGGATGGTGTCATCTTTCATTAAAGCTGAAGCAAAAAAAAATCCTCCGGATCTGCAAAAACATATAGAAAATAAGTATCTGATAAAGCCGGCAAATGGTTTTGACCTTAAGTCAAATTTTGAAAAACCCGGATACATTGAAGCTGTAAAAAAAGCAAAGAAATATATACATGAGGGAGAAATATACCAGGTAAACATGACACAACGGTTTGATTGCCGTCTGGATGTTCCACCTTGGGACCTTTACTATATATTGAGGATTAAAAATCCTGCGCCATTTTGTGCGTTCCTTAAGTTTCCGGAGTTTTGCGTAGGCAGTTCCTCTCCGGAAAGGTTTTTAAAGCTCAAAAACAGAACAATACAAACAAGGCCAATAAAAGGTACAAGGCCAAGGGGTACAGATCTATACGGTGATAGAAAAAATGCTGAAGAGCTTTTAAAAAGCATTAAGGACAGGGCAGAGCTTAATATGATTGTTGACCTTGAGAGAAATGACCTTGGCAGATTTTGCCGTTATGGGACTGTAAGGGTAAAGGAACATGCAGTGGTTGAAAAATATGCAAGGGTTTTTCACCTTGTTTCCACGATAACCGGGCAGGTAAGAAAGGGGCATGATATTGCAGATATACTCAGGGCAACTTTTCCTGGCGGCTCAATTACGGGGGCACCTAAAATAAGGGCAATGGAAATAATTGATGAGCTGGAAAATGTAGCAAGGAACATATACACAGGTGCGCTTGGTTATATAGGGTCAGGACCGGTAATGGATCTTAACATTGTAATAAGGACATTTATAATAAAAGACGGGCATTTTTATTATAATGTAGGAGGAGGGATAGTAGAAGATTCTGAACCTGAAAGCGAGTACCAGGAAACTCTTGATAAGGGCTCCGCACTGCAAGATACACTGGAGTTCTTCACTAAAAAAACTCCTGTTGATTAAAAAAGTAATATAAAGTGTAATATATTAATCATGGGACAATTTATATTTATAAATGGAAAATACCGCAGGGTCTCAGCAGCATCCATACCAGTTAATGATGCAGGATTTTTGTATGGCGACGGTTTATATGAGACTTTTAAGAGCCATAATGGTTATATATTTTCAATAGGGATGCATATCGGCCGGCTTTTCGGTTCAATGCAGGCTCTTGGATATAATCCTGATTTCAGTGCTGAAGACATCATGAGATTAGTATACGGACTGCTCAGGGTTAACAGGCTGGATAAATGCCGAGCCTATATTAAGATAATTGTTACCAGGAACAGCTATGAAAACAGGTTTAATTTCAGCTATAAAATAAGACCCTCCCTTGTAATAATTTCAAATAAACTAAAACCCTACCCGGAAATATTTTATGAAAAGGGCATCGCAGTTTTTTCAAGCTCAATAAAAAGGAATGCATCAGGAAATGAACTTCACAGGCATAAACTTCTGAGTTACTTTGAAAACATTTATGCAAAGAATGAAGCATATGCCAACCAGGCACAAGAAGCAATTTTTTTAACAAGGGATAAAGTTGTGCTTGAAGGGGCATCCTCAAATATCTTTGCAGTAAAAGCAAATAAGGTCTTTACCACCCCGTTGAGCCAGGATATACTTCCGGGCATTACAAGAAAAACGGTACTTGAGCTTTGCAGTGAACACAAAATCTCGTATTGTGAAAAGCGGCTCCACTATTTTAATTTGCTTGAGGCAGATGAAGTTTTCATTACCAGCTCGATTATGGGAATTATGCCAGTATCAAAAATAGACTGCCACAATATAAACGAAGGCAGTGCCCCGGGCATCATTACAGGAGTGCTATCAGGTTTTTACAGGGACCTTTGCCTGAAGTGATTATAATATGCAAGCGGCAATAATGAATATAAGATTTTTGTGATTTGACATAGTGTCGGAAATTGTGTTTATAATATTAAATATAAATAACTATGTGAAAAAAAGCCTTTTAAAAAGTTGCTTACACAGGCTTTATAATAAATGCCCATAACGGGAAATCCAGTAAAATAAAAATCTACTAACTGAAGCGGAGAAGAATTATAATGCGCAAATTCAACAATATTCTTGAAATAATAACAAACAGGCGCAGCATCAGGTCTTATGACAGCAGGGAAATAGAACCGGAAAAAATAGAATATGTCCTGGACGCTTTCAGGAAAGCACCTTCGGCAAAAAACCTCCAGCCCTGGAAAATAATAGTAGTTAAGGAAAAGAACAAAAAAACTGACCTCTCGATTGCATGTAAAAACCAATCCTTTATTGCTCAGGCCCCACTTATAATTGTAGCATGTGCAAATGAAGAGGAAGCATACGGAACAATGGGAGGATATATGAGCAGTTATCCTATAGATATTGCAATTGCTCTTGAGCATCTTATACTGGCAGCTACTGAAATAGGCCTGGGTACATGCTGGATAGGGGCTTTTCAGGAAAACCTGGTTAAAGGTATTCTTGGTGTCCCTGAAAATATAAGGGTTGTGGCACTTACACCGCTGGGATACCCTGGCCCTGATGCAGAATCACCAAAGCGCGGAAGGAAATCAATATCTGAGATAGTATGCTATGAAAAATATTGTGACTACAATCCTGGTTCCTGATGAGGACAATAGTTGCAATTTCCCCCTGAAACAGCAGATAATATTCCTGGAATTTAATTGTAATTTTTAAAATTTTTTCCCTTTTATTTAAATGGAAGTAATTTCTACCCATGTTAGCTCCGATTTCGATTCTTTTGCAGGAATGATAGCAGCAAAAAAGATTTTTCCTGATGCTGAGATATTACTGCCAAGCTCTATAAATTCAAATGTAAGGAAATTCATTGCACTTCATGAAGATGAGCTTCCTCCATTAAAAGAACCCGGTGAAATTGATGTAAAATCAATACAGCGCATAATAATGATTGATACAAAAATACCTGCAAGGCTCGGAATATTAAAAGAAATGGTGGACCAGCATAAAGCAGAAGTCATTATTTTTGACCACCACCAGAAATCATCAGAAGATATTGATTATGGTTCAGATTTTTCAAAGAACTTTGGTGCAACGACTTCAATAATTGTTGATATCATAAAAAAAAGGAAAATAAACCTGACTCCGCTTGAAGCGACTTTATTTTCCCTGGGCATATATGAGGATACAGGTTCATTTACTTTTCCAGGTACGACATTTAAGGATTTTGAGGCGGCAGCTTTTCTTAAAAAACAAGGGGCCAACCATCTTGTAATAACAAGGTTTTTAAATCTCTCGCTTACTGGCGAACAGCACAGACTGCTGGAAAAACTGATTGCTAATTTAAAGAAAATCACTATTTATGAAACAGATATATTATTTTCAAATGCGACTTCAGAGCGTTTTGTCGAAGGTCTTTCAGTCCTGACAAGAAAACTTGGACAGGTAGAAGATGTCGATGTTGTATTTTGCTGGGTAAAAATGAAGGAGAAAATCTATCTTGTGGGGCGCAGTGAAGATAGCAAAGTAGATGTATCAAAGGTCCTTGAACCAATAGGGGGCGGGGGCCATCCCCAGGCTGCTTCTGCGATAATAAAGGATATGCAATTTGAACAAATAGAGAAAAAAATAATTGACGCACTCCGTAAAAATATTAAAAAACCAGTACTTGCAAAAGACATAATGTCTTATCCTATTAGAACCGTCAGTGAAGATGAGAGTATAATAAATGCAAGCGAACTTTTAAAAAAATATGGCCATACCGGCATTCCGATAGTCGGTAGCAATGGCAAGCTTTCAGGCATAATAACTAGGAAAGATATTGATAAGGCAATAAAACACGGATTATCACATGCGCCGGTTAAAGGATTTCGGTCACATGGAATAATTACTACCGGTCCTGCCACGACAATAGACGAGATACAAAGGCTGATGATTGAAAATGGCATAGGAAGGATACCTGTTGTATATAAGGGCGAAGTCGTGGGCATTGTGACAAGGAAGGATATATTGAGGTTTATGCATGGGAAAAATTACCTGAAATATCCTGTAAAAACCAGGGAGGGCAGGGGATATAATTTTAATCCAAATGAAATAAAAGAAAGGCTATACAGCCTTTTTCCTGAAAACATCACACAAATATTTGAAACAGTATCAGATATATCCAGGGAGCTTAAAGTTAAAGCATTTCTTGTAGGCGGGGTAGTCAGGGATCTTCTGCTGGGCATACCAAACCTTGACATTGATATTGTTATTGAAGGGGACGGCATTGCATTTGCACAGAAAGTGGCAACCGCTATCGGGGCAAAAATCGACTCTCATGAGAAATTCAGGACAGCGGTTCTTGTACTGGAAAATGGGCAGCATATAGATATTGCTTCATCTAGAGTAGAATACTATGAAAAACCGGCCGCTCTTCCAAGCGTAGAACCGGGCAGCATCAGGCAGGATCTTGCGCGCAGGGATTTTACCATAAATACCCTCGCCCTTTCCCTTTCCAGGAATAATTTTGGTGAAATAATGGATTTCTTTGGCGGCAGAAAGGACCTTACGCAAAAACGTATAAAAATACTGCACAAATTAAGTTTTATTGAGGATCCTACAAGGATATTCAGGGCAGTAAGGTTTGAACAAAGGCTGGGTTTTAAAATGGATAACATTACTGAAAGGCTTGCAATATCGACAATAGATATGAATATAGTCACTGAGCTTACAGGTATAAGGATAAGGGATGAATTAATTTCAATTTTAAAGGAAAAAATGCCATGGGCGGCTCTTGAAAGATTATTTGAACTTAAAGCTTTAAAAAAAATCGGAGTAGAAGCTTTGATTGATGAAGATTTTATAAAACTGTCAAAAAAAGTAATTGAACGAAAGGAGAGCCTTGCGCCATATCTGGAACATGAATGTGAAACATGGCGCTTGCTACTGGTTTTGCTGCTTTCAGGAAAAAACCCGGAAAGCGCGGCGAAATGGTGCTATGAGATGAAAATTAAAAACAGGGACATTGCTGTTATAAAAAATTCCATATCTTCAATATCCGGATTAAAACAGGAGCTGGGCAGTAGAGTCTATTTAAACTCGGGGCTCTACAAAATGCTTCATAATACCCCTGAAGAATTGAAGGTTTTAATAAGCTGCTTTGGCAAGAACTATTATGATAATGTAATGAGGTATCTGACAAGGCTAAGGCACATAAAGCTTGAGATAACCGGAAATGACCTGAAATCACTCGGTTACGGGCCATCAAAAGGCTATAAGAAAGTCTTTGACAAGCTGTTTGAGAAAAAACTGGACGGTAAGCTGAAAAGCAGGCAAGAGGAACTTGCCGATGCTGCAAAAATCCTTTCCATTATAGCGACAGGAAAATAATTATTGTATATTATTTAATAAATATGTATAATATGCAGAATTTAATTTACAATAAGGATAAATAATGAATATTAGCGAACCTTTAATAACACAGGTCGAACACGGGACAATAACCTCTGTTCCCGGGGTATTTACATCTTCATGCCACTGCGGTATCAGGAAAGCTAAAGAGGATTTCAGCGTAATTTTTGTTCCAGGAGATACGGATTGCAGTGGAGTATTTACTACAAATAAATTTGCTGCAGCGCCAGTAGCGGTTTCAAAAAAGCAGCTTGAAAAAAACCGTAATATTAATGCAATAATTGTAAACAGCGGAATAGCTAATGCATGTACCGGGGACCAGGGAGTGGCAAATGCTCTCAAGACAGTTGAACTTGCAGCAAGATACCTCAATATACCGGAGCAGAACATACTGGTCTCTTCTACGGGAAGGATAGGCAGGCAACTGCCCCTGGACAAGATAGAATACGGCCTCCAACATTGCATAAGGAATCTGGGTAGCGAAAACGGGCACAATACTGCAAAAGCTATACTGACAATCGATAAACATCCAAATGAATTTGCAGTAAAGGTATCCTGGGCAGGTAAGTATTTTGTTATTGGCGGGATAGCAAAGGGCTCAGTAATGGTCGAACCAAATATGGCAACGACCCTTTCATTTATTGCAACCAATGCAAAAATAAGCTATGACTTACTCGATAAATTATTATTTGATTGTGTTGACAGGACCTTTAATTGTATTTCAACAGACGGGTGCCAGAGTACAAATGATATGGCTCTGTTTATAGCAAATGGTGAAAGTGGAATCGAGATTACTGAAGAAAATGAAGAGCTTTTTGGTTTATTTAAACAGGCTCTTTACGTAATGCTTGAGGACCTTTGTTTAAAAGTCGTTGAAGACGGTGAAGGTGCAACTAAAGTAATAGAAATTGCAGTAAATGGTGCCAGTGACAAAAATGAGGCAAGAAGCATAGGGAAAAAAATTGCAAATTCCATTCTTTTCAAAGCTGCAATGTATGGCGAGGACATAAACTGGGGAAGGATTGCAGCAGCAATAGGCTCATTTGAGGGCAATATTGATACATCAAAGATTGATATTTCCTGTGGAGGAATAAGTGTAATGAAAAATGGTATGTCTGTTGGATTTGATGAAGATGGTGCAAACAGGCTGCTCAAAGAGCGGCATATAAAGTTTGTAATAAATATGAATAGCGGCGCCGGGTTTGCAAGGGTGCTGACAAATGACATAACATATGAATATATAAAGCTTAATGCTTTTTATAAAAAACAGCAGTAAAGAATCCCTAATAAAAAAGTTTTTATCCCAAAAGGGCCGCCCCAAGCGCACCTGTTATCTGGGGTTCCTCTGGAACGTTTATCTTTATATTCAATCTTTCTTCAAGTGCTTTTACAACTGCAGCATTTTTGGCGACTCCACCAGTCATACAAACAGGTTCTTCAAGGCCTATCCTTTCAACCATAGATATTATCCTGTTTGTAATTGAGTAGACAAGGCCCTTAACAATCCGGTTTTTTTCAACACCATGTCCTATAAGGGATACTATTTCTGATTCTGCAAATACTGTGCAGGTCGAGGAAATATCAACTTTTTCCTGTGTTGCATTAAAAATACCAGCAAAATCTGTGAGCTCTATGTCCAGTGCCTTTGCCATTACTTCTAAAAACCTTCCAGTGCCTGCTGCACACTTGTCATTCATTAAAAAATCAATGGGGTTGCCTTTTGAATCAAGTTTTATTACTTTGCTGTCCTGACCGCCAATATCTATAACAGTCCTGGTATCGGGGAAGAAGTTAACAACTCCCCTGGCATGGCAACTTATTTCAGTGATATTTTTAGTGGCAAAAGGAATATTAAGGCGGCCATAGCCGGTTGCGACTATGGAACTGACTTTGTCCCTGGAAAACCCTGACGCCAGAAGGGCTTTTTCAAAAACATTTTTAGCTGCCTCCTGGCTGTCGCCGCCAGTTGGAGCAATCACATAAGCAGATATTTCAAATTTTCCATCACTGCGGTCAAGCAACACTGCCTCTGCAGATACTGACCCCACATCTATTCCGCATGTAATCATTTTAAACCTTTCGTATAATAATTACAGAATTAATGAAAAAAATAACTCACACTCTACAGTCCACAATTTCAATAAATCCCTGAAGCCTTGTCGATAACTGTCCTTCGGACGAGTTGTTTTTATTGAGGCAGTCGCCATCCAGTATAAGCAATGGTATGTCAATATTTTTCAGGCTGTCCTTGAGTATTCTTGCGCCTCCATTGCTGTGCCTGCAACCCCAGTGGGCAAATAAGACGGCCCCATCTATATTGTAATCTTTAGCCATTTTTAAAATTGCATTAACCCTATTCTCAATGCTTCCGTTTAAAGGATTTGACAGCATCTTGATTGCGAGGGCCTCAAAAGGCTTTTCAGGGTCAAGGTGCGGCCAGTATACATTGCTTATCTCTTCAAAAACAATTGTATAATTATTTTCTTCTAGCATGGTAAAAATATTGTTTTTATAATATGGCTTAAGATGCATCCAGAGTATTTTCCTGGCACTCTTAAGCTTTTGTGCTGATGGTATTTTTTTACCTTTATAAACACTTCCGGATTTAAACTTCCTGCTTCCTGAAATTATGCTGTTTTGTATCTCAAGGAATTCCTTAAGCTCCATGTAGATGTTTTTATAAAGGCTTGCAGCTTCTTTTGTTCCTGCAAGGCCATGAAAAGGTAGAATAAAATTGAGCCCATTAAAATATTTTGGATATAACAGAAGCTTTTTGCGCAAATCATTAGCTTTTATTGCCCAATCCCTGAATTCATTTGAATAATTGATAACAGCCGCGAAATTATCAGGATCGATCTTTTTTCCAAGCTTGGCAGCGATATCGGTGCTTATGCTCTCAAGCTGTCTTGCAAGAAGCTCAACTTCACGGGGGCCATTTTTATAAGGCACATCTATCAGATAGAATCTATCTTCTATCCCGAACTTTTTTGCATCGATATAGAATGTTTTCTGTGCTGCATCGCATGCTACATTTGCACATATGATAAAGTCCGGTTCAGGAAAAAGGCCCATTTCCACTGCTCCTGAGGCGCTTCTATGGAAAGTACACAGGTCAGGGGTATACCACCTGGAGGCAGCTTCTTTTAGCGTCCTGTCGGCAAGTCCTAAACTGCCTGTAAAGCCCCCTATCACCTCAGGCAGGAAAGGAGAGATACCAAGTGCATGGAAAAGCTCATAAGGTAAAAAAAGTGAGCCATAT
>Ga0233425_10005660_pt1 | contig 19467 bp, 16 predicted proteins | sample Watercolumn_Towu_2_FD_181712 | JGI IMG/M metagenome (GOLD analysis project Ga0233425, IMG submission 181712) | Freshwater microbial communities from Lake Towuti, South Sulawesi, Indonesia - Watercolumn_Towuti2014_140_MG | ecosystem: Environmental > Aquatic > Freshwater > Lake | place... | reverse complement strand
GCGTCGCGGCTGGCCGCCCACTATTTCCGCGCGCTGGACGTTCTGGCCGTGGTCGGCGTCACCCTGCTGTGCGCCTGGGCGGCTGCGTCCGGCCCCCTGCTGCACGCGCCCCTGTCACAGGTTCTGCCGTTCGCACTGGGCGCCCTGACCGTTCTCGGCCTGCTGCGGTCGCTCGGGCGCTACCGGTTCGCACGCGGTCAGCGAACCGCCCTGCATCTGGCGTCGGTGGCGGCCATCGTCGCAGCCGGCGCCATGGTCGCCATGGCGACCGGCTGGGCCCTTCAGGGCCCCCGGGCCCAGTGGGCGGCCTGGCTGGTCTGGGCCGCTCTGGTGATGGTCACCCTGAACGGCCTGCACATCGGATGGAGCAGCATCGTCGCGCGATGGCGCGCATCCGGGGCGCTGACGCCCAACATCGTCCTGGTCGGGGCCACGCGCCACGCCGAGGCCCTGATCCGCGAGGCGCTGAAGCGTCGCGATCTGAACGTGCTGGGCATCTTCGACGACCGGCTGGCCCGCAGCCCGCGGGCGATCGAGGGCGTGCCCGTGCTGGGGACCGCCGACGATCTGCTGACCCACAAGATGACGCCCTATGTCGACCGGATCGTGCTGGCCATCGACCCGAAGGCCGAGGCCCGGGTGCGGGACCTGACCGCCCGCCTGCGGACGCTGCCCAACGAGGTCACCCTGCTGGTCGAGCCAAAGGACGAGGCCGAGACCCGCACCGCCCTGAACCGGCTGGCGGCGGCGCCGCTGGCGGACGTGCAGGGTCCCGTCGACGACGACCGTCGGGCCTTCAACAAGCGACTGCAGGACCTGATCTTCGGCCTGACGGCTCTGGTGCTGCTGTCCCCGGTCATGGCCGGGGTCGCGCTGGCCATCCGCATGGACGGCCCGGGACCGATCTTCTTCCGCCAGCGCCGGCACGGCTTCAACCACGAGGAAATCGTGGTGTGGAAATTCCGCTCGATGAAGCCGGAATCCGCCGACGCCACCGCCAGCCGGCAGGTCACTCATGACGACGACCGCATCACGCGCATCGGCAAATTCATCCGCAAGACCAGCCTCGACGAACTGCCGCAGCTGCTGAACGTCATCACCGGCGAGATGTCGCTGGTCGGGCCGCGCCCGCACGCGATCGGCATGAAGACCGGCCATGTCGAGAGCGCCCGTCTGGTCGCCGAATACGCCCACCGCCACCGCATCAAGCCGGGCATGACCGGCTGGGCCGCCATCCACGGTTCGCGCGGCCCCCTGCATACGGCCCAGGACGTGCGCCGCCGGGTGCAGCTGGACATCGACTATGTCGAGAACCAGTCGTTCTGGCTGGACCTGTGGATCATGGCGGTGACCCTGCCGGTGCTGCTGGGCGACCGCGCGGCGGTTCGCTGATGTTCTGGCGCGGCGTCTGGGGCTATCTGCCGGCCAATATCGTGCAGGGCGTGGTCGGCTTTCTGGCCATCGTCCTGTTCACGCGTCTGCTCAGCGCCGAGGAATTCGGCCGCTACGCCCTGGCCTTCTCGGTCATGACCCTGGCCCATGTGGCCGTGTTCAGCTGGCTGGAGGCGGCCATGGCGCGCTTCTGGGCGGCCCAGTCGCCCGGCGCCGAGACCTGGGGCCATTTCGCCAGCCTGTACCGCACGGCCTTCGCCCTGACCGGCGCCTTCCTGGTCGTGGCCGGCGTCGCCGTGTGGCTCTGGCCCGTCGATCCCCTGTTCAAACTGGCCCTCGCGGCTGGTCTGGCGGGCGCGCCCGCGCGCTGCCTGGTCAAACTGGGGCAGGAGAGGTTCCGCGCCGCCGGAGAGGTCGGCAAGGCCGCCGGCCTCGACATGGCGGTGGCTGTCGGCGGCCTGGTCATCGGGGTCGGATTCGCCCTGATCGGGGCCGGGGGCGCCGCGCCCCTGCTGGGTCTGGGCCTCGCCCCCCTGGCCGCCCTGCCCTTCGTCCTGCCCGGCGAGATGAGACAGGCGCGCGGCGGCGCCTTCGAGCCCGAGCGGGTGCGGGCCTACGCCCTGTACGGCTATCCCATCGCCGCCTCGCTGGCGCTGACGGTGGTGCTGTCCTCGACCGACCGGTTCCTGCTGGCCCTGTTCATGGACGAGGCGGCGGTCGGCGCCTATCACGCCAGCTATTCGATCGCGAACCGCACCCTCGACGTCCTGTTCCTGTGGCTGGGCTCGGCCGGGCAGCCGGCCCTGGTCATGGCGCTGGAGCGCGGCGGGCTGGAGCGGCTGAAGGAGGCCGCGCGGGAGCAGCTGTCGACCTTCCTGCTGATCGGCCTGCCCGCGGCGGCCGGGGTGGCGCTGGTGGCGCGGCCGCTGGCGGAGCTGCTGATCGGCGAGGAGCTGCGCGCCGCTGCCGCCGGCGTGACGCCGTGGATCGCCCTGTCCGCCCTGCTGTTCGGACTGACCGCCTATTATTTCGGCCAGGCCTTCACCCTCGGCAAGAAGACGAAACGGCTGCTGATCGCCATGGCCATCCCGGCGATCGCCAACGTCGTCCTCAACCTGATTCTCGTCCCCCGCTTCGGCCTGATGGGCGCGGCCTGGGCGACGGCGGCCAGCTTCGCCCTCGGCCTGATCGCCACCATGATGATCGGCCGCCGGGTCGTGGCCCTGCCGATCCCGTGGGAGAGCCTGATCCGCTGCAGCGTGGCGACCGGGGTCATGGCGCTGGTCGTGTCGCGCCTGCCCGCCCTCGGCGGTTTCCCAGAGCTGATGCTGGACGCCTCGGTCGGGGGGATCGTCTATTCGGCCGCCGCCCTGACGCTGAACGCGGCGGGCGTGCGCGACGTCGCCCTGCGGCTGCTGACCCGCCTGCGCGCTCGGGGAGCGACGGCGTGAGCGCGCGGGCCGACATCCACGACAACGCTCCCTGGCCCGCAGCCCGGCCGGCCGTGTCGGTGCTGACCCCCTTCCTGCGCGACGACCCGACGGATCTGCTGGCCGCGCTCGATACGGAAGCCGCTCCACTGGCCGGAGCCGTCGAGGTCATCGTGCTGGACGACGGCACGGCCGACCCGGCCCTGACGCGGCGGCTGAAGGCGCAGATCGACGCCATGGCCCTGCCCGTACGGCTGATCACCCTGCCCGCCAACGAAGGCCGGGCCATCGGGCGAAACCGGCTGGCGGGGGCGGCGCGGGGCGGTTCGCTGCTGTTCCTCGACAGCGACATGCGGCCCGACCAGCCGACCTTCCTGCGCGACTGGGCGGCTCTGGTCAGGAACGGCGATCCCGCCGTCGCCTTCGGCGGCTTCTCCCTGCTGCAGGCCCCGACCGACGCCCGGTTCCAGGTCCATCGCGCCATGGCGGCGAAGTCCGAATGCCTGCCCTGCGCCGAGCGGGCGAAACAGCCCGCGAAATACGTCTACACCTCCAACCTTCTGGTTCGCCGCGACGTGTTCGCGTCCGAGGCCTTCGATCCCGCCTTCACCGGCTGGGGCTGGGAGGACGTGGAATGGGCCATGCGGGTGTCGCGCCGGTTCGCCGTCGTGCATATCGACAATCCCGCGACCCACATGGGTCTGGACACCGTCCCGGCTCTGGCGGGCAAGTATGAGCAGTCGGCTCCCAATTTCGGGCGGATGGCGCAGCGGCACCCCGAGGTTGTCGCCGCCTATCCCAGCTACAGGGCGGCGCGCCTGCTGAAGCGGCTGCCCGGCCTGCGATTGCTGCGCCGGGGTCTGCGTCGCGGGGCCGAGGCGGACTGGCTGCCGGTCGCCACGCGCGCCTTCTCCCTGCGCCTGTACCGGGCGGCCCTCTATGCGGATACGGTGTGATGGCGGACGTCGCGATCATCGTCCCGACCCTGCGCCGCCCCGAAAGCCTGGAACGGGCCCTGCGGTCGCTGTTCCGGCAGACCGGCGTGGCCGACCGGGTCGCCGAGATCGTGGTCGTCGACAACGACCCGCAGGGATCGGCGGCGGATCTGACCGACGATCTGCGCGCCTTCTCGCCTTGGCCGATCATCTATCGCCATGCGCCGATTCCCGGCGTGGCCACGGCGCGCAACGCGGGCCTGTCGGCGACCGCCGCGCCCCTGATCGCCTTCCTGGACGACGACGAGGCGGCTTCGCCCGGGTGGCTGTCGGCCCTGCTGAAGGCCCGGGAAGAGACCGGAGCGGACGCCGTCTTCGGTCCGATCACCGGCCGGGCGCCGGGCGCGGAGGCCTGGCTGCAGTCGTATCTGGAACGTTTCTTCAGCCGCGACGGGCCCGAGCGGACCGGGCTGATCGACGAACCCTACGGCTGCGGCAACTCGCTGATGCTGCGTGCGACCGCCCTGCCCGGTCCCGCGCCGTTCAATGTCGCCGCAGATCAGGCGGGCGGCGAGGACGACGCCCTGTTCGCGGCCCTGGCGGCGCGCGGCGGCCGGTTCGGCTGGGCCGCGGACGCCCGGGTCGAGGAGTTCGCCCCGGCGCACCGGGCCACGCTGAAATACGCCCTCGCCCGGGCCTTTGCCTATGGTCAGGGACCCAGCCAGACCGCCGCGGCGGCGAAGAACTGGCCCGGCGTGGCGCGCTGGATGCTGATCGGCGCGGCCCAGGCCGTCGTCTGGGGCGCCGCCGCCGCGGTCCTGACCCTCGCGGCCCGGCCCGGACGCGCCGAGATGTACGATCGCGCGGCGCGCGGCCTCGGCAAGGTGCTGTGGACGCGGGGTTTCGAGCCGCACTTCTACGGCGCGCGCGAGCTGGCCCGGCTGGACGCCGCCTAGCCGGTCAGACGCTTCAGGAAGGCCGGCGGCCGGTAGGTCGAGCGATTGACCACCACGCCCGCGATATTGCCGCCCACCGCCTCGATCTCGTCGCGCAGCATCAGAGGCTCGTTGGCGGCCGTGCTTTCGGCCGCGACCACCAGCACCGTCGCGTCGACGAAGGGCGCCAGGGTTATGGACATGTCGCTGCGGTCGGCCGCCGGGGCGTCGATCACCACGGTGTCGGCGTGCTTGCGCAGGGCGTCCCAGTAGCGGGCGTCGCCGACGGCTTCGGCGCGCTGGCCGGACCGCAGATGTTCGGCGGCGAATTTCGTGACCCACAGCCGTCCGCCGAGGCAGGGACGGGCCACCAGCAGACGCGCCGGATGCACGGGCTTGCCGGCGCGGTCCATCAGGCGCGGCGTCACGGCGAAGAAGATCGAGCCGTCCGGCGTGGCGACCGCGGCCTTGCCCAGGGCGCCGAACCGGTCCGGCTGGCTGGCCACAGCCTCCATCTGCCCCTGCTGCGACAGGTCGGCGTCGATCAGCCAGACGGGACGGCGCGCGCGGACGGCGGCGAGCCGGGCGTATTCGCGGGCGACGGTCGAGACGCCCTCTCCCGAGTTGGCGGCGGCGATCTGCACCACGCGGCCGCGATGGCCCGGCGCCGGCCCCAGCGCGGCCCAGAGGGCCGCCATTTCGGATGTCAGATCGACCATCGAATCGCTACGCGCCCGGCTACAGGCCCCTACGCTACCATGGCTTGCGGGATCATCGGGCGGCCTTCATCGGCGCGACGGCCAGCACCGGCATTTCCAGCGTCCGGCCGGTCGAGGCCGGGGTGACGTAGCCCTTGCGGGTGAAGATGCGCAGCAGGCCCACGCACAGGGCGGTGAAGGCGGCGAACAGGAAGATGACGGCCAGCAGGGGCGCCTTCAGGCTGCTGCCCCGCGTCGGCGCCTCGGCGCGTTCGATGACGGTGACGTTGTCGGCCCCGGCGGCGATCAGGGCGCTGTCGGCGCGGGCGGCGCTCTCCCGCTGCTGGAAGTCGCGGATGTTGGCGGTCAGCACCTCGCGGTTGCCGGCCAGGTTGGCGTTGGTCGATTCCAGCCGGGTCAGTTCGGCCTGACGCGAGCGGATCTGGGCCAGCTGGCCATTGGCGACGGCGAGGCGGGCGGCCAGACCGTCTCGGTCGGCGGCGGCGGTGATGCGGGCGGTCTCGATCTCGGTGAAGATGACGCTGGGCCCCGTGCGGACCTCCTTGGGTCCGACGGTGGTGCCGGTGGCGACATAGGCCTGGAGGTCGGCGATCTGCTGCTCGATGTCCTTCACCGGCTGTGCGTCGGGCGTATAGCGCGACAGCAGGGCCTCGCGCTGGGTGCGCAGCTGCAGGATCTGGTCCTGGGCCGAGATGTTCAGGTCCTGCTGCAGCACCACCTCGGCGGGCTGCTGCGCGAGCTGGTTCTCCAGCGTCGCCAGCCGCTGGCTGGCCTGGTTCAGCTGCGCCCGCAGCGACAGGGCCTCGGCGAAGGTAGTCTGATAGGTCGCGGCCAGGGTCGCCTTGGCGGTGGCGAAATCGCCGATGTCGTTGGATCGGATGAAGGCGTTGTAGGCCTCGTCGGCCTTGGCCAGATCGCTCTCGAACGCCTCGCGCTGCTGGGCGATGGCGGGGGTGGTCCGGTCGCGGAACACGACGCGGCGCTGGACCAGATACTGGTCGACGACGGCGTTCAGCACCTGGGCCGCCCGCACCGGATCGTCGGACTTGTAGGACACCGAGATGATGGCGCTGCCCGCCGTGGTGCCGACGCCCAGGCTGGAGTCCAGAACCTTCAGCGCCGAGGCCTCCTTCTCGGCCGCCGTGCCCGAGGCGTCGGGCCCCAGAACGATGTCGGGGCCGACGGCCCGGACGGCGCGGCGCTTGACCTCGAGACTGTTCAGGATGGCGGCTTCCGACCGCGCCACGGCGTCGGCCTCAAGCGGCTGGCTGCGCTCGGTCGCGCCGACCCGCGGCTGATAGACGTATTCCGATCCGGCGCCCGCATAGACGCTGGCGGTGGCGGTGTAGGATTTCTTGAGCGTCAGGACCGCCGCGGCGCCGATGGCGAACACGGCAAGGAAGACCACGACCATCAGCAGCAGTTCGCGGAACAGCAGGCCCACGACATCGAAGAAGCCGTAGCGCGGGCGGACTGTGGTGTAGGCCGTCGTACGCATGCGGGCGGACTGATTCCATGGAACAGGACTGACAGACCCAGCCTTGGGCCACCGGCGTTAACCCATGGTTACCCATAAGCGACGACCCTGTCCTCAACACCGCTTTCGGGAATGAGTCTCCATGTCCATCGACCGCCGCCTCATGCTGCTGGGCCTTACCGGAGTGGGCGCGATGGTCGGCGGCTGCGGCGGGGTGGCGAACGGGCTGACCGGAGGCGGCGACTACGCCTCGCGCATGCCCCTGCCCCAGGACGGGGGCGGCGGCGACCGCGTGCGGAACGTGGGCCGGACCGGCTTCCCGAACGTCAGCTTCGCCGACTGGAGCGACGCCGAGCCGGAATACGTCCTCTACCCGGGCGACGAGATCGAGATCGCCACGCCGACGGCCACGGAACTGACTCGCACGCAGAAGGTGGGACCGGACGGACGCATCTCCCTGCCGCTGGTCGGCCAGATCATGGCCGCGGACCGCACCATCGCCGAACTCGAGGCCGACGCCTCGGCCGCCTACGCCAGCCAGCTGCGCCGGCCGCTGGTCGAGGTGACGCTGAAGACGGCGGGACCAATCCGGGTCTGGGTGGACGGCGAGGTCCGCACGCCCGGTGTGTACGACATGACCGGCGACATCGACGCCTATCAGGCGGTCATCCAGGCGGGCGGCTTCCTGCCGACCGCGAAACAGGGCGAAGCGGCGCTGATCCGGCGCGGACGGGGCGGGGTTCGGATGATGCGGGCGATCGACCTGCGGCCGCGGCGGGGCGAGGTCGTGGCCCTGCGGCGCGGCGACATCATCTTCGTGCCGCGGTCGACGCTGGGCGAGGTGGCCAATTTCGTCACCCTGTTCCGCAACGCCCTTCCCGTCGGCTTCAGCTACGCCATCGGCGGGCAGTATCAGAGCTTCTAGTGGCTAGTGGCTAGTGGCTAGTGGCTAGTGGCTAGTGGCTAGTGGCTAGTGGCTGATTACTATGGGTTGTATAACCTCCCGTAAACCGGGAGGGCATATGGCCGAGACTGCCTTAACCAGCTACCGCGATCTTCAGGTCTGGCGACGGGCGCTCGATTGGGCGGAAGCCATCTACAGGGCCACAGCTCATTGGCCTCGTGACGAACGTTTCGGTCTTACCAGCCAAGTCCGACGCGCCGGGATTTCGGTGGCGTCCAACATTGCTGAGGGCGCAGCCCGGCGAACCACCGGGGAATTCATCCAGTTCGTCGGGATAGCGCGGGGTTCTTTGGCTGAGGCCGAAACCCAACTGCTTCTCGCCCAACGGCTTGGCTATATGCCGGCAACCGACGCAACAGCGCTCCTCGCGACGTCCGACGAGATCAGCAAGATGCTTGCGGCGTTGTCCGGCTCGCTGGCTCGCCGCAGAGCCCACTAGCCACTAGCCACTAGCCACTAGCCACTTCCTAGGCCGCGAGCGAGACAACGCCCGCGTCGATCCAGCGGCGGGCCGCCTTCTGGGCCTCGGCGATCTCGTCCTGCTCCATCTCCTGGCTCATCTCGCGGCGATAGACGCGCGCCTCGATGCTGCCCTTCATGGCTGCGAGGTTGAAGATCATGTGGGCCGAGACGCGGTCCATCGGGCACCCGCCCTGGCCGCTCGAATACATCATGCCCAGCCGGAACAGATCATCGCCGTTCATGTCGGCGGTCGGCAGGGGCAGGCCCTGCTGCTGATCGACTTCCGGCGCCATTTCTTGCGCGTTCATCACCGTTGTCTCCCGGGTTCGAGACCGTTCTGGCCCTGCCCTCTGACAACGATCAAATACCCGTGGTTTGAAGTTAAAGTTAACAGCGAAACAGCCCGTCAGACGTTTCTGTAGAGACGAAACGAATACTTCACGAACGATTCAGATCTCTGAAATCTCTCGTAAATCTCCCGGTCATACCCGCTAACGAAAGGTCACCGCCCCCGCTGGCCGAACAGGACCTTGCGCGCCGCCTCGGCGGCCTTGCCGGAGGCGGCCAGATTTCCCCGCAGGGCCTCGCCCAGCGCCCGCCCGGCGATGACCCCGGGACGTTCGCCGACCCGTTTCACCCAGGCGGAGAGGTGCGGAAACTCCTCCGGATTCTGCCCCTGAAGCTGCGGCAGGATCCACGGCCAGCTGGCCATGTCGGCGATGGAATACTCGCCGGCCAAAAAGTCACGGTCGGCCAGTCTTCGGTCCAGAACGCCGTAAAGCCGGTGGGTTTCGTCGGTGTAGCGGCGGACTCCATAGGCGATCTGGCGCTGATCCTTGATGATCGCGGGGGCGTACTGGCGGAAATGATGGGTCTGGCCGGCCATCGGCCCGAGACCTCCGACCTGCCAGAACAGCCACTGGTCGACCTCGGCCCGGCCGCGCAGGTCGTGCGGATAGAATTTCCCGGTCCTGGCGCCGAGGTACTGCAGGATGGCCCCGGACTCGAAGATCGACAGGGGCATGCCGTCCGGTCCGTCCGGATCGACGATCGCCGGCATGCGGCCGTTGGGGCTGATGGCCTGGAAGGCCGGAGCGAACTGCTCGCCCGCGCCGATATTCACCGGCTTCATCTCATAGGGCAGGCCCATCTCCTCCAGGGCGATGGAAACCTTCCAGCCGTTGGGCGTGGGCCAGTACCAGAGTTCGATCGGACGGGGCATGCGGGCTCCTGAAACGGCAGATCATCAGGTGGGCGCTGCGGCCGGCGCGCACAACAGCGAACCTGACAACAGCGTTCAGGGTCGGTTCATCGGCCGCGGCAGAGCGTGAGGATTAACGGCGGTAAACCCTTTCCGCCACGCTGGAGAGACGACCATGAACCGCTTCACGAGAGCCGCCGTGCTGGGGCTGGTGCTTGCCACCGCGGCCCCGCTGGCTGCTGAAGCCCAGGACCGCGGCGACCGCCGCGAGAACCGCCGCGACTATCGCGAGGACCGGCGCGACGATCGTCAGGACTACCGCCGGGAGCGCCGCGACGACCGCGGCGACTGGCGCAATGGTCAGTACGACAACCGCCGCGACTACCGCGAAGACCGGCGCGACGATCGGCGGGACTTCCGGGAGGAACGCCGCGACGACCGTCGCGACTTCCGCCGCGACCAGCGCTGGGACCGGAACAATCGCGACTGGTGGCGCGGGCGGGACGACTTCCGCGACTACCGCGGCGCCCGCAACGGCTACTGGTACGCCCCGAGCTACGGCTACTACCGGGTCGAGCCGCGCTATTACAACCAACGTTGGTCGCGCGGCGCCTACCTGCCGCCGGCCTATCGCGGCTACTACGTCCGGGATCCGTATGTGTACGGCCTGCGGCCGGCGCCGCGCGGCTATCGCTACGTCCACGCCGGCAACGACATCGTCCTGATCGCCGTCGCCACCGGGCTCATCGCCAGCGTGCTGTCCGGAGCCTTCTAGGCCCCGGTCCTGACCGGAAAGCGCCCCGCGGCGATCCGTCTGCGGGGCGTTTTTCTGTCGCAGGTTTAATGCGCCGACCCTGACCGTTCAGTCACGGTTCATCGGTCCGGCGCGACCTTTCAATCAAGCCGTCTGACAGGGGCGTGCGGGGAAGAATACGAGAATGAAACGCTCACTCATGATGGCCGCGGCCGTGGCGGCCTTCGCCGTGCCTGCAGCCGCGCCGCTCGCCGCCTTGGCCCAGGACGGCGAACCCTCCGGCGGACGCCGCGGCGCCGCCCGCCAGAACGGCGGCGAGGAACGCGCCGCGGCCCGCGCCGCCCAGGCCGACGCTCCGCGTCCGAACCGCGAGCAACGGCAGGAGCGCCGGGAAGAACGGCGCGAACAGCGCCCGGAAGCCCGCCCCCAGCCGACCGAAAACCGCGAACAGCGGCAGGAGAACCGTCAGGAGCGGCGTGAGGATCGGCGCGAAAACCGTCAGGAGAACCGGGCGGAGCAGCCTCGCGATCCGAACGCGCCCCTGTTCCGCAACCAGCAGGATATCCGCGACGCCCTGGCCCGCGACATCCGCGAGCGGAACCGTCAGGAGAACCGTCAGGAACGCCGCGAGGATCGGCGCGAAAACCGGCCCGACACGCCCGGAACTCCGGAACAGCGGCAGGAATGGCGCGAGAACCGGCAGGGAAACCGCCATGAGCGCCGGGAAGACCGTCGCGACGACCGGCAGGACCGCCGCGAGGACCGCCGCGAAGACCGTCAGGACCGGCGCGAGTACCGCGAGTTCCGCCAGCGCTTCAACAGCGACGCTTGGCGGCGCGACTGGAACCGCAGCCATCGCTCCGACTGGTGGCGTCATGACCGGCGGTTCCGGGGCTACAACGGCCTGCGCATCGGCTTCTATTTCGCGCCGGGCTACGGCTACTACCAGGTCCCGCGCAACTACTGGGGCCAGCGGTATTACGAGGGGCAGTACCTCCCCTCGATCTTCTGGCGCTACCAGCTCAACGACTGGCGCACCTACGGCCTGGGCTATCCGCCCGAGGGCACGCGCTGGGTGCTGGTGGACAACCACATCTATCTGATCGACGCCTATGACGGCTACATCATCGAGGTCATCTACGACGCTTGGCGCTGGTAGGCTGAAGACCTGAATGCGACGCCGGCCGGTCCCGTGACCGGCCGGCGTTTCTTTGTGCGGAACCGAGGTTGCGGCGGCGCGCGGGACACGCCAGAACCGGCGCATGACCGACGCGGCGATCAGCGACAAGACACGGGGCGAGGAAGTCCCCTCTTCCCGCGCCCCCCAGCTGCGCCTGTCCGAAGAGCTGATGGCCTCGCCCACGCGCTTCTTCAACCGAGAAATCTCCTGGCTGGCCTTCAACAGCCGGGTGCTGGAAGAGGCCGCCAATCCGGCCCACCCCCTGCTTGAGCGGCTGCGCTTCCTGTCGATCTCGGCCAATAACCTGGACGAGTTCTTCATGACCCGCGTGGCCGGGCTGAAGGGCCAGGTCCGCGAACGCGTGCGGGTGCTGTCGTCTGACGGCCTGACGCCGGCCGAACAGCTGGACAAGGTCAATATCGCCGCCGGCGGCCTGATGGCCGAGCAGCAGCGCCGCTGGCGCAAGCTGCGCAAGGAACTGGCCGCGGCCGGCATCGAGGTGGTCGACGCCGACAGGATCACCAAGACCGAGCGCGACCGGCTGGAGCCCGAGTTCCTGAACCAGCTGTTCGCCGTGCTGACGCCCATGGCGATCGACCCGGCCCACCCCTTCCCCTTCCTGCCCAATCTCGGCTTCTCGCTGGCGCTGAAGCTGAAGCGGCGCTCGGACGGCCGCGCCCTCTACGCCCTGGTGCCCGTACCGACGCAGGTGAAGCGGTTCTGGCCGCTGGCCACCGACGGCCGCTCCACCCCCGGCCGGAAGCGCTACGTCAGCCTCGAAAGCCTGCTGACCCTGTTCATCGACCACCTGTTCCCCGGCTGCGACGTGCTGGAGCGCGGCGTCTTCCGCCTGATCCGTGACTCCGACATCGAGATCGAGGAAGAGGCCGAAGACCTCGTCATGGAGTTCGAGGAGGCGCTGAAGCAGCGCCGCATGGGCTCGGTCGTGCGCATCAAGATCGAGGCGTCCATGCCCGACGACCTGCGCACCTTCATCACCGACCAGCTGGACGCCGCGCCGCAGGACATCGTCGTGGTCCCCGGCATGCTGGGTCTGGCCCAGTTGTCGGACCTGATCCCCTCCGGCCACCCGGACCTCAAGTTCAAGGGCTATGAGCCGCGCTATCCCGAGCGGGTGCGCGACAACGGCGGCGACATCTTCGCGGCGGTCCGCGAGAAGGACATGCTGATCCACCACCCGTTCGAGAGCTTCGACGTGGTGGTCCAGTTCCTGCGTCAGGCCGCCCGCGATCCGAACGTCATCGCCATCAAGCAGACGCTGTACCGCACCTCCAAGGACAGCCCCATCGTCGCCGCCCTGATCGAGGCGGCCGAGAACGGCAAGAACGTCACCGCCCTGGTCGAGATCAAGGCGCGCTTCGACGAGGAGGCCAACCTGCGCTGGGCGCGGGCCATGGAGCGGGCGGGCGTCCACGTCGTCTTCGGCTTCGTCGAATGGAAGACCCACGCCAAGCTCAGCGTGGTCGTGCGCCGCGAGGGCGAGGCCCTGCGCACCTACTGCCACTTCGGCACCGGCAACTACCACCCTGTGACGGCGCGGGTTTACACCGACCTGAGCCTGTTCAGCTGCGACCCCATGCTGGGCCGCGACGCCTCGCGGGTGTTCAACTACATCACCGGCTACGCCCAGCCCGACGAGCTGGAAGCGCTGGTCGTCTCGCCGCTGAACATGAAGACCACGCTGATCGACCTGATCGGCAAGGAGATGACGGCGGCGGCCCAGGGCAAGCCCGCGGCGATCTGGGCGAAGATGAATTCCCTCGTCGACCCCGAGGTCATCGACGCCCTGTATCGCGCCAGCCAGTGGGGCGTGCGGATCGAACTGATCGTGCGTGGCATCTGCTGCCTGCGCCCCGGGGTCGAGGGCCTGTCCGAGAACATCCGGGTCAAATCGATCGTCGGCCGCTTCCTCGAGCACGCCCGCATCGTCGCCTTCGCCAACGGTCGGGACCTGCCGCACAACAAGGCGAAGGTGTTCATCTCGTCGGCCGACTGGATGAACCGGAACCTCGACCGCCGGGTCGAGCTTATGACTCCCGTGCTCAACGCCACCGTCCACGACCAGGTGCTGGACCAGATCATGGTCGCCAATCTGAAGGACGACGCCCAGAGCTGGGTGCTGTCGGCCGACGGCGCCTATCAGCGGGTCCAGCCCGCCGATCCGGACCGGCCCTTCTCGGCCCACAAATACTTCATGACCAACCCCAGCCTGTCGGGCCGGGGCCGCAAGGTGAAGACCCTGCCCGGCCAGCTCAGCTACGAGCCCTCCCGGAAGAAGCGCTGATGCCCGAGGCCCTGCTGTCGGCCCCGCGCGACGTCGCCGCCATCGACATCGGCTCCAACTCCGTCCGTCTGGTCCTGTACCGGCTGGAAGGCCGCGCGATCTGGACCGTGTTCAACGAAAAGGTCCTCGCTGGTCTGGGCCGCGATCTGGCCGCCACCGGCCATCTCTCGGTCGAAGGCGCGGCCCAGGCGATGACGGCGCTGAAGCGGTTCGCGGCGGTCATCGAGGGCGTTCGCCCGGCGATGGTCTTCGTCGCGGCCACGGCGGCGGTGCGCGAGGCTGAGGACGGACAGGTCTTCTGTGAAAAGGTCGCCGCCGAGACAGGCCTGCAGATCCGCATCCTGTCGGGCGAGGAGGAGGCCCGCTACGCCGCCCTCGGCGTGCTGGCGGGCATTCCGGACGCCGAGGGCGTGGCCGGCGATCTGGGCGGCTCCAGCCTCGAACTGGTGCGTCTGGCGGGCGGCGAGGTCCAGCGCGGCGTGACCCTGCCCCTGGGTCCGTTCTCCTTCGCCGATGAAGGCCCGTTCGACGCCGACCGGCTCCGCGAGGCGATCGGCAAGCGGCTCAAACCCGTCGCCGACTTCGGGGCCGACACCCTCTATGCGGTCGGCGGGGCATGGCGCACCCTGGCCCAGGTGCACATGGAGATGAACGCCTATCCGCTGCGCATCGTGCATCAGTATTCGATGAGCGCGGACGAGGCGCTGGCGACCGCCGCTCTGGTGGCGCGGGCGTCGAGGGCCTCGCTCGAGAAATGGCCCGGGGTGTCGAAGAAGCGCTCCGAAACCCTGCCCCACGCCGCCCTGGTGCTGGAGGGTCTGATCCAGCGCCTGGGCCTGAAGCGCATCGTCGTCTCGGCCTGGGGCGTGCGTGAAGGCCTGCTGTACGAGGCGCTGGAGGCCGACATCGCCGCGGCCGATCCCCTGCTCGCCGGCTCCTCGGCGCTCGGGGCGCGGCAGGGCATTTCCCCCGCCCTTCCCGGCGCGCTGAAGGGCTGGATCGCGCCCCTGCTGGCGGCCATGCCCGTGACCTTCGACAAGGCCCGCGACGACCTGCTGGCCGACGCCGCCTGCCGGCTGGCGGATCTCGGAGCCCGGCTGCATCCGGACCACCGCGTGGAGCTGGCTTTCGACCAGGTTCTCAGGGCGCCCGTGCCGGGCCAGACCCACGCCGAGCGCGCCTATCTGGCGACGGCGGTCAACGCCCGCTACGGCGGGCCCGTCGGCACCCCGGAGCCCAAGACCGTCGGCCGCCTGCTGACCGAGGAACAGCTGGGGGCGGCGCGGACGCTGGGGCTGGCCATCCGGCTGGCCTGCGACCTGTCCGGCCGGGCGCCGCAGTTGCTGGCCAACGCCCGCGCCGCCGTGAAGAACGACACGCTCGTGCTGACGGCCTCGGAGGGCTACGCCGACGTCCTGCTGGGCGAACAGACGCGCCGGCGCGGCAAGGCCCTGGCCGAGGCCATGGGCCTGAAGCTGGATATCCGCAACGGCGGCTGAGCGATCAGTCGCCCATCCACCAGCGCAGTTTCACGTCGTTCACCGTCTGGCCGCCGGCGGTCAGGGTTCCCGTCATCACCACCCCCTCGTCGCCGAGGTTGCGGCGCGAGGTCGCCAGCGCGCCCTGATCGATGCGGCCTTCGAAGCGCACCGGCCCCGTTTCGGGCGAGGTTCCCTCGAATTCGATCCGGTCGTCGGACACGGCGTAGCGGGTCGGCAGGACCCGGGCCTTGACGCTGCGCGTTTCGCCCAGCTCGGTCTCGGTCATCGGGCTGGTCGCGTCGTTGAACGCCACCATTACCGGGGCGAAGGTCGCGGCGCGGTCCGCGCCCGTCCATTCGCGGAATTCGGCGGACTGGCCGACGAAGACGTGATCAAGCTCCCATTGGCCGAGCCGCACCTCGCTGGCCGGCATGTAGAAGCCCGACAGGTCCGTGGTCGAGGCGTAGCTGAAGGCGTTCGCGGCGCCCGCCGGCGCCTCGGCCGGTTCGGCGGGGCGGTCGCAGGCCGCGGCGGCGAGCACGGCGAAGACGGCGGCGATGGTTCTGATGCGCATGGGTTCCTCCACCCGCACACCGAGCATGAGCCGCGCTCCCTGTCGAGCCTAGCGGTCCAGCGCCGCGTCCAGCGCCCGGAACGAAGTGATCGAAAGCTCGGTGGCGCTGATGAAGACCGAGGGCGTGATGCGTTCGAAATCATCGGACGGACGGTGATAGTCGGGGTGATAGTTCACGCCCAGATACAGGAACGGCACCTGCGCCCTGTAGAAGGCGGCGTGGTCCGAAGATTCGACCCAGTTGTCCTCGCCCGTGTCCTGCGGCGTGTCCTTGCCGAACGCCAGCGCGACCGCGCCATTGGCCGGGATGCCTTCGAGGATCGGGCGGAAGGCCGGGTTCTGATAGGTGCCCGTGACCCACAGCTTGCCGTCGGTCTCGGCGCGGGCCGTCATGTCGAAATTCAGGTTCATGGCGAGGGATTCGAGCGGCACCGGCGGCGCCTCGACGAAATGTTTCGCGCCCAGCAGGCCGCGCTCCTCGCCGTCCAGGGCCACGATCAGCACGCTGTGCTCGGGCGCCTGACGCTTGAGCTCGGCCGCAAGCGCCAGCATGGTGGCGACGCCCGAGGCGTTGTCGTCGGCGCCGTTGAACACCTGGCCCTCGGCGTTGACCCCGACGTGGTCGTAGTGGGCGGTGACGACGATGTAGCGGTCGGCGACGCGCCGGCCGGGAATCAGGCCGATGACATTGACGCCGTTGAAGGTCTTGGGCCCTGCTCGGGTGCGGCCCTGCAGCTCCCAAGGCTGGAGGCGGCCCATGGGCGGGGCGACGACGCCGAGGCTGTCCAGCCGGCCGACGATGTAGTTGCGGGCCCTCTCGCCGCCCGGCGCGCCCGTGTCGCGGCCCTGCATGTCGTCGGCGGACAGGATGCGGACGTCCTCCAGCAGCTGGGCGTGCATGGCCGGGGGGGCCGGCGGCGTCATGACAACGGGCTGGCTCGCCGGGCTCGCGCAGGCCGACAGGAACAGCGCCGCCATCAAGGGCGACAAGGCGGCGAGGCGGACGTGCGGCATGGAGAGCTCCCGGGAATCGACGCGACGCTAGCGGGCCGCGGCGGCGCTGTCAGATTAACTCGCCGTCATGCCCGGTCTGTCGCTGCAATCGCTCGGCGCCCCTCGAAAGGCGGGCGGGGGCGATGCTAGAACGCGGGCTGGATTCCTTCCGCGAGCCGCGCATGTCCGAGACCCCCGTCGATCAGCTGACCGAGTCCGCCGCACGGGAGGAACTCGACCGGCTGGCCGCCGAACTGGCCCGGCATGACGCCCTGTACCACCGGCAGGACGCGCCCGAGATTTCCGACGCCGAGTATGACGCCCTGAAGCGCCGCGCCCTGGAGATCGAGGAACGGTTTCCCGACCTGACCACCCCCGCGTCCCCCTCGCAGGTCGTCGGGGCCGCCGGCTCCAGCCAATTCGCGCCGGTGCGCCATGGCGTGCCCATGCTGTCGCTCGACAACGCCTTCGACAGCGCGGAGGTCGTCGACTTTGTGGCCCGCATCCGGCGGTTCCTGAAGCTGTCGGCCGACGAGCCCCTGGCCTTCGTCGCCGAGCCCAAGATCGACGGTCTGTCGGCCAATCTGCGCTACGAGAACGGCGTCCTGGTCACTGGCGCGACGCGGGGCGACGGGCGCACGGGCGAGGACGTCACCGCCAATCTGCGCACCATCAAGGAGATACCCCAGACCCTCTCCGGCAAGGGCTGGCCCGACATCATCGAGGTGCGGGGCGAGGTCTACGCCTCCAACGACGGCTTCGACGCCTTCAACGCCGCCGCCGAGGCGGAGGGGTCGCGCACCTACGCCAACCCCCGTAATTTCGCGGCCGGGTCGCTACGCCAGAAGGACCCGGCGATCACGGCGAAACGCCCCCTGCGCTTCTTCGCCTACGCCTGGGGCGAGGTCTCGAGGCCGTTGGCGGAGACTCAGGCGGAGGCTCTGGAGGCCCTCAGGAGCTGGGGCTTCAAGGTGAATGCGCGGTCGCGGCGCGTCGAGGACACCGACGGCCTGCTGGCCCTGTACGACGGGCTGCAGCGCGACCGCGCCAGCCTCGGCTACGACATCGACGGCGTGGTCTACAAGGTCGACCGGCTGGACTGGCAGGCGCGCCTCGGCTTCGTGGCCCGCACACCGCGCTGGGCCATCGCCCACAAATTCCCGGCCCAGCAGGCGACCACCGTGCTGGAAGACATCGACATCCAGGTCGGCCGCACCGGCTCGCACACGCCGGTGGCCCGTCTCCATCCGGTCACCGTCGGCGGCGTGGTCGTGCGCAACGCCACCCTGCACAACGCCGACGAGATCGCCCGGCTGGACGTCCGCCTCGGCGACACGGTGACCCTGCAGCGCGCCGGCGACGTGATCCCGCAGATCCTCGGCGTGGTCGACCCGGACCGTCCCGGCCGCGGCGAGCCTTGGGAATTCCCGCACATCTGCATCTGCCCGCTGAAGACGCCGCTGGTGAAGGAAACCAACGCCTCGGGCGTCGAGAGCGTGGTGCGCCGCTGCACCGGCGAACTGGCCTGCCCCTTCCAGCGCATCGAGCACCTGAAGCATTTCTGCAGCCGCCGCGCCTTCGACATCGAGGGCCTGGGCGAGAAACAGCTGATCGCCTTCCACGAACGCGGCTGGATCAACCAGCCCGCCGACATCTTCCGGCTCGCCCGCGACGCGGAGAAGCTGGAAGCCCTGCGCGCCGAGGACGGCTATGGCGAGACCAGCGTCCGCAATCTGGTCGCCGGCATCGACGCCCGCCGCACCATCTCGCTGGACCGCTTCATCTACGGCCTCGGCGTGCGCGACATCGGCGAACAGACCTCCATCGTCCTGGCCCGCGCCTTCGAGACCTGGCCAGCATTCGAGGCCGCCTGTCTCGCCGCCGCGGAGGGCATTCCCAGCGAGGCCTGGGTTCGGCTGAACGAGACCCACGCCATATCCCCCCGCGTGGTCGCCGCCCTCGCCGAGGCCTCGCCGCCCGCCTCCGATCCCTGGCCCGAGGCGCCGATCGACCAGAAGATCGCCCTCGCCTTCCCCGGCCTCGCCGCCCCCGCCCGTCGCGGTCTGGCGACCCTGGCCGACGACTGGGCCGGCCTGGTCCGATTGGCCGCCGTGGCGCGCCACGAGGGTCCGTCCGAAGGCCTCGGCCAGATCGCGGGCGTCTCGGGCGTCGGCCCGGTGGCGGCCCGGGCCCTGGCCCTGTTCTTCCGCGAGCCCCACAACCGCGCCATGGTCGACGCCCTCGTCGCCGAGATGGATCGCATCGAGGACGCCGAAAAGCCGAAGTCCGACACCGCCGTCGCGGGGAAGACGGTGGTCTTCACCGGCGCCCTGGAACGCTTCACCCGCGACGAGGCCAAGGCCCGCGCCGAAAGCCTCGGGGCCAAGGTGTCCGGCTCGGTGTCGAAGAAGACCGACTATCTGGTCGCCGGCCCCGGCGCGGGCTCCAAGATGGCCGACGCCCTCAAGCATGGCGTGAAGGTCCTGACCGAAGACGAATGGCTGGCCCTGATCGGCTGACCTGAACCTGATCTCTCATACGGCCAGGGTTGGCCGTGGAATGACCGTGGCGGCACAACCTTAATCAATAAATCACAAGACCTGGCGTCAATGGCGGCATGGCCAGTACCCTTGTCGCCGAGAAGGCGGAGGCCCGCCCGGTCGTC
>Ga0233425_10005659_pt1 | contig 19467 bp, 16 predicted proteins | sample Watercolumn_Towu_2_FD_181712 | JGI IMG/M metagenome (GOLD analysis project Ga0233425, IMG submission 181712) | Freshwater microbial communities from Lake Towuti, South Sulawesi, Indonesia - Watercolumn_Towuti2014_140_MG | ecosystem: Environmental > Aquatic > Freshwater > Lake | place... | reverse complement strand
GGGCCACGGATAATGCTTTCACGACGGGACTGAAAAATCTTACGGCTCCGGCGAACGCCACGACATTCACCGACAGCTCGGTGGTTGCGGGCACCAATTATTTCTACCGGGTGCGAGCCTTGAATGCCTCCGGCGTTTCAGGGTGGTCCAACATAGCGAATGTCCTGCCTTAAGTTGATAGACCCTTAACATTGCGGGGAGGGAGGGATAAATCCCTCCCCGTTTTCTTTTCAAGAGCCTATTCTGCTTATACAAGTTCCAAATTCCCAGTCAAACAGCATTAAAATGAAGGGAGGAACTGTCTTTCCCCTTCCCCGTCCATAAAATTGCACCCGAAAGGTGGTTTATCGTTTAAAAGCACTTATTATTACCGTAGCGATTTGAACCATAGGAATTTTCGAAAGGGAGAGTCTAATGGCAAGGAAATGGCTAGCGATCTTAGGGGTGGTGTTTTTGGCCGCCCAGTGCACCGGTGAGTCCCAGACTCCCAAAGGAGAACAGCAGGCTCCCAAAGAAGTGACCATCAAGTCGGAGAAGGATAAGGTCAGCTACGGCATCGGCGTGTCGGTGGCGAAAAATTTTAAGAAGCAGGGCATCGAAGTGGACCTGGATCTGATGGTCAAGGGCCTCAAGGATGAATTCTCGGGCGCCAACCTGCTGGTATCCGACGAGGAAATGAATAAGGTCTTAACCGCGTATCAAACCGAGTTGCGCCAGAAGGCGATGGAGGCCAAAAAGACGGCCGCGGAGAACAACCGCCAGGAAGGGGAGGCCTTCCTGGCGGAGAACAAGAAGAAGGAAGGGGTGGTGACCCTGCCCAGCGGCCTCCAGTACAAGATCCTCAAAGCCGGGGAGGGGAAGAAGCCCAAGCCGGAGGACATGGTGGAAGTTCATTACCGGGGCACCCTCATCAACGGGAGCGAGTTCGACAGCTCGATCAAGGCCGGCAAGCCCATCATGTTCAAAGTCACCGGGGTGATCCCCGGCTGGACGGAAGCCCTGAAGCTCATGCCCGCGGGCTCCAAGTGGCAGCTCTTCATTCCCTCCCACCTGGCTTACGGCGAGCGGGGCTCGGGCGCTCTCATCGGCCCCAATTCCACCCTCATCTTTGAGGTGGAACTACTGGCCATCAAGTGATTTTAAGGCAAGCCGTCTCTGCGCTCTTTGCGTCTCTGCGAGAAACCTCTTTTTATTCTCGCAGAGGCGCAGAGGACGCAGAGAGCCAATAATCGGGACATTTCCTATTTTTCCCGCCAGCGCTCCACCTGCTTCCGGGCCGCGGCGGTGAGCTCCGGCAGGGCCGCGGCCACCGCCGGGGTCAGCTCCAGTCCGTAGTCTATCCGGTCCGGCTCCACCCCGAAAATGACGATCTCCGGTTTGGCCTTGGGTTTAAGGAAGTTCAGGGCGGAGATGAGATTGAGTTCGTGGAGGGAGGCCTTGATCCCGCCCTTCTCCACGTCCCCGGTTCCGAAGGCATAGACCGTGCCCGGCTCCCCCCCGGCCTGCATGGCGTCGATGGCCAGGACCTTGTCGGCCCATTCCAGCAGCTCCAGGGCGTTCAGCACCGCAGTGCCCACTTCGGCCACCACTGCGCCTTCAGGGGGGTCTTTCTGCAATTCCTGGACCGCGTGCACCCCCACGCCGTCATCCATCAGGAGCAAGTTGCCCAACCCGGCGATGAGGATGCGGGGTTCCCCGGGGGTATACCGTTTTCCGTTTTCCGTTTTCCGTTTTCCGTTAACAGAATCCATAAATTCTCTAAAATCTAAAATCTCTGCGCCCCGGCGGTGAATTTTCAGGTTCACCGCCGAGGACAGAGAAGGTAGTGAGAGAGAGTCATCGGTCCGGGTCCGGCGCCGGGAGCGCCGGGCCCGGAGCAGGAGGTTGGCGGTTAGACCTGGCCTTGGGGGTGGTCATGGCCATGGTCGTGATCATGGCCATGGTGATGATGGTGCTCATGGCCATGGTCGTGGCTGTGAATCTCTTCACCGCCGTGGTAATGAGCCAGGGTGAAGATTTTCTTTCCCTGGTCCGGCCGCATGACGTGCACCGCACAGGAGAGGCAGGGGTCGAAGGAGTGGATGACCCGCACCACTTCCACCGGCTGGTTGATGTCCTGCACCGGCGTGCCCATGAGGGCCTGCTCGATGGGGCCGCGGCGGCCGTTGTTGTCCCGGGGGGAGGCGTTCCAGCAGGTGGGGGTGATGATCTGGTAGCGGGAAATCGTGCCGTTGGTGATCTGCAGCCAATGGCCCAGGGCGCCCCGGGGGGCCTCGGTGAGGCCGATGGCCGTGGCGGTGGTGGGCACTCTGGCCGTCACGGCCACCGCACCGCTGGGGTTAAGCTGGTCCGCCCAGGTGACCATGGCCTGGGCCACTTTCAGGGCCTCCGCGGCCCGCGCCAGGTGGCGGTCCATGACGGAGATGCCGGCCCGGTAATCGCCGTTGACCCACATGCGGGCCAGGGCCCCGGTCTCATAAGCCCTTTGGCCGGTGCCGTAGCGGGGCGCCTTCAGCCAGGAGTAGGCCGAGGTTTTGGTGCTCGGGTCCACCGGGGTGGTGACGCCGTTGGCCGGGTTGAGGCTGTTGGTGCTGTCCGCATACCAGGAGTTGTTAACCTGTTCCGTGATACTGTTGGTGTTCACCGCCAGCACGGAGGTGGAGCCGCTGTTGATCCGGCCCCTCCGCAGGAGCCTGCTGCTGCCGCTGGAGTTCAGGTCGAAGCACCCGAAGGCCAGGAGATTGCGGTAGCCCCGGCCGATCTGTTCGTAATCGCCGTATACCGCAGCCAAGGCCTGGGCGTCGGGAATATAGGTGTTTTGGATAAAAGAGATTACCTGGTTCATCAAGCCCTTGAACTTGGTGATCCCGGCGGCAGTGGGCCTGGTGGTGAAGCCGCCGGCGATATACGTGGGCGGATGGGGCAGGCGGCCCCCGAAGATGGCCCCGGCTTCATGGGCCAGGCGCCGCATATTGAGGGCGGTGACATAGTTGTTCACCAGGGCGGTGGTTTGCGTGTCGCTGAAGCGCCGGTCCACGTTCCAACTGGGCTGCCAGGGCGGCATATCGGGGCCGTTGATGAAATCCGGCGCGGACAGGTGATAGAAATGCAGGATGTGAGAGTCCACCAGATTGGCCCCCAGCACCAGGTTGCGCATGATCCGGGCGTTATCGGGCGCGGTCACCCCGCAAGCCGCGTCCAGGGCCATGACTGCCGCCAGGCCGTGGGACACGGGGCAGACCCCGCAAATCCGCTGGGTGATATGCTGGGCATCGAAGGGATGCCGGTTAAGCAGAATATTTTCAAAGCCCCGGAAGAGGGTGCCGGTGGCCTTGGCGTCCACCACCTGCTGGACGCCGTTGACCGTATCGATGGTCACCTGGATCTTCAGGTGCCCCTCCAACCTGGTAACCGGATCAATGGTAGTTATCGTCGGCATAGATATTGTTCTCCTCAATAAACCCTGGTCGTTAAAACTTAATCATCATGGCAGCTGTTGCAATTGAGATTGGTGGTCCCCCGGTGGTTGTACACCACAGTGTAGAGGGACGCGGTGCCGGGAAAAGTCGGCTCCGTGCAGGCATAGCAAGGAGCATTGGCGTTGATGCACCAATTGGCCTTGTTGTTCCATTGGACAGTGGGGCAGTTGCAATGCGTCCCGGGGCCTTTGCAGCCTCTTTGGGACAGGCAAGAATTGGGGGAATTTCGCCGGGGGCAGGAACTGTGCACGGTATTGGCATAGAGCGCCGTGGGCCGGCGGGAAGCGTCCAGGGGCAAGGATTGTCCTTGCAATAACCGCACGATGGTATAAACGATCCAATCGGGGTGCGGCGGACAACCGGCGATGTTGATGGTGGATTTGCCGGTGACGCTCTGCACGGCGCGCACGGCAGTGGGGTTGGGACCGGTCGCGGGAATACCGCCGAAGGAAGCGCAGGTGCCGATACTCAGAATCGTGGAAGCCCGGGAGGCCAGATCGGTGACCGCCTGCCGGAAGGTGACGTCCGTGCCGTTATAGTTCCAGGCCCAGCAGGTGCGGCCGCCAAAGGCCGTGGGCACGCCGCCCTCCACCGCCAGGATATAGCCGCCGGCGTTGTAAGCCTCCCGGGCTACTTCCGCGGCGCCCTGGCCAGCCATGGACATGATGTTGGGGTGATACGCCAGATTGATGTTGTTAATCAGAATGTCCGCAGCCGAGGTGGGGGCCGAGGGGGCAATATAGTTTAGAAATGACATGGAGCACCCGGTGCAGGCCGCGCCTTGCAGCCACAGCACCTTGGGCGCATTGGGATTGGCCAGGGCCTCCTCCAGCAGGAACAGATCCTTGCTGCTCAATCCCAGGGCGGCTGCGGTCAAACCGCAGTATTTGAGAAAATCACGCCGCGATATTTCCATCCCTTACTCCTCCTCCTTGATCAGTTCGTCCGAGTTGTTGGTTGCTTGGTTTCCAGTGGGAAAGCTGGCCGCCTCCGGCGCCGGGGCCGAATCGGCTACCATCTTCAGCAGTCCGCCCAGGCCGCCGGCGGCGGCCAGGGCCAGGGGCAGAGCCTGGGCCGCCTTGCTGAAGCCTGCGCGTAACATCTCCCGCCGCTTCACAGTCCTCCTCCTGACATGGAATTAAAGGTTGGCGATCCCCCAGACCCGAAAAAATGATAAGGAATACGGGTCCCCAGGATATGGGAAGGGGACGGGTAATTATGCCCAGGGAGCGGCCAGGCTGTTAGCGACAGGGCCTTTTCGTTATATCCGGATATATGCAAATCTTTTTATAACGAAGGAATTTTGGGCATATAAATTTTTGTCTAGATATAGCAAATTACAGGCCATAAACGCGGGGGCTGAAGAATTATTAGTTAAATCCAGGGAATCATGGGGCAAGAAGGGGGCAGCCGGGGGGGTGCGGAACGTAATAATTATTATTGCGGATAATTAATTATAACATATTGATTTCATAATTATTATTAAATTATTAGAAACAAATAGATTAATTATAGATAGTCAATATTATGGCATTATGCCAAAAATATGACATCATAATTTTTCCCTGTTCTCTAGGTCGGTCCCACATCGGCTCTGCGTACAAATTTCTAAACCATGAAACCTCGGCCAGGAAATTGGCTGAGGTTTTAACTTACTTAAATCATTTTTTAAAGCTGCGGCATCCCCCCGCCAAATCCCGTTTTTCGGACCGGGCGCGGGTGGTTCAAGAATTTGGACTGCGGCTCACCGCGGCAGGAGTATCTTTAGGGGAGATTAACCGCGGGGCTTTTTCCGGAAAAAAATGGCTGCCTTTTCCTTAAAGGTTTCCATGTACAGATAGAAAACGGGGGTGATATACAGGGTCAGGAGTTGGGAGACCAGCAGGCCCCCCACCACCGCCAGGCCCAGGGGACGCCGGGATTCCGCGCCCGCGCCTAGCCCCAAGGCGATGGGCAGCGACCCCATGAGCGCGGCCATGGTGGTCATCATGATGGGCCGGAACCGGACCAGGGCCCCGGCATAAATTGCCTCCTGAGGGGCCTTGCCTTCCTCCCTTTGGGCCTCCAATGCGAAATCGATCATCATGATGGCGTTTTTCTTAACGATCCCCACCAGCATGATCACCCCCACGAACGCGTAGATATCCAGATCATGGCCGAACAGCATTAGGGTTGCCAGGGCCCCCACCCCGGCCGAGGGCAAACCCGAGAGGATGGTCAGGGGGTGGATGAAGCTCTCGTACAAAATGCCCAGGATGATGTAGATGATGAGAATGGACATGATCAAAAGCAGCAGCAAACCCTGGAGCGAGGCCTGGAAGGCCTGGGCCGCGCCCTGGAAACTGGTGGTGACGGTGGCCGGGAGGGTTTGCAGGGCCAGTTTCTCCACCTGGGCCACTGCTTCCCCCAGGGCATATCCCGGTTTCAGGTTGAAGGAGATGGTTACCGCCGGGAGCTGCCCCGCATGGTTGACGATGAGGGGGCCCAGGGTCCGCTTCAGGTCGGCCAGGGTGTCCAAAGGCACCAACTGGCCGGTGGCGGCGCGGATATAGAGCCACTGCATGGCCGCAGGCCCCAACTGGTAGCCGGGCTCCAGTTCCATAATCACCCAATATTGGTTATTCGGCGCGTAGATAGTGGAGATTTGCCGGGAGCCGTAAGCGTAGTAGAGGGCGTCCTCCACCTGCTGGGCGGTGACCCCCAGGGCCGCGGCCCGGTCCCGGTGGATGTCCACGGTGACCTGGGGATTGCTGATCTGGAGATCGCTGGTGACGTCTATCAACCCAGGCAGGGTGCGGATTTTGTCCTCCAGGATGGGGGCGTAGTGGTAAAGTTCATTGGTATCCGGGCTTTGCAGAGTGAACTGGTATTGGCTTTTGGTGAGCATGCCGCCGATGCGGATGGGGGGCAGGACCTGCAAGAAGACCTTCAGGCCCGGCAGTTGGGAGAGCTTGGGGCGCAGATCCTGAATGATCTTCTCCACGCCGGGGCGTTTACTGCGGTCGATGAGGCGGATAAAGATGCGGCCGGAGTTGCCGGCGACGTTGGGGCCGGATGCCCCCACGGAAGAGAAATAGTTTTTCAGGTAGGGGTTCTGGCGGACGATGGCCGCGGCCTCCTGCTGCTGCCGCACCATGGCGTCGAAGGAGATCCCCTGGGCGGCTTCGGTGAAGCCGAAGATGGTCCCCTGGTCCTCGTTGGGAAGGAAGCCCTTGGGGATGACCACGAAGAGGTAAATGGTGGCCGCCAGGAGGACCCCGGAGGCGACCATGGTGGCCCGGCGCCTCTTCAGCACGTATCGCAGGGTGCGATCGTATAGGGCCAGCATGGCCTCGAAGATCCGCTCCGATTGCCGGTAGAGGCGGCCGTGGCGCTCTTCCCCGGGCGGCCTTAAAAACCGGCTGCAAAGCATGGGGGTGAGGCTTAAGGACACGAAGCCGGAGACCAGGATGGCCGCGCCGATGGTCACCGCGAACTCGTGGAGCAGCCTTCCCAGGATGCCGCCCATGAAGAGCACGGGAATGAAAACCGCGGCCAAAGACAGGGTCATGGAGACGATGGTGAAGCCGATCTCCCGGGAGCCGTTCAAGGCCGCGTCCAGGGGCCGCTCCCCCATCTCCATGTGGCGCACGATGTTTTCCAACACCACGATGGCGTCGTCCACCACGAAACCCACGGACAGGATCAAGGCCATGAGCGACAGGTTGTCCAGGCTGTAGCCCATCAGGTACATGACCGAGAAGGTGCCCACAATGGACATGGGCAGAGCCAGGCTGGGAATGATGGTGGCCGAGAGATTCCTTAAAAACAGAAAGATCACCATCACCACCAAACCTAAGGCCAGCAGCAGGGTGAACTGCACGTCGTTCACCGATTCCCGGATGGTCACGGAGCGGTCGTATAAGGTGACGATGTTCACCGCGGCCGGGATCTGCTCCCGCAAGGTGGGGAGCAACCGGTTAATGGCGTCCACCACCTCGATGGTGTTGGTGCCGGGCTGGCGCTGGATGGCCAGGACCACGGCCCGGTCTTCAATGTACCAGGACGCGATCTTGTCGTTGGCCACGCTGTCGATGACCCGGCCCAGGTCCTCCAGACGCACCGGCTGCCCCTGACGGTAGCTGACAATCAGGGGCCGGTAGGCCGCGGCGGTGGTGAGCTGGCCGGTGGCCTGGACCGTAAAGGCCTGATGCGGTCCGTACAGGGTGCCGGTGGGCAGATTGACGTTTTCCTTGGCTACCGCCGCGGCCACCTCATTGATGCCGAGGCCCCGGGTGGCCAGGGCCTTGGGGTCGAGCTGCACCCTGACCGCGTATTTCTGCTCGCCCCAGACCTGGACCTGGGCCACCCCGTTGACCATGGAGATGCGCTGGGCGATCAGGGTGTCGCCGTATTCGTTCACCACGGAGAGGGGCAGCGTCTTGGAGTAGAGGGCCAGGTAGAGGATGGGCTGGTCCGCGGGGTTGACCTTCTGGTAGGTGGGCGGGGTGGGCATGTCCGGAGGCAGTTGCTTGCCCGCCTTGGCGATGGCGGCCTGGACGTCCTGGGCCGCGGCGTCGATATTCCGGCTGAGGTTGAACTGGAGGGTGATATTGGAAATCCCCAGCGCGCTGCTGGAGGTCATGGAATCCAGGCCGGCGATGGTGGAAAACTGGCGCTCCAAAGGCGTGGCCACTGAGGAGGCCATGGTCTCCGGGGACGCCCCCGGCAGGGAGGCGTTCACCAGGATGGTGGGGAAGTCCACGTTGGGGAGGTCGCTCACCGGCAGGTAGCGATAGGACATGATGCCGAACAACAGGATGCTCAGCATCACCAAGGTGGTCATGACCGGACGGCGGATGAAGATCTCGGCGAAGTTCACGGCTTATTCTTAATCTCCACCTTCGCCCCCGGCACCAGGCGCAATTGGCCGTCGGTCACCACCAGTTCTCCGGGGGTAAGCCCCTTCTTGACGACCATTTCGCCGTCAAAGATTCTCTCCATCTCCACGGGCCGGGTTTCCACGGTGCGGTCCTCTTTGACTACAAAGACGAACTGCCCCTGCTGGCCGGTCTGCAGGGCCTGGGCCGGGACCACCAGGGCCTGGCGCTGGGTGGTGAGATGCACTGCCACGTTGACAAAGAGCCCCGGCCACAGCCGGTTTTCCCGGTTTTCATAGGTGGCCTTGAGCAGAAAGGTGCCGGTGGCCGGGTCCACGGTGTTGTTCACGAAGGTGAGGATGCCGTCCTCGGGGCGCTGCTCCTCGCCGGTGATGAGGGCCTTCACTCCCACCCGGCCCTGGGCCAGGTATTTCTTGATGTCCGGCAGGTACTGCTGGGGCAGGGAGAAGCTCACGTAAATGGGCTGGATCTGGTTGATCACCACCATGGAGGTGTCCGCGTCGGCCTTGATGAGGTTCCCCTGGTCGGCCTTCAAACTTCCGGTGCGCCCGGAAATGGGGGAGTTGATATAGCAGTAGCTGAGCTGGAGTTTGGCGTTGGCCACGGCCACTTCATCGGCCTTGACGATGGCCGCCAGGGACTCGGCGGTGGCCCTGGCCTGGTCGTACTGCTCCCGGCTGACAAAATCTCGGCGGATCAGCTCCGTGTAGCGTTTGGCGTCGTTTTCCGCCTTGTTGGCCAATGCCCGGTCCTTGGCCAGATTGGCCTCGGCCTGCTTCAGCGCGGTCTCCAAGGGCCGGGGGTCGATGACGAATAAAAGCTGGCCCTTGACCACGTCCTGGCCTTCCCGGAACTTGACCTCCCTGAGTTCTCCCCCCACCCTGGCCTTAATGGCCACCGTGGCGTAGGCCTCCACGTTGCCGATGGTCTTGAGCTGCACCGGCACGTCTTTCTGCACCACCGGCGCCGCCACCACGGGCACCGGCGGCTTGGGCGGCGGCTTTTTCTCCCCGGAGCAGGCAGGGAGGAGAAGGGTTGCAAGAATTAAGCTTTTAACCCAAATTAATTTGTATAGAAGGTTATCTTTCATTAATTTATGCATATGTTACCATTGGGATCAGGGGATGTTGATACCACTTAAATTACTAATTCTTGTAAGGCATCACGAAATACTTGGAAGCTTTTGGAAGTATTGCGAGTCGGGTCCATATATTGTGAAATTCTGAGCGCTGCTTCTTTTTTGGGTAATCCGCCCCTATAATAACCAGCACTCTTAAGTACCCGTTCCAGAGCTTGCCATGTTCCTCCTTGGATAGCGTCCGGGTTGCGATAATGCCTCCTTCTATCGATACCTTTGGGCACCTTGGGATATGCAGTCCGCAGAGCGGTTATGTCTCCAAAAAACCAAGCTTCCAACTCCTCAATAGCCAGGCGATTAATAACCTGAAAACTTCCACCAGGTCCAGCAACTGAGCGGGTAATCAGACCTTCGTCTTTGGCTATTTTCTCTAATTGTTCTTTAAGCTTAAGACAGCCTTCTCGATCTTCATCAAATAAGACCACGATGCGCCAGTTATCAGGAAGCCAGGAGCGGTAGCCCCTTAATCTAATTGGAAGGCTTTTCATCATATCTGGTTTCCCCTGAAAGACATGGATATTATATGAAATTTCCGGACCCACGATTTTGGGTACAAGATTATTAAGGGTCACCTCTGCTGAAGGCTCCTCAACTAGAAATTCGATATGCATGGTGCATCAAGCCTCAGCAGGTTTTGATTGATGAACCATATGCGTTGACTTGGGACCGCCATAGGAAATTAAGGGGTCTCCGACCGGGAAATATCCTTCCATCCAAAGGTGACCAAGTTGAGCACCGGCATCCATTAACTCCGTGATGCCGCTCATATCTGCTGCTCTTTCTGCTTTAGTAAAGCCCTTTTCATCCCGGTATAACACCCAAAGTTCTTTGGGAAGTAAGCCATTAACAAAGAATGGTGAATGGGTTGTAACCATGAGTTGAGTACGATCTGTTACGTTACGGCACTCTTCTGCAAGTTCTGTTAAAAGTCGCGGATGGAGGTAATTCTCAGGCTCCTCAATTCCTATTAGTTGGGGGGGATCCGGGTCATGAAGTAGCGTCAAATACGCCAGCATTTTTAGCGTGCCGTCGGAGGCAAATTTCGCTAGTATTGGTTTATCAAAAGGTGCATCTTTAATTTGTAATAAGAGCCTGCCATCTGCTAACAGGTCTGCTTCCACTTTCTCCAAACGTGGCACTCGTTTTGATAATATCTTCAAAATATAGTCCAATCGATCATTGTGTTGCTCCTTAAGATACTGGATTACATTAGATAGATTATCACCAGTGGCTGACAAACGTTCCTGAGGGCCTGCCTCACGAGTATCCCGCATATTATCCGCACTTAAGTATGAAAGATACCAACCGGTTATAAAGCGACGCAGAGCACTAACCCGTGGATGTTTGGCAAATTGCCCAAGGGTATTGACTGCTATCATTTCTGTTGAATCCAGACGTTCCTCGGTCCTAGCTTCTTTTTCGTCCGGCATCTCACCAGTAATAACTTGACCTCCTCCATCTCTGAAATCTAAAAATTTAAAGGACTTGCCTTTTTGCCCTCGCCGCCACTTAAGCCATTCTTCTGCGACATAAGGACCTTTGGCTGTTTCTTCTATTGATAGATGATAAGTAATAATTGGGTCTCTCGGTTTTTCTCGGTATTTCAACTCAAATACAATAGGACCGGCAGCACCGCGGGAACGGAGCTCCTTAAAGCGACCTCGTTTATCCCAGGCCTTGCGTAATCCAACGGAGAAACATTCTGATAAGAAGGCAAAGACATCAAAAATGGTTGATTTTCCACAACCGTTAGGTCCCAGAAAAACGGTTAAAGGGGTTATGTTCTTTAACTCCAGGTCACGCAAGGCACGGTAATTTTTAACTCGCAGATATTCTATTCGCGGGACAGACTTCTGTTGATGGTTTTTGGTTTTCACGTGAATTCTCCAAATAATTAAGTAACCATCTGATTCAATCCTATTCCCATAGTATCCTTGGAAGCCGATCCAGGCAAAAGCATTTTTGATAATAACATCTAATAGTTCAAAAAACAGGGGAAATTTCTATCCTGGTTTTCAATAATTCTTTCTTACGCCAGCCTCTGCCGGAACCGCAGCACGCTCAATCCCAGGAGTGCGGTCCCCAGGAGCGCCAGGCCCGCCATCTGCGGCCAGAGGACCGTCAGGCCCACCCCTTTGAGGAAGACGTCCTGGATGATAATGATGAAATAACGCAACGGGTTGAGGTAGGTAAGGTACTGCACCCCCACGGGCATGTTGGGGATGGGAAAGACCAGGCCCGAAAGCATGATGAAGGGCACGAAGAAAAAGCTGCTGACCATCATGGCCTGCTGCTGGGTGGAGCACATCGTGGACATGAGCAGCCCCACCCCCACGGTGCTGAGGAGAAACAGCAAAGTCCCCAGAAGCAGCACCCAGAAGCTCCCCCGGAAAGGAACTTCGAACCAGAAGAGGGTTATCAAAGTGACCAGCACCACATCTGCCAGCGAGATGAGGACAAAGGGGATGGTTTTGCCCAAGATGAACTCCACCGGCCGGATGGGGGTGACCAGAAGCTGCTCCATGGTGCCCATCTCCCGTTCCCGGACCACCGAAAGAGAGGTGAGCATGATGGACACCAGCATGACCACCATGCCGATTACTCCGGGGACAAAAGAGAAGTGGCTGAGGCGGTTTTTATTGAACCAGGTCTGCTCTTCCACCACCACCGGCGCGCCCCGGCTCCCCGGCAATCCCCGGAGCCCTAAGCGCTCCTGAAGCAGTTCCAGGGAATAATCATTGATAATGGTATTTCCGTAGCGGCCCACGATGAGCGCGGCGTTGGAATCCGTGCCGTCGATGATGAGTTGGACGGCCCCGGGTTTGCCCTCTTTCAGCCTTTGGGCGAAGTCGTAGGGCAGGCGCAGGGCAAAGGTCGCCTTGCCCCGGTCCAGGAGGTCCCGGATCTGACCGGGATGCCCTAAGTAATAGTTCATATGGAAATAGGGATTGGAGGCAAAGCGGTTAATCAGGGCCCGGCTCTGGGGGGTGCGGGCTTCGTCGTAGACGGCGGTGGAGATATGCCGGATGTCAAAATTGATGGCGTAACCATACATCATCAACTGGATCATGGGGGGGGCGATGAGGAAAAAGCGGAGCCGCGGATCCCGCACCGCCTGAATGAACTCTTTGACCAGGAAATGGTAGATGCGCCTAAGTCTCATAATTATTGGATCTTTTTCACCAGCTTGCGGCCCGCCACCAGGAGAAAGAAGGCGGCAAAGACCAGCAGCATCAGGGCGCTGGACCAGAGGATCTCCAGGCCGATGCCCTTCAGGTAAATGCCTTTGCTGATGTTCACCAGATAAGTGGCGGGGACCAAATAGGAAACCACCTGCAAGGCCCGGGGCATCTGGTGGATGGCGAAGACCGCGCCGGAAAGGATAAACGACGGCAGAAAGGTAGTGATCATGGCCATCTGGTAGGCTTCCAACTGGCTGTGCGCCGCCACCGAGATCAGCAGCCCCTGGCCCAGGACCACCAGCATGAACAGCCCGGCCAGAGCGATGAACAACCAGACGCTTCCTTTGAGCGGCACCTGGAAGAGAAACTCACCCAGGGCCATGGCGATGAACACGTCCAGCATGCCCACCAGGAAATAGGGGCCCAGCTTCCCCAGGATCAATTCCCACTTTTTTAAGGGCGTGCCCATCAATCCTTCGAAGCTGCCCCGTTCTTTCTCCCGGATGATGCACAGCGCGGTAAGCAGCGCGCCCGCCATGGTCATGATGATGGCAATGAGGCCGGGGACGATGAAATTGCGGGACTCCAGGTCTTCGTTGTACCAGACCCGGGGGTCGCTTTTAATGGGGATTTCCACGCGGGCGGCGCCCTGGAGCTGCAGCCGCTCTACCATGATCTTCTGGCTGTAAGCCGAGACGATGCCCTGGAAATAGCCGATAATCAGGTTGGCGGTGTTGGCGTCGGTGCCGTCGATGATGGCCTGAACCTTGGCGCTTTGCCCGGATTTCAGGGAGCGGGAAAAATCAAAGGGGAGCACCAGGGCCACCTTCACCTGGCGGGAGTTGATGAGGTCGGCAATCTCCTCGTAACTGAAAACCGTCCGGTAAATCTTAAAATAGCGCGTTCCCTTGAAGCCCTGCAAAAAATCCTGGCTGACCCGGCTCTGCTCCTGGTCATAGACGGCCAGGGGCACGTCGGTCAGGTCGAAGGTCAGGGCATAGCCGTTCAACAACAGCAGCATCACCGGCAGCAGGATCACCTGGATGAGGCTGGGCAGGTCCCGGCGGATGTGGATCAATTCTTTGCGAAAAACGGCCCAGGTGCGGATTAAGTCCATAGGTTCCAATCCATGGGGATAGTGAGCGGTGAGCGGTGAGCAGTGAGCAGTATAAAAACACGGCCCATCCCGCTCTTTTCATTCTGCTTACTGCTCACTGCTTACTGCTCACTTCTGTGGCCCGCTCAATCAACGAGATAAACGCGTCCTCCAAACTCGGCTCCACCCGGCCCAGGCTGCGGATGGCAATGTCCTTAGCGGCCAGGGCCTCCTTCATGGCCGCCTCCGCGGCCGTCGCTTGGGTGGTGGCCACGTGCAGGCCGTCCCCGAAGACCGCGGCCTCCGAAACCTGGGGCAGTTTCCGGATCACCTCCAGGGCCTCTCCCAGGCGGTCCGGGAAGACCGCGATGATCTCCTCCGTCACCCCGGCCTTCAATTCCCGGGGCGTGCCCTGGGCGATGAGGCGGCCCTGGTAGATGAGTACCAGCCGGTCGCAAAATTCGGCCTCATCCATGTAGTGAGTGGTGACCAGCACGGTCACCCCCTTGTCGGCCAGGGAATAGATCAGGTCCCAGAAATTGCGTCGGGAGATGGGGTCCACCCCGCTGGTGGGCTCATCCAGAAACAGGATGGGGGGCTCGTGCAGGATGGCCGAAGCCAGGGCCAGACGCTGTCTCAGCCCCAGGGCCAGGGTGCTGGTCAGGTCCCGGCGCCTCTCCAGCAGGCCCACCTGGCCCAGCGTCTCTTCGGCCCGCGTCCGCAGCTTTTCCGGAGGGAGGCCGTAAACGCCCCCGAAAAAGGTGAGGTTTTCCTCCGCGGTCAGGTCCTCGTACAGGGAAAATCGCTGGGACATGTAGCCGATGTTCTGTTTGATGGCTTCCGTTTCCTTAACAATGTCGTAACCGGCCACGCTGCCGCCGCCGCCGGTGGGCAGGAGCAGGCCATTGAGCATACGGATGGTGGTGGATTTGCCCGCGCCGTTGGGCCCCAGGAAGCCGAAGATTTCCCCTTTGTTCACCTCGAAGCTCACCCGGTCCACGGCCCGGAACTTGCCGAAATCCCGAGTGAGGTCTTGGACTATTATGGCCTTTTCGGTTTCCATTATTTTTTTCTTGCACCGGCCACTATACTGAACGACTTAATTAACCTCGCTTAGCACCATCTCTGCGGCCTCTGCGCCTCTGCGAGAAACCTTTTATCTCGCAGAGACGCAGAGAGCGCAGAGATGAATATGCGCAATTATTTATGTCGCCATGTATAATAACGATCTCAGATAAACTGCTTTTACCTAACCCCTAACCCCTGGCCCCTGGTCCCTGCCTCCTCCCCTTCCTCCCGGCGCACAATCTGCACGAACAGCTCCTCCAGGGCCGGCTCCGCGGGGGCGATGCGGACGTCGCCAACTTCTGCGGCCTCCAGGGCCGCGCTCATGGGGGCCAACGCTTCTTCCCGCCGGGCCACGGTGGTCATCAGCCGGTCGCCCACGACCAGGACCTGGCGCACTTCCGGAAGGGCCGACAAAACCCTGCGGGCGGCGCGCAGATTATCGGTCCGCACTTCCAGGAGCTCCCCCTCAAAAGCGGCCTTGATGGCCCCCGGAGCGTCGGCCACCAACAGCCGGCCCCGGTGCATCAACCCCACCCGGTGGGCCCGCTCCGCTTCATCCATGTAGGCGGTGGACAGGAAAATGGTCATGCCGGTGCGCAGCAGTTCGTGGAGGATATGCCAGAACTCCCGGCGGGATACGGGGTCCACCCCGAAGGTGGGTTCATCCAGGATGAGCAGTTGCGGGGTGTGGATCAGGGCACAGACCAGGCCCAGCTTTTGGCGCATGCCGCCGGAGAGGTTGGCGGCCAAGCGGTCCTGGAAGGGGGCCAGGTTGGAGAAGCTCAACAGCTCCGGCACCCGGACGCGGCGCTCGGCCTTGGGCACCCGGTAGATGTCGGCGTAAAAGGCGATATTTTCGGCCACGGTGAGGTCGTCGTAAAGGCCGAAGCGCTGGGGCATGTAGCCGATAAGTTCTTTAAGGGGCTCCGACTCCTTGACGGTGTCAAAGCCCAATACTTCCGCCCGGCCCTCATCCGGGTCCATGATGCCGCACAGCAGCCGGATGGTGGTGGTCTTGCCCGCGCCGTCCGGGCCCACCAGGGCGAAGGACTCCCCCCGGGCCACCTCCAGGCTTAAGCCATCCACCGCCGCCAGGGTCCCGAAGCGCTTGGTCAGGCCCTCGGCCCGGATGGCCGGCTCAGCGGGGTTGGTCCTTGAGGAAGATGACGGCATCGGCGGGCATGCCCGGCTTTAGGGAGTGGTCTTTGTTTTCCACCCGGATTTTGGTGCGATATACCAAGGTCACCCGCTCCTTGTGGGTCTCCACGGTCTTGGGGGTGAACTCGGCCTTGGAGGAGACAAAATAGACCCAGGCCGGATACTTCTTGCCGGGGTAGCTGTCGGTGGTGATTTCCGCCTTCTGGCCGTAGCGCACCTTGGCCAGATCGGTTTCGGGCACGTAGCCCTCAAAATAGGCGTTGTCCAGGTCCCCCAGGGTGAGCACCGGGGTGCCGATGGCCACCACTTCCCCGGGTTCCCCGGGGCGCACCAGGACGACGCCGGTGACCGGAGAAGTAATGGTGGCGTAGCCCAGGCGGGTGCGGGCCAGCTCCAGGGCCGCCGCGGTCCGGCGGGCCTCCGCCCGGGCCGCGTCGATGTCTTCCTTGCGGGGTCCCTCTTTCACCAGGCTATAATTTTCCTGGGTGCGGCGGTGGGCCTCCTTGGCCACCAGAAACGCGGCTTCGGTCCGGTCCCGGGTCTGGGCGGAGACCGTCTTACGCTCAAAGAGGGCCTGCATGCGCTTAAATTCCCGGTCCTTGTCCACCAGGTCGGCCTTGGCCTGGGCCACGGCCGCCGCGGCTTCCCTTTTTTCCTGGGGCCGGGAGCCCGCCAATAACTTGGCCAGGTTGGCCCGGGCCGCGGCATGCGCGGCTTCGGCCTGGGCCACGTCCTCCCGCAGGTCTTTGTCTTCCAGCGCGGCCGCGGTCTGGCCGGCTTTAATCTCATCGCCTTCCTGGAAGTTGATGACCGCGATCTTGCCGGGGACCTTGAAACCCAGGTCCGTTTGCGTGGCTTCGATGTGGCCGGATAAGCGCAGGAGGTCCGGATCGGCTGCTTTGCCCCGGAAGAAGAGCAGATAGGCGAGGACGGCCACCACCAATAGGGCCAACGGAATGATTATTTTGGGCCGTTTCGGAGCCAAGTATTCCCCCTCCCCGACATGGCTGGAGTTCAATTGACCCAAAATACCAGAATTCGGCAGGTAAATCCAGCGTCGGAAGCAGGCAGGCTTATGAAGATGACCTTAAGGGGCGAGATTTAGGAAGCGCTTTCTTGACAGGGGGTTAATTTTTTAGATGGTTAGAATCGCACCTGTTTTATTAAATTTATATTTAAACAAAATATTCTATAGACATAAAAAATATAATGGGTGACAATTAGCGGAAAGCGAAAAACCCTGCGCCGGAATCGAGAACCGAATGGCTCCCACCCTGATTGCCTTCTATTTGGGCGTGTTTGTCGGCTTGCCCTTAGGTATTTTCCTATTTTACTACCTTCTAATGGCGAAGAAGGATAATGGTCAGTAGCTCCCGGGTCACTCAACCCCTCCCTTCCCCCCTCCTCTGCGGATGCGGGCCAGGAGCCCGGTGGTGGAATAGCCCGGCACCAGGGGAATGACCCTGACTTCCCCGCCCCGGGCCCGGACCACGTCGCGGCCTGCGATCTCCTCCACCTGGTAATCGCCGCCTTTAACCAGGATATCCGGTTGCAGCGTGCTGATCAGCTCCCAAGGGGTGTCTTCCCCGAAGAGCACCACCCGGTCCACGCAGGCCAGGGCGGCCAGGAGCGCGGCCCGGTCCCCTTCCGGGTTGATGGGACGGTCCGGGTCCTTATTCAAGCGCTTGATAGAGTCGTCGGTGTTCACCCCGACGATGAGGGCGTCCCCCAGGGAACGGGCCTCCTCCAGGTAACGCACGTGGCCTGGGTGCAGCAGGTCGAAGCAGCCGTTGGTGAAGACCACCTTCCCCCCCTGGGCCTGGAGCCTTTTCACCCACCGGGCCGCGGCGCCGTTGGAAACAACTTTATGGGTGGTATGGCAATCGGTCATGGGGAAGATTTTACCACAAAAACATAAAAGATTTTTGGGGGAAAAGGGGAAAAGGTCAAAAGGGAAAAAGGAAAGGATTTGAAGTGCCAGAGTATTTTCCCTTTTCCCCTCTTCCCCTTTTAACCTTTTCCCCCAAAGTATTTCTCCGTGCTTTCTGCGCCTCTGTGGTGAATCTTTTTATTCATGTTTCACCCGGGCCACGGTGAGGACCTCCACCCTGGCCCCCCCGGCCCGCCTGAGCACCCGGGCGCACTCCCGGACCGTGGCCCCGGTGGTGTAGAGGTCGTCCACCAACAGGACGTTTTTGCCCTGCACCTCGTCGGGCCGGGCCACGGCAAAGGCCTGATGCACATTGTCCCGGCGCTCCTTGGGGTTAAGCCCCACCTGGGGTGGGGTGTGGCGCACCCGGGCCAGGGCCTCCAGGCTAACTTTCGCCTCCGGAAAGGCCCCGGCCAGGAGCAGGGCCTGGTTAAAACCCCGGTACTTTAAGCGCCGGGGGTGCAGAGGCACGGGCACGAGGAGGTCCGCGTCCGCCGCTAATTCCGCGCACCTCGGGACTTGCAGCCAGTGCTGCATCACCGGCAGATAGGCCATCTGCCCGCCGAACTTGAAGCGGGTCACGGCCTGGGCAACCGGCCCCTCATAGACCGCGGCCGCCCGGGCCTGGGCGAAAGGCGGGGGCTCCGTCCGGCAAGACCCGCAGAGCCGGTCCTCCCCCTCCCGCACCGGAAAGATCAAACCGCAGCAAGGACAGACCGGACTTTCCACCCACTCAATGGTCCCCTCACAATCCCCACAAACCGCCACCGCGGCCTCTTCCGCCACCACCCCGCCGCAAAACAGACAGAGCCGGGGCAGGAAGAAGTCCAGGACCCGGAAGCTGAATTTTTTGAGCCAGGAGGCCGTGGTGGTAAAACTCATATTTCGATGCATACCATATGAATATTTTGTCAAATTGTCAAATGGGGCATATCTATAGCTTCTATGGGGAATAAGGATATTTCTTGAAGACCTCATTAATTTTTGATATGTTCAAAAGTTAATAATTTCACAATGTTATTTTGAAAGTTCCAAAGATCAGATGTTTGAGATCATTACAATTCCAGATGATGCACCACTCAATTATGAGCAATTGGGATCAAGGAGCAAGTTTTGGTTTTTGGGGGAAGATGGGAGACACTATCTCTTTAAGGAAGGAAGGCCAAATACAGGGGAGAATTGGAGTGAAAAGGTAGCAAGTGAATTCTGTGAATTATTGGGTATCCCACACGCTCTCTACGAACTTGCTGTTTGGCGAGATTTAAAAGGGGTTATTTCTCCTAATTTTGTACCCGATCAAGGAAGGCTTGTTCATGGAAATGAATTATTAGCAAAAGTTTCCCCTTATTATGATGTTACTAAAAAATTTAGGCAAAGGCACCACACATTAGACACTGTACTGGCTCTTGTGACCTGCTACCAGAAAACTGGAGCGGAGGAAATGTTAGAATCTCCTGAACGCGAGGAGATTCGAGGTGAAGAAAAAGCGTTTTTCGGAAGAGCAGATCATCGGGATTTTGCGGCAAGCCGAACGGG
>Ga0233425_10005658_pt1 | contig 19470 bp, 10 predicted proteins | sample Watercolumn_Towu_2_FD_181712 | JGI IMG/M metagenome (GOLD analysis project Ga0233425, IMG submission 181712) | Freshwater microbial communities from Lake Towuti, South Sulawesi, Indonesia - Watercolumn_Towuti2014_140_MG | ecosystem: Environmental > Aquatic > Freshwater > Lake | place... | reverse complement strand
CCGTCCCTCGGTCTCCACGCCCCTTCGGGCGGCCGAAACGGCCGCGCGGCTACTTCGCTTCGTCCAGCACCTCGATGGGAGGCATGGCCTTGCCCTCGAGGTACGTCAGGGACGCACCGCCTCCGGTGCTCACGTGGGTGATGCGGTCCGCCAGGCCCATCTGCTCCACCGCCGCGGCCGAGTCTCCGCCGCCGACGATGCTGACCGCGCCCCGCGCCGTGGCGTCTGCGCATGCGGTTGCGATGGCCAGCGTGCCTGCCGCGTAGTCCGGCTTCTCGAACACGCCCATGGGTCCGTTCCAGATGATCGTCCCCGCGGCTTCCACCTGGCCGGCGAACAGCTTGCGCGTCTTGGGGCCGATGTCCATTCCCAGCAGGGTCTCCGCGATGGTCTCGCCCTCGACCGTCACGGGCGTGCCCGCGGCGAAGTCGTCGGTGGCGACGTGGTCCACGGGAAGCAGGATCTTGCCCTGCGCCTTGTCCAGCAGCCCCTTCATCTCTTCGACCAGGTCGTTCTCCACGAGGCTGCGGCCGACCGCGACGCCCCGAGCTCTCAGAAGCGTGTAGGCCATGGCCCCGCCGATGAGAATGCGGTCCACCTTGGGCAGCAGGTTGCCGATGAGCTTCACCTTGTCGGAGACCTTGGCTCCGCCGAGGACCGCGACGAACGGCCGCTTCGGGGTGTCGACCGCGTCGTGGAGGTACTTGATCTCCTTTTCGACGAGGAAGCCGGCAACCGCGGGCCCGCCCTTCTTCTGGATGGCCTTTGCCACGCCGTACATGCTGGCGTGCTTGCGATGGCAGGTGCCGAACGCGTCGTTCACGTAGGCGTCGCCGAGCTCAGCGATGGCCGCGACCAGGTCGTCGTGCACCTTCTGCTGGTCCGGGTTCAGCTTCTTGTCCGGGTTCTTCTTGGCCTTGTCGGGCATGGTCTCGCCCGCGTGGAATCGGACGTTCTCGAGCAGCACCACCGAGCCCGGAGCCATCCCCTTGCACAGGGCCAGCGCCTCGGGTCCAACCACCTCCTTGGGGCCCAGGGTCACGGGAACGGACAGGAGGGACGAGAGGCGCTCCGCACACGGTGCGAGGGACCCTTCGGCCGCGTACGCTCCGTCGGGCCGGCCGAGATGGCTCATGAGAACAAGGCTTCCTCCCTGCTCCAGGACGCTGCGAATGCTGGGCAGCGCTGCCACGATTCTCCGGTCATCCGTGATCTTGCCGTTCTTCAACGGCACGTTGAAATCCACTCGCATGAGCACGCGCTTCCCGGTCACAGTGATATCAGCCAGGGTCTTCTTCGCCATGGGTCTCCCTCCGTTGCCTGGTCCAGTGCGCCGCTCCCGCGGCCGAGCGGTAATGTACTTTTCTTCTTTGCGTATGTCCATATGATTGGCTGGAGAGCGGAGTGGTCATGTACATGTCTCCATGGACGATCCTGGTTCACCTGGCGTGGCTGCCCGTCGTGTTCATCCTGTTCTTGAAGCTCTACAAGGGCCCCCACCCGGTCGCGGCTGCGCTGCTGGCCTACTTCCTTGGCGGGCTCATGGTGACCCCTGCGCTTGCGCTGCAGCAGCTCTGGAACGCCATGGTGCCCCGGGGGAGCATTTCCGAGATGCTCGAATTGCCGCTGTGGTTCATCCCGGTGGAGGAGGGCAGCAAGCTGGTGGCTGCTCTGCTGTCCGCCATGGTGCTGAGGTACGAGCCCCCGCGGCGCTCCTTTCTGCCCATTGCGGTGGCTGCGGCGCTCGGGTTCGCGGTCGCGGAGACCGGGTTTGCGGTCGCGGTTTTCGGCGCGGACTCCCTGCCGTTGAGGGTGCTGGTGTCCGTCCCCTCGCACGCGGTGTTCACGCTGTTTGCTGCGGCCGGGCTGGTCGGAAAGCCCGCGCACCCCTTCCGTCTGCGCGCGTTCCTGGGATGGTGGACGCTGGCGACCGGTGCGCACTTCGCGTTCAACATCGTCAGCCTGCACGAGACCGAGGCGGATGCGCTGGATGTCTTCGTGTGGCAGGCGGAGCTCGGTGCCGCGGCGGCCCTGCTGGCGACCGCTCGCTGGATCCAGAGGAAGGTGGCAACCACGATTCGGACGAGGGCCGTGCGCCGCGCGTAGAGGCATCCAGGGATCCGCTAAACGGTTCCACCGCACCAGGGGGAGAGTGGACAGTCCCGGACGCCACCGGGACCGGGTCGGACCGCGCTACGGCTCTCCGACTCTAGTGATTGTGATGGGAGCCGTGGTGCTGGGCAGCTTCACCGTGGTGCCGCGGCCGTCCCGCACGAAGAGCCCCGCGTCGAGGCCGCTGAACGCGCTCATGGTGATCTTGAGGGTCGGGAACGTCGCGGCAAGGAACGTGCCGATGACACCGCCGTCGGCACAGCAGGCAGCCCAGCTCCAGGTGCCCTTGAAATTGCCTGCCCCGGAATGCGCCACCAGCTCTCCCGAGTCATCGGACAGGAGGACCGAGGCTCCGGTGGCGCCGGTGATGGTTGCTGTGCCGCCGCCGCCCGCGTTGTTCGCCTTGTCCATCAGGAAGACGAGGGAGAGCGCTGCCCCGGTGCCCTGGTGGAGCAAGATGACGGCCCCGTTGGCCACCTCGAGGCCGGTGTTGGGCGCGGATCCGCCATACGCGTAGAAGGCCACGGACGTTCCCTCCGTGATGACCGGCTCGAACGGGACCGACGTGTCGCCCTGGGTCAGGAGGAAGCAGGTGGTGGCAGGGTTGCAGTCGTTGTCGACCAGCTCGCCGCACTTCTCCTTGGCCCCGGGGTTGATGGCCACCGCGGTGTCGTTGCAGTCGCCCGCCTGGGTTGCGGTGAAGGCTCCGGTCGGAGCGCACAGGCACTTGGCCTCGCCTACGCCCCAGCCGTCCGCGTCCACGTCCGTGTAGCGGTCCTTGCAGCCGGTCGATCCCGCGGGGTCGGTGACGCCGTCGCAGTCGTTGTCCAGGCCGTCGCAGATCTCCGGGCCCTGTGCCGGCAGCGGCTCACACGTCTGCGGCACGCCGGCGAGGCAGGCCTCGACCTTGTTTGCGCACACGCCCTGGCCGCAGGTCAGCAGAGCAAACCCGTTGTCGATGCCGCCCGCGCAGTCATTGTCGATTCCGTCACAGACCTCCTTCTGGCCGGGGAACACCTTGGGGTCGAGCGGAGCGCAGTCCGCGGCATCGAGGGATCCGTCGTTGTCGTCATCCGGGTCGCACGCGTCGCCGAGCTTGTCCCCGTCGGTGTCGAGCTGGTCCGCGTTGGCCGCAAGCGGGCAGTTGTCCGCAGCGTCGAGGACCGTGTCGTTGTCGTCGTCGGGATCCAGCATGTTGGAGATGCCGTCGTTGTCCGCGTCGAGATCCTCGCATATGTAGGGGAAGAGAGCGCCGGTGCAGCTCAAGTCGTTCCACTTCTTGTTCTTCTGGTAGGAGATGATGCTGACGCAGTCCTCGCCGGCGCCCCCGCCGACGTTGTTGGGCTCGCCGGATTCCCAGTTCTTGTAGCTGAACGTCTCGCCGGTGGTCCAGACGAACGTGCCCTCGACGGCCTGGTCGGTCAGGCCGAAGAACCAGCCGTTGATGTCCTTGTAGCCCAGCGCCTTGGTCGCGGCCCAGGCATCCTCTTCGGCCGTGGTCACGGCCGCGAGATCCATCCCCTCGGCCTGGCACACGGCGCGAGCCACGGTCCAGCTGCGGTTGGTGGTGCAGAAGAAGTACTTGTGGTTGCCCCACGTCTCCTCCTTGCACGCCTCGCATGCGTACCCTTCGTCGACCTTGCCGTCGCAGTCGTTGTCCACGGTGTCGCAGGTCTCGGTCTTGGCTCCGGCCATGGGGTCGCAGACGTTGGGCTTGCCGCCCGCGCACGCATCCACGGTGTGGAGGCACGCACCGAGGCCGCACGAGATGGAGCCCAGCCCGTTGTCCACGACGCCGTCGCAGTCGTTGTCGATGCCGTCGCACACTTCCTTTGCCGGGGGAAGCGGCAGGCACACCTGCGTCTTGCCGCCCACGCATGCGTCGACCTGGGTGGCGCATGCGCCGACCCCGCAGGTGACCACTCCCAGATCTTCGTCCGTCAGATCATCGCAGTCGTTGTCGATGCCGTCGCACGCCTCGCTCCCGGAAGGCAGGGGCTCGCAGAGCTGGGGCACGCCGTTGACGCAGCCGGCCACGGTATTGACGCATGCTCCCGTCCCGCACGTGACGGTTTCGAGGCCGTTGTCCACGACGCCGTCGCAGTCGTTGTCGATGCCGTCGCAGACCTCCGCTGTCGCACCGAACATGGGGTTGCAGGCCACGACGAGCCCGCCCTGGCACAGGTTCTCCTCGTGCAGGCACTGGCCCACGCCGCAGGTCGTCGTGCCCAGCCCATCGTCGGCCAGGCCGTTGCAGTCGTTGTCGAGAGCGTCGCAGACCTCGGGCACCGCGACTTCCAGCGGGAAGCACTCCTGCGGCACGCCGTCCACGCACGACGTCACGGTGTTGGCGCACACTCCCAGCCCGCAGACCGCGGGGGCAAGCTCCTCGTCCACGTTCCCGTCGCAGTCGTTGTCCAGCCCGTCGCACCCCTCGGGAACCGCGGCTTCCAGCGGAACGCACACCTGGGGCACGCCGTCCACGCAGGATTCCATGGTGTTGACGCACACGCCCACGCCGCACGAGACCGGGCCGAAGCCCTCGTCCACGACGGTGTCGCAGTTGTCATCCACGCCGTTGCACACCTCGGTCGCCAGGTGCGATATCTTGGCCTCCGCGGGAGCGCAGTCCGTCTCGTCCGGGTCGGTGTCGCCGTCCATGTCCCCGTCGCAGACATCGCCCAGCCCGTCGCCGTCGATGTCCGACTGGTCCGGGTTGGCGACCAGCGGGCAGTTGTCCTTCTCGTCCGGCACGCCGTCGTCGTCGTCGTCCGTGTCGTAGGCCATGGGGTCGCAGGCAAAGACGAAGGGAGGCGGGTCCACGTCGTAGTCGCAGTCGCAGCAGAAGACCTCGTCCACATCGCCGTTGCAGTCGTTGTCCTGTCCGTCGCAGAAATCGTAGCTGCAGTAGTCGTCCACTCCCAGGTAGTCACACACCGCCAGGCCGTTCTCGCACTTCGTGGGGACGCCGGCGGCGCAGACGCCCTGGGCCGAGCAGCCGCCTTCGACCGCGGGGGACACGTCCGCGGTGCCGTCGCAGTCGTCATCCTTGCCGTTGCAGAGCTCAGCGGCTTGCGGGTGCACCGACGCATCCTGGGAGGCGCAGTCGGTGACGTCCGGCTCGCCGTCGTTGTCATCGTCCAGGTCGCATGCGTCGCCCAGCCCGTCCTGATCGAAGTCCTCCTGCAAGGGGTTGTAGTCCACCGGGCAGTTGTCCTCGCCGTTGAGGAAGCCGTCGTTGTCCGCGTCCGGGCTGTCCACGCAGTCTGCGATGCCGTTGGAATCGATGTCCGGGAACCCTTCGTCCACGGTCCCGTCGCAGTCATTGTCGATGCCGTCGCAGGTCTCCGGGGCCGGAGTGGCCGCATCGCAGATCTCGGTGGCGTCGAGGCAGCTGGTGAACCCCGAGCACACGCCGTCGCCGTTTTCGTTCGTGCAGGCAGCGGGCTCGATGTCGTCCACCGTGCCGTTGCAGTCGTCGTCCATGCCGTTGCAGACCTCGAGCCCGGGCGCATCAGGGTTGCATGCGGGAGAGCAGATGCCGCCGACGTCGTCGAGGCAGATCCAGTCGATGGGGCAGCCGGCCTTGCACAGCCCGGTGCAGACCTTGCCTGCAAGCGTGTCCGCGCACAGGCCGGTCTCGCACTCGGAGTCCTCGGTGCATGGCTTGCCCCAGTCGGTCTGCACCTGCTGGTCCTCCTGCACATCGGCCTGCTCGTCCGGAGGCAGGTCGGGCTCCACGTCCGGGGCGACGTCGGCCACGACGTCCGGAAGCTCCTCGACCACGGTGTCCTGGCACACGCACCCGGTTTCCGGGCACGGGCAGAGGTCCGGCTGTACGTCCGCGACGTCCGGCGGGACGCGCAGGTCCGGCTTGGCCGTGTCGACGGCAACGTCGAGCCCGGCATCGTCTCCGGCCAGATCGTCATCCAGGGTCCCTGCGTCGGCGTCTACGAAGCTGCTGCCGTTGCCGGAAGCCTTCCCGCCGCCGCACGACGCCAGCGCCAGGAGCAGGAAAGAGGAGCACACACACAGTAGGATTCGGGATGTCATCGTCTTGGACCTCCACGTGGGACATTCTGGACGAGTATATAGGTGAAGACCAGGCAATTCAATTGCGAGGATTTGGGCGCAGAACCGCGGCGAAGAATCCATCAGTGTCATGGCGGTGCGGAAGCAGCTCCAGGAACGTGCCGCTTGCGTCGCACACCTCCGCTGCCCGGGCGCTGCCCCAGATCTCCGCTACCCGGACGAGGGAAAGGTGGGGAGCCTGCTCCAGGATGCGCTCCACGACCTGCTGGTTCTCGTGCGGGAGAATGGTGCATGTTGCGTAGATCAGCCGGCCTCCGGGCTTGAGGAGCGAGCTTGCAGTCAGGGCGATGGCGGCCTGTCGGGCCGGCAGGCGGTCTGCCTCGGCTTCGGTGAGGCGCCACCGTGCGTCGGGGTTTCGACGCATTGCACCGATGCCGCTGCACGGGACGTCCGCAAGCACCCGGTCCATGGACCCCTCGAGGGCCCGGACCGCGTCCGGGTATGCGTCGGGTTCGACCTGGATCGCTTGCCAGTTGGATAGACCCGCACGGCGGGCGCGGCGGGCCAGCTCGGCCAGCTTGCGTGCGCTGACGTCGAGGGAAAGGAGCCGTCCGCGGTTACCCATGTCCGCCGCGATGGCGAGGGTTTTGCCACCGGCCCCGGCGCACGCGTCGACCACGCGGCCGCCGGGAGGGGATGCGACGAGGGCCGCCACGAGCTGGCTTCCCTCGTCCTGCACTTCGAAGAGGCCGTCACGAAACGCCTTGAGACCGAACGCGTTGACATGGCTTTCGAACACGAGGCCGTGGGGCGCAAAGCGAGTGGGTCTTGCCGTCACTCCTTCGGCAGCAAGCCGGGCAGCGAGGTTGTCCCTGGATGTCTTGAGCAGGTTGGCCCGCACGGTCAGCGGTGCGCGCAGGTTCAGCGCGCCTGCGAGGGGCTCAGCCTCGTCTCCGAATCGTGCAAGCAGCCGCCTTGCGAGCCAGTCCGGCAGCGAGTGTGCGAGGGCAAAGCGCTCCACCGGGTCGGGATCTCGGGCAATGGCCTGGTCCACCCCGGCCACCGCATCCCATCGAACGCCGGGCATGACCTGCGCGGCCGCGGCGGGGTCCATGCGGCCGTGGAGAACGAGCCATGCCAGGAACATGGCCTGGTCCGCCTCGTCGTTGGAGCGCGGGGAGAAGCCGGCAAGCCGCAGAGCGTAGTCCAGCCGCCGCATCTGGCGGAGCATGCCGTACAGGGCCTCGGAGATGCTGCGCCGCTCGTGGGAGCCGATGCGGCGGTCCGCGCGGAATGCGCGGGCGATGTGGTCCGTGGCGAAGGCCCTGCTGGAGAGCGTCTCGCGCCAGAGCCGCAGCACGGTCTGGGAGACCAGCCTGCTTACAGGAGGCACTGCCCGCTCCTGGTCCTGGAGGACTCGACTGCGCTCCTGGCCCGGTAGCACTCCACGGTGTTCTTCAGCAGCATGGCCACGGTCATGGGTCCGACGCCGCCGGGGACCGGGGTGATGAACGCCGCGCGCCGGGCCGCCTCGTGCAGCTCCACGTCACCCACGAGCCTGCCTCCCGGGAGGCGGTTCTGGCCCACGTCGACCACGACGGCCCCTTCGCGGACCCACGCTCCCGGGATGAGGCCGGGCCTTCCCGCAGCGACCACGAGGATCTCGGCACGCCGCACGTGGGACTCGAGGCTCACGGTCTTGGAATGGCAGCTCGTCACCGTGGCGTTGGCCGCGGTCAGGAGCCATGACGTGGGCCTGCCCACGATGTGGCTGCGGCCCACGACCACGGCTTCCCGCCCCTCGCACGAAATGCCGTACCGGGAGAGAAGCTCCATGATGCCCCGCGGGGTACACGGCTTGAAACCGCCCAGCCCCATGCTGGAATGACCCACGTTCTCGGGGTGGAAGCCGTCCACGTCCTTGTCGGGCCGAATCGCCGCGAACACCTTCTGCCGATCGATGTGCGGAGGCAGAGGAAGCTGCACGAGAATGCCGTCCACGGACTCGTCGCGGTTGCGAACCGAGATCGCGTCGAGGAGCTGCGCTTCGAGGACCGATGCCGGAAGGTGCAGGAGCGTGCTTACGATTCCGGCCTGCTCACACGCCTTGCGCTTGGTGCGCACGTAGAGATGCGACGCGGGGTTGTCCCCCACCAGGATGACGGAGAGCGAAGGCGAGCGGCCTCCCGACCCGATGAGCCGGGCCACTTCCGCGGCCACCTCATCCTTGATCGCGGCAGCGATGCTCTTGCCGTCCAGCCAGACCGTCATGACTGCCTATGCCTTTCTCAACGCGTTGAAATGCAGCCAGCGGACGTACCGGCCGAAGATCCCTTCGTGGCGGCCTTCGCTGACCCGGACGATCTTGAACACGCTCCCGCTGCCCGGCCCCTGGAATTCGGAGCCGAACGCGACCATCTCGCAGTGGCACAGGATCTGTGCTCGGCCCTTGCGCACCGGCAGGCTGAACTTCACCGCGACCTTGCTACCCGGGGAAACACCGGGGAACACCCGCGTCACGAACAGATGCTGTGCGCTCAGGCTGGAGACCTTGGCCCCATGCGACTCCTTGCCCACCTGCACGGCCACGTCAAGGTCGCAGCGGGCTTCCGCACCCAGCGCACGCATCCGCTGCGTCAGCGGGCCCGGAGCACGCTCCTCTTCCGCTGCCCCGGATTCCTCGGCAACAGCGGGCTCATCCTCCACTTCCGGCAGGTCCCGCAGCGTGTCCTCGCTATCCTCGGCCGAGTCTTGCGGAGCTGCAGCCCGGGCAGGGCCCTCCCCCAGCTCGAACTGGTACACGGACTGGATCACGCCGCCCTGCTCCAACGGCCGCTGCGCAATGGCCCATGGCTCGATCCGGAGGGTCCTGCGCAGGAACTCCGCCAGGACGTCCGGAGAGTCGGGCGTTGCTGCCCTCTCGAACCGCACGCCGATGCCCGCAACGGGCCGGATCTGGCGCCGCATCACGCGGCCCATGAGAAAGATCGGACGGCTGGCCGCGGCAAGCTGGTTCCTGAGCACCAGAGCAACCTCGAGCCCGGGCAGCACGGACTGGCTCGTCCTGAGGAAGACCCCTGACGAGCTGACGTCCATGGCCGCAGCGTCCACGCGCACGCCGCCGACGTAGCAGTAGCACAGCTCCTCCATCTTCCACCGCTCTGCCTTCCGGCGTTCTTTGGCCAAGCCTCACCCCCTGGAGATAAAGCACTCCGCACTCATATCAGGCCCGCGCGATAATTTCAACGTGATCTATCTTCATAATTGGAAGATGATGCATAGCAGCGCGTTGGCCTTCCGAGCGCTGGAGGAGGATTTCCATGACGGTTCGTGCCACGGCCCTGCGCGGAGTGCTGGCTGCGGGTCTGATTGCCGCGGGGTGCGGCAGCTCCGGGGGAGGCGGTGACGTTCATGCCGTGCAGGATGCGCTCGCGGTGGACGCCGGGATCGATACGGTGCGGGCAGACGCCCGGGACGAGGCCGGGGGCGTCGCGGACACGAAGGTGACCGGCGATGCTGCGGTGGCACAGGACCTCGCGGATACCTCCGCGGCGGGCACGGACGCGGACGCGGTTGCCGGCGAGCTGCCTGCCGACGTCGCGGACGCCGACAGCGATGTTCCCGGACCGGGAAGCTGCCTTGCCCCATGGCTGCCGGGCAGCTACCTCTCGGACATGGCGCAGGTCGAGTGGGAGGACCAGGGCGTCAGCTCCTGGGAATGGGATGCGTTCGACGAGGCCGCAGACGCGCTGCTTGCGGTTCCCACCGTGTTCTTCGTCGACACCTACCTTGCGGACAAGGGTACCTACCTCGTCCGGACGGCTTCCAGCCAGGTGGAGTTCACCCGGACCTTCGGGCCTGACGGCCCGCAGTTCGCGGTGGTCGCGTCGTCCGGTCCGGACCCGTTCCCGTGCAAGGACGCCGCGGGGCTCAACACCTACGAGGAGGAGCTTCAAGCCGGTGCAAACCCCATGGGGACGCAGCTGGAATCTCTGGGCTACGCTGTGGACGACCCCCGCGTGTCGTTTGTCGAGACTTCGGAACACTGCTATCCGTTTCCGTATCTGAGGATCGCGCAGCTCTATGACGCGCCCAATGCACCGGACTTCCACTACGGGTATGTGCCCTACGGAGTGCCCGGCGTGGCCACGCACGGGAACTTCGACGTGTTCCAGGCCCGGGCGTCTCTGGTGGTCTCCGGCAAGGGTCTGGCAAAAGGCTACGACGACACGTCCACGCCCCTGCAGGCGGACGTGGCGCCGACCGCGCTCTACCTGATGGGTGCCGTAGCTGCAGAGGGGCTTTCGCACGGTGTTCCCCACTCCGCGACGCTGCTGAAGTGGCAGGACGGGACGCCTCTGGCGCAGGTTGTGTCTGCGGGTTGCGTGGAGCCCTTCGACTACGTGTTCGTGTTCCTGTTCGACGGGCTCGAGTCCAACGAGCTGACCCACCTGCTGGAGACCGGCGAGGTGCCGCTGCCCGCGTTCCAGGCCATCGCGGCGGACGGCACCGTGTTCCGCAACGGCGCGATCGCGGGATACCCGACCGTTTCCGCTCCCGGCCACCTGACCGTAGGGACGGGCATGCTCCAGGGGCACAGCCGGTTCGTGGGCAACGGGTTCTACTACCGGCAGGAGAAGCTGGTGCTCAACCCGGGCGACATCATGGCCAAGGCGTCGGAGTACGTGGACAACCCGCAAGCGGCCATGGACCTGTTTTCGAAGATCTTCAACCCCGCGGGAGAGACCGTGTTCGAGGCCGCGCACCGCCACTTCGGCGACTCGCTGTTCGCGGCGTCGGTCAACGGGCTGACGCTGCGGGGTGCGGACTACAACCTCGTGACGCTGGTGCGCGCCATGGGCGGCCGCCTGGACTACTACGAGCTGGCGGACACGCTCGCGGTTCCGCAGGTGACGGACCTGCTGGACAAGCACGCGGCCTCGTCCCGCATGCTCGTGACCGTCTCGTTTTTCAAAACCGACGACGCGGGAGAAGGCGGCGGGCCCCACGGCAAGCTGCTGCGGGACAAGCTGGTTGCGGTGGACGCGCAGCTGGCTGTGTTCCTCGCGAAGCTGGATGCGCTCGGCATCCGTGAGCGCAGCGCGATCATCCTCACGTCAGACCACGGGATGGAGCTGCAGGACCCGTCGCGCTCCCAGTCGGCCGGACCCGCGCTTTCGGCTTCGGGCCTCAAGTACCTCGACCCGGACGGCTTCGGCTTCGTGTACCTGTCGAGCATGCGGGTCACCTGCACGGTGGCGTGCGAGGGCGCAGACGGTTGCCTGGCAACAATCCAGGTTCTGAACGATGACACGCTGGAGCCCGTGGAAGGGGCTCTGGCGACGTGGAACGCGCCTGCGTGCACGGCTGAATGCTCTGGGACCACGGGACCTGGCGGAGCCGTGGTCCTGACCGCGGCTCTCGACACGCAGGAGGTCACCGTGGTACACCCGCAGTTCAATGCTGCGTCCGCTACATGCGAATGATCGCGGGCAGCCGGGAGAGGAGGGAGCAGCGATGAGGGGATGGTTCATGTCGGGGCGCAGGACGGCGCTGGTTCTGGGGTTGCTGGCCACGGCGTGTGCGGAGGAGCGCTCGCCGGTCAACCGCGTGCAGACGCTTGCGCTGGACAAGTCATTCTTCGTGGGCCAGGACCTTCAGGACGGGTCGGACAACCCCGAGTTCTGGGCGCAGGCGACGCTGGTGGACGTGGGCTTCGGCGCGTCTCAGGATGGGCTTTTCACCTCCACGTACGCGCAGCCCGTCACCCACATCCGATGGCAGATCACCGAGGATCTGCTCATCGCACGGCTCGCGTACGAGCGCATCGAGGGCACTGACGGCAAGGGCGTGGGCAAGAAGACCGACGAGGGAATCATCGTCGCCGCGTTCACCATCGAGAAGCACTTCGACATCGCCAACGACTACAACCCCACCACCGGCGAGGAAGTCAACGTGGTCGTGGAGAACGACACGGATCGCCCGTGGTACCTGCGCCAGTACATGCGGGTGGACTTCTCCCAGAACCTCAGCACCGCGAACTACGACTTCGACACGCTCTCTCAGCTCGGTATCTGGGGCGGCGTCACCTACGAGCCCCTGGCCTACTACGTGGACGACCCGACCAGCCAGGATGCTCCGTACTTCGATACCGCCAACGGCTACTTCGACATCACCACCAAGGCCTTCGCTTCCCCGGGGACCATCGATCTCTCGGAGCTGGGATGGGGCATCGGCGCGTTCCCGGCCTGCTACCTCGAGTACGACTTCTACGCAGGCTCCTGGCCGTGGGGCACCTGTTCGCCGGTGGAGCTGACGCTGCGCCACTCCTTCCGCCGGGTCGAGGACTCGGACTTCGAGCCGCTGGACTGGGACGGCTACCGCTTCCAGGCGTATGGCGGCTTCTACGTCGAGCGCTTCGGGTTCACGCGCAACTACGGCATGACGGACGAGCAGTGGCACCGGTTCCTCACCCACTACCAGATCTGGGAGCGCAGCCACTACTACGACAAGCCCGAGACCCTGGAAGGGCCGGTAGTCTGTTTCACGCCCGAGACCACGCCTTACGGAAAGGATCCTCGTCGCGACGAGGACGGCAACGGCACCCACGACGAGTGCGAGTCTGTCGGCCCGGGGTCCCACTGCGACATCTTCCGGCAGGCATGCACTCTGCCTTTCGCTCAGAGGCAGGAGAAGCCCCTGGCATGGTACTACGCGGAGGGGAGCAATCCGGACTTCTTCGAGCATTCAGCGCTGGCCGCTCATGAATGGGACGTGGCTCTGCGCTCCGCGGTGAGGACCGCCAGGTATGCGGAGTGCGTGACGACCGGAGGCAAGGACTGCGCGACCGCCTACCCCGTATGGAACGGCCAGCAGGACGACAACGAGGATGCGGTGGCCCTGGCTCTGGAAGTGGACGACTGCCGCCAGGGCCTGGCGCACAAGGAGCTGAAGGGCGACGAAGCCAAGTGCACCGCGCTGGCCGACTCCATCGGGGCCCAGCGCGGCTACTCCGCGGGCGTCATCTCGGTCGCGAAGATGCCCGAGATGCTGGCCCTGTGCCACAGCCCGGTGCTGGCTTCGGATCCGCCGGTTTGCGGCGACAAGCGGCTTCCCAAGGGCGTCACGGCTCAGGACTGTGAGCAGTGGCGGGACGATGCCGCGGGGGTCGAGGAGCCCGACGACGCGCTGGCCGCCAGCCTCGAAGCCTGCGACGCGGCTCTGCGGGTGCGCAAAGGAGACCTTCGCTATCACAAGGTCATCGTCATCGATGAGCCCCAGTCCGAGTCGCCGTGGGGAATCTACACGGACAGCGAGGACCCGCTCACGGGCGAGAAGATCGCCGCGGCCATCAATGTCTGGTCCGACATCAACGACTACTGGGCTCAGCGCGTCGTGGACCAGGCCCGCTACATCAGGGGCGAGCTGACGACCGAGGACATCACCGACGGAGACTACGTGCGGCAGTGGGCCGCGGCCGCAGATGCCGCGGGCGGCAACGGCGCGTTTCCGACCATGACCCGGGAGCAGCTCGACCGCCGCCTGTCCGAGTTCACAGGGGCCAAGCCCGGCGCCCAGCACGTACCCGGAGCGTTCGCGGCCAAGCACCCCAAGGAAGCCAAGGCGTCCTGGAAGCTGCGCCAGGAGCTTCGCTCGGTCAAGGCCTCTGGCAAAGCCACCTCGGTCATGGCCCCCAAGTACCTCGCCCGCCTCAACGCGGCCCGCGGCAGCCAGACCGAGGCCGGGTTGTTCAACGGCATGGTGCAGCAGCTCAACGGTGTCGGGGGCGGAGCCGTCACGGACGGCCTGCTCGACGCGTTCTCTCCGCTCAGAGGCGGAAACCCGTCGGTGGAGCACAAGCTGCGCGAGATGAAGCATCGGGCGCTGACCGCATCCGGTGCGTGCATGCTGGAAGCCGCGGAAGCGCCGCTGGACGTGTCCGCGCTGACCGACGTGCTGGAGCAGAAGTTCGGGAAGTTCAACCCCAAGGACTCCCCGGACGTCCAATTCGCGCGTGCGGACAAGATGGTCAAGTATCTTGCACGCCGCGTGCACCTGTCGGTCATCGCTCACGAGATGGGGCACTCCATCGGCATGCGGCACAACTTCGTCGGCTCCGCGGACGCCTGGTTCTACAGGCCGCAGTACTGGCAGCTGCGCACCAGCAACGGCAAAGTGACCAAGCAGTGCAAGGACCTGAGCAAGACCGGCGGGGACTGCGTGGGGCCCCGCTACTTCGACCCGGTCACCCAGGAGGAGAAGGACAACCTCCTCAACATGTTCATGCACACGTCCATCATGGACTACCCGGGCGAAACCACGCAGGACGTGCTCGGCCTGGGCGTCTACGACTTCGCGGCAGCCAGGATGTTCTACGGAGACGCGGTGCCGGTCTACGCCGACCCCATGTACTCCCTCGACGGCAGCGCCGCGTATACCGTGCTGGGCAAGCTCGACAACTTCGGCGGCATCCTCGGCATCGCGCTGGACTTCATCGACGAGGAGATCGGATACCGGACCCTCCACTACACGGAGCTCCAGGGGCTCTTCAAGGTCCTGACGCAGTGCAAGGAAGTCAACGCGGCCGCCTTCCGGCCGGGCCGCTACGACGAAGCCCGCGACGGCAAGTGGAGCGCGCTCTTCGACGGGTTCCTCGTGGCCGTGGGCGGCAAGACGTCCCGCTGCCGGAGCCAGCAGGTGGACTACAGCACGTGGGACACCATGCGGGCTCCCACCGCGGCGGAATACGACGGCTGGATGCTTCCGACGGCCGCGGTGGACAAGGAGAATCGGCTGCGCGTGCCGTACGCTCTGGGCAGTGACGAGTGGTCCGACCTGGGCAACGTGAGTGTGTACACCCATGACAATGGGGCGGATACCTACGAGATCTTCAACTTCCTGGTCACGCAGCAGGAGGTGATGCACATCTTCGACAACTACCGCCGCGGACGCCAGGACTTCTCGGTGCGCGGCGCGGTGGAGCGGGCCTACGACCGCTACGACGTGAAGCTGCGCGACGGGGCCAAGGGGCTCACGCTGTTCAAGAACATCTACGAGGACTACTCGCTCGAAATCGGCTACGACTTCTCCGGCTACTGGGACGCCATCGCTCCGGACTGGTTCAAGGACAACATCATCGCGTCCGCCCACGTGTTCGACCACTTCGCGCGCAAGACGTTCCGGCCCGAGAGCGGTCCCCACTTCTTCAGCGAGTGGGGAGGCGACCCGGTCCTGCGCAGCGCAGAGGACCCGCTGGGCGATCCCACCAAGACCGAAGTCGTCGTGCCCAACGGCGCAACAGGGTACGCGGGCAACGTCTCTTTCGGCGGCCGGCCCATCGAGAACCGTTTCGCGGACAACATGGGAGAATACGACTTTTACTTCATCACCAACGCCGGTTCCTACTACGACAAGATCAACGCGGCCATGATGCTCACCGAGTCGGTGGACAACTTCATCAGCGACACGCGGCAGGACTTCGTGGACGCCCGCTACCGCGCAACGTCCATCGCAGACCTGTTCCCCGACGGCTACCGCCGGCTTCTCGCCCAGGTGCTGACCGGAGACGACCTGATCAAGGGGCCGCGGGTGGCTGCCACGGACACGGGTATCCCGCAGGTCGACAAGGAGGGCTTCCCGGCCCAGGGCCTCGGCTGGACTTCCTGGTGGGGCGACAAGGTGCAGGCGTGCTTCCCTGCCGAGGGCACCACCGCGTGCAGCATCTACGGGCTGGGCAGCGGCACTCTGGACCCGCTGGCCCCGAAGAACACCGCGGTCCTGGACCCGCAGGTCGGATTCGAGGTGCAGAAATTCTTCATCGCCTGGACCCTTGCTTACCTGCCCGAGAACCAGAAGCAGAACTGGATCGACATGCTGCGGATCTGGCAGGTGGGTGAGCTGCTAGGAGACCCGCCTCTCAATCGCATCGAGTTCCACTACCCGGAGGGCAAGAGCTGGGTCGCAATGCGCTACGGGACCGAGGAGATCTTCGGCAAGACCGTGGAGCGCGGCATCGCTGCGCGCATCCTCCAGTACGCCAACGAGCTCCTGGTCCAGGCCTACGAGACCACGGACGGGCCCGACCAGGACAACGACGGCGCTCCCGACTGGTACCTACCTGTCATCAGCGATGACACGGGCCTGCCTCTCGTGCGCTACGACCCCACCATCGCGGCCATCGACGGCGAGTGGGTCTACCCCGAGGGGGACGAGCGCTGCAACGCGGACGACAACTCGGGCTGCACGTGCAGCGACAACCGGGCGTGCGTCCTGCTCCAGCGCTACGTCGAGGTGCCGGCATACCTCTACATGGCACTGCGCGATTTCGGATTCATCCAGCCCGAGCAGAAAGGGCTCTACGACTAGCAGAACTGCCGACCAGCAGAACTGCCGACTAGCAGAACTGCCGACTAGTTGAGGAACATGGGAAGCCTGCGTGCCACGGCCGCGTCCAGGGGCACCAGCGCTTCAAACGGCCGGAGCAGCAGCCGGGTCTCGCGGCGAAGCCGCGCCTGGTGCCGCCACGCATCGTGCTTGCCCGCGTCCACCGGACAGGTGGCCCCTTCCTTGCGAAGCACGGGATCCTCGGAGCCGGGGATGGCTCCCCAGCGCATCTCCGGGCAGTGATAGGGGTCGAACGACATGTCCTTCAGCCGCGCCACCGCATCGGTCAGGGACACCACAACGACCTCACCCACGCTGTTCACGTAGGCCACGGTGCACTCGGGCCGCGCATCCATCTCCCGCCACGCACGACCCAACTCCGCAGCCAGCGAAGCCGGATCCCCGCCGCCCGCCAGCCGGGGGCTCCCCTCGGCAGACCACACGAGCGCCTGGCGTGCGAACCGCCGCAGCTCCTCCACCGCGGACCGCAACCGGACGTCCAGCACCGCGCTGCTGCTGCGTCCCCACTCCCCGCTGCCCCCATACGGGCGCTTGCGCGGCCAGGCCCCCTGCACGGCAACGTCCAGCCCCACCGCCCGGGCCGCCTCGACCTCCCCCACCCTGGCCTGGAGCAGGTCGCACACCCGGAACGTGCGGTGCTTGAAGGCCGCGACCGGATCGACCCTCACCCCGTCCTGCGACAGGATGGCCCTGACCCAGTCATGGTACCGCAGCTCCACTCCGTCCAGCACGTACTTCCTCCGGTACTGGTCCGTCGCACTGAAGTACTTCGACACCGCGTTCGACTCCCGCTGCACGAGGAACGCACCGGTCCGCTCGTCCAACTCCACGACGTGGTCGTGCCTCCAGCGCCGGAAACCCGCGCCGGAACGCGACGAGCCGAACCGGATCCGGGAAGAGAACCGCTTGAGCGTCAACGTGCCGTCGGGGTGCCCGTCCATCATGTACACGTCACCGGTCAGGCCGTCGACCCGGTACACGACCAGCACATGGCCTGCAGGGTCGTAGTAGTTGACTCCAGCGACCACACTCTTCTTATTGATCTCAATAGGATAAGTATCTGTTCCCTCAAGGGATGCTTTCATTCTGAAATGGCCGGAGCTGACCGCGCCGAGCGCCGCGTTGAACGCACGCCGGAAGTCCGGGAAGCGGGAGTAGTCGGACAGCTGCTCCGGGTGGTTCCCGAACCGGTATCTGCGCCCCTTGTTCGCAGTGAAGACGAAGGGCCTTCCGGTCTTGTAAGCGAAGTACACTCTGAGCGCGTACGGAAGCGTGGCGCAATCGACGTCGAACGCAAGCCGCCGGTCCTCCGCAGAGTAAAGGGGGTTGACCTGGGGGTCCTTGAGCGCCTGGGCCAGCCGAAAGACCTTCCGCTCCCGCGCAAGGCCTATGGCGCGCACGAACTGCCCGTATTCCTCCTCTGCCGCGTCGTCCCAGTCCCTGTCCGCAATCCAGGCTCCGTCACGAAGACCCGCGTCGCGCACGTCAACCAGCGGCACCGGTGAGTCGACCGGCCCGAGAACCACTTCCGCCTGGGATGCCAGCAGCCCCGCTGCGGCCAGAACGACCTCGATACCCAGCACGCGCAACCCCCACCCACAGACCACGCCCCGATCAATCGGGCGAACGATGGATTCTGGCAGACGTCAACCCAGGAGTCAATGGTTAAGTCTCAATCCATCGTAACTGCAGTGAAAAGTTGCGGGACTGGCGGGGCTGGAGCGCTAGAACCAGAACCCCATCAGGAACGCTGCGGAGCCGGTTCCGATACGGGTCGTCGTCGCCTCGCCACCGGCCTCCGGTTCAGAAGACGCGGTCTGGAAGCCGAGCCGGTACTCCGCACCGAGGCTCACGTTGTCCGTAAAGAACCACGTGACTCCGAGCAGGCCAGCAATCGTGAGCATGCTGGTGTCGGTGTCGTTGTTCTCACCCTCGGGCTCAGAGCTGCCCATGCCATACTGCAGGATGCCGCCCGTGTAGAGGATGAGGTTCTCGTTGCGCATCAGCAGGTAGTTGACGCCTGCCTCGATCGCATACGTGCTCGCCTTGTCCTCGCTGGAGCTTCCACTTCCCAGGTCGACCTTGGTGGAGGAGTTGTCTATGCCGACGGCAGCACGCAGGTGAAGCAGCTCCTGCAAGGCGTAGACCCCCCCGATGCCGATCCCTTCGAACGCGGACGGAGTGGCGCTGAACACGCCTCCCATGTCGAACATGACCGCCAGGTCGCCCCGGTGCACGTCCTGGGCAGGACCCGCTCCGTCCTCGGCAGCAAAAGCAGCAGTAGCCGTAAGCAACACGACCAACAACGCGACTGCACCACGCATCGTCATCCTCCTTCGCCCTTCGGGCATCGTTTACTCCTCAACGGACTCCATGATTGCGGTGCCGGACCCCCCACCCGACGAGGCCTCGCCGCCCTTGGGCTTGCAGGCCCCAATACAAGCCCCAGGTTCGACCTCCTCGTCGTCGCACGAGTCCAGCGACATCACCACTGCGGTGAAACAGTCGAGGCAATCCTGCGAAGCATGGATCTCGGTGAACAGCTTGACTAGGTACTCGACGCACTCTTCGAGGTCGCCCGCGTCCACGTCGTCGCAACCCAGCTGCATGCCCTTGTTGCACACAGCCCAAGCCACCGCCTCGTACGAGCCGGCCTGGCTGCCCCCGCCGCTTCCCGCGGGATCTCCCAGCCCTCCGGGCACGTCCGCAAACCCGGTGCCCAGTCCCGTACCGCCCTGGCCGCCGCCTGCGCCTGCGATGGGCTGGCCGTCCTCGCCAAGCTTCGGGCCCGGCATTCCAGGTCCCTTCCCGAGCCCGTGGGGCATGCCGCCCTCGTCTCCCAGCCCGTTGGGGTCCCCGAGGCCCATCAGGCCCAGCCCGCCCGGCGTCAGTGCGAAGAAGCCCTGGTTCCCCGGCGCGCTC
>Ga0233425_10005657_pt1 | contig 19472 bp, 13 predicted proteins | sample Watercolumn_Towu_2_FD_181712 | JGI IMG/M metagenome (GOLD analysis project Ga0233425, IMG submission 181712) | Freshwater microbial communities from Lake Towuti, South Sulawesi, Indonesia - Watercolumn_Towuti2014_140_MG | ecosystem: Environmental > Aquatic > Freshwater > Lake | place... | reverse complement strand
GCGAGGCGGGGTGCTGCTCGAGCTGAAGACCCCGCTCTGGGACGGCACCACGCACATGGCCTTCGAACCTCTGCCAACACGGTTGGCTGTTCAGGCAACCCGGTTGGCACGCGAAAGCGCTTCGACTGCTGTTTCGACGTGGCGGTGGGCTGGCCCGAGGGCTGCACAAGACCACTCGGGAGGATCTGCCCATGCGACCGAGAGACGCGCTCCTCGCTCCACTCGCCCTGGCGGTCTGCGCGAGCTGCGCCGAGCATACCGAGCCCGAGCCCCCGTGGGTCGAGGTCCCTCTCACGCAGCGAGCTCGCCCCGTGGACATCCTGTTCGTGGTCGATAACTCGAACTCCATGATGGAGGAGCAGGAGCTGCTGGCGCGGCAGATGGCGTCGCTGCTCCCTGAGCTCATCACTCGGACGCGGCCGTCCGAAGGGGACATACTGCCCGCCGTGGAGGACCTCCACGTGGGAGTCGTGTCCACCGACATGGGGACCCACGGCACCTCCATCATGACCTGTGGCAACCCCATGAACGGCGACAACGGCGTGCTTCAGAACAGTGGCCTCCAGCCGGGGTGCCAGTCTGCGTACAGTGCGCCCGACTGTCCGCGCACCGAGTGCCCCTGGCTCGCCCACTCCGCCGACGCGCCCGACGACGGGACGGACCCGTCCAACCCACCGATCTGGGTGGACTTCGGTTGCATCGCCTCTCTCGGAACCGGAGGCTGCGGCTTTGAGCAGCAGCTCGAGGCCGGGCTCGTCGCCTTGACCGTGCACAGCGACTCCGGAGGACCCAACGAAGGGTTCCTGCGTGAAGGCTCCGTGCTCTCCGTCGTGCTCGTCACCGACGAGGACGACTGCTCCTCGGGCAACGGCGAGATGTTCAACCCACAGAACGAGCAGCTCGGGTGTTTCTGCCTGCGGTGCCTCCTGCATCCGGAATTGCTCTACCCGATCGACCGCTACTACGACGCCCTCCGCGCCCTCCGTCCCGACGACGAGGACCTTCTCGTGGTCGCAGCCATCACCGGTATCCCGGTCGATGGCTCCTGGTCGCCCGGAGATTCACTCGATGCCCTCCGCGAGCTCCAGCGGGTCAACCCGGAGTACCCGAACGAGCAGCTCCCGAGTTGCCAGACCGAGATGGGCATCGCCTTCCCACCCGTCCGCATCGTGGACCTCGTGTACCGCTTCGGTGATGCCGGTGTCCTCGGATCCATCTGCCGTGACGACTGGTCCGACACCTTCGAGGAGATCGCCCGCGCGGTCCAGGCGCGCCTCCCGGCGCGATGTGTCGAGCTGCCCGGGGGCGTGGACCCCGTAACGGGCTGCCGCCTCGTAGACGCGGTCACCGGCGAGGCGGTCGAGGGCTGGAACATCGGGTTCGACTCGATGCCGTGCCCCGGCGGCGAGCTCCACCTCGGCAGTGGTGTCGACGGCGCGGTCAGGCTGGAGTGTGCGGTCGAGCAGTAGCCGTGCCTCGACCCATCACTGTCCCGTCAGCGCCGCCTCGAGCAGCTCGGCGAGTCGGGCGTAGCCCTTCTGGTTGAGGTGGACGTGGTCGGGCTGCGCCAGGCCGTCGCTCACCCACCGGTCGATCGACCCCGGCCCGCCCATGGCGGCTCGCGTGTCCCAGAAGGCGCAGCCCGCGGCCACCGCGGCCTCGCGTTGCACGCCGATGATCTCGCTCAGGATCGGCGGCGAGGCCCGGCCGCCGCCTTTCGTCCGTGACGTCCGGTCGAGGGGGGCGAGGACCAGGCACGACGCTCCCGGAGCCCCCTTTCGCGCGTGGGCGATGACCCTGGACATCACGGCGGGGTAGGAGGCGACGTCGAAGCCATCGCGGTTCGCCTCGTTCGTGCCGTACGCGATCATCAGAAGGTCCGGCTGCCTCCGTTCGACGTGCGCGGCCAGGACATCCGCGTCGCCGAGCAGCAGGTGCTCTGCGCGGAGCCCCGGGACGCCCACGGAGTCCACGACGACCCCCGGCCCGGCGCGCTCGAGCACCACGCCGAAGACCCGCACCTCGCCGTCACCCGAGACGTCCAGCTCGAGCTTGTGCGGGCCGTCGGGGACGTCGAAGCGGCGGAAGCCTGGCTGCGGCACCGGCATATGGGTGGACAGCTCGGACCAGAGCTTGTCGTCGATCCGGAACCGCAGGCTCCCTCCCTCGGGGTGGAAGAGCAGGAACACGTCGAAGCGGGACACCGACCCGCCGACCGGGGCGGACTTCGCCCGCGTCGTCGTGACCCAGGCGCGGGACATGGGCCGTCGCGTCGTCATCACCACGCCGCCGAGGCCGAGCGCCTCGACCGCCGTCCGGACCGTCGACAGGCGACGGACCTTCCAGCGCCCGTCGGACCAGTGCACGACGTCGAGGTGCTTGTACGAGGCCCACGGGCGGCCGGGAACGACGAAGCCGTGCCCGCCGTCGCCGTAGCGCGCCTGGAGCCGCCGCCGGAGGGCGCCGGTCCAGAAATCGCTCGCGGTGTGCGAGTCACCGATCTGGACGATCCTCGTGAGCGCCCCGGCCGCCTTGCTCTCGGTGCGGGCCAGGGCCCGTCGGAACGCGTCGAGCGCCGTGCCCGAGGGGTCGTGGATCAGCTCGGCACGACCGCTCGACGGCGCAGTCGTGAGGCACAGCAGCACCGACGCCACCAGCGGTGCGAGGCACCGCGTGCGCCGGACGTGGAATGACCGAGAGGACGACACGACCCGCGCTCCCACGGACACCAGGATACTCGCTCGGCGAGCTGATGATCCATGGCTCGGAGCCCGAGGATCGCTCCGCTGTTCGTTGACACACGCGACACGTGCTCGTAGCGTTTCTCCATGCTCACGAGACGAGATCTGGTCGTTCTGTGCGCCGTGCTCCTGGCGGGCGTCGTCGCAGGGCTCCACTGCGCTCCCGAGGGATCGGACGGCGACGGCGGCGACGCGGACGGCAATACCGATGGCGACGGAGACATCGATGCCGATGGCGACACCGACGGCGACGTCGACTCGGATGCGGACGCCGACTCGGACGCGGACGCCGACTCGGACGTGGACACCGACTCGGACGTGGACGCCGACTCCGACGCGGACACCGACGTGGACTCGGACACCGACGCCGACGGCGATCCGTTCTCGATCGAGGTGCCGTACGTCGCCGAGCTCACCGTGGACGGCGACCGAACGGGCTGGCCCGCGGGAGGCTGTCGGCGCCTCGACTCCGCGAGCTACCACGAGGCCGGCGGCCCCTCGGGCGGGGACTCGGACGTCTCGGCCACGGTCTGCTTCGCCTGGAGCCGTGAGCACCTCTACGTCGTCGCCGAGGTGACCGACGACGTCCAGCACAACGACGAGCCGTCGGACACGTTGTGGGCCGGCGACTCCGTGCAGGTTGCGCTCGACACGGACCACGACCGCACGGCAGGGTCGTACGACGACGACGGCGACTACGAGTACGGGGTTGCGAATCTCGCGGCAGGGCCTGCCGTCGCCAGGTTCCACGCGCCAGCGAGCGTCACGGACCGGGCGATCGTCGCGTACAGGAGGTCCGGTTCCGTGAGCGTGTACGAGGTCGCGCTCCCGTTCTGCGACCTGACGAACCTCGAGGGCGACGACGGCGAGCGCTTCGGGCTCTCGTTCCTGGTGAACGACGACGACGGTGCCGGGCGCGAAGGGTGGCTGGAGTGGACCGAGGGGATCGGCGCGGGCAAGGACCCCGCGGCCTTCGGCCAGGCGACTCTCGTCGAAGGGCCGGGCGGAGACCCGCTCGAGTGCGAGGAGGACGCGTCGTACCGCTCGCCGTACGGGATCAACACCCACCTGCCGAGCGGCGCCGAGCTGACCACGCTCTACGACCTGACTCGCGACGCGGGGATCGCCTGGGTGCGTGTCGATTTCAACTGGGGCGACGCGGAACCGTCTCAGGACCGCTTCGAGTGGAGCCGCTACGACGCGGTGGTCCGCGCCGCGGCGGAGAGGGGGCTGCACGTCTATGCCGGGCTGGGCTACACGCCCGGCTGGGCCAACGGCGGCCGCGACGGGACCGTCCCGCCCTCGAGCCCGGACGACTGGCGCGACTTCTGCCGGCGGGTGGCCGAACGGTACGACGGCGCGCACGGGCTGCCGAGGATCGAGCACTTCGGCATGTGGAACGAGCCCGACCACGAGGGGTTCTTCACCGGGACGGTGGACGACTACATCGAGACGATCCTCGTCAACGGCGCCGAGGCAGTCCGTGCCGGCAACCCCGACGCGCAGGTCTGCGCTCCCGACCTCGCCCACGACCTCGATTTCCTCCGCGAGGTGCTCGAGCGCGGCAGCGGGCTCATCGATGTCGTCACCATCCACAAGTACGCGGAGCGCGCCCGCGACTACGGGAACTGGCTCGACGGCACGCACTGGCCGTGGGAGGACGACAACGTCCGAGAGGTCCTGACCGCCACCGGGTTCTACCCGGGCACTCCGGTCTGGCTCACCGAGTGCGGCTGGCCCACGGACCCGGGCTGGGTCTGCTGGTTCGACCACAGGCAGAGCGAGGAAGGGCAGGCGACCCGATACGTCGAGCTCCTCGACACGCTCGCCTCGCGCGAGTGGGTCCAGCGGTACTTCTTCTACGAGCTGCGCGACGCGGACCTCACGGAAGCCTGCCAGTGGGGAATCCTGCGCGGCGACCTCAGCCCGAAGCCCGCGTACGGCGCTTACCGCGACTACATCGCCGCCCACCCGCGGTGAGGCGCGGCCAGGATCAGATCAGCCCCGGGTCCGTGGTGCAGGTCTGCACCTCCATGATGAGGTACATCATGATCTTCTCCTGGAGCAGGAGCTCGTAGGTCGGCCCCTCACCGGAGCCGTGGGTGTGGTAGACGGTGTAGAGCACGCGCCCGCAGAAGAACGGCCACGACACGGTCGCCGGGACGTGGCGGCCGCCGAACGGCACGGAGTCCTCGTTGTACATCCACACCCTGGGAGCGCGGTGGACCTCCTCGCCCGTCTCCTCGTCCACGCCGATCAGGCCCTCGCCGGTCTCGAAGATGTAGTCCCACGCGGCCTGGAGCACGAGCGGCGCGCCGCGGTTGACCTGGGGCAACGACAGCCAGGCCGCGAAGTCGGGCTCGTCGGAGGCCGCGCCGTTGAAGTTGTACGACGACCAGTTGTTGCACCCGTGGGTGCCGCCGGACGGGTTGCCGCTCGTCCCGCATTCACCCGTCGAGCCACCCTCGGAGCCAGGGCTCTCCACGAACCACGAGAGGAACTCGGGCCAGGGCTGCTCCACGAACTCGTAGTTGAAGTCATCGACGTACAGCCGGCCCCCGTTGCGGACCCACTCCCGCAGGTTCTCCGCGCGCTCGGCGTTGCGGCCCGGCCAGTCCTGGCCGCACGAGATGATGATCATGTTGTACTGGTCCAGGACCGCGGGGTCGTCGAGCAGCGTGGGCACGCCGGAGCCGGGGCACGAGTGGAGGATCGGGTCCGGCGCGCAGTAGATCTCGAAGTCGACACCGTCCTGCTCGTAGTCGAACCCGAGGGCGCTGAACATGGGCCGCATGTTCTCGTAGCTGCCGCGGATCATCGCGATCTTGGGGATGTTGTCGCCCGCCGCGAGGTCGGTGCGGCTCGGGAGCGTGGTCAAAGCGGGGCGCGGCGATCCTTCGATGCTCTCGATCTCGACGACCTCGCCGGGCCGGTCCGGCGCGACGTACTCGCGGACCCGGCGGAACTCGCCCTTCTGGACCGTGAGGTAGTACGTCCGCCCGGGCAGGAGCTCGAGCTCGAAGGTGCCGTCCACCGCGTGGCTCATCGTGTTCGGGTTGCCCGTCGGGACCTCCACGCACTCGTTGCAGTAGCGCTCCTGCGGCAGGTCCGCGGGGCGGCTGGTGTAGGCGATCACGGCCGCGCCGGGGATCGGGAACCGGTTGTTCTCGCGCGTGCCCTCGAGGTCGGCGCCCGGGCTCCACACGGTCCCGCGCACTCGCACGGGGTTCCAGCCCGGCGCGTCGGGCTCGCCGTCGGTGTCGGCGTCGGTGTCGGTGTCGTTGTCCGTGTCCGCGTCGCTGTCGGCGTCGCCGTCGCCTGGGCTCGAGTCGTCCGGCGGGCTGCACGCGGCGAGCCCGGTGAGCAGGGCGAGCACGACTCCGGTTCGGATGTAGGCCGGCAAACTCATGAAGACCTCCACTGGAAAGGTTTATATCAGACATTCCTTGGCATGAAGCTCCGCATGGTGTGGACGAAGTAGACACGGTGGACACGGTGGACACGGTGGACCATGGGCCTGAGGCATGGTCATGCCTGCGTCCACACCGTCCACCTGGTCCACTCGGTCCACCCCTGGCTACTCATCCTCGGGTCTGAACCCGGCATCGATCTCGATCGGCGGCGTGACGGAGAGCTGCCAGGCCCGATCAGCCGGGAACGCGGCGAGCGAGAGCCCGCGCCTCGATCCGGCCGCGGTCCAGAGCAGGGGAACGGGCAACCTGACCTCTCCCGCGGCGTCGAGCCGCGCCAGCCGGACCCTGACGACGCCGCGCGCGTCGGGCTCGTCCACCGACCGGACGCCGCGGGAAGCGGTCATGGCCTCGCGAGCCGTCGCGTCGAGCCTGGCCCCGGCCGGGAGCGTCACGAGCAGGACCGGGAGCTCCACCGGCGCGCCGCTCGTGTTCGAGACCGTCACGGCGAACGCGGCCCGCTCGCCGGCGAATCCCGGATCGCCCGAGATCGCGGAGTGGAGCGGCCCGGCTTCGACTGCTCTCGCCGGGCGGACGTAGCGGGCGGTCGCCCGGACCAGGGGCACCGCGTCCGACTCGTCCAGCGGCGTCACGCGGACCGACGTCCGCCGTCCGGCGGCCAGGTCGAGGGGCAGGACCACGGCCTCGGCGCCGAGCACCACGCGGCGGCTCGTACCGCCCTGCTCCACGTTCACCGCGATCGAGTCACCGGCTCCGAGGACCCCGAACGCCCGGGCGGCCAGGACCCAGAAGAGCGACTCGCCGCCGAGGTCGGTCGCGACGTGGGCGCGCGCCGCCATGCCGCGGGCGAGGTCACGCGCGAGGTCGCGCTCGCCCGCCTGGTGGGCCGCGATGGCCAGCGCGGCGGTCGCGGCGAGCTGCTCGACCCCCGCGCGTCCCTGGTCCTCGCCGTTCTCGTCGTCGGTGGACGTGTCCACTGCAAGGCCGCCCCGGAACCCCGGGACCAGGTGCTCGCGTGCCAGGGCCAGCATGGTCCGGCCCCTCACGTCGCGGTGGTCGGCCAGGAGCAGCGCCGCGGCGCCGCGGGCCAGCAGCCCCGGGTCGTTCCGGTGGCCGCGCGCAAGGCTCCGGACCGCATCGCGAAGCTGCGCGATGGTGAGAGACAGGGTGCTCGATCCGTCCGGAGCCGCGGCGACGCCGAGGGCCGCCAGGAGCGCCGCGTCCGTCGAGGTCGTGCTCGAGGCGGCGGCGTCCCCGCGCATGCGGGCGAGGAACGATGCCGTGGCTGCGGGCGCCCAGTGCATGCCTTCCGTGGTCGCGGCCCAGGCCACGGCCGCGCATGCCGTGCTGAGCACGGGCTCCTCGCCTTCGACCGACCCCTCGCGCCTGGTCGCGGCCTCGAGCCGCCGGATTACGTGCTCCGGGATGGGCTGCCCCGAGACAGCGAGGGCCCAGGCCGCGAGAGCGGGGTCGGTCTCGAGCCACCGATCGAACGAGGGGTCGCCCAGCATCGCGCCGGGCCTGCTCAGGACCAGCGCGCCGTCGGGCGCGGCCGCGTCACGCGGCAGGTCGATCGTCATCGTCACCGGGCCCGTCGCGGCGGCCGCCGCGGACTGGGCGCGCAGCGAACCGTCCGCACGCACACGCACGGGCAGCTCGACGGTGCGGGCCTGGTCAGTGCCGGGCGACCAGGCGCGCAGGCGCACGACCCCGTCGCCCTCCGACTCGCTCCACACTCGCAGGAGCGGCAGCGCGGCGCCACCCGGACCGAGCGCGACAGAGCCGTCGTCACCGAGCCCCTCGAACGCGGCATGGACGACTCCTTCCCGTTCCAGCGAGAGCCGCACCGCGGACGGAGCTCCGGGGAGCGCGGCCACGGCCACTGGGACGAGCAGCGGCTCACGTGGGTGGAGCCGCTCGACGGGCTCGGCCGTCACGAGGACCGGGAAGCCGGCTCGATATGCCGCGCGGCCCACGGCGAGCCAGCCCTCGGCGGTCCAGGCCAGGCCGATCAGGGCGTAGGTCCTGGGCTCGTCTCCGACCGCGATCTGGAACCGCGCTTCGCGGCTCACGCGAGCGGGGCCCGCAGGCGAGCGCACGACCGAGGTCCAGGGCCGATCGAAGTGATCGACGGTCTCGATCCCGTCTTCCCCAAGGGGATCCGGCAGGTCGGCCCAGGTCCGGGCCGCGGCCAGGCTCCCGGCCCCGTCATCCTGGCGTGCCTCGACCTCGAAGATCCGGACCACCTCCTCGAGCGTGGCCTGGCTGATCTCGACCCGGTCGAGCCGGGCGAGCAGATCGTCCTCGCCCACTGCCTCCGCGTACGGGCTCCCGCTGGGGAGGACTCTCTCGAAGGGGTCGTACAGGTCATCGGCCGTGCCGGCGCGGCCGTCGGGGCCGGCGGAGATGAGCTCGTACCCTCGCGGGAGCGGCGTCAGGAGCTCGAACCGCGCCCGGCCTCCGGGCGCCCGCCGGATCTCCATCGGTCGTCCCCACGCATCGAGGATCCCGGTCTCCTCCATCGCCTCGTCCTCGACGAGGAGACGGAGCCAGAGGGCCGGGTCGCCGGTCTGCTGCCAGAGATCGAGGTCCCGGTTCTGCACGAAGTCCCTGAGCTGCACGAGGAGCGCGAGCAGCCGTCTCCTGGTCACCCGTCGCGCCAGGTTGTCGAAGGTGAACGACACATCGAGCGACTCGAGGTCTTCGAGCGTGAGCGGATCGCCGCCGAGCGTCATCGGCACCACGTTCTCCAGCAAGTGGGCACCGACCACGGCGGTCAGAGCCTCGCGGTTGAAGGTCCAGCCGCTCGCGGTGTGGACCCCGACGTCGCTCACGCGATCGGGGATGGCGTCCTCGAGGCGGCGCTCGAGCGAGCGGACCACCAGGGCGAGCCGGCCTCGGACGAAGCGCGCCCGCACCCGCACCGGGTCGCGAAGCACGCCGAGGTCCTCGGGCGAGTCCGGCGCCGGCATCACGACGACGGCCCCTCCGGCGAGCACGGCGGGCGCCGCGTCGTCGCGAGGTGTGCGGGACGCCAGCCAGCCCCGGACGAGGTCCTCCCGGGCCGGGTCTCCGAGCAGCCTGGCGATCGGCGGGAGCATGGCGGTCCGCACCCGCTCGACGAGTCCCTCGGCCTCGTCCGCCGGCACGGCGAGGACGGCGGCCTCGGCGCCGTCGCGTGGCTCTGACAGCCCGAGCACCGCGCCACCGTCAGCCACATCCAGCGCGGCGGAGACCCACGGGCCGGGCGTCACCCAGAGCGTCGCCATGCCGCCGCGAACGGGCTCGAGGGCCGTGCCGAACAGCGGGCGGGCGCGGAGCACGACCTCGCCGACGACGTCGTCGGGGAGCTCGAGCGAGGTGCGACGGAGCCCGGCGGCCATGACCCGCCGTGCGACCGGGAACAGACGCTCGCCGTCGGTGACGAGCAGCACGACCTCGATGGGCGAGCCGGCGACGGAGGCCGACGGGTGAAGATCGATGTCGATCCGGCCACGGGCCTCGACGACGTACGACACGGATCTGATCCGCACCGTCCCGTCGGGGTCCACGGGCAGGCACCGCTCCTCGCTCGGCGAGTCGTCCGCCTCGCCCACGGTGATCACGACCGACGAGGCCGTGGTGCCGCCGCAGCGGTCGCGACCCTCGATGCCCGGCCGAACGACCGGCGTCGCGTCGAGCACGGCCACGCCCGCGTCGTCGGTCCGGCCGCGAAGGTCGCCGACGAGAGGACCCTCGACCCTGACGAGAGCGCCGTGTACCGGCTCGCCGTCCGCGCTCACGGCCCTGACGAAGAGGCGTGACGGGAGGCCCGGGAGGATGCTGCCACCCTCGGCGCTCACGCCGATCTGGAGCCGTTCGCGAGCCACGCGGACGGAGACGGTGGCGCTCGCGGTCCCGAGCCCGGCGCGGTCCACGGTCACCGAGCCCTCCAGATCCGTGATCGCCTCGTCGCCGGGGTCGTTCGGGATACGCCAGACGAGCCGTGCTCGGCCGGACTCGTCGGTTCGCACCTCGCGTTCAGGGGCGGTCACCTCGATCCGTTCCACGGTGACCCGAGCGCCACGGACCGGCCGCCCGTCCGCACGGCGTGCCATGACGTCGATCGGCACGGCGTCGCCCGGCGCGACCAGCCGCTCGCGGGGAACGGCCCGCACGATCAGCCGAGGGGCCTCGATCGGCGCCACGGAGACCGAGACGACCGCGTCGCCGATCCCGTCTACGATGGCACGGACCTGGATCGATGCGACCCCGTCCGGCGCCCCGACGACCGCCCCGAAGACGCCGCCCGGACCGGTGACGAGGTCATCGCGGGTCTCGAGCCTGCGACCGTCCTGGTCGGCGATGATGACGGAGACGGCGCGGCCGGCGACCGGACGGCCGGACGCAGAGACCACGGCTCGTCCGACCACGGCGATCCGCTCGCCTGGCTGTACCGCAGACCGGTCCGTAACCAGCTCGACCCGTCCCGATGCGACCGGGGTGACGTTGGTCCGGAAGGTCCGGGCCACCGCACCCGAGCGGGCCTCGAGCACCACCTCGAACACGTCGAATTCGTCCGGCGGGACGGGAACCGCGACCTCGGCTCGACCGTGCTGGTCCATGCGGAGGTCGGCGATCGCGTCGTCGGGCCGGAAGGACGCGAGCACCCGGACGCGCCCGTTCCGGGCGGGCCGGAGCGAGTCGTGTCCGACGACCTCGTACAGCGTGATGAACCAGCGCAGGCTCGAGCCCTCGGGCACGCTGGTCGAGCCCTCGAGCGCCATCTCGAGCCCGGTCACCTCGCCCCGCGGCATCACGGAGCGCGTGACGCGCTGCGCGTGGGCCGACGTCGCGGCGATGACCAGACTCAGGAGCACGAGCGTCGGGACGGTTCCTCGCAACCTCATGGCGCACCTCCGACGATCTCGACCCGGCGGGCGGGCGTGATGGAGATCGCGTCGGGCCGGTCCGCGGCGTAGGCCGTCACGCCGAGCCCGTTGAGAGCCCCCGATGTGGTCCAGATCCACGGCAGCAGGACCCTGACCTCGCCCCGCGGGTAGATCGGGCCGAGCGGGAGCGTCAGCGTGTCGGCCGAGACATCGATCGGGCCGCGCGTCCAGCGACGCATGACGTTCCGCGCCTCGAGGTCCACCTCTGCCCCGGACGGCAGGTCGATCTCGACGACCGGAGCCCCGACGAGCCTCGGGACTCGGTTTCGCACCACCAGGACCAGCCCCGAGCGTTCGTCCAGGCCGCCGGCGGTCCCCTCGATCCTCACGTCGAAAGGACCGACGTGCGGCGGTGGCGCGTCCCAGTCGACCGTGTATCCGGATATTGCGTGCAACAGGACCACCGCGCCGCCGGTGTCCACGACATCGATCCGGTGATCGCCGCCCTCGCCGAGTTGCCTCGCGTCGAGCTCGCCCATCGAGTCCTCGATGTCGATGGTCCGCGCCTGGCCGTCCACTCGGACGACGAAGGACCGCGGCATCGGGCTGGGACCCAGCGCGATGCCGCGGCCACGGCCATCATCCGGTCTTCCGGGGCGATCCCCCGGACCTCCGGCAGGTCGCCGCTGCCCGGGAGCATCAGGCGCGCCATGGATCGGACCAGTCGAAACGCGTCGTCGTCTCGACCGACGCGTATCTCCGCCAGGGCGAGCAGGCTCGACGCGACGAAGAGCTCGTCGCCCGCGTCGTCGGATCCGCCTTCCAGCCACGCGTCGTCGCCCACGGTGACCACTCCGGCCCGTGCGCGTCCGAGGAGCTCGAGCGCGCGAGCGTCGGGGTCCCGGGGCCCCGCCGTCCACAGCAGCGCCGCGGCGGCGCGGGCCGACAGCCACGGTGCGTCGACCACGAGCGCGCCGTTGCTCTCGACCTTGACCCGCAGGTCGCGGACCAGACGGCGCAGCGGGGCTCGCAGGTGTCGGCGCAGGTCGGCGTGACGGACCGCGGGCGCCAGCAGCATGAGCAGGCGTGAGAGGTGCCGGAGGCTGTCGGCTCCGTTCGCCTCGATGCCTCCGACATGGTCCGTGAGCACCTCGATCACCCGGTCGAGCAGGCGGTCGTCGACCGAGGCCGAGAGCCAGGTCGAGCTCACGACCCTGGCGAGCTCGAACGGATCGCCGCTCTCGGCGAGCCGATCGGCCTCCCACCGGGTCACGCCTCCGGTCTGCAACGAGCCGTCGTTCAGCAGTCGATCGAGCCACCGTGACCAGGACTCGTGCTCGCCCCGCCGAAAGATGGCCGGACCGACTGCGACGATCACGCGGTTCATCCCGCGCGGCTCCGCGCCTGGCGGCACGGTCAGGGAGATCCCGCCTTCACCCCGGAGCACCTCGGCGACCTCGTCGTGGGCTCGCCTCTTGCCGTGGCGAACGACCAGGGGCCGGCTCGCGGCGTCGAGCGGCTCACCCGCGGGAGCATACGCCGCGACGGTCAGCGCTCCCTTGGCGGACCGCCTCGGGGACACCGTCACCGGCACCTCGATCGCGTCCTCGGCCGGGACCTCGACGGGCCCGGTCTCGACCGGCTCGAGGCCGAGCTCCGGGCTCCCGGTCACCGCGAGCCGGACCGTGCGGGCGGTCTTGGTCCGGTTGGCCACGCGAAGGGGCAGGACGATGTCGTCACCCATCGTCGCGCTCGACGGCACCGGGGCATCGACCATGAGCTCCATATCGACCCGCAGGTTGGTGGACGCCGACCAGATCCACCCGTCGTCCCGCCACAGCACCACCTCGACGATGTAGGTCGTTGGCGCCTCCGCGAGGGGGATCTCGATGCCGGTCCGGCCCGAGGGGTCGATGTCAGCCTCGGGCACGAACAGGAGCGTCGCCGGGAACTCCTGGCGCACGATGCCGGCCAACGAGTGCCCGAAGACCGACGCGGTGCCGCACCGGATGGACGGCGCACGCCCCGATCGGCCGTGCATGCCGAGGCCGCCCGACCCGTAACCCGCTCCCGAGCCGTAGCCGAAGCTCGTGGTGAGGGCCTCGCCGGCGAGCTCCTCGAGGGCCTCGTCGTTGAGCCGCTGGTACGCCTCGAGGAGCGCCTGGAGCGCGGCGTCGCCGGGCGAGAGTGCGGCGAGCTGCGCCACGAGCCGGTCCTCGCCGCTCACTCGCGCGTAGAGAGTGCCCTCGGGCACCACGCGGGCGAGGGGGTCGCGCAGGTCGTCGGCAGTCCCGATCCGCCCGTCGGGCCCCGGGCTGACGAGCTCGTAGCCCTCGGCCTCGACGGCGATCGTGAACCTCGGTGTTCTCCCGGTCCGCCGGAGCGCGAACACGCCGCCCCACGGGTCGAGCAGGTCGGACGGCGCGATCACACCCCGCCGGACGAACTCCGAGAGCCAGCGTTCGGGAGGGCCGGACGATCGGCGGCGGCCCCGGTCCTCGCCCGTGCCGTCGGGGTCCAGGTCGCGCAGGAGCGTGCCGAGGAGGATGACCAGCCGCTTGCGGGCAACTCGCCTGGCCACGGTCTCGAAGGTGAAGCCCGGGTCCACCGCGGTGAGCATGTCCACCGTGACCTCGCCGTCGCCGAGGGTCCTCGGGGTCTCGTCCGGGACAGCGAGCGCGACGACGTCGTGCACGAACCGCCGATCCGCGCCTTCGCCTTCCGTGATCTCGGCCACCGTCCCGGCCACGAGGGCCTCGTCGAGGAGCCGTTCCACCGCGGTCATCCAGCGCCCTGCCGCCTCGCTCCCGTGCTCCGCCGCAAGTCGGAACGGGTCGCGGTCCGCGTTCACGTCCTCGTCGATATCGGCCTGCGAGAAGTCCGCGAGCGCCGCGCGCACGAGCAGGTCGGCCTCCGCCGTCGAGGGGTCGAGCACGGCCCTCTCGAGCGCGCCCCGGAGGAAGTGCTCCGCGAAAGGCGCCTCGCCCTGGTGCTGCGCCAGGTCGCGGACCAGCACGGCCACGTGGCTCCGCGGCGCTCCGCCGGGCGTGACGATCGTCATCCGAGCCGTGCTCCGGATGGTGTAGACGTCGCGGTCCAGCTCGAGCTCGGGGAAGGTCGCGTGATCCGGCCTCACGAGCACCGGATCGATCCCACCCATCCGTTCCGCCGTGTCGTTGCCGGTCGCTCCCGGGTCGGAGAGCGGCCGAGCGCGGACGAGGAACACGTCGAGCCGGTCGTCCGGAGCCCTGAGGACGACCCTGTCCTGGGTAGGGGCGGCGACGACCGAGGCGACGAGGTCGAAGCCCGACGTCTCCCACGCGAGGAGCTCCACGACCACCGAGCGCCCCACCACGGCCGGCCGCCGGGCGATCCCGACCTCGATCTCGTCGCCCGGCGACACGGCCGGACGCGTGACCGTCGGCGCCACGAGGGCTCGCTCGAGCACCGGGATGCAGAGCTGCTCCCGCTGCGGGATGTCGCCTCGAGCCTCGATCTCGATCGAGGTGGCCGGCCTGTTTCCGCAGGTGCTGTCCCCGATGTGCAGCGCGTACGTCGCCGCCGTGGCGCGGACAGGCACCGACACGAGCCCGTGCCGGTCCACCGTGGCAACCACCCGGCCGCCCTCCACGGCCGCGCCCCGGACCTCGATCGTCGTCCCCTCGGCCGGGCTGCGGCCGCCATCGCGGAGCACGCTCAGGATGAGTTGCTCCCGGACCTCCGGGACGATGCGGGCCGACACCGCCTCGATGGTCAGCGAAGCGGGCGGGCTGACACCGAACGACCCGTGGAGTCCGGCCGACCCGTATCCGGGGTGGTTGACGGTCCCGTTGATCGCAATCGAACCCTGCCGGCTGGCGGTGTACTCCGGCGCCCGGACCCGGACCGTCACGGACCCGTCGTCGCCGGTCACGCCGCTGGCCTCCTGCTCCGAAGCGGTGAGCTCGACCGAGGCGCCCCGGACCGGGAAGCCGCTCGGCGACCTCACGAGGACCCTGACGGCGACCTCCTCGCCGGGCGCCACGGTCTCCGGGGTGGCCGAGACCGTGACGAAGAGGTCGGTCACCGGCCGATCACTCACGCGGTAGGTCAGAGAGCTCGTGACCTCGAGAGCTTCCCGGCCGGCGGCCACGGTCACGCCCGTGTTGACAGCCTCGATGTGCGCCGGGATCGGCAGGTCCGCCGTCGCGACACCCGCCGCGCTTGTCTCGGCCTCGATCTCGACGCCGCCCGGGACGAACCGGACCGGCACGCCGGAGAGGGGCCGCCCGGTCCGCACGTCGAACACGCGGGCCCAGAGGTGGACGGTCTCGCCCGGCTCGTACTCGTTCCTGTCGGTCCGCGCCACCAGGCCGAGCGGAGTCCGGAGCTCGACCGGGACCTCGAATGTCCGGCGGTCCGGCCCCTCGCTGACCTCGATCTCGAGTCGCGGACGCTCGTCCTCGTCGAAGTCGGGGTGCTCGGGCACCGGGACCGCGACCTCGAAGCCCCCGCGCGGCCCCGCGGTGGTCACGACCCAGGCGCCGCCGCACCGGACGCGGACCCGCGCACTGGGGAGCGCACGGAGGGTGGCGAGGCCGAGCACCTCGTACGCGGCGCCCCGCATCCGGACATCGCGGTCGTAGAAGGCCGATCCGACCGAGCTCACGAAGAGCTCGAGCCCAGTTCGCCGCTCCCTGCCCGCCACGGTCTCGGCACGCAGGGCGGGTGCGAGCATGGATGTGAGCACCACCGCACAGAGGGCCGTTTCGACGCGTCGCATCGTCAGGAGCAGACATCGGTGGGCGCACGATGTTCCCTCGACGGAGCCATGGTTTGCGAGCGGGGTCGGAGGAAGGTGGTTGGGCCGGGGGTCGGGCTACGCGGCCGATGTCTGCTGGAGCCGGGTCAGGCAGTAGCGCGCGATGACGAAGCTGGTGAGACCACCGAGACCGAAGCTCCCGATGACATCGACGGCGACAACGGCGAGCGTGGCCTCGGTCGTGCCGGGCTCCAAGAAAACGAAGCGGAGGACCGTCTGCAACGGGCACTGGACGCTATAGAACGCCGAGATGACGTTCGTGACCAGGGCCAAGCGGATCACTCGGGAGTCCGTGGACGCGCGCCAGAGCCGCACGAGACCGTAGAAGTGCAGCCAGAGCCACAGCAGGTTGGCTGCCGAGACCATGTTCGAGACGTGCTCCGCGCTCTCCGGAGGCACCTGCATCGCGAGGATGAAGAGGTAGATGAATACGGCCAGGCCCCACAGCAGCCCGTTGAGGATGATGGCGATCGTGAGGCACGTTGGTCGAGCGGCGCTTCCGGTCATGGCTCTCCCATCATGTTTCACTGCATCATACCCGAACCCCACCCCGCAGGGGTCGCACACGATTAGCCCCGGGTTTCAACCCGGGGCTCCGGGGTATCGACCCAAGGTCTGGTATGCTGCACCTCGTTCGGGGGAGCGTCTGATGTCGAGGTCTTCCAGGCGAGCTACGACGTGCTTGATGCAGGGATGCTCCTGGCTGCTCGTGTCCTGCGCCGTGCTCGCGGCGGTGCCGTGCTCAGCCAGGTCGAGGAGACGGGCGGCGATGAAGAACAGGCGCGCCAGCTCTTCAAGCAGGGCGTCGAGGCGTTCCGGGCCGAGCAGTACCCGACGGCGTTGACGTTGTTCCTGCGCTCGCAGGCTGCGCATCCCAGGGCGAGTACGCTGCTGAACATCGGCACGACCCAGCGGGCCCTGTTCGACTTCCCCGCGGCCATCGACACGTTCCGCCAGTACCTCGACCAGGAGGGCTCAACCGTTCCTCCGGAATGGTCACCTGGCCCGAGTCGGGCGCGGTCGAGGAACGAGTCAACGTGGACCTCGGGTGCATCGAGCTCAGGTGCGAGCCGTGGCAGGAATGCGCCTCGGGCGAGTGTGTCGGCGATGCTCCCGACCCCGACCTCACGAGTCCCTTCGCCCCCTCGCTCCGCGACCCATCCGGCGAGAGCTGCGAGGGGTGACGGACTGCCTCCTCGCCGTGGCCGGCCGTATCGCCGTGTGATAGCTCACAGACGAACACTCCGGAGGTGGGTGTCTCGCTCAACCGGACTCGTACCAGTCGACAACCGAGAGATCGGGGATGCGTGAGAACTCACGGACGTTCCTCGTGACCAAGGTGGCGCCGCGAGCCACCACGGTCCCAGCAATGAGGATATCGAGAGGGCCGATGGGCGTGCCGGACCTCTCGAGCGAAGCGCGGATACGAGCAGCCGCTCGCGCTTCACCCGGACCAAACGGGAGGATCTCGACGACCTGTACGAAGCGTGCGAGCTGTGCACGTCGTTTCCTGGGCGAGGTCGACTTTTCGACCCCGACCTCCAGCTCGTACAGGACCACCGTCGGAATCCCGATCTCGCTGGGTGGGGTGGCGAGGAGTCGCTCGGCGACCGCGCCCTCTCTCCGGAAGAAGCACGCGACAGTGTTCGTATCGAGCACGTACATCAGAGGTCTTCACGCGGCACGTCATGGCCATCGGTGTCGCGGAGGCTCTCGGACGTCGGCGCATCGGCCCATGCGCCGGCCATGGCCTGCACGTCGGCCGGCCACTCGACGGAGGTCTTCGCCCGGATAAGCTCAACCAGCCACCTGCTCTGCGACATCCTGGCAGCACGGGCGGCCTTCTTCATCTGAGCGGCAGTCTCCGCGTCGAGATATACCGTCACCTGAGCCATCGTACCACTCCGACTATATGTGGGATTATAATTGCATCCGACCCCCCGAGCAAGCACCCCCTATACAGCATTCATCCATATCGTCATCACCAGCCGAGCAGACCGTCGCCCTCAACGTCTCCATCGAGGTCGGGGTCGGAATCGCCGTCCTCGTCGAGGTCAGCCCCGGCATCGCCGTCATCGTCCGCGTCCTCGTCCGCGTCCACGTCGGAATCGCCGTCCACCTCGCCTGGCAGGCAGAGGAGCAGACCCACGTTGTGGTATCCGCTCGCTGGTCCTGCGAAGGCACCAAGCGGGTGGTGTAGTCCCGATAGCCGTCGAGGGCCACCGACACCCGGATCGGCTCGCGCGATCGCGGGACGTCGGCGGCCTGGCCCTCGATGACGTCCTCTCCCACACGGATGGTCGCGCCCTCGGGCACGTCAACAAAGGTCAGGTGGGCGAGGTCTATTGTGCTCTCCGGGATCGGAGGGGCGGGAGCGACGGCAGGATCGATCAGGTCTCGCGGCACTTCGACCGCGGGCGTCGGGACCACGACGACGTCCCCCGCGTCCTTCGAGGCGTTCGTCCCATCGGAGGTGGGGGTCACAGGTCGATCCACGCTCCCCTGTCCCTTCCAGACCGCGATCCCGCCCACCAAAACCAGGACCAGCACGAGCGCGGCGAGCCCGGCCCAGAGCGCCCACCGTGGTTTCCTGAGCCCGGCGGGCGTCGTCCTGCCCACCACGGACGGGCTCAGCGTGGGTCCCTTCGCCGGCTCCTCGGCCGCTGCCGAGACCGTGTCGGAGAACCCATCGGGCTTTGGGATGACCCCCCGGTTCGGACACCACAGGCGTTCCCGCCGCGGCGTCCGAGACCCGTGCTCCCGGGAACGATGAGCCCCGTGCGGCGCCCCGGAGACTCTCGGCGCCGACGTCCAGGTCGTGCCTGAGCTCGGCCGCGGACTGGTACCGCCTGGCGCGGTCTCGCTCCATGGCCTTGAGGACCACGGCATCGATCGCCTCGGGGATGTCGGGCCGGAGCTCCCTGGGCGGCGGGAAGTCCTCGATCGCGACCTTGATCATGACGCGCGTCCCCCTGCCTTCGCTGCTGTTTGTCCAGCAAGCCCGATCCAGGGCATGCGGACAAGGACGACGTCGAAACGCGCTCCGGGTTAAAGGCCGGGGCTCCAGTCTGGCACCCCTCCGGGGTGCATGGCGCCGAGTCCGATGATCCGCAGGATGAGCGGCGCGGGCCGTGGCCAGGAACCTGCCGCGGCGCAGGAGCAGCCGGCCGCGGGGGCGGCCTCCGGCGCGAGCGGCCAGCAGGAGCTCCCGCCCTCGAGGTCGAGGCACTCGAACCCCGACGGACAGCGCAGGCCGCACGGGACGGCGCAGCGCGCCTCGTCGCCGTCGTGGACACACTCACCCACCGAGCATTCCGCCTCGCCGTCCGGTCCGTCACAGCGCTGCCCGGCGACGGGGCCGTAGGGCGTGCAGACCCCGGCCTCGAAGTCACAGCTCTGGCCCGCGGGGCAGATCACGCCCGGCCGGCACGTCTCGGTGCAGTATCCGACCCCCTCGGCCGTCGCGCCGCACAGGCCGCTGTCGCAGTCGTCGTCGGAGACGCAGGAGCGGCCGAGCGGGGCGAGGTCTCCCACCACGCACAGGCCGGGCTCGCGCCGGCAGTGCATGCCCGGGCTCGGGCAGTCGCCGTGCGCTTCGCAGGCCCTCGAGCAGTATCGGAGCGGCGGG
>Ga0233425_10005656_pt1 | contig 19472 bp, 16 predicted proteins | sample Watercolumn_Towu_2_FD_181712 | JGI IMG/M metagenome (GOLD analysis project Ga0233425, IMG submission 181712) | Freshwater microbial communities from Lake Towuti, South Sulawesi, Indonesia - Watercolumn_Towuti2014_140_MG | ecosystem: Environmental > Aquatic > Freshwater > Lake | place... | reverse complement strand
CGACGCCGCTGGCGGAGGCCTTCGCTCTGCGGGCGGGCGTCTGCCAGGACTTCGCCCACGTGATGATCGCGGGCCTTCGCGGCCTCGGCCTGCCGGCCGCCTATGTCAGCGGCTACCTGCGCACCCGGCCGCCGCCCGGCCGGCCGCGCCTGCGCGGGGCCGATGCCAGCCACGCCTGGGTCGCTTTGTGGTGCGGCGCGGATCACGGAGCCGGGGAGGGGATCGGCGAGGGGGGCTGGATCGGCCTCGACCCGACCAATGCCTGCGTCGTGCGCGACGACCACATCGTGGTGGCGCGGGGCCGCGACTACGGCGACGTCGCCCCCATCGACGGGATCGTCGCCTCGGCCGGAGCGCAGAAGCTCACCGTCGAGGTCGATGTCATCCCCGAGGACGAGGCCGCCTGACGGCCGCTGCGGTCAGCCGCCGATCCGCGCGTCCCATCCCGCCATCGCCAGCCTGGCGACGGCCTCCAGCTCGGCCCGGCTCGCGCCATCGCGGGCCTGGAGCGACAGGCCACCCTGCACCGTCATGACGTAGCGGGCGAGGGCGGGCACATCGACCGCGGCGCCGATCTCGCCCGCCGCCACGGCGCGGCTCAGCCGCTTCACGACCTGCTCGTATCCGAGGGCGCGGGCCGCCCGCACGCACTCACCGAGTTCCGCCTGGCCCTCGCCGCCGACTGCCGAGAGCGTCACCATGCAACCGCGCGGCGCCTCGGGCGCGCACACGTCCGTCAGCGCGGCGGCCGTGTCCATCAGCAGCGCCTCGACGGCCGCGCGGGCGGTCGGAGCCGCGGCGAAGTTGCCCCAGACATGCGCCTCGTACCGCGCGCGGTAGTGGCGCACGGCCTCGGCATAGAGCCCTTCCTTCGAGCCGAAGGCCGCGTAGAGGCTCGGCGAACCGATCCCCATCGCCGCGGTCAGTTCGGCGATCGAGGTCGCCGCAAATCCCTTGCGCCAGAACAGGTGCATGGCCCGGGTCAGGGCCTCGTCTCGGTCGAAGGCCCGCGGCCGGCCCCGCCCGCGGGGCGACGCGGCGCCGGGGGAGGAGGCCGGTTCTGAATTCTGCATCGATCGTTCTATAAATCGCTTGACCCGGTCTCGCAATGCTCATAGCCATTTCTGTGTCGTTCGATACAGAAAGATGAAGCGATGAGTGAACTGGCAGGCAAGCGCGCCCTCGTCACCGGCGCCTCCCGCGGGATCGGGGCGGCCATCGCCCTGGCGCTGGCGGAGCGGGGCGCCGACGTGGCGATCACCTACGAGCGCTCGGCCGAGCGGGCCGCCGAGGTGGTGCGGGCGATCGAGGGACGGGGCCGGCGCGGCCTCGCCCTTCAGGCCGACAGCGCCGATGCGGCGGCGGTGAAGCGCTCGGTCGACGCGGCCGCCGGGGAACTCGGCGGCCTCGACATCCTCGTCAACAATGCCGGCATCGCCCGCGGCGGCCCGGTGGCGGAGATGGCGCTCGCCGACATCGACGCGCTTCTCGCCGTGAACGTCCGCTCCGTGGTGCTCGCCTCGCAGGCAGCGATCCCGCATCTCGGGGAGGGCGGACGGATCATCTCCATCGGCTCGTGCCTCGGCGAGCGGGTGCCGTTTCCCGGCGTGACGGTCTACTCGATGACGAAGTCCGCCCTGCTGTCGTTCACCCGCGGGCTGGCCCGCGAACTCGGGCCCCAGGGCATCACCGTGAACCTCGTGCAGCCGGGCTCGACCGATACCGACATGAACCCGTCCGACGGCGCGCAGTCGGACCTTCAGCGCTCCATGACCGCGCTCGGCCATTACGGCCGGCCGGAGGATATCGCCGCCGCGGTCGCCTTCCTGGCAAGCCCCTCCGCGCGGCAGATCACCGGTACCACTCTCACGGTCGATGGCGGCGCGAACGCCTGATCGATGGCGGCGGCCCGGATGCGATCCGGGCCGCCGGTCTCAGCCGGAAACGCCGGCCCGGTAGAGGCGCCCGCGCTCGGTCCAGGCGACGGTGACGAGGGCCAGGCCGCCGAGGACGGCGTAGCCGTAGGCCACCGGCATCACCGTGCCGTCGAAGGCGTGCCCGATCAGGAAGCCGCAGAAGGCGCCCAGGATCGTGGTGTAGAAGCCGAGGAACGACGAGGCCGTGCCGGCGATCGCGCCCAGCGGCTGCAGCGCCAGGGCGTTGAAGTTCGGCAGGGCGAAGCTGATCAGGAACTGGTTGAGCGCCAGCACCGAGAGGAACAGCACCAGCGGCGGATGGCCCTGGTAGTGCAGGCCGATTCCGACCTGAACCAAGCCCACGGCGGTGAAGGCGGTGACGCCGGCATGCGAGAGCGTGCGCATCCCGAGCCGGCGCACGAGCCGGGAATTGATCAGCGTCGCCGCGCCCATGGCACCCGCCACCACGCCGAAGGCGACGGGAAACAGCCCGCCGAGATGGTAGAGCCCGGTGTCGAACACCTGCTGGGCCGAGCCGACATAGCCCATGATGCAGCCGGTCAGCAGGCCGAGGGCCGTGGCGTAGCCGATCGCCGCGCGGGTGCGCAGGACCGTCAGCAGCGCCTGCCCCGTTGCCGTGAGCGAGAGCGGACGGCGGTATTCCGGGTGCAGCGTCTCGGGCATCCGCAGGGCGAACCACAGCGTCAGCACGCCGCCGAGCGCCAGCATCGACACGAACACCCAGATCCACGAGCCGAGCAGCAGCATGGTCGCGCCGATCGCCGGCCCGAGCATCGGCACGATCAGGAACACCATCATGATGAGCGACATCACGCTCGCCATCTCGCGGCCCGAGAAGCGGTCGCGCACGATCGCGGTGGAGAGCACGCGCCCGCCGGCCGCGCCCATGCCCTGGATGACGCGGGAGGCGAGCAGCCACTCGAAGCTCGGCGCCAGCATCGAGAGGATGCAGCCGGCGGTGTAGATGCCGAGGCTGATCAGAAGCGTCGGCCGGCGGCCGAGTGCGTCCGAGACCGGCCCGTAGACGATCTGCGCCACACCGAAGCCGATCATGTAGACGTAGACGAGAAGCTGCAGGCTGTTGGGGTCGGCGACCGCGAACCGCTCCTGGATCAGCGGGAAGGCCGGCAGCAGGTTGTCGATCGACATGGCGGTGACCGCCATCATCAGGGCGACGATGCCGACGAATTCGGCAAATCCCGGCCCGACCCACGGCGGCACACTCGGAGTTGCGCCCGGCGCGGCCTCGGAGACGGGGCTGCCGGGGGAGGGCCGGGGCGAGGGTTTCACGGTCGGGAATGCTCTCAGGATCGGTGCCGGCCGGGCTCGGATGCCGGTGTCTTCAACGGGCTGTCGTCAACGTTCAGGGACGGAGCACTTTCCCTCTCCTGCCAGAGAGAGGGAAAGAGCGGCCGCCTCTACTTCTTGTCCTCGCCGCCCATCGCCGCGCTGAGCCGCGCATAGTTCTTCGTCACCAGGGCGATGTTGCCTTGCGACGGCTTGGCCGGCTCGCCCGCCGCGAGCGCCTCCTTGATCTCCTTGACCGCCTCGGCCTTCTCCTTGGCGGGCATGCCCTTGTCGGCCTGGATTGCTGCGAGCTGCTTCTTCAGGAGCGGTGTCGGACCGACATAGCTCTTCGTCTCGGGATCGATCCCGCCGAGCACCGCATCGACGGTGTCGCTGGCATCCTGAAACTCCTCGAGGCTGGCGAATCCATTCCGCTTCACAATCGCCTCGGCCTGGCCCTGGGCCTGTTCCTCCGCCTTCGGATCGGGCTTGTCGGGCGCGCCGCCGGACAGCTTGGCGAGCTCGGGCTGCGCGGCGAGGAGGCCGTCGATCTGCACCTGCGTCAGCGCGATCTCCTTGCCCGGCTCCGGCGCGCCGGCGGGCACGCGGTCCTGCGGGGCGGCGGGGGGCTTGGCCTGCGCGAGCGCGGCCCCGGGAGCGAGCACGGCGCCTGCGAGGAGGGCGGAGAGGGAAGCGGCGCGAACGGCGCGCGAAAGCATCGTCATGATCGTTTGCCTCTGATGTCTCGTCGGCTGCGCCCGGCACCGTTCCGCACAGCCTGATGCGGCTCCGGCCCCGGGCGGCGCGCTTCTCGCAACGGGTCGCGGCGAAACCGTGATCGCATGCCCGGCGCAGGCCCATGCACCGTGGCCGGGCCGGACGCGCCACGCCCCGGCCGCAAAGGCCGCCTCTGCTCGCTGCCCCCGCCGACCGGAGGCCGACGGAAGGCCGAGAGGAGACAGGAGCCCCGTGAGCCAGACCGCCCCGAAACCGGCCTGCCGGCGGCCCGGCGCCCGACCGCCCCGCGGGCCGTCCCGCCTCGCCGTTCTGATCGCCGCCCTGTTCGCCGCGCTCGCGCACGGGGCCGCCGCTCCGGCGCGCGCCGAGGAGGACTTCGCCGAGCGGGCCCACGCCCTCGTCACGCCCTACATCGAGGCCGGCCTGTTCTCCGGTGTCATTCTCGTGGCCAAGGACGGTCAGCCGGTCTTCCGCCGCGCCTACGGCCTCGCCGACCGCGAATGGGAGATCCCCAACACGCCGCGCACCCATTTCCGCATCGGCTCGCTCACCAAGGCCTTCACCGCGGCGGCCGTCCTGAAGCTCGCGGAGGCCGGCCGGCTCGGCCTCGACGACCCGATCCGGCGCTGGGTCCCCTCCGTTCCGGAGGCCTGGGCCGGGATCAGCCTGCGGCACCTGCTCCAGCACCGCTCCGGCATCATCAACTTCACGGCGCTGCCGAACTACTACGACCAGATCGCGCGGGTCGATCACACGCCGGCGCAGATCGTGGCGCTGACGGCGGGCGATCCGCTGCTGTTCCCGCCGGGAGAGCGCTTCGAGTACAGCAACACCAACTACGTGCTGCTCGGCATGGTGATCGAGGCCGCCTCCGGCCGATCCTACGAAGCCTACTTGCGCGAAACGATCCTCGCGCCGCTGGGATTGAAGGAGACCGGTTACGACGACCTGACGGTGATCCTGCCGCGGCGGGCGGCCGGCTACCGCCGCGGCCGGGCGCAGTGGCGCAACGCCGTGCCGATGGCGGCCAGTTCGGCCTTTGCCGCGGGAGCGCTCTACGCGACGGTCGACGACCTGCTCGCCTGGGACGAGGCACTCTCCGGCCCGCGTCTGCTGTCGGAGGCCTCGCGCGCGGCGATGTTCGACGACCGCGGCACCGGCTACAGCCTCGGCTGGTTCGTCGCCCGCGCCTTCGGCAAGCCCGGCGTGCCGGGGAGCGGCCACCGCGTCTTCGGCCATGCCGGGTCGATCCCCGGCTTCCTGTCGATCAACGACCTCTATCCCGACGATCGCCTGACCGTGATCGTGCTCTCGAACACCGAGACCGCCCCGGCCCAGAAGATCGCCCGCGACCTCGCCGCGCTTCATCTCGGCCATTACGAGGCGCCGGAAGAGATCGTGCTGGAGGACGTGATCCTCGACCGTTATCCCGGCACCTACCGCCTCGGCCCGCGCGCCGTCCTCACCGTCGCCCGCGAGGGCAGGGGCCTGACGGCGCGGCTGGACGGGCCCGGCCTGCGCGAGCCGGCCTTTCCCTTCGTGCCCGAGAGCGACCGCACCTTCGTCAGCCCCGTCGCCGACATGCGGCTTACTTTCGAGACCGAGCCGGACGGCAGCCCCACCGGGGTGATCCTGCATCGCGAGCACCGCGACCGGACCGGGCCGCGGGTGAGCGAGGCGGAGGCGGGCGCCGTGCTCGCCCAGCCGCCGCGGGAGCACCGCGAGGTCGCCATCGATCGCTCCGGCCTGACGGCGCTCGCCGGCCGCTACGTCCTGTCGCCGGGTTTCGAGATCGCGGTCACCGTCGAGGACGGGCGGATCTTCGCGCAGGCGCCCCGGCAGCCGCGCAACGAACTCGTCCCCGAGGCCGAGCGCACCTTCTTCCTCCGCGCGGTCGATGCGCAGATCACCTTCACCGTCGACGAGGCGGGCCGCGTCACCGGCCTGATCCTGTACCAGAACGGCCTCGAAACCGATGCGCCCCGCCTCCCCGACGGAGGCGAGCCGACGATGCGCCTTGGACCAAGGGCGGGGTCGCCACAGGATCCGAAAGGGTCTAACTGATGGACCTGTCGCCGGTCGCATCGGCGGTGGCCTCGCCGCCCCCTGCGACCGCCGAAAACAGTTGCGACATCCATCAAGTCGGCGGCCGCCAGAAGCCGCGTTGGCCAAAAGTCCACCTTGATCAGACGGGGCCACTGCTCTTGTCTCCCGCCACAACGCGGAAGAGCGGTCGCCGAACGAGCGCAATGGAGGAAACGCGATGAACAAGCCCGAATTCCTGGCCGACGCCAAGACCAAGTCCCCGTTCTCGGCGCGCTACGACAACTTCATCGGCGGCCAGTGGGTCGCTCCCGTCGGCGGCCGCTACTTCGAGAACACCTCCCCCATCACCGGCAAGGTGATCTGCGAGGTCGCCCGCTCCGACGCGCAGGACATCGACAAGGCGCTGGACGCCGCGCACGCCGCCAAGGACGCCTGGGGCCGCACCGCCCCGGCCGAGCGCGCCCGCATCCTCAACAAGATCGCCGACCGGATGGAGGAGAACCTCGATCTGATCGCGCTGGCCGAGACCTGGGACAACGGCAAGCCGATCCGCGAGACCACCGCCGCCGACATCCCGCTCGCCATCGACCACTGGCGCTACTTCGCCAGTTGCGTGCGCGCCCAGGAAGGCGCGATCTCCGAGATCGACCACGACACGGTGGCCTACCACTTCCACGAGCCCCTCGGCGTCGTCGGCCAGATCATCCCGTGGAACTTCCCGATCCTGATGGCGGTGTGGAAGCTGGCCCCGGCTCTGGCCGCCGGCAACTGCGTCGTGCTCAAGCCCGCCGAGCAGACCCCAGCCTCGATCCTCGTGGTGATGGAGCTGATCGGCGACCTGCTGCCGCCGGGCGTGATCAACGTGGTCAACGGCTTCGGCCTCGAGGCCGGCAAGCCGCTCGCCTCGAGCCCGCGGATCGCCAAGATCGCCTTCACCGGTGAGACGACCACCGGCCGCCTCATCATGCAGTACGCCTCGCAGAACCTGATTCCCGTGACGCTGGAGCTCGGCGGCAAGTCGCCGAACATCTTCTTCGCGGACGTCGCCAACGAGGATGACGACTTCTTCGACAAGGCGCTCGAAGGCTTCACCATGTTCGCCCTCAACCAGGGCGAGGTCTGCACCTGCCCGAGCCGCGCGCTGGTGCACGAGTCGATCTACGACCGCTTCATCGAGCGCGCGATCAAGCGCGTCGAGGCGATCACCCAGGGCTCGCCGCTGGATCCGGCGACCATGATCGGCGCCCAGGCCTCCTCGGAGCAGCTCGAGAAGATCCTGAGCTACGTCGATATCGGCAAGCAGGAAGGTGCGGAGTGCCTCACGGGCGGCGCCCGCGGCAACCGCGAGGGCGATCTCGCCGACGGCTTCTACATGCAGCCGACGGTGTTCAAGGGCCACAACAAGATGCGGATCTTCCAGGAGGAGATCTTCGGGCCCGTCCTCTCGGTCACGACCTTCAAGGACGACGAGGAGGCGCTCTCGATCGCCAACGACACGCTCTACGGCCTCGGCGCCGGCGTCTGGACCCGCGACGGAACCCGTGCCTACCGCTTCGGCCGCGCGATCCAGGCCGGCCGCGTCTGGACGAACTGCTACCACGCCTACCCGGCGCACGCGGCCTTCGGCGGCTACAAGCAGTCCGGCATCGGCCGCGAGACCCACAAGATGATGCTCGACCACTACCAGCAGACCAAGAACATGCTGGTCAGCTACTCCTCGAAGAAGCTCGGCTTCTTCTAAGAGCCTCAAAGCGTTCGAGACCAACTTCAGCCCCGGCCGAAAGGCCGGGGTCTTTTGTTGTCGGGGCCGCATCGGCGGCGCGGCATGCCCGGCATCGGGCGCCCGACTCACGGACCGCTCCCGATGCGGGAATGGACGGGCGCTTCAGCCCGCACCGGCTCGGCCGGCAGACCGGTCAGGCCCCCCGCCAGGACTGCGCCGCCTCGGCCGCGAAATCGCGATAGCGGCGCGGGGAACGGCCGAGCAGGGCCGCGAAGCGTGCGACCTCGGCGGCGCTCGCCGAGGCGCCGTCCTCTTGGTAGCGGCGCATCATCACGCGCAGGTCGTAGGCGAGCCAGGCGGGAGCGAAGGCGCGCAGGCGGCCCTCCAGCCCGTCGAGGTCGTCGCCGCCGTAGCGCACGTCGCGGCCCAGCACCTCCGCCCAGACCGCGGCGATCATCGGACCGGTGAGGGCATCCGGCCCGACGAGTTCGTAGGTCTCGGCCGGAAGTGGCGCGGGAGACCGATCGCGGCGCAGGAGTTCGCGGGCCGCGGCCTCGGCGATGTCGCGCGCGTCGACCATCGAGATCCCGCGCTCGCCGATCGGCGACCCATACAGGCCGGCGCCGAGGAGCGGATCCTTATGGGCGAGGTCGTTCTGCATGAAGTAGGCCGGCCGCAGCACCGTGGCCGGCAGATCGAGGGCCGCGATCATCCGCTCGACGGCGTGCTTGCCGGTGAAATGGGGCGCGTCGACATAGGCCTCGCCGCGGTAGACGGAGAGGTAGACGATGCCGCGGACACCCGCATCGCGGGCGAGGTTGAGGGCCGTGATCGCCTGCGTCAGCTCGTCCGGAACGTTGGCGACCAGCAGGAACAGGGTGTCGATGCCGACGAGCGCCGCGCGCAGGGCATCGATGTCGGTGAGGTCGCCGCGAACGGCCTCGACGCCGGCGGGGAAGCGTGCCGTGTCCGGCGAGCGGGTCAGGGCGCGGACGGAAGCGCCGGCCCCGGCGAGGTGATCGACGACGCTGGAGCCGATGCGGCCGGTGGCGCCTGTCACGAGGATAGTCATGGTCGTTCTCCGGGTTGAAGCGGGGCGGTCCGCTGTGGGCCGCCGCCGATGACCGGAAAATGCGCCGTTCCCCTCCTGGGCCATAGACGGCAAGATCGGGACTGGGTGTCTCGAAATTGGAACGGGCATGGACCTCTCGGCGCTCTCGGACTTTCTTCTCGTCGCCAGCCACGGCGGGTTCGGCCGCGCCGCCCGGGCGAGCGGCCGGCCGAAGGCGACGCTGTCGCGCCGCGTCGCGGAGCTCGAGGCGAGCCTGGGCGCGCGGCTGATCGAGCGGGGCGAGCGCAGCCTGCGCCTGACCGAGGCGGGGACCCTCCTGCACGCCCGCACCGGGCCGCTGCTCGGCGAGATTGCCGAGGCCGGCGCGGCGGTGCGTGGGGGCATGGACCGGCCGCGCGGGCGCCTGCGGGTGAGCGCGCCGCTGCTTCTCTCCGATACCGCGCTCGGTCGCATCGCCGCCCGCTTCGTGCGCGCCTATCCCGAGGTTGATCTGACGATCCGATCGGAGGACCGCCTCGTCGATCCGGTCGAGGAGGATTTCGACGTCGTCATCCGGGTGAATCCGAGGCCGGACGCGCGCCTAGTCGGGCGCTGCGTGCTGCGCGACGCGCCCTGGCTCGTAGCCGCAGGCGACGCAGTCCGCCCGGATCCGAGGGCAGATGGCGGGCCGCCCCCGCTCTCCTGCGTGGTGCGCGCGGAACCGCGGCCGGGCGAGGTCTGGACCGTGCGCGACGGCTCCTCGCGCACCGCCTACGCGCCCGTGCCGGTTCTGCGGCTGTCCTCGCTGCCGATGCTGCGCGACGCGGTCGTCGCGGGTGCCGGCGCCGCAGTGCTCCCGCGCTCCCTCGTCGGCGGCGACGTGGCGGCGGGCCGGCTGGCGCTGTGGGGTGGGCTCGAAGGACCGCCGAACGAGGTCTGGGCGTTGCACACCTCGCGCCGGCTGGTCAGCCCGAAGGTGTCGGCCTTCGTATCGTATCTGGCGGAGGCGCTTCAGCCTTCCGAAGCGCCTCCCACCGCGCCCCGGACCTGATCCGAGCGATCCCTCCGAACTGCGGGTTCGGACCCCGCCCGGGCTCCGCGCGGGGCGTGACGATCCGGGTCGCCGCTTCGATTGCGTTTGGAAGGATCAGGCCATTTCGGCCGGGGCCGCGATCCGGTCCAGCTCCGCCATCACCGCGTCCGGCAGGGTGAGATCGGCGGCGGCCAGGTTCTCGCGCAGATGCGCCACCGACGACGTGCCGGGGATCAGCAGGATGTTGGGCGCGCGGCGCAGGAGCCAGGCGAGCGCGACCTGCATCGGCGTGGCGCCGAGCCGCTCGGCGACTCCGGACAGCGTCGTCGATTGCAGCGGGCTGAAGCCTCCGAGCGGGAAGAACGGCACGTAGGCGATCCCCGCCGCCGCGAGGTCGTCGACGAGCCCGTCATCCGCCCGGTGTGCGAGGTTGTACGCGTTCTGGACGCAGACGATCTCCGCGATCCTCCGCCCCTCGGCCACCTGCCGCTGCGTCACGTTGCTGAGGCCGATCCGGCGCACCAGACCCTGGCGCTGGAGATCCGCCAGGACGGCGAGCGGCGCCTCGATGGAGCCCTCGGCCGGCCCCGACACGTCGAACATGATCCGCAGGTTGACGACATCGAGCGCGTCCAGGCCGAGATTGCGCAGGTTGTCGTGGACCGCCCGGGTGAGGTCCTCGGCCGAGAAGGCCGGGTTCCACGAGGCGTCCGATCCCCGCTTCGCACCCACCTTCGTGACGATGACGAGATCGTCCGGATAGGGGTGCAGAGCCTCGCGGATGATCTGGTTGGTGACGTGCGGGCCGTAGAAGTCGCTCGTGTCGATGTGGTTCACGCCCCGAGCCACCGCCTCGCGCAGCACCGCGACGGCGCCGTCCCGGTCCTTCGGCGGACCGAAGACGTGCGGCCCGGCGAGTTGCATCGCGCCGTAGCCCAGGCGCTTCACCGTGCGATCGCCCAAGGCGTAGGTGCCGGCTCGTTCGAGATCGTTCATCGGGGTCTCTCCTGTGTGACACCCGCGGCTCTAGACCCTGCCGGACCGCGCGATAATACGGATATATCGGCACGGGCTGTGCGGAAAAACGAACAATGCCGGCGGATCTCGGCGACCTCGCCGCCTTCGTCGCGGTGGCGGAGGCCGGCGGCTTTCGCGACGGCGCGCGGGCCTCCGGCATGAGCGCGTCCGGGCTGAGCGAGGCCGTCCGCCGGCTGGAGCGGCGGCTCGGCGTGCGCCTGCTCCACCGCACGACACGCAGCGTCGCCCCGACCGAGGCGGGCATGCGGCTCCTGGAACGCCTGATGCCGGCCCTGGGCGAGGTCGAGGCGGCGCTCGACGTCGTCAACGGCTTCCGCGACCGGCCGGCCGGCACGCTCCGGCTCAATGTGCCGGTCAGCGCGGCCCGACTGGTCCTGCCCAGAATCGTGCCGCCGTTCCTGGCCGCCTATCCGGACATCCGTCTCGACGTGATCGCCGAGGACAGCTTCGTCGATGTGCTGGCCGCGGGCTGCGATGCCGGCATCCGCTACGACGAGCGACTCGAACAGGACATGATCGCCGTCCCGATCGGCCCGCGCGAGCAACGCTTCGCCACGGTCGCGGCGCCGGCCTATCTCGACCGGCGCGGCCGTCCGGAGCACCCGCGCGACCTTCTGCACCATGCCTGCATCGGCGGCCGCTTCGCGAGCGGCCGGACGACGGAATGGGAGTTCGAGCGGGACGGAGAGATCCTGCGCGTCGATCCGAGCGGGCCGCTCACCGTACGCGTCGGCGCCGCCACCGACCTCGCGGTCGAGGCGGCGGTCGCCGGGGTCGGCATCCTCACCCTGTTCGAGGACTGGCTGCGGCCGCATCTCGACAGCGGAGCCTTGGAGCCCATTCTGGAGCCGTGGTGGCCACGCTTTTCCGGCCCGTTCCTGTACTATCCCGGACGCCGCTATCTTCCCGCGCCGCTCCGGGCCTTCATCGACTTCATCGGCCGGCCGCGGCGCGCGCCCTGACGCCGCCGATGCGGGGCCGCTCCCGGCTGCGCATGCGGCGAGCGCCGACGCGCGGGATCAGCCCCGACCCCGGATCGCGGTCGCCCGTCCGTCCTCCACCAGCACCTCGGCCGGCAGCGGGTGGCTGAGAAAACCCGTCGGGCTCGCGGTCAGCCCGTAGGCACCCGACTGCAGCACGGCGACGAGGTCGCCCTCGGCGAGCGGCGGCAGCGGCGCGGCACGGGCCAGCATGTCGAGCGGCGTGCAGAGCGGGCCGACGACGGCCGTGGCCCCGCGCTCCGTACCGCCGCCGTCCATGACGGCCGCGAGGGGAAAGTCGCGCTTGACCACCTGACCGAGATTGCCGCTCGCGGCGAGGTGGTGATGCATGCCGCCGTCGGTGATGACGAAGCGGCTGCCGCGGGATTCCTTCACCGCCAGCACCCGCGCCACGTAGAGTCCCGCCGGCCCGGCGAGATAGCGGCCCGGCTCCAGCACCACGCGGGCCGAGGCCAGACCGGGATCGGCCCGCAGTGTCGCGATCAGGTCGGGCAGCCCGGCGCGGAGCGCGCCGAGGTCGAGGGCGGCGTCACCGGAAAAATACGGGATGCCGAGGCCGCCGCCGAGGTCGATCGTCTCCAGCGGGCGACCGGTCCGGCGGGCGATCCGCGCGGCGAGGCCGAGGCCGTAGGCCCACTGGCCGAGCAGGGTCTCCGCCTTCAGCCCCTGCGTGCCCGCGAACAGATGAAGCCCGACGAGGCGAAGCGCGGCCTGCGCCTCCACCGCGTCGATGGCGGCGTCCATCGCCTCCTCGTCGAAGCCGAAGGGCGAGGGCTTGCCGCCCATCCGCATCGCCCCGCCCTGCGCAGCGGCGCCCGGGTTGATCCGCAGGGCCACCCGCACGGTCGCACCGTGACGCTCCGCTGCCGCTGCGACCCGAACCATCTCCTCGCGGTTCTCGAGGTGGATCTCGCCGATGCCGCCGGCGATCACCCGGTCGAGATCGGCCGCGCCCTTGCCCGGCCCCGCGAACAGGATCCGCTCGGGCGGGACACCGGCCGCGCGTGCCGCGTCGAACTCGGCGCCGGAGGCGATCTCGGCACCCGCGCCCTCCTCGTGGAAGACGCGGATGACCGCCGGATTCGGGTTCGCCTTCACGGAGAAGTCGACCTCGGCGAAACCGGTCACCGCCGCGCACAGGGCGCGGTAGGTCCGGCGCATCGTCCCGGCATCGTAGACGAAGAGCGGCGTGCCGAATTCCTTCGTCAGGTCGATCACCGACAGGCCGCCGACACGGAGAACGCCCCCCGCGTCGCGCGAAAAATTCTCGGCGATCAGGGCGGCGGCGAGATCGGGAGGGACCGCCATCGGCCTAGATCTCCGCCGCCGCGCGCTCGGCGGTCAGGCGCTTGTAATCGACCTTGCCGTTGGGCGTGGTCGGGAGCGCCGCCACCGCCTCGATGGTGCGGGGCACGAGGTGGGGCGCCAGGGCCGTGCGCAGGCGCTGCAGCACGTCCGCCGTGCCCGGCGCGCCCTCGGCGGGAACGGTGACCGCGTGGATGCGCTGGCCGAGGCTCGGATCCGGCAGGCCGATCACGGCGGCGGCGCGGAAGGCGCCGGTCTCCATCAGCGCCGCCTCGACCTCGGTCGGGCTGACGCGGAACCCTTGCGTCTTGATCATCGTGTCCTCGCGGCCGATGAACCGGAAGAAGCCGTCCGCGTCCTCCATCACGAGGTCGCCGGAGCGGCAGACGAGCCCCGGCTCGGTCCCCGGCGGCGGGAACGGGTCGGGCACCAGCACGCGGGCGGTGTCCTCCGGCCGCTTCCAGTAGCCCATCGAGACGGTGGGGCCGCGGTGGTGCAGGATGCCGGGCTCGCCCGGCCGGGCCCGCCGCCCCTCGGGGGTGAGCGCGAAGATGTCGGTCTCGGGGATGGCGCGGCCGATCGAATCCGGCCGCCGGTCGATCTCGTGCGGAGGCAGGTAGGTCGAGCGGAAGGCTTCCGTCAGGCCGTACATCAGCACGATGGCGGTGTGCGGCAGCCGGGCGCGCAGGCGCTCGATCGTCGGCAGGGCGAGGCTGCCGCCGGAATTGGTGATCGTCCGCAGGGCCGAAAGATCGGCCTTGGCCAGATGCGGCGCGGCCCGCGTCAGCAGGGTCCACAGCGTCGGCACGCCGGCGAGCACGGTGATGCGGTGGGCCTCCAGCGCCCGCACCACGTCGTCGCCGAGCCGCGGCGTCAGCAGCACGATCCGCGCGCCCTGCTCCACGCTGGTGAGAAGCTGGTTCAGCCCGTAATCGAACGAGAACGGCAGCACCGAGAGGATGCGGTCCCCCGGGCCGATGCCGAGATAGGTCCGCACGATGCGGGTGCCGGCGATCAGGTTGGCGTGGGAGAGCATCACGCCCTTGGGCAGGCCGGTCGAGCCCGAGGTGTAGAGGATCGCCGCCAGCCCGTCGGGCGCCGGCTCGCCGGGCGGGAGGGCGGCGGCGTCCTCACCGGTTTCCTCGGGCGGACCGACTTCTTCGGCAAGGACGCGCAAACCCGGACAATCGTCGAGCGCGCCCTCCAGCCCGGCGGCGTGGGCCGCATCGGTCAGCAGCACCCGCGCGCCGCTGTCGGCGACGATATGGTGGACCTGGCGCGGGCGTAAGGACGGATGGATCGGCACGAACACGCCGCCCGCCGCGCTGACGGCGAAGATCGCGACGCATTCGCGGACCGATTTCGGCAGAAGGATCGCGACCCGGTCGCCCGGCGCGAGCCCGAGATCTCTCAAGCGCCGCGCCAGCGCGGCGACGCGGGCGCGGAAGCCGCCGTAGGTGAGGCGCTCGGCCTCCTCGACGATCGCGGGGCAATCGTCCGCGCCGGCTCCATCGAGCAGGTGGTGCAGCAGCGTCGGGGCCATGGAACGGATCAGGCGGGGATCAGACGTCGGAACGCCGGTCGTCGATGAAATGGGCCAGCGTGTCGACGCTGGCGAAGTTGGCGAGGTCGAAGCTGTCCTCGTCGATCTCGACGCCGAAGCGGTCGCCGAGATGCATCATCAGGTCGAGAATGCCGATCGAATCGAGCGCGTCGCTGGTCACGAGGGAGGTGTCCCCGGTGACGGCGCCGGAGGGAAGGCCCGGGTTGCGGGCCGCGATGAAGGCGAAGATCGCCTCCCGCACGTCGGCCATCGACTGAACCACGGCTTCTCGACCCCTCGAACCGTCCTGCGCTGGTCTCGGGTTGCGGGCTTAAGCCCATCGCACGGGCAAGTCCATGGTGGGCCCATAGTTGGTCGATGGTTCGCCGATGGTTGACGGACGATCCCCAGCCATCCGCGCCTTCGGGCGATCCGCTTAACCGGCGATTCACGCCGCCCCCCGAGGCTTCCCGGCATTCCTCTCTCCCGGAGTCCTCGGCCCGTGTTCGGTTCAGCCCAGAACGGCGTGCTTCTCGCCGCCCGTCTCCTCATGGCCTCGGCCCTGCTGCCGACCGGCGTCGCGCGGGCGCTCAACGTCTCCGGCTTCGCGGTGACGCTGGCGGGCGCCGGCTGCCCCGCGCCGAACGCGGTCGCGACCGCGGCGGTGATCGTGCAGGTGTTCGGGCCGCTGGCGGTGGTTCTCGGCGTGATGCCGCGGCTCACGGGGCTCGCCATGGCCGGCTTCGTCGCCGGCATGGCGGCCCTTCTCCACCCGTTCTGGCTCCATGCCGGGGCCGCCGCGGTGACCGAGCGCAGCTTCCTCCTCGCCGATCTCGGGCTCGCCGGCGCCTTCCTGATGTACGCGATGACGGGGCCCGGCGCCTGGAGCTGGCGAGGTTTTTTCCAGGCGGGCGACGCGCCGGCACGGGCATCGGCCAAGGCACCGGCCAAGGCACCGGCGCGCGCCAAGACGGGCGGCGTCAAGCGGACGACGGGCGGCCGGGCTCCGGCGCGTGCTGCGGCGTGACCGGGGCGAGGCTCTGAGGCGATCCGTCGGCGGGTCTCGGCACGGCGTCGCGCAGGCGGCGCTGACCCGAGACCTCGGCCCCGGCATCCGGTGCCAGCCTCCGGAACACGAAGAACGAGCCCGCCGAGACCACCGCCACCCCGAGGAAGGCGAGGGGGAAGTCGTCCGCCGCGATTCCCCCGTGGCCGTGCCACGCGGCGGCGCCCTCCAAGGCGAGGGCGCCGATGGAGACGCCCAGGCTCAGGGAGAGCTGCTGGGCCACGCTGGCGAGACTCGTCGCCGCGCTCATCTCGCGCGATTCGAGGTCGGCATAGGCGATGGCGTTGACGCAGGTGAATTGCAGCGAGCGCACGCAGCCGCCGAGCAGCAGCACGCTGACGATGATCCAATGCGGCGTCTGCGCCGTGAACAGCCCGTTGGCGGCAAGGAAGGCGGAGGCGACCAGCGCGTTCGTCACCATCACCCGGCGGAAGCCGTGGGCGCGCAGGATGCGGGGGCCGACGATCTTGATGAGAAGCGCGCCGGCGGCCGCGGCGAAGGTGATCAGGCCCGAATGCAGCGGATCGAGGCCGAAGCCGATCTGCAGCATCAGCGGCAGCAGGAACGGGATCGCTCCGGTCCCGATCCGGAACAGGCTTCCGCCCGTCACCGCCGCGCGGAAGGTGTCGTGCCTGAGAAGGTCGAGCCGGAGGAGCGGGTGCTCGGTCCGCTTGGCGTGGCGCAGATAGAGCCCGACGAGGACGATCCCGCCGGCCATGCAGGCCCAGGACACGCCGTCCGGCAGGAGATGGCGCCCGGTCGAGGCGAAGCCGAGCATCAGGAGGGCGAGTCCGCCCCCCGAGAGCAGGAAGCCCGTCACATCCAGCGGCGGGCGGGTCTCCTCGCGGATATCGCCGAAATACAGGGTCGCCAGGACGATGCCGGCGAGCCCGATCGGGATGTTGATGAAGAAGATCCAGCGCCAGTCGGCGTAGGTGGTGATGAAGCCGCCGAGCGGCGGCCCGAGGATCGGGCCGATCAGCGCGGGAATCGTGAGGTAGGCCAGGGCCCCGACGAGTTCGGATTTCGGCACAGAGCGCAGGATCACGAGGCGGCCGACCGGCACCATCATCGCTCCCCCGATCCCCTGCACGAAGCGGGCGGCGACGAAGCCGGCGAGCGAATTCGCGGCGGCGCAGGCCAGCGAGCCCGCCATGAAGACGCAGAGCGCGGCGCGGAAGACGTTGCGGGCGCCGTAGCGGTCGGCGGCCCAGCCCGAGATGGGGATGAAGATTGCGAGGCTGACGAGATAGGCGGTCAGCGCCAGCTTGAGGGCAATCGGATCGACGCCGAGGCTCGCCGCGATTGCCGGCAGCGCCGTGGCGATCACCGTCGAGTCGGTGTTCTCCATGAACAGGGCGGTGGCGACGACGAGGGGAACGATCTGGGCGGGACGCATCGGCAGGAAGAAGCGTGCAACGCGCCGAAGGGTTGCGCCACGGGGAGCGGGGGCGCCCCATCGTTTCGGTGGGGCGGCGGGATCGACTACCGGAGTGTTGCGGGATGAAACAACGTGGCTGAACGGTCACAGACCCGCGAGATCCGCGCGCAGGGGCCTGCGAAATCCTTCCGGGACCGCCACCTTACCGCTAGGCTTCCGCCCGAAAAGCGGCGCTGTCCGGCCTCGGTCGGATCCGTACCCCGCGCGCCCGACGGCGCCGGCCTCCCATCCCGCGAAAGAGCCTGATGCCCCTGCGGTCGTATCCTCGTTCCGGCTTGTCCCGCCTCGCGCTCGCCGCGGCCCTGCTCGCCGGCCTCGCCGGCTGCGGCGACGTGGTTCTCACCGACGGCGGCTCCCTCTCGCGCCGCGACCAGTTCGTGACCAGCGACGCGGTCGCCTCCGAGTCGAAGCTGTTCATCGACCCGACCTTGCCGCAGACCGTGCGCACCGTGCGGATCGTGCCGACCGTGTTCACCGAAGCCGTCTCCGGCCCCGGCCTGACGCCGGCCGAGCGGCGCGTGATCGCCAACGCCGCCGACCGGGCGCTCTGCTACGACCTGTCGCTGCGCTACGACATCGTGTCCTCGGGGCGCGCCGACCTCACGGTGCGCTCGGCGATCACGCGGGTCGATGTCACCAACGTTCCGGGGGCGAGCGCGACCATCGGCGCCTCGGCGGCGATTTCCGTCGCCGCGCAGGTCGGCGTCGGATTCGCCAACACGATCGGCAAGGTGCCGGTGCCGCGGGTGCCGATCGGGCTGGGCAGCCTGACCATCGAGGCCGAGGCGCTCGACGCCCGCAACCGCCAGCGCGCGGCGATGATCTGGGCCGGCGCGGCCAATTCCTTCACCAACCAGGCCCGCTTCTCCGCGGCCGGCGACGCCTACGACCTCGCGGGCGAGTTCGGCCAGGATTTCGGCTCCTACCTCGCCACCGGCAAGGACCCGTTCAAGGGCGAGCTGCAGCTCCCGACCTACGACCGCATCCGCATCACCACGCTGGGCGAGGCCCCGCTCGATCCCGACTGCGAGGCCTTCGGCCGCGCTCCGGGCGTGGACGGCATCATCGGCGACATGTTCGGTCTGCCGCCGGAATGGACCGATAAGGGACCCGGCATTTCCACGGCGCGCTGAGCCGCGGCCGCGTCCCCTCAAACCGGCCGGACATCCCCTCTCCGCGCCTGCGGGGAGAGGGAAAGCCGGTCGCCGCGCTCAAGCGGCCTCGAACAGCGGCACCTGTCGCATCTCCGGCACCAGCACCAGGCCCTTGTCGGTGATGCGGATCTGCGGGATCACCGAGAGCGGGATCAGGTTGAAGCCCATATAGGGGATGCTGCAGCCGGCCCGGTCCCAGGCCCGTTTCAGGGTTCTCACCTCCTCCGCGACCGCGCCGACGCGCTTGTCGGAGAGGAGCCCCGCCACCGGCAGCGGCACCATCGCGACGACCTGCCCCTCCTCGACGACGCAGACCCCGCCCTGACCGGCGGCGATGGCGTCGAGCGCCACCCGCATATCGGCCTCGTTCCGTCCGGCGACGATGAGGTTGTGCGAGTCGTGACCGACGCTGCTCGCCACCGCGCCGCGCTTCAGGCCGAAGGCGGAGAGCAGCCCGTGGGCGATCCCGCCGGAGCGGCCGTGCCGCTCGATCACCGCGACGTGGCAGAGATCATGCGCAGCGAGCGTCGCCGGCCAATCGGCGCCGGGTGTCAGCGCGACACGCTCATGACTCAGTTCGATCCCCGGCAGCGTCGTGCGGATCGCGTTGACCGTGCAGGGCCCGGCGGGCAGCGGCGGGATCAGGGCGGGGAGGGGATCGGGCAGGCGCACCGTGGCGTAGGCCGGCGCCGGGTAGCGGTAGGGACGGGCGAGGGCTTCCTCCAGCCGCGGCGTCGGCTTGCGGTCCGCCACCACCCGTTCGCCGCCGTACCACGTCGCCTGCGGCACGAGATCGTCGTTCAAGAGCACGAGGTCGGCCCGGCGCCCGCCGCCGAGGCCGCCGATCTCCCCGTCGAGGCCGTAGCGGGTGGCCCCGTGCAGCGAGCCCATGGCCCAGGCCGCGGGCTTCGGGATGCCGCGCGCCACCGCCTCGCGCACCACCCAGTCGAGGCCGAAGGCGAGCAGGTCGTCGGCGTCGCGGTCGTCGGTGCAGGCGCAGACGCGTTTCCAGGCGGCGCCGTACTCGGTCACCGTGCCGATCGCCTTGGGCAGCGAGTGCCAGGGAGTGGTCGGCGGGCCGCCGCGCAGGAAAATCCAGAGGCCGGCCT
>Ga0233425_10005655_pt1 | contig 19473 bp, 15 predicted proteins | sample Watercolumn_Towu_2_FD_181712 | JGI IMG/M metagenome (GOLD analysis project Ga0233425, IMG submission 181712) | Freshwater microbial communities from Lake Towuti, South Sulawesi, Indonesia - Watercolumn_Towuti2014_140_MG | ecosystem: Environmental > Aquatic > Freshwater > Lake | place... | reverse complement strand
GGTCACCGCCGCCGCGGCGCGGGTGGCGGGCATCCGCCGCGTCCTCCAGTGCGACGGCGCCAGCTGCGCCGCGCAGCTCCCGGAGAACCTGGCGCCCATGATTCGCGATCTGGCCTCCGGGTACACGCACCTCCTGGCCGCCGCCACCAGTGTCGGCAAGAACCTGCTGCCGCGGGTGGCGGCGCTCCTCGGCGTGGCGCAGATTTCCGACATCGTCGGGGTGCTGTCGGCCGATACCTTCCAGCGCCCGATCTACGCCGGCAACGTCATCGCCACCGTCCAGACATCGGATCCGATCAAGGTGATCACCGTGCGCGCCACCGCGTTCGAGGCGGCACCAACGGGGGAACGGGCGGCGCCGATCGAGGCGATCGCCGCGCCGGCCGACAGCGGCCTGGCCGAGTGGGTCGGCGAGGAACTGTCGCGGTCGCACCGGCCGGAACTGGCGGCCGCCGAAATCGTGATCGCCGGCGGCCGCGGTGTTGGCAGCAAGGAAGGTTTCGCGTTGATCGAGACCGTTGCCGACAGGTTGGGGGCGGCGATCGGTGCCTCGCGGGCCGCGGTCGATGCGGGCTTCGTCCCCAGCGACTGCCAGGTCGGCCAGACCGGCGCGATCGTCGCGCCCCGGCTCTATATCGCCGCCGGCATCTCGGGGGCCATCCAGCATCTGGCGGGGATGAAGGACAGCCGCGTGATCGTCGCCATCAACAAGGACCCGGAGGCGCCGATCTTCGAAGTGGCCGATTACGGGGTCGCCGGCGATCTGCACAAGGTCCTGCCGGAACTCCTGACGGCATTGAACCGGCAGGGCTGAGCGGCCCGCAGCCGAGGGGCAAACGCATGAGCAAGAAAACGATTGCGGTTCTGGGCGGTACCGGCAACCTCGGCCACGCCCTGGCGTGGCGCTGGGCCAGGGCCGGGTATCCGGTCATCATCGGTTCGCGTACGGCGGAGAAGGCCGCCGCCGCGGCCGCGCAGATCAACGCCCGTACCGGCCTGCAATCCGCGACCGGGACCGACAACCGCGCGGCGGTTGCCTCGGCGGCGATCGTGGTGCTGGCGGTGCCCTACGCGGCGCATCGCGATACCCTCGAAACGGTCCTGCCGGCGCTGTCGGGCCAGATCGTCGTCGATACGACCGTGCCGCTGCGGCCGCCGAAGGTGAGCACCGTGCAGTTGCCGGCCGAGGGTTCGGCCGCCGTGCAGACGCAGGCCTGTGTGGCCGGCCGGGCGCGGGTGGCCGCCGCCTTCCACAACGTGGCCGCGGGTCTCCTCGACACCGAGGCCGAGATCCATTGCGACGTGCTGGTGACCGCGGACGACGTCGAGGCGCGCAAGGAGGTGATGCAGCTGGCGGAGGATGCCGGCTGCCACGCCCTGAACGCCGGCGTGCTCGCCAACGCCGCCGCGAGCGAGGCCCTGACCAGCGTCCTGATCCACATCAACAAGACCTACAAGTCCGGCCATGCCGGCATCCGCATCACCGGACTGTAGGCCACGTACGGCGGGTGTTGCGCGATCTGGCTGGATTCATTCGGCTACCGCTTCGGGGTACATCCATGTACCCGCTCGCTACCCGCACTCCGCTGCCCGCTTTCCTGCTGCGCGCGTCGCGCAGGCGCGCCTCACGAATCCAGCCAGATCGCAATGGAATATGGAATGGAATGGTTCATGGTCATGCAGTCAACGGAACAGATCCTCGTCCATTGGCCGCAGCAGGTGACGGGCGCCATGACCGGGATCGGGCGCCGCGAAACCCCGGATCAGCACCACCGGCGTGGCATCGCGGCCCTCGCCCATCAGCAGGCAGGCGGCGGCGGCCAGGCTGTCGGCGTCGGCGGTCATGGTCACGTGCAGCTCGCGGCCGAACAGGTCATGGCTGCCGCGCTGATCGTGCAGCACGCGAACCCCGGCGGCACCGATGGCGACGCCGGTCGTGCCCAGGCGCCAGGCCCGGCCGATGCTGTCGGTGACGATGACCCCGATCCGCCGGCCGCTCAGCGCGGCGATGCGCTGCCGCAGGTCGGCGGCCGCGGCGTCGGCGTCCTCCGGCAGCAGCGTCACCCACTCGTGTCCGTCATCGCCGCCGACGTTGGACCGGTCGATGCCGGCGTTGGCGAGGACGACCCCGGAGCGATGCTCGACGATGATCACGCCCGGCTTGCAGCGCAGCACCCGGCGCGATTCGGCCAGTATCAGCTCGACCTGGCGCGGGTCCTTGCCGGCCTGCGCGGCGAGTTCGAGTGCGCGCGCCGATGGCACGACCGTGCCGAGGTCGACGATGCGCCCCGCGGCCTTGGACACGATCTTCTGTGCGACGGCGAGGATGTCGCCGTCCTGCAAGGATTCGCCGCCCGCGCGCAGGGCGGCGACGATGATGGTCGCCAGGTCGTCGCCGCGGACGACGAGCGGGATGCCGGCAATGGCGCGCAGCGAGAGCGAGGGTATGGACATGATCACGGACGGCGATGGCGTCGTCGCCATCATAGCGTGACCGGGCGACCGTGAACCACGAGCCGGGGCGCTGCCTGGCCCTGTCCGGCGGCATCGGTGGCGCCAAGCTGGTCCTGGGCCTGAGTCAGGCGCTCGGCCCCGACCGCCTGACGGTCATCGCCAACACCGGCGACGACTTCCGGCATCTCGGCCTCTACGTCTGCCCGGACATCGACACGTTGATCTATACGGTCGCCGGCCTGAGCAACAGCAGTCTCGGCTGGGGTCGCGAGGACGAGACCTGGAGCTGCATGGACACCTGCCGCCAGCTCGGCCTCGACACCTGGTTCCGCCTGGGCGACCGCGACCTGGCGCTGCACCTCCACCGCACCGCGCTGCTGGGGCAAGGGGTCGCGCTGAGCGAGGTGACCCGCGACCTGTGCGCGCGCTTCGGCCTGCCGATCGCCATCGTGCCCATGAGCGACGATCCGGTCACGACCACCTTGACGACCGATCGCGGGGTGTTGCCGTTCCAGGAGTATTTCGTGCGGCAGCGCTGCGCGCCGGTCGCTGCCGCCATTCGTTACGAGGGGATCGAGCGGGCGCGGCCGGCGTCCGCCTTCGAGTCGTTGCTCGGCGATCCGGCGCTCGCGGCCATCGTCATCTGTCCATCCAATCCGCTGCTGAGCGTGCAGCCGATCCTGTCGCTTGCCGGCATCCGCGAGCGGCTGTGCAATGCCGCCAGTCCGGTGATCGTCGTCTCGCCCATCGTCGCCGGCCGGGCGCTCAAGGGTCCGACGGCCAAGTTGATGCGGGAACTGGGTCTCGATTGCGACGCGCTGGCGATTGCGCGCCTCTATGCCGACATCGCCGACGGTATCGTCATCGACACCGCCGATGCCGATCAGGGAGCGGCCATCGAGGCCCTGGGCGTTCGGGTGCTGGCGACCTCGGTGGTCATGCACTCGCTCGCCGACAAGGTCCGGCTGGCACGGGAGGCACTCGCCTTCGCGCGGACGCTTGCCGGAACCAGACTCAGTTCCGGTTGAGGGTTGCCGACGGGAGTTCGCCGAACTGCCGGCGGTAGGCCTTGGCGAAGGCGCTGCCGTTGTAGAAGCCCCAGGTGGCGGCGACATCGCCCACCGCGCATTGACCGGGGCAGGCGGCCTCGAGGATGGCGTGGACCTTGCGCAGGCGGACCTGGCGGACGAAGGTCATCGGGCCGACGCCGAAGTGATCGATGAAGGCATATTGCAGCGTGCGCGGTGAGACGCCGGCGGCGGTCGCGAGATCGGCGACGCCGATGCCACCGGCGCAATGCCGTTCGATGAAGTCGAGTGCGCGCTCGATTGTCGCCAAGCGTACGGCCGGGCGTGAGAATCGGGCCACGGCCGCTGGTATGGCCGCGGCATCCTGGGTCGCCAGCAGCGACAGCGCCAATGCCTCTTCGAGCGCGCGGGTGGTCAGGCCGCGGCGGTAGGCCGAGCGGTCATCGACGCTCTCCTCGCAAATCGTCCCCAGCACGTTGGCGAAGCTGCGGCCGCTGCCTTCGGTCAGCGACAGGCGCGGCGCGAAGGCCAGATCGCCGCCGGCGAGGTTCGGAAAGCGCTGGCGCGCGAGAGAGGACAGCCGATCGGCGCACAGCGACAGGACGATGGCAACGCAGTCGCTGCTCCAGTAGGTATCGAGGCGATCATTCGGGGAGTACGCGATCGCGGCGCCGGGATCGGCGATGACCTCGGTGCCTCGGTTGCGACCGACCAACCGGCCGCGGATCGGAATCATGACCTGGCAGGAACGAATCGGGCCGGAGGTGACGCGCACGGCCGCGCCGTGGCGGACGCCGAACAGGTGGCCGAAACCCAGCGGCACATGGCTGATCCGGATGTCCAGCGCGCCGCCGCGGTCGCAGGCACGGAAATGACGCGGTTCTACGAGCTCGCCGATGGTGCGTTCGACGAGCGCCAGGTCACGCGAGCGCAACCGCGTCGCGCTTGCCATGGGGAAGTCCCGCTGTCCGGGTACGACCTCGATCATCTGTCGTCCTCGCGCCCGCTCACGCACGATCGTGGATGGCAGGCCCTGCCTTACGGGGCAGTATAGCAGCGGGACCGAGGGGACGGCCGTCAGCTTTGGCCGAGATGGGCGTGAAACACACCCTCGGGATCGTACTGCCGCCGCAGTTCCTGGAGGCGCTGCCAGTTGGCGGGCGAGAAACACGCCTCAATGCGCTCCGGATGGCGCTGGGCCGCGACCTCGTTGATGTAGTGGCCCCTGGCGTAGGGGTCCATGAACGGCAGCGTCTGGTCCAGCCACTGGTGGTTGGCGTCGTCGTCCTTCTCCTCGTCCCAGACCGAGAAGCAGCCGACGTAGTGTTTGGCGATCGAGGACAGGCACGCATCGGCGCGGGCCTCCAGGTTCAGGCTGTAGGCGGCGAGCACGTGGGTGCTGCGCGACGGCGCCTTGCGGAAGTGATCGACCAGGGCCAGCATCGCCCGGTCGGCCTGGTCGGTGATGATGCTGTCGCAGGCGTAACGGGCAAGCCGGCCGCCGATCGCTTCCGGACCGAAGTACTTGAAGTACAGTCCGGTGAAGTCGAAGACCTGGTTATCCTCGCGGGCGAGGGCCTTGGCCGCCAGGTCGGAGGCGGCGAAGGGCTCCAGCATCGTCCGCGCCTCGGCTTCGGTATCGGCGAACGCGAAGGCGCTGACGAAGCAGACCTTGGCCTGTTCGGGGGGCGCATCCGGCGGCGCGTCCGGGCTGTGGATGAACAAGGCCAGGACCTCGACCCGGGAATCCTTGGCCGTGGTCAGTTGTTCGAGCGCGGCAGTCACCGTCGCAACCCCGTCGAGCGGATGGATGTAGGAGCTGCAAACTATCGCTTTCGGGGCCGGATATAAGCTGATGTCGAAGCGGGTCACGACCCCGAAGAAGCCGGGGCCTGCACCGCGGATCGCCCACAACAGGTCGGGATTCTGCCTGGCGCTGGCCTCCACTATCTTGCCGTCGGCGGTGACCACCTGGGCGCTGTCTATGGACAGCGTCGACATGCCGCCGCGGTGGCTGTAGTTCCAGCCGATGCCGCCGCCCATCAGAAAGCCGCCGAGTCCGACCGACGGGCAATGCGGTCCCGGAAAGCAGAGGCCGCGTTCGCCGGCGGTCCGGATCAGGCCGAGGCTGCGCACGCCGGGCCCGATGGACGCGATCCGGTTCGTCTCGTCGATTTCGATCGAACCCAGGGCGGAGAGATCGATGCACATCCCGCCGTCGCGGAGCGAGGCGCCAGTGGCACTGTGACCGCCGCTGCGCACCGCCACCTTGAGCTTGTTGCGGGCGGCATAGCGCACCGCCTCGGCCACATCGGCGGCCGACCGGGCCTGGACGATCAGGTCGGGATGGCGGTCCGGCTTGGACGCGTGCCAGACCATGGCCTGGCGCCAGAGCTCGTAGTCGGGGTCCTGTCGGCCGACGATCTTGCCCTTGAACTTGGGGATGAGCTTGGGTTGCCGGGCGGGCGGTGGTTCGCCCGCGAACAGCGCGCCGGAACGCAGCGCGGTCAGTGCCCCGATTACGCTCATGGACGCGAGTTTCTTGAGCACGGCGCGTCGCGATGGGTTCAGTTCACGCATGGGGTCAGCCCTCCGTTGGTAGTCGTTATCTTCATCGCCGCAGTCTCCCGCTGTCGTGACCGTCAGCCGGCGCGGTGGCCGGGTTTCTTCCAGACGCCGCGCTCCTGCAGCAGGGCGATCTGCCGATCGATGACCTGCTGCCGGTACTCGGCGTGCTGCATCGGCTTGCGGTCGAGGTAGAGGTTCTTCGGGTAGATCTCGCGGTCGTAGATGATCTGCGCCAGTTCGGTGCGCACGTCCTTGAGCCAGTTGGACACCTGGGCGCTGGCGCGATGGTGGCGGAGCTGCTCGATGTCGATCACGCCGGCGACATATGTGGAGCCGGCGCCGTACTCCTGGGTGCCGACGATGGCGCCGCGATGATTGATGATGTACGAACGGCCGCCGAAGGTGTCGATGGGCGTCTTCGAGTCCGGGAACAGGTAATAGGTGCCCATGTTCGGCGACAGCACGTACATGTTGTTCTCCAGGGCGCGGGCGCGCGATGAGATCTCGAAGAAGTCGTTGCCCGTCCCCGGATGCGGAAAGGAGGCGCGATAGGCCACCTCGCAGCCGTTCATCGCCAGGCCACGGCCGTTCTCCGGGTAGGAGGCCTCGTTGGCCATCATTACGCCGAGCCGGCCGATCTCGGTATCGACCACCGGCCAGAAGGCATCGAGCGTGCGGCCGTACTTCTCGATCCACCAGTCGAAGACGTCGTGCGGCGTCATGCTGTGTTCGACCGGATAGAGGGTCGCCAGCTTGTAGTGCTTGAGGATGACCTCGCCCTGCGGGTTGAGCACGAAGCCGACGTTGAAGAAGCGGTCCTTCCAGTCGGGATGGCGGGCCTTGGCCTGGGCCATGATGTAGACGTCGTACTCACTGGCGAGCCGGCCCAGGGCGTCGGTCTCCGGCCCGGGGATGTCGATGGCGCAGGTGTTGGCGAACTCGGCGTGATCGACGTCGAGCACCTCGTCGTTGAAGCCCTGCAGGCCGCCCTCCGGAATCACCAGCAGGCGCACCGGGATGTCGAGGCGCGACAGCCAGGCGGCGGCCTTGGTCAGGTGCTTCAGGTGCTCGATGTTGATCAGGATGTCGTCGCGCCTGCGGATCCCCCAGACCGTGGGGATGAGGCCGACGCAGTTGTAAGGTTCGATCATGGCTTGGTTCCTCGCCGGCCAGTTCATTCCGGCAGCTGGATGGTTATCCACTTCCATTCGGTGAAGGTGTCGATGTCGATGTCGGTGCCCTCGCGGCCGAAGCCGCTGTCGCCGACGCCGCCGAAGGGCACGTGCGGCTCGTCGTGCAGGGTCGGGGCGTTGACGTGCACCATGCCGGCATGGACGCTGCGGGTGAACTGCAGGGCCTTGCCGATGTCGCGGGTGAAGATTGCCGCGCTCAGGCCATAGCGGGTGTCGTTGGCGCGGGCGATCGCCTCATCCAGATCGGCGATCGGATAGATCGACGTGACCGGCCCGAAGGTCTCCTCGCGGCAGACGGTCATCTCGTCGCGCACCCCGGTGAGTATCGTCGGCCGGCAGCGGTTGCCGATCCAGTCGCCGCCGGTGAGCACGGTGGCACCCTTGGACCTCGCGTCCTCGATGTGGCCGCGCACACGCTGCCGCTGGCGTTCGGAGATGATCGGTCCGACCCAGGTCGCCGGGTCGCGCAGGTCGCCCATGCCTAGCGACTCGGCCCTGGCCCGGAAACGGCGGCAGAACTCCTGCTCGATCGCCCGCTCGACGTAGATGCGGCTGGAGGCCATGCAGGCCTGCCCCTGGAAGAAGAACTGGCCGAAGGCGGCGGCCTCGACCGCGGCATCGAGGTCGGCGTCGGCGAGGATGACGAGCGGGTTCTTGCCTCCGAGTTCGAGCACCACGCGCCGCATGTGGGCACCGCAGAGGGCGGCGATGTGCCGGCCGACGCGGCTCGAACCCGTGAACATCACCACCCGGACGAGCGCATGGGTGGTGAGGGTATCGCCGATCCGATCGCCGTGGCCGGTGACGACGTTGAAGGCCCCGGCCGGCAACCCGGCCTCGGCGTAGACCTCGGCCAGCCGGTTCGCCACCAGCGGCGCTTCCTCGGAGCTCAGCAGCACCACCGTGTTGCCGGTCGCGAGCGGCGTGGCGCTCAGCTTCACGTCCTTGAGCAGCGGCACGTTGAACGGCGAGATGCTGGCGATCACGCCCACGGGCTCGCGCACGCTCATGCTGAAGCGTCCCGGCAGCTCCGAGGGGATGGTCTGACCGGTCACCCGGCGGGCGACGCCGGCCGCCGCACGCAGGCAGTTGATCGCGTACTGGACCTCGAACTGCGCCTTGCCGAAGGGCGAACCGACCTCGTCGATCAGCAGATCGACGAAGTCGTCGCGGTCGCGCTCGATCAGCGCCGCCGCTTTCGACAGCCAGGCCTCGCGCTCGCTGGCGAGGGTCTTGCGGTATCCGGCAAAGGCCTCATGGGCGGTCCGGACCGCGAGGTCCACGTCGGCGGCGGTGGCCTCGGCGACCCGGGCGCAGGGCGTATCGTTCTCGGGATTGCGATCGATGAAGTAGCCGCCGGTCGCGGGCGCGACCCGCCGTCCGCCGATCCACAGATCGACCGGCGGTGGCTCGGTGCCGGCAGTCGCTGGATTCCGCATGCTTCCATCCTCCCCGTCAGGCGGTGGCCCGCGGCCACCGATGTCATGCCGTGGCGGTGACTATAGCAACGCGGCCGCTGTCACGGTTATCGTCGCTGTGCAAGCAATGACGTTTTTGCGCAAGGCGAGGCCCGCCTTCGCGACCGGTACAATGACCGGTGGTCGGCGATGGCCGGAGACGGGGGTGGGGGATGTGGGTGGTGATGCCGGTGAAACGACTGGCGGCGGCCAAGTCGAGACTGGCGGCAACGTTCAGCCCGGAGCAGCGCGCGCATTTCTCGGCCCTGATGTGCGCCGACGTGCTCGCCGCGCTCGCCGTTGCCACGCGGGTGCAGGGTGTGACGGTGGTCGGCAGCGATCCGCTGGTCGCCGATCTCGCCCGGGAACATGGTGCCGAGTTCATGCCCCGCCCGGCGGACGCCGGCTATTCGGTCGATGCGACGGCGGCGATCGAGGTCCTGGCGGGACGCGGCAGCGCGCCGATCGCGGTACTGCCGGCCGATGTGCCACAGGTGGCGCCGGCGGAGCTGGATGCCCTGGCTGCGGCCGCGGTGACCGCCGGCTGTGGCATCGTGCTGGTGCCGGCACTGATCGACGGCGGTACCAACGGGCTGGTCTTCGCCCCGCCGCTGCCCATCCCGCTCTGCTTCGGCCCGCAAAGTTTCGCCGGCCATTGCCAGGCCGCCACGGCGCGGGGCATCGCGATCCACACTGCGGAACTCCCGGGCTTGCAACGCGACATCGACCGGCCGGAGGACGTCCGCTGGCTCGCTGCCCGGAAACGTGGCGGCCGCGCCTGGGCCTGGGTGCGCCGCGCTTCGGGATGAAGCCGCGGGCGGAACCGCGTCCGGTTCGCGCGCTCAGCGGTGCTCGACGGTGACCGCGGTCTGTGGGCCGCCGTGCATGGTTTCCCAGAGCGCCATCGGCGAGTTGTGGGAATGGCCGATGATCACGCCGCGATCGTGCAGGGCGTCCTGCAGGGCGGCGCTGATCGCGTGCAACGGCGCGCCGCCGCCTTCGCCCATGCCCTTGGCGCCGTTGTAGCTGAACGGCGAGGGCGACTCCATGTTCTGGCACTTCAGATCCGGCATGTTGTTGATGGTGATCGGCGCGTAATCCGTGAACGACCCGGAGACGACGTTGCCGTCCGGGTCGAAGGGCATGATCTCCAGCAACGCGGCGCCAAGTCCGTGGCCGGCGGCGCCGTGCACCTGGCCTTGCACGATCGAATGGTTGATGACCTTGCCGCAGTCATCGACGATCGCATAGTCGAGGATCCGCGTCTGCCAGGTCGCGGGATTGACCTCAACGACGGCGATGTGCAGCTGCATCGCATAGGTCAGCGTCAGATTGCCGTACTTCTTCTCGGGGTCCGGCACCTGGAAGGGCGGTACGTAGACGTGGCGGACGTTCAGGGTCAGCTCGCGCAGGGCCTCGGGCAGCGAGGCGGTGTTGTAGTAAACGGCGTTCGCCAGGGCCCAGTAGTTGATGGCCCGATCGGTGCCGGGGACGCGGACCTCGGGGCCCTGGCTGCCGACCCCGAATTCCAGTGCGCCGGGGTCCGCGCCCAGCAGATGCGCGGCCAGCCGGCGCATCTGATCCTTAAGCCGGGTGACCGCGCCGTGGACGGCCGAGAGGCCGGTGACCGCGAACTGGCTCGCGTAGCTGCCGCAGGTGCCGGTATTGCTGTTGCGCTCGGTGTCGAAGCCGGTCTTGACCCGTACCTGATCGGTGTCGATGCCCAGCTCCTGGGCGACGACCTGCGCGGCGGTCGTCTCGTGTCCCTGGCCCTGCGGGAACGAGCCGACGCTCACCGACACCGAGCCGTCGAGATCGAGCTTGACGGTGGCGGCCTGCGAGTTGCCGGAGAAGGGCAGGTATTTGTTGATGATCTTCGACTGGCCGAAGTTGTTGGTGCCGGAATCGAGTGTGGTGCCGATGCCGATACCGAGCAACCGGCCCTCGGCGCGCGCCGTCCGTTGTCGTTCCTTCCAGTCGTCCCAGCCGACGAGCTGCTTGGCCGTCGCCAGCATACCGGGCAGATCGCCGGAATCGTAGACGCAACCGTTGGGAGTGGTGTAAGGGAACTGCCCGATGTAGTTCCGTAACCGCATCTCGTCGGTGGGAATGCCAAGCTGGTGGCCGCAGATGTCCAGCACGCGCTCCATGAACCAGATGTGCGGCAGGCGCGAATACCCGCGGTTGGGTGCGCAGGGGCCCTTGTTGGTCATCACCTGGCTGAAGTCGATGCGGACGTTGCGCAGCTTGAGGGTGGCGGGCAGCACCTGCGACCAGATCACGCAGCCGAGGGGCTCGTAACGGGGATAGCCGCCACAGTCATCGACGTGGCGCGAGCGGATCGCGGTGATCGTGCCGTTGGCGTCCAGCGCCACCTCCGTGTCGTAGTAGTTGCGCTCGCCGCCGTGGCCGCCCGCCTGCATGTGTTCGCTGCGGGTTTCGACCCACTTTACCGGGGCGCCGCCGGCCTTGCGCGAGGCCAGGGCCGCCAGGGTCATGTAGGGGTAGTTGCCGATCTTGTTGCCGAAGCTGCCGCCGATGTCATGGGTGCGCAACCGGATCTGATCGCTGCGCACCTTCAGCGCCGGCCCGATCATGGCGATGGGCACGGTCATCACCGTGTTCGAGAAGAAGTCGATCTCGCCGCGCTTGTCCCAGGTGGCGACCACGGCGTTGGTTTCGAGCGGCGTGCTGCTGAAGCGATGAAACTTCAGGTGATCGATGCGGACCACGTGCGCCGCTTGGGTGAAGGCCCGATCCACCTCGCCGTATTCGTACACGCCCTGCCAGGTGCGGTTGGTGCCCGCGCTTTCATGGAGGATGACCCGGTCCGCGGCGGCATCCTCGGTGGTGATGACCGCCGGCAGCCGTTCGTAGGCGACATCGACGAGCTGCGCGGCGTCGGCCGCCACCTGCGGCGAGATGGCGATGACGGCGGCCACCGGGTCGCCCTGATAGACCGCCTTGTCCACGGCCAGGCAGTAGTCCTTGATGCGGGCGCTCGGCTCCGGGCCGATCTGTATGAAGGGTTCGGTCTGCTGGGCGACCTCGCTGCCGATCAGCGTGCAGACAACGCCGGGCAGGGCTTCGGCCTTGGCGACGTCGATGCCGAGGATGCGCGCATGGGCGTAGGGAGAACGCACCAGGACCATGTGCAGCAGGCCGGGCGGTGCGTAATCGTCCACGAACAGGCCCTGTCCGCACACCAGGCGATCGTCCTCCTTGCGGTTCAGGCGCCGCTCGCTGCGCGGCACCTCCAGGATTTTCGAGATCCGGTCGCGAGCCGCCCGCCGGGTGGCGACGAGATCGGCCGGCATGGCGGCATACCGAGGTCGGGCGGCGGGTCGCGTTACGATCGGGGCGGGGGACGGCACCGCCTGTTTCGTGCCGAACAGGAACCGCAGCAGGCGCGAGAACCAACCCGCGCGGGCGACGGGTGGCGGGACGGCGGCCGGGAGAGCCGCCGGGGAGAGGGCTTGCTGCAGGCTGCCGATCACTCGCTCGATTTCCTTTTCCGCATAACCGCGCAGACCACCACCCGCGATCGAGAGGATCTTGCCGGCCAGGACTGTCTCGCCGCGCCAGCGGACCAGCGTCCCCGCGCCCGTGTCGTCGAGTTCGAAGGCCGAGATCATCTGGTAGGCGCCCTGCATGACCTTGCCGCGGCCCACGTATCGTGCCCGCGTCGGTGCGTCGGCTTCCTCCAATGTCAGTTCGGTCGAGGCGGTGCCCCGGATCTTGCCGATGCCGACCTTGACCCGGACGATGGCCGTCCTGTCGTCCACCATCTCCATGCTGTGGAAGGTCGGCAGCAGCGGTGCGAATTGCCGTGGATCGGACAGTACCCGATAGACCTCCGCCCGCGGCCGATCGACCTTGAACTCACCGGCGAATTTCATTTCCATGGATCATGCCTCCCGCAGGGACTTGGCGGCCGTCTGCACCGCCTTGAGGATGTTCTGGTAGCCGGTGCAGCGGCAGACGTTGCCGCTCAACTGTTTGCGGATGTCCTGCGGAGCGGGGTCCGGGTTCGCGGCGAGCAGGGCCAGCGTGGACATCAGCATCCCCGGCGTGCAATAGCCGCATTGCAGGCCGTGGCAGGCGGAAAAGGCCTGCTGCAGGGGATGCAGCAGGCCGTCGCGCTCCAGTCCTTCGACGGTGAGAATCTCGCAGCCATCCGCCTGGACCGCGAACAGCGTACATGATTTGACTACTTCGCCGTCGAGGATGATCGAACAGGCGCCACAGTAACTGGTGTCACAGCCGATGTGGGTGCCCGTCAGGCCGGCATTCCGGCGGATGAATTCAACGAGCAGCAGGCGTGGCTCGACTTCGGCGCGAAAGACCTTGCCGTTGATGGTGATGGCGATCGGTACGTTGGGCGCGGGGTCAGACATATTCGTGTGCTCCATGATTCGGGCGGCCCTCGGCGCGGCCGACCGCAATGCCGGCGGCCTTGTGCAGCAGGGTGCGCAGCATGGTCTTCTTGAAGGGTGCGGAACCGCGGGCGTCGGCCGGGGGATCGGCCGCGGCGATGATGGCGTCAGCGGCCGCATCGAGGTTCGCCTGGGTTAGCCGCCGGCCCCGCAAGAGGGTCTCGGCCTCCGCGGAGATCACCGGGCGGGGGCCGGCGGCGCTCAACACCAGGCGCACGTCCGTGCAGGCGCCGTCATCGTCCAGACGCAGTTGGATGCCGACCGCCGCGGCCGGATACGCCGGCGCCGCTTTCTTGAAGCCGATGTAGGCGCCGCCGGAGCGGGGTGGGGGCAGGGCGAAACGGATGCCGGTGACCAGTTCGGCCGGTGTCAGCGCCGTCGTGTAGGCGTCGCGGATGAAGTCACGGATGGCGACGACGCGTTCGCCGTGTGGTCCTCGGCAGACGACTTCGGCATCGAGTGTGTGCAGGAGCGCCGGCCAGTCGCAGCTCGGGTCGGCGGAACTGACGGAGCCGCCGATCGTCCCCCGGTTGCGTACCTGGACGTCGGCGATGCCGGCGGCGCAATCGGCGACTATCGGCACGCGCTGCGCCAGCGGGGAGGCGGCGATGCGCGCGTGGGTCGCCAGGGCGCCGATGCGCGCGCCCGTGCCGGTATCGTCAATCGACGCCATGCCGGGAAGGCGACCGATGTCGACGAGGTCGCTCGGTTCGTCCATGCGCAGCTTCAGGATCGGGATCAGGGATTGGCCGCCGGCCAGCGGTTTGGCACCCTCGCCCAGTTCCGCCAGCAGGCTGATGGCGTCGGCGAGTTCGGCGGGGCGGTGATAACGGAAAGGCGCAGGATACATGACGGTCCCCTTGAATCGACAGGCGATTCCGGCAAATTTGCGTCCCCTTCGCGCCGCGGGCCGCACTCTTGCCAATTGGTTGATAGTTATCTACCATGAATCATACAATACGGAACCGTATGGTATCCAGATCCTCCCGGCGAGAGGGACAGTCATAAGAATGCACAACGAGCCATCCCGCCCCGGCAATGCCGACCGCACCGATTAAAGTGACTCACGGCCCGTGCCGCCCGCTACCGGGGCGCCATGGTTTCCATTCCTGCCCCCGACTGGTTGTCATGGTCGTTGCGCTGGCGCTTGCCGCCTGCGAGGCGCCGCTCAACCTGCAGCAGGTCGATGCGGCGCGCGGCGAGCAGATTCGCCGATCCGATCAGTTGCAGGCCGTCGCCGCGAACGGCAAGAGCGCCGTCGCCGTCGGCGCCCATGGCCTGCTGCTGCAATCCGCCGACGGCGGTTCGTCGTGGCAGCGGCGCGAACTCCCGGGGTGGCCGTCGCTGATCGACGCGGCCGCCTGCGCCGATGGGCGGATGGCGGTCCTGTCATTCGAAGGCCGCGTCTGGTCGAGCGCGGACGGCGGCGCCGTGTGGGCCGACGTGCGGCTCGAAGGCGATCAGCATCCGCAGGCGATGACCTGCGCCACCGACAACACCCTCTGGGTCGTGGGCAGTTTTGGGACCATCTGGACGAGCGGCGATGGTGGCCGGACCTGGACCTCGCGTTCCGACGGCGAGGACGTCATCTACACGGATATCATGTTTGTCGACGGGCAGGCCGGGTATATCGTCGGCGAATTCGGCGTGGTGATGCGAACCAGTGATGGTGGCAAAAACTGGGAGCCAATGCCGCCGCTGCCAGACGATTTCTATTCGCAGGCGGCCTGGTTCCGCAATGCGGACGAGGGCTGGGTCGTGGGCCTGAGCGGGCGGGTGTACCACACCGTCGACGGCGCCGAAACCTGGTCCGTACAGGAGGCCGCAACGCAAGCCCCACTCTATGGCATAGCCGGCGCTGGCGATGCGATCTTCATCGTCGGCGGCGCCGGCACCGTTCTCCGCCTGACTGGTGACAAATGGTCGGTGGTCGATCACGGCCTGCCGGTGCGGTCCTACCTGCGGGCGGTGTCGCCGCTGGCGGCGGGTGGATGGCTGGTGGCGGGCGGTGGCGGCGCCCTGCACCGTTATGTACCGCCGGCCGCGGGAGCCGCGCCATGAGGCGTACGGGCGAATTCTTCCCCCGGCTCGGCGACTTCCTGTTCGATCACCGGCGGCGGGTGCTGGCCGTCGTGTTCGCGGTCACGGCGTTCTTTGCCTGGCACATCCCGATGGTGAAGATGCTGTCCGACTTTGCCGATCTGCTGCCGCAGGACCATCCTTACATCCGGCTGCACAACCAGATCCGCGACACCTTCGGCGGCGCCAACATCATCCTCATCGCGGTCGAGGTCGAGCAGGGGACGATCTTCAACAACGACACGCTCAGGCGCATCAACCGCATCACCCAGGCGGTTGACGAACTGCACGGCATCAACCACAACCTGGTCACCAGCCTCACCCACCGCAACACCCGCAAGATCTGGCTGACGCCGGAAGGCACCATCAAGTCGACGCCCTATTTCGACGCGCAGCACGGCGATTACAGCGGGGCGGAACTCGACTCGATGCGGGCCGAGGTGGTCTCCAGCAGCCAGGTTTACGGACTGCTCGTTTCGCCCGACTTCCGTTCGGCGATCATCAAGGGCACGCTCAACGAGGGGCAGCTCGACTACGGCACGGTGTTCCAGCAGCTGCAGGAGATCCGCAAGCGCGAGGCGGTGCCCGGGGTTCACGTGCACGCCACCGGCCATCCGGTGCTGGTCGGCTGGGTGTCGAGCTACAGCACCCAGATACTGCAGATCTTCATGTACACGGTCCTGATCGTGGTCGGGATCCTCATCGTCTATTCGCGGCGCCTGTACGGCATCGCCCTGCCGATCGTCGGCATGACGCTGACCAGCATCTGGGGTGTCGGCTTCATGGGGGTCTTCGGCTACAACCTCGATCCGCTGATGCTGGTGGTGCCGTTCCTGATCTCGGCACGGGCGATGTCGCACGGCATCCAGAAGGTGGAGCGCTATTTCCTCGAGCTGCATCTGACCCGCGATCGGCAACTGGCGGCGCGCAATACCTTCAACAGCCTGTTCCGGCCCGGCGCGCTCGCCATCGTTGCCGATGCGGCGGCACTGTTCCTCATCGGGCTCGGTTCTGTGCCGATCAACGACAAGATGGCCATTTACGCCTCGTTCTGGGCCCTGTCCATGGTGGTGACGGTGCTGGTGACGCTGCCCATGCTGCTGGCGCTGCTGCCGCAGCCGCGGCAGGTCGAGATCAAGTACACCCTGATGCGGAACCTGTTCCCGCGCCTGGCCGCCGTCACGAGTACCGCGGCGCGGTCGCGGGGCGTGCTGTGGACCTGTCTGCTGATAGCGGTGGTGGCGAGCTGGCTCAGCACCCGGGTCCAGGTCGGCGAACCGGAACCGGGATCGCCGCTGCTCTATCCGCATCACGACTACAACGTGTCGTCACGGGCAATCAATGAACGGTTCCCGGGCTCGGAGGAGTTGTTCATCATTGCCCGCACCGACGCCAAGGAGGGCCTGAAGCGCGCCGACGTGCTGCACGCGCTGGAGGATTTCCAGCGGACCATGCTGCTCGACCCGACGCTCGGCGGTACCAAGGGCGTCAACAATCTCATCACCCAGATCAACCGGATGACGCGCAACGACGATCCGCGCTGGGCGGTGATCCCGACCGAGAAGACCGAGATCGGCGGGCTGATGTTCACTTACATGATGGCGGCGCCGATCCCCGGGGCCCTGCAGCAGTACCAGGACACCGACGATCGCATCGCCAACATGGTGTTCTATTACAAGGACCACACCGGCGAGACCATCCGCCGCGCCATCCACATGGCCAAGGACTGGTACGAACGCGAGGGCTCCAGGGTCAAGGGCTTCCATCTCGATCTGGCGGGCGGCCCGGTCGGCGTGACGGCGGCGGTGAACGAGGAGGCCTATCAGACCAACCTGATTGTCGTGCCGGCGGTGCTGGTGCTGATCCTGGCGTTCACGCTCTGGTTCTACGGCTCGTTCCACGCCGGCTTGATGATGCTGGCGTCGATGGGGTTCGCGACCACGCTGACCTACGCCTGCATGGGCCTCCTGAAGATGGGCCTGAACGTCAACACCGTACCCATGATCGCGGTGGGCATCGGCCTGGGCGTCGACTACGCCATCTACATGATGGACCGCATCAAGGAGGAGATGCACGCCAGCGGCAATCTGCAGGAAGCCGTGCGGCGCGCGGTGGGCACCACCGGCATGGCCATCGCCTTCACCGCCAGCACGCTGATCGGTGGCATCGTCATGTGGGTATTCCTCTCGGAGATGCGCTTCCAGGCCGACGCCGCGCGCCTGCTGATCATCATGCTGGCGCTCAATGCCTGCGCGGCCATGTTCCTGGTGCCGGCGTGGGTCGATATCTTCAAGCCACGGTTCATCATGCAAAGTGGGAAAACGTGAGGGGTTGCCGATGGCGCGCGTACCGCTGATCAGGCCGGAGACGGTGGACGACCCGGTGATCGCCGAGATCTTCTCATGGGTGACGGCGATGGAAGGCGCCGTCCCGAACCACTTTTACGTGGAAATGAACTTCCCGGAATTTCTCAAGGCCAAGCTGGGCGCCACCAAGGTCCTCTGGCAGGCGGGTGAACTGTCGATGCCCGAGATCCAGCATGTCGGCATCGCCGTCTCGAAGGCCAACGGCTGTCCCTATTGCACGTCTGCCTTCTGCACGATACTCAATCACGGGCTGGGTGCGGCCGAGAACGAGGTCCTGGATTTCCTCCGCGGCGGCGTGGCGGCGGTACGCGAGCCGCGGCTCAAGGTGCTCGTGGATTTCGCCCTCAAGGTGAACGCCGATCCGCAAGCGGTGGAAGACCGTGACATCGAGGCGCTGCGCGGTGTCGGCCTAAGCGACAAAGGGATCGTCCAGATCATCCATCTGGTGAGCGATTTCGCTTCCTACAACCGCCTGAATCTCGCGTTGCAGACCGATTACGACTACCGGGCCCTGTGGCGGGCGGCGGCGTTCGGTGGGGGGTAGAGCCGATCGGCGGCGACCGGAAACGATAGCGGAGGAGATTGAACGTGGCATTGACCAGCGTACAGGAATTTCACCGGCCGGAAAGCGACGGCGCGGTCATCGAGTTGCTGGCGCGGTACGAAGGACGCGCGATGATCGTGGCCGGCGGTACCTTCCTGCACGGGTTGAGCGCCCGCGGCCTGCTGACCGGAATCGAGGCGCTGATTGACATCGGCGGGACAGGTCTCGACGCGCTGGTGCTGCGGGACCAAGGCCTCGATATCGGCGCGACGGTGCGGTTCGCCACCTTGAAGGCGGCCGCGGAGGTGCACAGCCTCCCGTGGTTGGGCGCGGTTGCCGACGCGCTTGAGTATCCGCCCGTGCAGGTCTTGAACGCGGCGACGGTCGGCGGTTCGGTCGCCGCATCGTGTCCGTATTTCGACCTGCCGGTGAGCTTCCTCGCCCTCGACGGGCGGGTACGCATACGCAGCGCCGCCGGCGTCCGCGAACTGCCGCTCGCGGATTTCTTCACCGGCCTGTTCCAGACGGCGCTCGCGGGCGGGGAGTTCGTGGCCGGAGTCCACATGCCGGCGGTGGCCGGTCGGGTGGCGAGCGCGTTCACCAAGCTCGAAACCAACGCCAACGATCTCGCCATCCTCAATGTCGCCGCCAGTGTGGCGGTGGATGCGGCGGGGCTATGCCGCGAGGCACGAGTCTATGTCGGCGGCGGGGTCGGCGAGGTGCCGGTGCGCGCCCGCTCCGCGGAGGCCGCGCTGCGCGGGTCGACGCTGACCGACGAGGTGTTGCAGCGGGCGGGCGAGGCGGCGCGGGCCGATGTCGATCCGATCGCGGATCACCGGGCCTCGGCCGAGTATCGCCGGGCCATGACGGCCGTCATGGTGAGAAGAACGCTGGGTCGCGCGCGCGACCGCCTGCAAACGGGGAGAACGGCGTGAAGCATACCATCGAGATTGAAATCAACGGCGAAGATCAGGCTCTGGCGGTCGAGCCGCACGAGACGCTGCTGCGCGCGCTGCGCAATCAGGCCGGCTTGACCGGCACCAAGCGCGGCTGCGACTCCGGCGGCTGCGGCTGCTGCACCGTGCTGGTGGATGGCAAGGCGGTCTACTCGTGCATGACCCTGGTGATGTCGGTGGCTGGTCGCCGGGTCACGACCATCGAGGGGTTGTCGCGGGGAACGGATCTCGACCCCCTGCAGCGCGCCTTCATCGACGCCGGCGCGGTGCAGTGCGGTTTCTGCACCTGCGGCATCATCATGGCGGCGAAGGAACTGCTGGCGACCGATCCGCACCCGGACGACGACGCGATCCGCAAGGGCATCGCCGGCAACCTGTGCCGTTGCACCGGC